>Ga0335085_10014182_pt1 | contig 11646 bp, 8 predicted proteins | sample Lox_Sample_45_FD_206712 | JGI IMG/M metagenome (GOLD analysis project Ga0335085, IMG submission 206712) | Soil microbial communities from Loxahatchee National Wildlife Refuge, Florida, United States - Lox_Sample_4.5 | ecosystem: Environmental > Terrestrial > Soil > Wetlands | place: USA: Florida...
GATTTTCCCGATTTCTTTAGATTTTCTTGGCTCTGGTGAAAGAGTTTTCACCTAATGGGTTGGAGAGTACCCTTCGACGTTGCAGGGGACAATCGCAGGCACGCACCCAGTAACGAACCTTAGTTGTACGTGCCCGGCGGTGAGTCGTCGTGTGAGCGATGTACTTCCCGTTCGATTCGTTGCAGCAGTTCATCTCGTTTGTCGCTGCGCAACTCCTGCTGGAGTTCTTCCAGCGCAAGCCCGACAACATGGTAATGATGAGCTCCAGCCAGCTGAGGGTTCCTCACTACGTCGAGCCAGATCTGATGCATCAAGGCCAGGTCTTGAGGGCGCATACGAGGGGCATGTGGCCCGAGCGGATACTCGTGCGCCACACCGTTTGGGGCATGGACCTCGAGCGTGATCCGCGGACGCGGCTCCGGCAAGCGCTCCCAGGCGTCGCCGGTCAGCTTGCCTTGTTCGTCGGCGTTCAGCTTGTTGGACTGCCCGCAGACGATCCGGCTCGATGCAAGCCTCTGCGCCGTGACCATGATGGCGTCGAAAACGTCGTTGCCGGGAACCACCAGGAGCGAGACCGGCTTGCCTTCTTTCTCTGCCACCGCCACCACGGCCGTAAATAATTCCTGCTCGTAGTGATCGAACACTTCATCGGTCTCATACACTGCACTGCCGCTGAACGCATGTTCGCGATGATAGAGGCGAGCACTCATCACCACGACGTCCTGCGCGGCTGTATTCGTCTTCGCCAGCACTTTGCGCAGATAGAACAGGCTGCGCGGGTCTCGTACCGCAACCAAAATATTGCCCGACCTTACACCGAGGGCTCCGCTGCCAAGCTCCTGGTTGCCGTACACGCGGAATTGGTCGATGTGCTCGGGCTTGCCAGCGCGTTTGCGAGCAGTACGACGTTCTGAATAGGTAAAGAGCGCAAAGAATACGGCGCTAAAGGCTACCCCTGAAATCGTCGCCTCATACTTGGTGAACAGGTTCACGATAGCCGTCGTTAACAGGATCAGGAAAATAACAGCCACGCCGACGGGTACTTCCTTGCCTCGTAGGGTGAAATTCCCGGGCACTTTCCACTGCCGGTGTTCTGGTTCGGTATAGCGCAGAACGAGCACCGCCATGGAATTCAAGGTAAAACTCCAGATGACTCCAAAGGCGTAAAGACCCGCCAACACAAACACATTGCCTTTGCTCAAGATGATCGTGGCCAACTGCATCCACGCGATCATGTTGATCAGGCGATAGCTTGTGCCATACCTGCGATGAGGACGTTGGAACCAGGCCGTTAGAACACCGTCTTCCGCCAAACGATTGAGCACACCGTTGGCGCCGACCACGGACGTGTTCTGGGCGCCGGCGAGAATGAGCACGCCGACCAGCACCACAAAACCGTGAAAGATGAGCTTGGCCCAAAGGGGTCCCCACAGGTACATCGCAATGCCGCCGATCAGGTTCGCGAAGAAGTTGGGGCGTACATGGTCGGGGATCATCATCGCCGCAAAAAACGAGACCAGCCCGGTGAACAACAGGCTGTAGACGAAGATCACCATTCCGGTCTTCTTGAGGTTCTTGAGCTTGGGGTGCTCGATTTCGCGGTTGACCTGGGCGAGGGTCTCTTCGCCGCTCATCGCCAGCACCGAATGCCCAAATCCCACAAAGAGAATCACTAGCGTGAGATGGCTGAAAAATGTCCCGTCCAGCCAGCCCATAGACTCTTTCGTGAGGGGGATGCCTGCTTGGAAAGGGCTCGGAGGCAACGTCGCACCCGTGTGCACGATCGTGATCGTGCACCAGACAATCAGCGTCGCCACCATGACCGTGGTGACGGCCATGATCTGCAACGCCTTCCCGCTAGACTCGTGAATGCCCTGGATATTCTTCCACCAGAAGTATGTCACCACGAGAATCGCAAATCCGGCGGCAAAGTAGTTTTCCGAGAAATGCAACGGGTGATGAACGTAGATTCCAATGTCTTCGATGAAGCCGGCGAGGTATTGGCCGGCTGAGACGGCGCTGATTGGTCCGGTAAGGACGTAGTCGAACAACAGGGCGGAGACAGAGAACTTGGCCAAAGTTCCGCCCATCGCTTCCTTGACCACGCGGTACACACCGCCACGGACGAACATCGCGCTCGACTCGATATAGAGCGCGCGCACCGCATAGCTGAACAGCATGACCGCCAAGATGAACCAGGGGGCGCTTTTGCCGATCACCTTTTCGGCATCACCGCCGGCATAGTAAGCAGAGGAGGCAAGATCGGAGAGAACGATGGCCGCCGCCCGCCAGAAAGAAATGAAACTCAACATCACCGTGGTGGCGACGAACACCTTAACCGCGGGGCGTCTATGACTTTCGCTTGTGTCCATTACCGAGCGAGTGTGAAACCTTCCCTGAATAAAGTCCTATTACGATAACACAGCAAATATGAAAGTCTCGGTGATGGGCGTCGCGCCTAGCCGGGCTCGATCAGTAATTTGGAGGCGCCATTTCCATGTGGGTGCGGGTGATGCGGTCGTGCCAGCAGAGTCCATCTTCGTCGAGAAGATTCCAGGCATAGCCGAGTCCGAGTGACAACGCCGAGAGATAGGAAGCGAGCACGCGCCAGCGCCGCAGCCGGCGGCCGGGCGGGGAACCGGCAGACGTTACCAGCCGAAGACGCGCGACGCGTAATCCCGGAGTTGTGCCTACATAAACCATGAACAGAAATCCGTAAGCCGCCCAGAGCATCATTGCCACCGCGAAAAACCCTCCCGCAATAAGCGGAACAGAAATGTGCGGAGAGTGAAGCAGTTCTGGATTGAGCCGAACGAAGATCGCGGCAAAGCCTGCAATTGCAACCAGGAGAATCGCGCCATCGATCAATGCCGCGAGCACACGACGCCAGCGAGAAGCCGACTCGCTCTGAATGTCATGAGTCAGATGCTGGCCGGGCTCCGTTTCGGTCGGGCCTTCGATCAGGATTCCGCCCAGCGCCGGTGGAGGTGGAACAACTTCCGGAGCTTCCACGATGCGCGGGCGATCCACCACCGGTTCGGCCAGTTCGCTCTGGGTTCCAGGGACTACTGCGGAACGCGGAAATTCGATCACGTTGGTCGAGGGCGCCGCTTCCTGATCGAGGGGACGACGCCACTCATGAGGGATCGGCCCGTAACGCGGTTTCTCTTCTGCCTGGGGGATTATGCTGTCGCGAGCCAAGGCATCATGCGAACCCGGCACGAAATCCGCCACCGATGCTTCCAGCCCACTGCCAGGGGCCGCGGTTACAGGCGCATCCTCGATGGCATCAAACGGTAAATGCAGAGAAGGATATTTGGGCGCGCTCGTCTTCCGGCGCGTGCGATAGCGCTCAACGCGGTTGGCAACCTCTTTTCGCCAGTGTTCGGTCTCAGGCGGAGTTCCACCCGGATCCCCACTCTCGAGGGAAAGCTGCGCCGGTTCTCCCTCCGCGGACACAGGAGTTTCTTCGGCGAGATCGCTACCTTCAGGGCAATCCATCAGTCGGTCTTCGAAGAATGCCAGCAGCCAGAGCCGGGCCAGGCATGAACATCAAGGAACCCAATCACAGCGGCAATTTTGCTTCCCGTGCCGGACGCGTGCTAAGGTCAAATCGTCTTTTCGTCAGCGACCGGAATGCACATGCGTCTGCGATGACCTTCCGCACTCAAATCCTTATCACGGGCATAGTCGTTTGTCATCTGCTACTCGCTTCCCCCATAGTTACCAGCCAGACGCCACCCCCACTCCCGACCAGTCTTGCTTCAGTGCCGTCCATGCAAGCCGAAGAGGACGTTACCATTCGCGCGGTTCAGCAGGAAAAGGACGGCTCGCTCTACAAGTTACGTGGCGAAGCAGAAATCCGATACCGAAGCTACATTCTGTACGCAGACGAGATCACCTACAACGCTTCCACGGGAGATACTGAACTGGAAGGCCATGTCGTCCTCGATGGGGGACCTTATGACGAGCACGTCGAAGCCAGTCATGCGACATACAACATTCATTCCGGGAGTGGGACGTTCTACGACGTGATCGGCACGGCCGGACTTCGCCTGCGGACATCCCGTTACCTGCTCACGTCTTCGAACCCGGTTGCCTTCACAGGAAAGGTTGTGGAGAGGCACGGGCCCGATCACTACCTGGTGCGCCAGGGAACGGTCACAACCTGTGAACTGCCTCGCCCAAAATGGCAGTTTAATGCCGGGCGCATCATCGTCGATGTGGATGGAAGCGCAAAGATCTACAACAGCAACTTCCGGCTCTGGGGTGTGCCCGTGTTCTATTTTCCTTTTGCGACGCATCCGGTTCAGCGGCAGGAGCGGCACTCGGGCTTTCTGATTCCGAGTTTCGGCAACTCCTCGCGAAAGGGAAAGATCGCCGGCGAAGCCGTGTATTGGGCGATCAATCGCAGCATGGATGCCATGATGGGCGCGGAGTATTATTCCAAGCGCGGATGGTCGCAACGGGCGCAGTTCCGCGCACGGCCAAGCGACACTTCGTTCGTCGATTTCGGATACTTCGGAGTGCTCGACCGGGGCATCGGATCGCCGCCTCAGAAGCAAGGAGGTGAAGAAGTCCGCCTATTGGGCCAGGGGAGCTTCGGACACAACTTCCGGGGAGTGGCCAATATTGACTATCTCAGTTCTTTCGAGTTCCGAGTTGCTTTCAGTGAGGTGTACAACCAGGCCATCAACTCGGAAGTGCGATCCCAGTTGTTCTTCTCCAACACCACCAATGGCTACCACTACAACGCCATGGCGGAGCGGTACCAGAACTTCGAAATCTGCAATCCTTCCACCAATCAGGGCCAGCAGAACTGCAATACCCAGCAGCAGACCGAACTCATTCGCATTTTGCACACGCCGAGTTTTCTGATCTCTGGATCGGAGCGGCAGTTGGGACATACGCCGCTGTTCTGGTCATTCGATAGCGCAGTCGAAGGGCTACAGCGGCGTGATCTGACCCCATTTCGTACTGGTCCTTTGGTTGGACGGTTTGACCTGGCTCCCACCATCGCCATGCCCTTTGAATGGCATGGGTGGTCGATCCGGCCCGAATTGACGCTACGCGACACGCTGTACACGCAGCGCGTCAATCCAGAGACCGCTACGGAGCAAGCGGAGGACGATGTCATCAACCGAAAGGCCTTGGCGGCGGCTTTCGAATTGCGTCCGCCCGAACTCGCACGCGTTTTTGATAAGCCCTGGCTTGGACGTCGCTGGAAACACGTGATTGAGGCTCGAATGAAATACAGCTACGTTACCGGCGTGAATAACTTCGGGGACATTATTCGATTTGATGCGCGCGATTTGCTGTCGAACACAAATGAGGTCGGGTATTCCCTGATCAACCGGTTCTATGCGAAACGAGTGAATTCGGACAGCCAGAACTGCGACGAATCTCGAAGCGGTTCTCTCACCATCGGGGGCGCACCGCCGCCGAGCGCCGTCCCTTGGGAAAGTCCACCGACGCCTGAGTTGACGCAGTGTTCTTCCGGCGCCAGAGAAATTGTGAGTTGGGAGGTGGGGCAGAAGTATTTCTTTGACCCCACATTCGGGAATGCCTTGGTTTCGGGCCAGCGGAATATTTTTACAACGACGGCGGAACTGACCGGGATTGCTTTCCTGACTGATCCCCAGCGTTTTGCTCCCATCATCTCCCGTCTACGCGTCGAAACCAGTCCTCACACGAATACGGAATGGGATTTGGATTATGACATCAAGAAGGGCCGGGTCAATTCCAGCATGGCACTGATGAACTATCGCTACGGTCCCTTCACCCTGGGGGGAGGAGACACATTTCTGCGTGTTTCCGATGTATCTCTGGGAGCTCCTGTACCTGGGGCACGAGATTTTCACCAGTTTCGCGTCCTGTTCGGATATGGCCAGGCCAATAAGCGAGGCTTCAGCGGGGCTGCCAGCTTTGGTTTTGATGCCAACCAAGGTGTGATTCAGTATTCGACCGCGCAGACTACATACAACTGGGATTGCTGCGGCTTCAGTCTCGAATACCGGCGTTTCGCCCTGGGTTCCGTACGGAACGAGAATCAGTTCCGCTTCGCTTTTTCCCTGGCCAATGTCGGGGCTTTCGGCAACCTCAAGCGGCAGGACCGGTTGTACTAACCATCGAGCGTGGGCGGGTTCCTGCCGGCCATGTGCACACATTTCTCCGTTTCTCGCCACTTTTCACTACAATCAGGTTGTGGACATTGCCCCACTAGAGCGGAAAGCTGCCCGCCTGCGCCAGTTTCTAGCCGAGAGCGGCCGCTTGTTGATTGCTTATTCCGGAGGAGCGGACTCGGCTTTTCTGGCTTGGGTGGCACACCAGGTCCTCGGCGATTCCATGCTCGCCGTCGTAGCGGACTCCCCCAGCCTCGCCCGTACGCACCTTGAAGATGCGCTCGCATTTGCGCGAGAGTATCAAATTCCCGTGCAGGTTCTCGAGACGCGGGAACTGGAAAATCCCGACTACGCGCGCAATGATGGCATGCGCTGTTTTCACTGCAAGGACGAATTGTTCACCGTCCTTGAGCAGTATCGTTCCGCGCACGGATTTGACGCCATCGCCTACGGAGTCAACCTCGATGACCAGGGAGATTTCCGGCCGGGACAGGAAGCCGCGCGTCAACATCACGTTGCCGCCCCCCTCCTCGAAGCCGGGTTGACCAAGAGTGAGATCCGTGAACTGGCTCGACAGGCAGGACTGCGCGTTTGGGATAAGCCTGCTTCAGCATGTCTGTCGTCGCGCGTCGAATATGGGCGTTCGGTGACGCCCGAAGTATTGAGTGTGATCGAGCAGGGAGAGGATGCGATCCGCGAACTCGGATTCCGGCAATTCCGGGTGCGTCATCACGGTGAAATCGTGCGTATTGAAATTGCTCCCGAGGAACTCCCACAAGCCTTGACGACCGGGATGGCCCATGAATTCAGCCGGATTTTCCGGGACTTGGGGTTCAAATTCGTAACCCTTGACCTGGAAGGATTCCGCTCTGGCTCGATGAATTCGTTGCTTCCCATCGAAAAACTCGGCCGCGCTTCGGGTTCGTAGTGTGGAGGATCGATCTGTGCTTGCAGTTCAGGAGGCTTCACACGCCTTGCCGTGTGCGTGACAGAACTCCAAACTACGGCTTGCTGCTCCCGTCGTGAGATAATCAGGCGATTCCAACAATGCTCAGGCGGCTGCTCGTGATTCTTGTCCGGCGCGTTTCTATTGCTCTTTTGTTGATTTGTCTGGGATGTTCGGCACAATCCGCACCTCCCGAGGTTGTGCGACTGATTCAACGTCAGGTCCGCGCGTTCTACGCCTTGCCGCCTGAAATCAAGGTCGAGGTGGGCCCACTCCGTCCGAGCGAGTTCTCCGATTACGATCAGCTGACGATCACGTTCGACAATAACGGCAAGAAACAGAACCTCGATTTTCTGCTGGCCAAAGATCACAAGACTTTGCTCCGCATGACGCGGGTCGACCTGACAAAAGATCAGTATGCAGAAACAATGAAGAGGATCGACGTCACCGGGCGGCCCACTCGCGGCAACAAAGACGCCAAGGTAGTAGCCGTGAACTACGACGATTTTGAATGCCCTTTCTGCTCCCGCATGCACGAGGCACTGTTTCCGGTTTTGTTCAAGGAATATGGCGATCGCGTCCTGTTCATCTACAAAGATTATCCGCTGGTGGAGATCCATCCCTGGGCCACGCATGCTGCCGTCGATGCCAATTGCCTGGCCGCGCAGAACAATGACGCCTACTGGGCCTTTGCCGATTACGTACACGGCAATCAGGATGAAATCAAGAAGGAGAGCGGAATAGCTGCCCAGATCGCGATGGTCGACACGATCGCGACGGAGCAAGGGAAGAAGCACAACGTCGATGCCGCGAGATTGGAGGCGTGCATCAAGGCTCAAGACGACAAGGCCGTGAAAACATCGGCACATGAGGGCGACCTACTCGGCGTGGATGCCACGCCGACGATGTTTGTGAATGGCGAAAAAGTCAGTGGAGCACTTCCGGTAGAGCAGTTGGAAGCGATCTTTGACCGCGCGCTCGCCGAGGTTGGGGTGGCCGCTCCGGATCATAAGCCGGCGGCACTCGTACCCAACGTGCCACCGGCCGCGCCGTCGAAGTAAAGTGTTCGGCAGTTAGCAATTAACACTTAGCGTTAGCAAGACACATCATGATCAGAACAAACGCCAGGCTAATTGCTGGATTCATAACGGAGGAATAACTTGAACAAACACGTCCATGTGAGGAAATCCGCGCTCGTGGTGTTGGGCGCTTGTTTGCTCCTGCTGGGTGCGTGTAAGAGCGATAGTGGCGGCGGCGACGTCATGGCGTCGGTGAACGGACGCAAAATCTATCGCAGCGAAGTCGACAAGTACTACACCAATCAGACTGCGGGCTCTGACCAGCAACCTGTGGGCGAGCAGGCGGTCAGTCTCCGTCTTAGCGTCCTCAACGAATTGGTAGAAACGGAAATCTTGATGCGCCGAGCGGAAAAGCTCGGTTTGCTGGCCACCGACGAAGAAGTCGATCGCAAACTGAACGAGATCAAGTCGCCCTATACCGCGGAAGAGTTCAACAAACGCCTGGAAGAACGGAAGATTACGCTCGACGACTTCAAGCGTGACCTGCGGCGCTCGCTCACCCGCGACAAAGTACTGAACAAAGAAATCACGTCTCGCATCAACATTACCGACCAGGATGTCAGCACCTACTTCAACGACCACAAAACGGAATTTAACCTGGTCGAGCCGCAGTATCGCCTGGCCAAAATCTTGGTCACAGGCGTGCCCAACCCGCAGGTCCGTAACCTGCAAAACAGTAAGGCGCAGAACAACGCCGAAGCGCTCAAGAAGATTCAGATGATCGCCAACCGCCTGGATAGCGGAGACGACTTTGCAACCCTGGCCATGAATTTTTCTGAGGATCCTGAGACCAGCAACAACGGCGGAGACCTTGGGTTGGCGCCAGAATCCGCCCTGAAGAACGCTGCTGATCCGATAACCCGCGACGCTGTCATGAAGTTGAAACCGGGACAGTATACCGGCGTGCTTCCCCTGATCAACCCCAACAATCACCAGCCGTATGGATACATGATTGTGAAGCTGATTTCGAAGGAACCGGCGGGACAGCGCGACCTCAACGACCCGCGCGTGCAACAGGCCATCCGCCAGCAACTGCGCGACCGTCGTGAACAATTGCTGAAGGCGGCATATTACGAGACTTTGCGGGATGATGCTAAAGTCACGAATTACTTTGCGGAGGAAGTGCTCAAGAACGCCGGCGCGGCGAAATAGAGACTGTACGGAGGTGGTTCGCGCCTCCAGGAAGCCGAACTGAGATTCAGAATTGCCGGATTTTCACGATCCTGCGGGGAAGTCCCGCGGATGGATCGCCGGGGACATGCGGATAGGTACTTACCCTCCCGATTCCAACACCAGCACCACGAATGAATCAGGCTCCATCTTTCTCTCCGGGCGAGGCCCGACGTTTGCGGTAACCGTATAGAGGCGATGCGTCTTGTGGTCGACGGTCATCGTGCGCGCTCCCTTTTGCGTCGTGACGGTTTGCACCACGCTGAATTTGTCGGGAGCGTCTTCGGAAACCACGGTGATGGTTCCATCGCCCGCCGAGGCGAAAGCGAGATTCCGATCGGGGTCGAACGCCGTCGCATCGCAGCCTTCGCCGATGTCCAGAGTCGCAAGCACCTTCCCGTTGTCAGCATCGACTACGACCATCTTCTTGTTCCCGCCGCAGCCAACGAATAAGCGCCGTGCTTTTGCATCGAACGAAAGCCCGGTTGGCTCCTCGCAGCCGGTGAGTTTCCAGCGTGATTTCACGGACAGTTTGACCGGATCGAAGGCCACAAGCTCGGACTTGTCTTCGATGTTCACGAAGACCGTTCCCTTTTCATCGCTGACGGGGAACTCGGGCTTGCCGCCGAGTGCAAGGGTTCCTGCGACATCGCTTTTGGAAGGATCGACCGCAGTCGTGTCCTGTCCACGGCCATTGAATGTGAAGACTCGCTTTGAAAAAGGATCATAGAGAATCGCGTCCGGTCCATTGCCGACTTTGATCTTTTTCTGCACGGCGAGCGACTTCAGGTCGAACACGCTTACCGTGTCTTCGCGCCCATTGCTGGTAAAGCCGAGGCCGAGATCCCGCACAAAGGCCACGCCATGCACGCCCTGCGTATCGGGAATCTCACCCAAGAGTCTGCCCGAGTCGGTATCGACTACCATGACGCGGGTACCCCGAGCAATGAAGAGGCGATGGGTATCGCTGTCGACACTGAGGTAGTCCCACCAGCCCTCGCCGCCAAGCTTCCAAGTGTTCACCACTCTGTAATTCGGCTTGACAGCCGCCATGGACAAGGCCACGGCCATGAACACACAGATCGTCAGTGCTCGGGAGTTTTTCATAGGAATCCACTTTACTTCATTCCAAGAAGAACTGCTGTCGTCGCTCTGGCACTTGCTCATCCGGATGACGATCGAACCGACGCGAAAGGCCAAGAATGGCTTCGACCGAGGTAACTTTCGAAGCGGCTAATCTCGGCCTATGCTCGTGGGCGTGAGTACACCTCCGAACACTCCTACGCCGGACTATGGCACGCTGGGCCCCGGCTCCGACATCAAAATGGGGCCGGAGACTAAACGGCAGCCCGGGTTCACAGCTGGCCTGTTTCTGCCGACCAGTGCACCACGTCCGCAGGGAGCGAAGCCGCCTCAAGCCGTCGCTGCCATCGCCATCGGAGCGATTCTGGCAGCGTTTGCAATCGCGGGCTTGACTGCCCGAAAGGCATTCACCGACGCGCAGCGGATTCGAAATGAAACGTTGTCTGCATCGCGATCTCGTTCCTCATACGATTCTTCCGCGCAGAAAGAAGCGGAAGAGTTGCTGCAGCGCGCCGCCCGCAACGACGCTTCCGCCACGCATGAGATTGCACAGCGCGCGGCCAGCTGGCATGGCCGGATCAAGCTCACGCCACAACTGACGAATCTGGTTGGCGCGGGTCTGAATGCCAAAGATCTCGATACGAGGGCGGTTACCATCCGTCTCGACCTGGCCGCGATGAACGTTTCTGAAGACTCTTCGAGCGTCGAACGTCTGGCATCGCAAGCCGAATCGCGCGATCAGGCGACTCGCATCTGGGCGCTATGGACGCTTGGCCTGCTCGCGAATCGGGGCATCGAAACCGAGCGCATCACGAACCTGCTGATTGCGCACCTTTCCGACCCCGATGTGGATGCCCGTCATTGGGCAGTCGAGGGACTGGCCTATGCCGGAACCGATGCCAGCATTCAGCCCTTACTCAAGACCCTGCACGACGATCCTTCTCCCGCCATCCGGGAGCGCGCCGCATGCAGTCTGGCCGAGTCCGGGATGTTGACGCCCGAGCAGCGCCACACGGCGATTCCAACCTTGCTGACCTATGCGGATGATCCCGTTCTCGACAACGCCACGCACGCCTGGACTTATCATGCGCTGCGCGACATCACTGGCCAACGCCTTCCAGATGATGCTGCAGCCTGGAGAAAGTGGTACCAAGCCAGCCAAAACTGAACGGCTTTGTGACTAGCTGGTTCCTTGTGGTGAGGGATCCAGCTTCCGTGGCCTAAGCGTCAGCGTGAGCAGTCCCGC
>Ga0335085_10014187_pt1 | contig 11644 bp, 14 predicted proteins | sample Lox_Sample_45_FD_206712 | JGI IMG/M metagenome (GOLD analysis project Ga0335085, IMG submission 206712) | Soil microbial communities from Loxahatchee National Wildlife Refuge, Florida, United States - Lox_Sample_4.5 | ecosystem: Environmental > Terrestrial > Soil > Wetlands | place: USA...
TACGTGTCGAGCGAGAAGTTCACCAACGACATGATCAACTCGTTGCGCTACGACAAAATGACCTCGTTCCGCGACCGCTTCCGCAATGTGGATGTGCTGCTGATCGACGACATCCAGTTCCTGGCACAAAAGGAGCGGACCCAGGAAGAGTTCTTCCATACATTCAACGCGCTGCATGAGTCGATGAAGCAGATCGTAATCGCCAGCGACCGTTCGCCCAAGGAACTGGCGGAGATCGAGGATCGGCTACGGAGCCGCTTTGAGTGGGGATTGATCGCCGACATCCAGCCACCCGACCTTGAGACCAAAGTCGCGATTCTGCAGAAGAAGGCTGAGCAGGAAAAAGTCACACTGCCAACCGACGTGGCGTTGTACGTGGCGTCGAATATCCGGTCGAACGTGCGGGAGCTTGAAGGCGCGCTGATCCGGTTGGTGGCGCACTCGTCGCTGATCGGAGCGGAAATCACACTTCCTTACGCGCAACAGGTGTTGAAGAACTTTATCGATTCGCAGGCGCGGAAGGTCACGATCGAATCGATCCAGAAGATGGTCGCTGAGCAGTTCGGTCTGCGGTTGGTGGAGATTAAGGCGAAGAACAATTCACGCGCGATCGTGTATCCGCGACAGATTGCGATGTACCTTGCGAAGCATATGACGGAGGCTTCGCTGCCTGAGATCGGACGTCAGTTTGGCGGCAAGCATCACACGACGGTTCTGCACTCGGTGGAGAAGATCGAAGAGGTCCGCAAGAACGATAAAGATTTGAACAGGCTGATCAATAAGCTGACGGAGCAATTGGGCGGATAAATCGCGGGGATGCCAACGATTTCCACTTTACAAGACGGTCTTCCACGCGGCCGGTTGTGAATCACATGTGGAAGTTGTGCATTGCTGGTGAGAAATCAGAATTACGGGTGAGATTCAGTAGCGGGTCCGAAACTGTCAGGCCTGATTTCTCACACGAACCGTTGAGCGGCAAGTTGATGAGGGCAGAAGAGTTGAAAAAGATTTCCACTTCTGCGCAGGCCCTACGGTTACTGCTGGTTTTATAGGTTTTGCATTTGATATAAGGAAGTAACAGAAGTAGCTTCCCCAGTTGTCGCAGAAGGCGCGCGGGAAATGGGGTACGCAGATTCGGGGAGACGGACTTATGCCGGTGGAGGCCGCCGTTGCCGCGGGTACCATGGAGATCACGGTCAGCAAGGCTGAATTGCTGCGTGAATTAACTGCCACTCAGGGTGTGGTCGAGCGCAAGACTACGATTCCAATCCTGTCGAATTACCTCTTTGAGGCTGCCAGCGACCGCCTGTCGCTTACGGCGACGGACCTGGATCTGAGCCTGCGCACGTCATGCAACGTAAAAGTGAAGAGGGAAGGGTCGTGTACGATCCCGGCCCGGAAGTTGTACGACTACGTGAAACTGCTGCCCGATGCTGACATCACCATTAAGCTGCTGGAGAATCACTGGGTCAGCATTCGATGCGGGCGCTCAAATACCAAGATGGTCGGGATGGCGAAGTCGAACTTTCCCAGCCTGCCAGTGTTTCCCACGTCGGGGGTAATCTCGATTCCAGCGCAGGTGCTGCGTGGCTTGATTGCGCGGACGTCATTTGCGATCTCGAGTGAAGAATCGCGGTACACACTGAATGGCGCGCTGATGCTGCTAAAACCGGAATCAATCACGATGGTGGCAACGGATGGGCATCGCCTGGCGCATTGCGAGCGAAGTGGGGAAAAGTTCGATGGCGTTTCGGGTGAGATGAAGACGCTGGTACCGAAGAAGGCGATGGACGAGTTGAAGTCACTGCTGGATTCGACCGATGCGGAGACAATCGAGTTCGCGAAGGATGAATCGACGCTCTTCTTCCGGATCGGATTGCGGCTGCTGACATCGCGTCAGTTGACGGGACAGTTCCCCAATTTTGAAGCAGTGCTGCCGAAGGACAACAACAAAGTTGTGCCGCTGAATGCGGACGAACTGAATGCGGCGATTCTGCGGGTGGCGCAGTTTGCCGACGAGCGGTCGCGCGCGGTGCGGATGCGGCTGGAGAAGGGCGAGGTGAAGATCTCGGCATCGTCGACGGAAGCCGGCGAGTCGGAAGATTCGCTGGAGGCTCCGTACACCGGCGACGCTCTGACAATCGGCTTCAATGCGGCCTATCTGGTGGACTTCCTGAAGGCTGCCGGTACAAGCGAGGTGCGGCTGGAGTTGAAGGATCCACAATCGGCGGGGCAGCTGAGGCCGGCCGAGGGCGATGATTATAAGTATCGGTACATTGTGATGCCGATGCGGATTTGAGGGACTGGCCGTCCAGGCAGGCGCGCTTCGCGCAAAAACCGACCAAGTGTCCCTCGGGATTCCTTTCCTCGCTTCGAGGCACTTCTACCTAGTCCAAAAATTCGGGTTGAATCCCTCTGGCGGATCTACTGATCGTGAGCCGCCTTCCTCAGTAAGTTGCCAGGTACCGACCGGCCCATCATAAGTAAGAGTCCAACGCGACAAAACGTCTCTGCCCAGCAAGCATCGAAAAAGAGGGTATGTTAGTTCGCAGCAAAGGACCGTGATCATTTCGATTGGGCTGAGATTTGAATTAGGGAACTGCAGGGACGCCGCGTACACGTCCACCTTTGACGATCCACCCACCGTTATGATGGTTGTCTGATCAATTTTCGGTAGAGCGGCCCTCTGTACAGCGTCCGGTGTCAATACTGTTCGTCCAGCTCCCAGATCGAGAAGGGCATCTGTCATCAAGAATTTTCCTGAGACCCGAGAGTTAGGAATTGCGGATGCGGTGCCTGCGGGATTTCGCAAGATTGGCGGCCCAAACATGACCTTGATGCGCGGGCCGTACAGTAGGAGGTCGCGCGGGTTACGGATTGGGGAAAAGTACTTGCTCCTCGGGGCGGCTGTTTCAGGCGGCCCGGACATAAAGCCGCTCGGCTCGCTGCGGGACTTGATAGGTTTGCGTGCCAGCTCTTCGACGACCTTCCTAATACCAACCGCAACGCCCTTTAGTGCCTCGTCGCGGCTAGTCCATGCGGCAACCGCTTTGCCGTCTTTTGGGAGTGCTTGCAGCTTGGAAAACTTTGTAAAGCCCCAGTCGCAGTCTCGTAGGATGACAGGAATAACCCGTGCCTCCCTGAGTTGGTGCCGCTCCATCGCACGGGTCACTTCCTTGTCGTAGCAGTAGTCGGAAGCGATGAAATCCGCGCTTACTAGAAGGAGAATCAGATCCGCTTGATTCAGGTGTTCATCGATCTCGTCGTCCCATTCCTTTCCAGGTGAGATGCGCCGGTCGTGCCAAACAGAAATTGCGGCACTCCTCTTGAGGGCGCTTAAATGTGTTTCCAATTCGTCACGGAGTGGCTCATCTTTGTGGGAGTACGCGCAGAAGACCTCAATAGGTCTAGGCTCCGTGATTATGCTAGCTTCTGCCATAAAACGAAAAATTAGAACACAGCGGCCCAGAAGACTGAGTACACGGGCTCGAACTCGAGGACCTGCTTCACTAAAAAATCAACATCGAAACCGCAGGCCCTGACGCCTGCAGAATACGCGGCGCCGAATTCACGATAAAAGCCGAGTACCTCTGTGCCCTTTGCCACCACATAATCGCCTGAGTGCTGCGGAAGCCACTCGCTCAGGTGGACCTTGTAGAACTCGAGTTCGACCGCAAGGCGATTCCTCTGATCGCTCACAAAACCCAAACCTCCAGCCTCTGCACGCCTAATGAAGTATTCTCGGGTGGGGATCACCCGTAGCAAATCATCAGGTATAAGTCCTCAACCATAAACCCCGTCGAAACAAGGCTTGTCCTCCTACAGGCTTGACCGCCTGATTGGCGTGGCTTACATTGGCGGCACTTCAATTTCGGAGGAGCTCCAATGCTCGACGGCTTCAAGAAATTCATCCTGCGTGGAAACGTTGTGGATATGGCGGTGGGCGTGGTGATCGGCGCGGCGTTTGGCGCGGTGGTCACTGAACTCACCAAAGCGTTTCTCACCCCGCTGATTGCGCTGATCGTCGGAAAGCCCGACTACTCGAACTTGAAGTTCACGGTGAGTACCACCACTTTTCCGATCGGCGACTTCATCAATGCCGTGATTTCTTTCGTACTCATTGCGGCTGCAGTCTATTTCTTCGTCGTCGTTCCCGTGAACTGGTTGATGGCGCGCATGCACAAGGATGAGCCTGCCGCGGCGCCGACTACGAAAAAGTGTCCGGAGTGCTTGAGCGATATTCCGGTCGAGGCGAAGCGGTGTGCGCACTGCACGCAGCCGGTGATGGGCCGAGCGGCGTGATCCTGCGTCGAAAGTGGCTGTGCAGCCTAGCACTCGCCTTCGGGCTGCTGTCGATGGTTTTTGCTCAGGCGCAGGAGCAGAATAACCCGGCTCCTGCAAACACAGCCGCCGGCGACACGAAAGCACCACTTCCGCAACGCGTGCGAGTGTCATCGCGCGTAATGGGCGAACTGATCATTAAGAAGGTTGCTCCACGCTATCCCGAGGAGGCGCGCCGGGCTCACATTCAGGGGACAGTCCTACTGCAGGTTTTGATCAACAAGAATGGAATCGTTGAGGACGTTCAGCTCATTTCCGGCCACCCTGAGCTGACCGAAGCTGCGATAAAGGCAGTAAAAAAGTGGAAGTATAAGCCCTACTTATTGCAGGGCGAGCCGGCCGAGGTGGAGACCATCATCCAGGTGAACTTCTCCCTTTCATACGAGTAACACTGGCCGTCAGTTAAGATGGCAGCATGCGTTTTCGTTGGAGGGGAGATGTTTGTTTTACCATCATTTGCATGATGGCGCCGTGTGTGGTCCAAGCGCAGGCCCCCGCACCATCCCCTTCTTCTTCCAAACATACCAAGAGTTCGTCAGCGCGGCTGGCTGCGGACATTGATTCCGCAGCAATTGCGAACGGTGTGTATCGCAATCGGTTCCTTAGTCTGTTCTGCAAGATTCCTGCGGGATGGGTGCTGCGAACTGACGAGATGAATGCGCGGGAGGAGCCTGAGCCGAATACTCCAGAAGAAAAATCTTCATCGCAGGGGACTCAGGGGTCCACAGGGGAAAGCGGGCGTGTTTTGCTGGCGGCGTTTTCACGGCCTCCGGAGGCTCGGGGCGAGGATGTGAATGCGTCAATCGTGATTGCCGCGGAGAAGGTGGAGGCGTATCCCGGACTGAAGGAGGCGGTGCAATATTTTGGTCCGCTGACGGAAGTCGCAAAAGCCCAGGGATTCGCCGTAGATGAGGAGCCATACGAGTTTTCGATCGCAACCAAAAAGCTGGTTCGCGGCGACTTTCACAAGAATGTCGGGACGCGGGTGATGCGTCAGTCTACGTTGGCATTTCTTGCGCAGGGATATGCGGTGTCGATTACCGTGATTGGCGGGACCGAGGATGAGGTGGAAGAATTGATAGACGGCATTTCGTTTGGAGCAGTGAAGTAACTTCGTTGCCCGCCGATGGATGAAGAATGAAATTGAAAATTCCAGCTGGAACATTTGGGGCTTATCTCTTCGACTGCGATGGAACCGTAGCCGACTCCATGCCCCTGCATTATGTCGCGTGGAGCAAGGCGCTGGGCGAGTGGGGATGCGAGTTCGAAGAGAAGTTCTTCTACTCGCTTGGCGGGATGCCCGTGCGCGAGATCGTGGCCACGCTGAACCGAAAAAACGGGCTCAGCATGCCGATCGACGAAGTCGCGCATCGCAAAGAGAATCTGTACTACGAGCTGCTGCCGGAATTGAAGGCGGTGCCGGAAGTGCTGGAGCACGTCGAGGAAGCCCAGGGTCGAATTCCCTGCGCGGTGGTCTCGGGCAGCACGCGGGAGTCGGTGCTGGCATCGTTGCAGGCGCTCCACCTGACTCACCGCTTCCAGACGCTCGTCTGCGCCGGCGAGTACAAGAAGGCCAAGCCCGATCCGGAGGCGTTTCTCATAGCCGCGGAGAGACTGCGCGTGAAGCCGGCCGACTGCCTGGTGTTTGAAGATACCGACATGGGGATCGACGCGGCGACGGCGGCTGGGATGGCGTCGGTGAAGGTGCCGCCGCCCTGGCAGCGCGGGGTGGTGAGGTTCTAGTTTCGAGGATTTTGAGTGCAACGCCAATGTGCCCTTCGACTGGTAGTCCATCTTGACGACTGTCGAAACCAGATGGGATGAGAACGCCGGTCTCCGACGGGATGCTGTACGCTCCCAAGTTATCGACGTGCTCAGAGGCCACAAAAGATAAAGGAAGGAATTCCAGGGACAGGCGGGACGTAACGGGTGTATTTCGCAGTGTGGATAATCTACGTGGATGTACCCGGAACAACTGTCGACCACGTCATCGCGTGGGCTGAAGTGGCAGTGCTGAATGCCGGACTGCATGGCATTATCGGAGCGGCAATTTCTAGGCTCCTCCGCGCCGGTCTCGCCCTGACGCATTAGGTCGGCCATTGAATCACGAAATCAGGAGATGCCGCTTATCGCGATTTTTCAACGGCGGTATTCATTGCAACGTGCTTCGTTGCGCCCTCACCTTCCGCAAGGCGTCATCGAGGGTGCCCTTGAAAACCAGAATCTTGACTTCCATGGTCGCCTTTTCTCCGTTTGCGATGGAAGTCTGCGGGTCAACGTGCTGACACGTGAGTTCGGGATTGCTCCACACATTCCCGGTCGTGCGCGTGAAGCTGGCCACCACCCACTGCCGATCCTCGGATAACGTAGCGATCATAGGTTCGTCCACCGGGCGCGATTTGTTGTAGTAGGTGATCCCATCGTTCCGGTGCTCAACACGCTGCGCTGGCACCGCCCATGTGTACGAAGCCAGATAGCGCGACGGCAGCCATTCGCTGAGTGGCATGGTCAGTCGGGACGGAGTCTCAGAAGCCAGCAGCTCGAAGCCGCTTTTGTGGTGGACATAGGTGCGCTCCAGCCGAACATCGTGAAAGATGCCCTTGAGCCGAGGATCGGTCGGGGTATAGATCAAGTCGTAAGCGTTACTGGAATGGTTAAGGAGTTCATAATGAAAGAGCACCCCATCATCTTGCAACGAGGCTCGTGCAAGGAAATGGACTCCTCCGCCCAGGTCAAGTTCATACTCAACCGAATCTGACGTCTGTCGCCATGCCGGTTTCGTGGTCTGGTTCCGTGCATCGAAGAGATATAAGTGCTCGGCTTCGCTGCTTCCATGGCGTCTTAGGGTGACGTGCTCCGGGAAGATGACCTCAATGCTCCGATCCGAGTCCGGATAACCGGGGAGGATGACCGCGAGCACTGGATTGTTCCGGTCGGCGATGAGCAAGCGCAACCCTGATGGATTCTCAATTCGCGGCTCAGCGGCGAATGCCAGCAGGCTCGTCAACGCGATTACCGCCCATGGAAGGAATTTCATTACAAGTCCCTCGGCCTGTGATGTTATACGACAGTTGAGGTTAACCGGGGATGACAAATTTTGCGCCGTGTGTTCCTCGCTGGGTCGGCCCCATTCAAACTGAAAGTGGCGAATGGACAGATGCGACGTCAGGTGATTCCAGCAAGTTTAGGGGAGGCTTGCTTCAGATCAACCCAGCTTTCACCCGCCGCAGGAAATCCTCGCCTTCAATTTTCGCCTGCTCCAGAGTTTGCGGCTGACCGCGATATTCGAGCGCGATCTCCTGCAGAAACAACTCCACCGCATCCTTGGGCTTGAATCCCTGCTGCACCAGCCTTCGGATGCGCGCGGTGAAACTTCCCTGATCCGCGGGCATGAGACGCGCCAGATGATCCGCGCAATTATGCTCACGAAACTTTCCGGCGGCGAGACGGTCGTAGGCTGTCCGCGCATCCGCATCTGTGAGCAACGTCGGCACCGGATAATTCCACTCGCACTGCGAGCATGTCCATCCCTGAAATGTCCGGTTCGACGTCCAGATCAGTTCTCGGGCAGTTCTATCCTGCGACGTTCGTTGTTGATTACCGCTTTCCACGAACCGCACCACTCCCGCACCAAGCAACACACTTCGTGGTCCCTTTGTTTCCCGCAATCGTATCCCTTTGGGAAACTCCTGTAACGTGCTAAGAACGGTTCAAGTAACGGGGCCGCCGCGTTTGGGGGAAGGAAACGCTGGGACATCTTACTTAGCGAAATAGTAGTCAAACGACTTCACGGCATGAAACTCATCGTCACGGATGTCGAAGACGGTGTACAGCTTGGTGACGTGCAGCACGTCTTGCACTTTCTGTGAAAGGTTGAGCAGCTTCAGCTCCCCCCCCGCATTCTTTACCGTCGTGAAGCAGCCGACCAGTTCGCCCACTCCGGAGCTGTCGATGTAGTCCACGTCCGCGAGGTTGAGGATGATTTTCTTCTTTCCGTCCGCCACCAGGCCGCGCACTGCATCCCGAAGGGAATGGATTTCGTCTCCAAGCACAATGCGTCCTCGAACATCCAGAATGGTCACATGGGCAACTTCACGCGAATCGATCTTCAGCGGCATGAGTGCGGACTCCGTCCGATGGCCGGAATACTAGTGCCTCATTCCCGGCAAGTCAATGACACATCGGGCAACGCATAACGCGGGAGTACAATCCGACTTGTCAGGTCACGAGGAGGTCCGCTTCATGACTCCTGTCCGTTGGATCCTTTTATTCGTACTTCTCCTCTCAGCGTCGCCCTTACCCGCACAATGCGCCAACGATCATCGCACGAACAAGAATGCAGGCATTCTAGTGAGTGATTTCACGATTACAGGCACGCAAACCATCAGCGCCACCGATCTTGACCGCATTACGAGCGACATGATCGGCTCGTGCTACGACGAAAATTCCAGCGAGATGGAGCAAAGGGTGCGCGCCTCATTTCAGGAGCGTGGATATTTTAAGGTGGAAATGAAGAGCCTGACCTTCAAGCCGCGCGATCCTCTCGGTGTTCCGAAGCCTGTCACCATGGAAGGGGATGTTTCCGAAGGGCCGCAGTACCGGCTCACCAAGATCACGTTTGCGAATAATCACGCCGTCCCGGCGGACGAACTTCGCCAGCAGTTTCCGCTCAAAGCAGGTGCGCGGATGGAAAGGGCCAAGATTGCCAGTGGTCTGGACAGTCTCCGCAAACTCTACGCCACCCGGGGGTATCTCGATTTTTTCAGCATACCGGCCACCACCTTTGGCTCCAACGCAACCGCCGAGCTATCCATCACAGTCGAAGAAGGCCCGCAGTACCACATGGGCAAACTCGACATTGTCACTGACAGGGACGCTACAGCCGCGAGACTGCGTGCCACCTGGAAGCTGGCCGAGGGCGACGTCTATGACAACACCTACATCGACGACTACCTTAGTACGGCACATGACATCTTGCCGGCCAATTTCGGCAAAGCCAACATCCAGACTCTCCAGAATTGTCCGGAAGCTGTAGTTAACCTGCGCTTGATCGTCGACCCGGCCCAAGACAAGTCCCACTCCGAGCCAAAGAACATCCCGTGCGAGGAGAAGAAAGAAGAAGAAAAGAAAGGGCAGAACTAACGAGGATTTCCTTATAGGGGGGACGCGAAACTACGAGTGCGCCCCGTGCGGCCGCGCATCCAACTCCAGCGCCGGCAGCCGCACGTTGTCGCGGATCTCCTGGATCGGCGAGGTGATGATGGGCGTGGCGTACAGGGGATGGCGAAATTCCAGGTGCATACCGCGGCCCACAAACTGTAGCTTGAGCATTGACCCGCCCCACGTGGATCCGGAGATTGCCACCTGGACCGGCTCGGGACAGAACTCCGGGTGCCCCGACAGCAGCGCCTCGCTCCCGCCCAGCAGCACTGCCTTATAGCAGTGATGCATCGTCTGAATCTCCAGTACCGTCGACGGAGGCAGGTCCGTCAAAAACACACCCCCCTCGATCTCCGACTGGATGATCCCTCGGTTTACTTCGTCTGCAAGGTTGGGATGCGGGTTAAACATAAGAACACTGGCAAGTAGGGTACCCCAGTACCCGGACCGGCAACAAGAGCCCTTGGTTCCTATCCCAAAGGTCACCCGTTAGACGGACGAACCTACCCTTCGGTTGCAGGGATTGTATCCTCACGGGCGATGTAGGGACAGCCCAGGCCGCGTCGAGACAGACTCCACGGCTGCCCCGAAGGTGAAACCCAAGCCGTGTAGGGCGGAGGCCGCCCGTTGCTCTTCCTTCACTTCCAGCCCGACACTCCGCCGATCGCACCCTGCCTTTAGTAGCGCTCGTCGATGAGTGATATGGCGATATTGCAATAGTTGAAGAGAGCCGTACCACCTCTCAAACTTGTCTTGGCGGTTTGGCGACTCTCTCTGCGAAAGTGATTACATACCCGTCAGGGTCTTGGATTGCGAACTCGCGCAGTCCGAACCACTGCGTTCGGAGCGACATGACCACCTTAACGAGCGGTGCGATTCGCGTGTGCACGGTGTCGACTCCGTCGACCTCTATCAACATGATGTTGCCACCGCCCAATGTTAGGTCGGACAGACGGAGATCTTCTTTGATTACGGTCGAGCGGTCGCTGAGGAAGATCTTGACCGGACCGCTCGTGACCGACGCGAACATGAACGGAGATTGTTCGGGGAAGGTCATGCTGCGATCAAACCCGAGGACATCCTCGTAGAAACGGAGGCTTGCGTCGACATTCGAAACGACCAGGTTTGGGCTAAGTTTCGTGCAGGATAGCTTCGGTTCGCTCATACGCAGTGCACCTTTCGCAGGCTGGCGGAGAGAATCACACCATTAGTGGTCAAAGGCAGTCAACTGCTGTTGGCAATTCAAATCTCATGGCAGGGTCAATGAGTGAAATTGCGATATTACTAAGGAAGTGATATGTAAGTGAAAACGCCCTAGAACAGACACTATCCAGAGGCAGATACCGCTTGATTGGAAGCGTACAGATGCTACGCAATTACCCCAAGTAGGTATACAATCGGCCCGCGCGCGGATCGAACACCAGCAGAGATTTATCTATAAAGCTCACCGCCTATCGCTATTGAAGGGAGATGCGATATGACCAGCCGAACCGCGGTCGTAGTAATGGGCCTCCTTCTTGCTTCGAGTGCCCTTTGTGCCGAGGCGCAAGACACAGTCCCCTCCAGCGCATCCAAGGCTACCAAGAAATCGCAATTGAAAGCCCCAACGGCGCTCGTTTCCCAACCCGCCAATCGTATAACGATTGAGGCCGACGGCTCGATCGCAACCAAGATGCCTGACGGCAGTCTAAAACTACAGCGTCCCGGCGTGTGCGGATCTACGATGGTCTTTCCGGACGGGCGGAGAAGTACAGTCAGTTGCTCGCAGGTTCAGCCCGCTACGCCTCCACTTCCGGATCAAGTCAGCCAGCGCTGGCTCGAGAGTCACAATGAATATCTCTTGGCGATTATTCGATCACTACTTGGGGGCGATCAGGCGTCTGTGAACAACTACCTGCGAAACAGCGAACAGCCGGCAACCACGATCTACGAGCGGATTCGACTGAGAACCGACTTAATCGCCAAACTCACCGAGTCCCACTGAGGTGCCATTGATGCCAATGCGAGGCTTCGTTAATTCCGCTTTCTTGGCGACGACCCTGCTCGTCAGCATAACGTCCAATGCGTTCCAGAGCTCGCCGCCCCCAAGCACACCAGCGACCGGCAATCCTGTGGTTGCGAAGCACGTGTTAAAGGATAGAAC
>Ga0335085_10014188_pt1 | contig 11643 bp, 13 predicted proteins | sample Lox_Sample_45_FD_206712 | JGI IMG/M metagenome (GOLD analysis project Ga0335085, IMG submission 206712) | Soil microbial communities from Loxahatchee National Wildlife Refuge, Florida, United States - Lox_Sample_4.5 | ecosystem: Environmental > Terrestrial > Soil > Wetlands | place: USA...
TGGCGCGGGCGGAGAAATCCCACGCCGGCCGCTTCCAAAAGGGCCTGGAGACCCTCGGGCTCTAGCGCGGCGTACACCGGCCGGGGGACTCCGCCCCCCCGGCACCACTGCCATGGGACCGACCCCGGCCACCCCGTCGTCCGTCCGCCCGGTCACCTTGGACGAAATCGTCGGCCTGGACCGCTATGAGGTCTTGCGCGACGAGATCCGCAGGCGGACGATTGAGATGAAGCGCCACCGCCGTCTTTCGGTGGGCGACGAGATCACCTTCGTGTTCGAAAACCACGACACCGTGTACTTCCAGATCCAAGAAATGCTCCGTGCCGAGCGCATCACCGATCTGGACGCGATCCGTGAGGAGATCGCGGTCTACAATGCTCTCCTGCCGCTGGCGGGAGAGTTGAGTGCGACGATGCTGATCGAGATCACCGAAGCGGAACGCATCGAATCGCGCCTCCTCAGCCTGTTGGGCATCGACGAGGCGGTACGGCTGGAGGTGGGTGGCGAGCCGCCGATTCCGGGCCAGTTCGAACCCGGCCACAGCCGGGAAGACAGGCTCAGCGCGGTGCAATACGTACGCTTTCCGCTGCCGCCCGCGGCCGTCGCCGCGTTCCTCGATGCGCGCGTCCCCGCCCATTTGGTCATCGACCATCCGAACTATCGCGCTGCGGCGCCGATCGTGGACGGCGTGCGGGCGTCGCTGGCGGCCGACTTGGGCGACGGGATCCGGCAATGATGCAGCGCTCGACCCGCCAGCTGCAGGCGACGCTCGATGCGGTGGCGGTGTCCACCGATCACCCGACGGCGGACCAGATTCTCGCCCGCGTGCGGCGCCGGTTGCCGCAGGTGAGCCTGGGGACGGTATACCGCAACCTGGAGAAGCTGCGCGATCAGGGCCGCGTCCAGATCGTCCGGCTCGGTGATGGGGTGGCCCGCTACGACGCCATGGTGGAGCATCACGATCATTTCGTGTGCAAAGCCTGCGGCGTCGTCATCGATCTGGAGCAGCCGAGTCGGCCCGACATCTATCGTCTGCAACGCGCGGGGCTCGTCGTCCATTCGCATTCGACCGCCTTCCACGGCCTCTGCGCGGGCTGCGCCGCGCGCGCGCCGCAGGCGCAGAAACGGACCCGCGGCAGGCGCCCGCCTGGAGCCCGGCGCACGGACCGGCGGGAGGTCCGGGCATGACGGCCGAGCTACCGGCCGACATCCCCCTGTTTCCGCTGCCGAACGTCGTCCTCTTCCCCGGGGTGGCACTGCCGCTGCACATCTTCGAGCCGCGCTACCGTGAAATGGTGCGCGAGACGTTGGCGACCCCGCACCGGATGATCGGGATGACGCTGCTGCGGGGCGACTGGCGTCCGCAGTACTACGGCAACCCGGACGTCTTCCTCGTCGGTTGCGCCGGGCGTGTCGTCAGCAGCGAGCCGCTTGCCGATGGGCGCTTCAACATCCGGCTGCATGGCGTCCGGGAGTTCGTGATCGCGAACGAGATCCGCGACCGCTCCTATCGCCGAGGGACGGTGGAATGGCGCTCGGCCGCGGCCGGCGCGCTCAGCGGCGAGTTGCGCGAACGGCTGCGAGCGGTGATCGGGCGGCTGACGGCGGGTCAGCGCAGTGAGGCCGCCATCAAGCTGTTCGACGATCCCTCGGTTGCCGACGAGCTCATGGTGAATTTCTTCTGCTTCGCGCTCGATTTCTCACCGATCGAGAAGCAGGGGCTGCTCGAGGCGGCCTCGGTCGCCGAGCGAGCCGAGCGCCTGAGCGACGTCGCGGAGTTCGCGCTCGGTGCCGGTACGTTCTCCAGCGGCGAACCGGGCGGGCAGCCTCACTGAGTACCGTAGTTCAGAATTACGGTGACGTATTTCTTCTGTGCCTCGCCTCGCCTTAGCCTGTGCCTTGATAGAGTCCCGGAGGCACAGGCGAGGCATAGGCGAGGCACAGGAATACGTCATCGAACTTGTGAAATGCTGTACTGACCCCACCCGACCTTGACTTGGCCGGGACCGGTCCCCATAGTTGATCTAATAGGTCGACATTCCATCCATGAAACGCCGCGAAAAATTGACATTGTCCGAGCGCCTGTATCTCACCGAGATCGGCCGCGGCCTGGTGGTAACGATGTACCGCTTTTGGCGGAATCTTGGGCTGCACTTGGCCCACGCGGTCGGGCTCGCTCGCGATCGCCGGGCGGCGATCACGGTACAGTACCCGGACGAGCACAAGCGTTACCCGGACAACTTCCGCGGTAGTCATCGGCTGACGCTGAAGGAAGACGGGTCGGTCCGCTGCACCTCTTGCTTTCTCTGCGCCACCGCGTGCCCGGCAAGCTGCATCTTCATCGAAGCCGGCGAGCACCCCGACCCGCAGGTCGAGAAGTTCCCAGTACGGTACGAAATCGACACGCTGCGCTGCATCTACTGTGGGATGTGCGTCGAGGCCTGCCCCTGCGATGCGATCCGCATGGACACGTACGTCCACCCGCGCATCTGGGGGTACTCGCGCGCGGACTTCGTCGAGACCAAGGAGGTGCTGATGCACCGCTCGCGCGTCCTCGCCGAGCGCGGTCGCGACGCCCTCATGGACGATCTGCTCGAAACCTATCGCCTCGAGGAGAAAGCCGGCGCGCGAAGCGCGACGTCATAGCACATGGCCAAGGTCACCATCACCTTCACTGCGGTCTCGACGCTGGTGCTTCTGGTCGCCTTCGGTCAGGGCATGGGCGTGTTGCACGGGAGCGACGTGGGTTCGCATCTGCGCTGGGCGGTGGCCGCGCTGCTGACGGCCTTGACGGCGAACCTGTTCTCCATGGTACATGCGGCCCAGAGCGATCGCATCATCCGTCAGCTGCGGCGCCATCTGGACGCCGAGGCTTCTCGGAGCGAGCCGCGAGCGACGGCCTGAGCCGGCTTGAGGACGGGGGTTGCGGTTGAGAGACCGGGCGACGGCTCGGTAGCAGACGGAGACAAACGACGATGTCGAAGACATTCAAAGAGCTCATGACCGAATCGCGTGAGGTGGTTCCAGAGTGGAGCCCGGACGAGGTGAAGTCACGCGTGTCGAACGGTGGTGGCTTTACCGTCCTCGACGTGCGTGAGAAGGACGAGTACCGCGAAGGGCATCTGCCCGGAGCGGTCTCCCTGCCGCGCGGCTTTCTCGACATTCGGGTCGAGGAGGTCGTCCCTGACAAGCGCACGCCCCTGATCCTCTACTGCGCCGGCGGAACGCGCTCGCTGCTTGCGGGGCGGACGCTGAAGGAGATGGGGTACGAGAAGGTCATCTCGATGTCGGGTGGCTACGGCGCCTGGAAGGGTGCCGGCTTCCCCTGGGTGCAGGATCGCCAGTTCAGCACCGAGCAACTCAATCGCTACAGCCGGCATTTCATCCTCCCGGAAGTCGGCGAGGCCGGCCAGGCGAAGCTGCTCGATGCGAAGGTCCTTCTCATCGGTGCCGGCGGCCTGGGTTCGCCGGCAGCGTTCTACCTCGCCGCCGCTGGCGTCGGCACGCTCGGCATCGTCGACAACGACGTCGTCGACATGAGCAACCTGCAGCGCCAGATCCTACACACGAACGATCGCGTCGGGATGTCGAAGGTCGAGTCCGCGCGCCAGACGCTGACGGCGCTCAATCCGGACGTCAAGGTGATCGGCTATCAGACGCGCCTGTCCTCGGACAACATCATGGAGATCATCCGCGACTACGACGTCATCGTCGACGGGTGCGACAACTTTCCGACCCGATATCTGGTGAACGACGCCTGCGTCATGACCGGCAAGCCGAACGTGCACGGCAGCATCTTCCAGTTCGAGGGCCAAGCGTCGGTCTTCTACCCCGGAAGGGGACCCTGCTATCGCTGCCTCTTCCCGGAGCCGCCGCCACCCGGAGCGGCCCCAAGCTGTCAGGAAGCGGGTGTGCTTGGCGTTCTCCCCGGGCTGGTCGGCTCGGTGCAGGCGCTGGAGACGATCAAGCTCATCCTTGGAGTGGGACGGCCGCTCATCGGCCGCATGGCGTACTTCGACACCCTCAGCATGGAGGTCCGCATCCACAAGCTGCGCAAGGACCCGAAGTGCCCCGTGTGCGGCGACCACCCGACCGTGACGACGCTCATCGACTACGAGGAATTTTGCGGCCTGCGGGGGGGCCACGAGGCGAGCGACGCGGCGCACGAATCGGCGGCGACAGGCTGATTCATAAGTAGTCCCGTATGGAGGGCGAGGCTCCGTCCGAGCCGCGATGGCGCGGAGAGCGCCCTCCCCGCCATGCCAGTCGTGCGATCCACAGCGGATGAAGTTGCGCCACCTGACGCGGGCCCGCCGCGCCATGGCTCGGACAGAGCCTTGCCCTCCATACCGTCTGAACACTCCGGACGGTCATGCCACCTGTAGCGCCGCGGGTGCTCCCGGTGTAAGAAGGCCGGCGGAGAAACCGCATCATGAGTAGGAAGCAGGTTCGAGCAGCCGCAACGCGCACACGGACGGCGCGCCAGGCGGCCCAGATCCGTCGGTTCGTCGTCCTCGACTTCCTCCGCGGCGCTGCCATTCCGGCGCTGGCGGGAGCCGTGGGTTTCATCGTCTGGGTGGGGTACAACGCCGAGTTGATTACGCCGCGTACGGCCGTCACGATCGCCGGTGCGCTGGCGACGCTGGCGGGGCTCCACCTCACCATCCGTGACTTCTTCACCGAGAAGACGACTGCCACGCGAGCGGCCGCTGTGGCGCTGTTCGCGATCGTCTGGGCCGCGCTCGTGTTCTACGCATTTTACGACATGGTCAATCCGCCGACGCCGATCCTGCAAACGGACCTGCACGCCAATGCGCCACCCACCTCCGTTCCCCTCCACGGAGTCCCCGGAAGTTATCGCGTCGTGGTCGAGGGGCACTTCCCCCCCACCAGTGGGGAAAGCCACACCGCCGGATATCGCATCAGCGTCGCCCGCGGCGGGAAGACCGATGAAGTCTTCGATGGGGAGTTCAGCGAGCACTGGGCACGGCGCCGCCTTGGCCGGCGCGGCAGCGTGCAGACGCCGGTCGTGCATGCCGTGGCGCAGCATGTGATCGACAGCACGCAGGGGGAGGACTTTACCCTCCACCTGGACGAGATCGGTACCGAAGCGCGCGACGCGGTGACGGTGTCGGTCTATCGGTCGGCGTTCCCTACCGGCATCGTGGTCGCCCTCGCCGTCGCGGTCGTTGGAGCGGCGCTGATCCTGGACGCCTGGCGCGGCAGCGGCGACGGTACCGTGACGATCGGCACTGCCGGAGCGTTGCTCGCGGTGGCGGCGTTCCGGTGGTTCTCCTCCCCTCACCCCGGGTTCGGCGATCTGATCGTGTGGGGCGGAGTGGGAACGCTGGCCGGTGCCATTCTCGGCATGGCCCTGTGGCGTGTCGCGCGCAAGCCGGTACAGCGGTTCGCGTGAGGCAGAGGACCGGGCCGCCGCTCATCGCCGGCGCCGGTAGACGCAGCGGTACAGCGGCGCACCTCGTCGCTCGGCCTTGCGCGCGAAGCTGGTGTGGATCGCACCGGTGCCGCCGGTGCTGACCGGCTCGAGCTCGGGGTCGGCATCGAGGAGTTGCCGGGCACGCGTGAAGTACTCGGCAACGTCGGTCACGAGCTCGATCGTTCCCCCGGGCTCGAGGGTGCGGCGCGCGAGGCTGACCAGCGTGCCCGTGAAGAGACGGCGTCGCTGATGGCGGCGCTTCCACCATGGATCAGGGAACAGGATGTGATACGCGGCAACCCACCCATCGGGGAGCAACGCGAGCACGCATATCGCATCTCCTGTGAGCACGCGCGCGTTGGCCAGCTCGGCGGCGGCCAGCCGCCGTTGGATCTCGGCGGTGCGGGCCGGTGAACGCTCGATACCGAGAATGTTCTGGTCGGGGTGCGTGCGGGCATAGGCGACGAGAAATTCACCACGGCCGGGGCCAATCTCGACCACGACTGGGTGGTCGTTGCCGAAGACGGCGCGCCAGAGTGCCGGGGCGTCGATCATCCGCTCAACAGTCGCCAGCGACACGAATGCTTCACCGCAGAGCCGCAGAGGCGCAGAGATTCAGTCCCAGGGGCTTCCTTCTACCATGTGTGGCCAAATCACCTGGAATGATGGTCGCAGCGCACCAACTTTGTTGCGGCGTCGGACTGTCTTCTCCGCGTCTCTGCGCCTCTGCGGTGAGATGGTCTCTCTCGGTTGGGGTTAGTTCTTCTCCGGGTCGAATTGCGGCTCGATGACGACCTCGAGCGGGCAGGCGCGTATGGGGCTGGTGACGATCTGCAGCACGGCGTCTGCAACGTCGTCGGGCTGCAGGAACTTGGCACGATCGACGCGCTTGTTGGGCGGAATCATGTCCGTATCCACATAGCCCGGGCAGACGGCGGCGACCTTGATTCCGTGATTACGCACCTCTTCGTACAACGATTGGGTGAATCCCAGCAGTCCGAACTTCGCCGCCGCATAGGCGGCCTCGCCCTGACGGCCGCGTTTGCCCGCGATCGAGGCGATGTTCACGATGGCCCCCCGACCGTGCGCGAGCATATCCGGCAGGACGAGACGGGTGAGAACCATCGGCGCGCGCAAGCACGTGCGCAGCGTCAGATCCCAATCGGCGAGCGACGTCTTCAGGACCGACGCGCGCGGCGGCGCGAAGCCGGCGTTGTTGACCAGAATCGCAATCCGCCCGAGGCGCTCCATGATCATTTGTACCGCCTGCTCGATCTCCGCGTCGTGGGTGACGTCGGCGCGGACGGCGAGCACGTCGGGCGAGCCGGCAGCGGCAGCGTGCTCGACGGTCTGAGTCAGGTCGCTCTCCGTCCGCGCCACGGCGGCGACGCGACAGCCAGCCGCCGCCAGCCGCAGGGCAATGGCGCGGCCGATCCCGCGACCCGCGCCGGTCACGACCGCGACCTCATGCCGCAGGCTCGGTCTCACGTTCGTTGCCTTTACCATACCCCGGCGATACTATCCACGCGCCCCCCAACGGAAGCGACGGAGAAACGAAGCCGCTTCAGCAACCTGAAGAAGGAGAACGTCATGCGCGCCGCCGTCCTCTATGCCTTCAACGAGCCGTTCAAGGTGGAGAAGGTCGAGCTTCAGGAGCCTCGCCAGGGCGAGGTGATGGTCAAGCTCGCCGCGAGCGGAGTATGCCACAGCGACCTCAGCATCCAGCGTGGAATCCTGCCGATGGCACCGCCAATCATCATCGGGCACGAAGGGGCGGGTGTGATCGAGGCGGTCGGACCGGGTGTGACCTCGGTGAAGAAGGGTGATCATGTCGTCCTCACATGGCTGTACAGTTGCGGCCTGTGCCGCGACTGCGCGCGTGGAAAGCCGCACCTCTGCGACACGGCGGCGCAGGCGGTCATGATGGGGGGCATGTATGATGGGACGACCCGCTTCAAGGTCGGTGGCAACGACATGCGGCACTGGGTCGGCTCGTTCGCCGAGTACACCGTGTTGCCGGAGCAAGCGGTGGTGTCGATCCGCAAGGACGTGCCGCTGGAAAGCGCCTGCCTCGTCGGCTGCGGCGTGCTGACCGGTGCCGGTGCCGCCTTGAACACCGCCAAGGTCGAGCCGGGGGATCACGTCGCGATCTTCGGGTGTGGCGGCGTGGGTCTGAACGTGATTCAAGCCGCGGCGCTCGCGGGGGCCGAGAAGATCATCGCCGTCGATCTCGTCGATCGCAAGCTCGAGATGGCGAAGGCCTTCGGTGCGACGCACGTGGTCAACTCGAAGCAGGGCGACCCGGCGGATCAGATCCGCGGCCTCACGGGCGGCAAGGGGGTCGACTATGCCTTCGAGGTCATCGGGAACACGAATGTGATCCAGCAGGCGTTTCAGGCGGTGCGCCGCGGTGGCAAGCTCGTCATCGTCGGCGTGCCCCCGATGGGCGCCGACGTTTCCTTCCCGGCGGTCGAGTTCCCGCTCGAGGAGAAGGGCATCCTCGGTTCGTACTACGGGTCACCCCGGTTCCGGTACGACATCCCTCGTCTGCTCGACCTCTACATGGCGAAGAAGTTCAAGCTCGATGAGCTCGTCTCGCGCAAGCTGCCGCTGGATAAGATTCAAACGGCGATGGAGCTGATGGAGCAGGGCGAGGTCGCGCGCAGCGTCGTGGTGTACTAAAGAAGTCGAGAGTCGAGAGTCAAGAGTCGGGGTTCTGGATTCTGGACTCTCAACTCTGAACTCTCGACTCTTGACTCTCGACCCATGAGCTCTCCTCCGCTGCCGGCCGAACCAGGATTCAGAACCCTTCCGCCGGCAGATCGTCCTCTCCGCCTTCCGGCTGGCCGTGGTCGCCGGTCTCGGCCGCCCCTTGGTCGTGCTGCTCCGGGGCGGCCGGGGCCTCGTGGATCTCTTCGGCCGCGTCGTCCTCTTCCTCCGCCGGCGCGGCAGCGGCTGGCGGCTCGTCCGCGTGCTCTTCCACGTTCTCTCCGGGCGCGGCTCCGGCTCCCGTTCCCTGCGCTTCCGCTCCCGGCGCTTGGTTGCCGCCGCCGTCCAGCGATTCCTCCTCGATCGTACCGGTATCTTGGGCAACGATCGTCTCCGGATTTGCTGGCGCGCTCGGCAGGCTGAGCTGTTGCCGCAGCGTGCGCAGGCGCGCCTGCAGCGGGCCGAGATCGCGCAGCGGATCGGCGATCGGCTCGCCGAGCGGGCTGGCGATATCCTTGGTGACGGCGCCGGCCGAGTTCTCCGTTATCGATCCGCCTCCGGTCATTGGGTTGTAAGAGGTCACCGCGCCGCTGGATATCTCGGATACGGGACCGCTGATCATGCTGCCGACCGAGCTGCCGGAGACCGGGGGGGAATTGACGATTCCGCTGCTCTCTCCCAGCGTCGGACCACGGCCGCTGGACACCGGCCGCCCCTCACCGATCGGGCGCGACAACTCGGAGACGGGGCCGCTGTCTTCCCCGACTGGCTCTGCCACGAGCCGCCCATCGAGCAGTATGCTGCTCGCGACCAATACGGAGAAGAAGAGTGGGAGCCGCAACCTGGCGCGCATCCTGCCGTATTCTAGCGCGTCCGCGCTCGGTTGTCCTCACCCTCAGCGTTTCGCGGGTAGACGGCACACCCCGCCGCGCCGTGCGGCCGCGGCGACGGCTTCGCCGATCTTGTAGGCTACCGTCCGGTCGAGCGGGTCGGGAAGGACCCGTTCCGGCGTGGGCTCGATGACGGTGGCCGCCAGCGCCTGGGCGGCGGCGACCTTCATCTCGTCGTTGATCACCGTCGCGGCACAGTCGAGGGCACCGCGGAAGACGCCCGGAAAGGCGAGCACGTTGTTGATCTGGTTCGGAAAATCACTCCGCCCCGTCCCTACCACCACCGCGCCCGCGTCGCGCGCCACGTCGGGCATGATCTCCGGGATCGGGTTGGCCATCGCGAACACGATCGGGTGAGCGTTCATGCTCCGTACCATCGCCGGCGTAACCAGGTTTGGCTGTGACAGGCCGACGAAGACGTCGGCTCCACGCAGCGCATCCGCCAGGCTGCCGGTGCGTCCGTCACGGTTGGTGATCGCGGCGAGCTCGCGCTTGTACGGGTTCAGGTCGGTCCGGTCGCGGTGAACGATGCCCTTCGAGTCGCAGAGGATGATGTCGTGCACCATCGGCACGAGGCCTCGTCCGCCGCAGTTGCGGATGAGGCGCGCGCAGGCGATTGCCGACGCGCCGCTGCCGCTGAAGACGATGCGGCACGCGGCGAGATCCTTGCCGGTGACCTTGAGCGCGTTGAGCAGGGCGGCGAACACGACGATCGCCGTGCCATGCTGGTCGTCGTGGAATACGGGGATGCCGATGTCCTGTAGCCGCGCCTCGACCTCGAAGCAGCGCGGCGCGGAGATGTCCTCGAGGTTGATGCCACCGAAGACCGGAGCAATCGCGCGGACGATCCTCACGATCTCGTCTTCGTCCTGGGTATCGAGACAGATCGGGAAGGCGTCGATGTCGGCGAACTGCTTGAACAGGACCGCCTTGCCCTCCATGACGGGAATCGCCGCCGCTGCGCCCAAGTTGCCGATGCCGAGAATGGCCGAGCCGTCGGAAACCACGGCCACGGTGTTGCGCTTGATGGTGAGCTCGAAAACCCGCGCGGGCGTCTTGGCGATCTCCAGGCACACCTGAGCCACGCCGGGCGTGTAGGCCAGGCTGAGATCCTTGCGGTTCTCGAGCGGGACCTTGCTGTGCACCTCGAGCTTGCCGTGCAGGCGCGAATGCAGCTCGACCGATTCTTTGTCGAGGTCAGTCATGAAGTTGACAGTCTACAGTTCACAGTTGACAGTTTCGTCCACGGGCTCGGACTGTTGACTGTGAACTGTCAACTGTCGACCGCGCTGAGCTACACGCCGACGACGAACGACACGCTCGTCGTGCCGCTGCCGCCGATGTTCAACGTGGCGATGCGCTTGGCTTCCTCGACCTGGTAGTCCCCGGCTTGCATGGTGACCTGCTTGAAGGCGTCCAGCACCTGGCGCGTGCCGGTCGCGCCGACCGGATGGCCGCAGCCGATCAGGCCGCCGCTCGGGTTGATCGGCATCTTGTTACCGAGCTCGATGGTGCCGTTCTCGATGGCCTTCCATGATTCGCCCGGCTTGGTGATGCCGAAGTGGTCGATCGCCATGTACTCCGAGGTGGTGAAGCAGTCGTGCGTCTCGATGCCTTGCAACTGCCAGACGTCGGCTACACCGGCGCGCTTGAAAGCGTCGAGGATCGCCTGCCGCGTGTGCGGCAACACGTAGGGATTGTCACGGCTCTCGGCGACTTTGGCGCTGAACTCGATCGGCGCCGTGTGATGACCCCAACCGAGGATGCGCGGAATGCTCTCGAGCTTGAGCCCGCGGCGCTTGGCGTAGGCCGCCGCCGCCTTCTCCGAAGCCAAGAAGAGCGACACCGCTCCGTCCGTCACCTGCGAGCAGTCGGACACCTTGATGCGGCCGCCGATGACGCTATTGAATTTGTCCGTCGAGCAGGCGTGGTCCTCGGTCATGTACCAGCTGCGCGTCTGCGCCAGCGGGTTGCGTTTGGCGTTGGAGTAGTTGACCGCCGAGATGTGCGCCAGATGCTCTTCTTTGAGCCCGAAGCGCTTGTCGTATTCGTCGCCGAGTCGGCCGAAGAGCTTCGGGAACGGGAACTCGATGCCTTTCGCCTCACGCTCGTACCAGGCCGCGGTGCCGAGGAAGTCGCCGCCGGTCTTCGGGTCGACGGTCTTCATCTGCTCGACGCCGACGACGAGCGACATGTCGTAACGGCCGGCCTCGATCTCGGCCGATGCCGCCAGGATGGCGATGCTGCCGGAGGCGCACGCCGCTTCGTGACGCGAGGTGGGCAAACCGGAGAACGCCGCGTCGGCTTCCAGGGCCAGTGCCCCGAGATGACCTTGCATGGCATAGAGCTCGGCGGCGAAGTTGCCGACGTGAATGACCTCGACTCCGCGCGGCTCTATCTCCGTCGCTTCCAGCCCGCCGGCGACGGCCTCACGGAGCATGGCGACAACGTGCTTGTTCTCCTTGGTCCAATTGCGCGCGAAATCCGTCTGATACCCGCCAAGGACGTAAACCGGAGCAGCCATGATCGAACCTCCCGTTGTCGGTGTTCAGCCGGCCAAGAAGCGGCCGACATTCACATGCGGCTCGGAGAAGAGCCGCTCGTTGG
>Ga0335085_10014189_pt1 | contig 11642 bp, 10 predicted proteins | sample Lox_Sample_45_FD_206712 | JGI IMG/M metagenome (GOLD analysis project Ga0335085, IMG submission 206712) | Soil microbial communities from Loxahatchee National Wildlife Refuge, Florida, United States - Lox_Sample_4.5 | ecosystem: Environmental > Terrestrial > Soil > Wetlands | place: USA...
CCAGCCCGGGCTCGCGATCGTGGGTGAGAGCACGATGCCGTCCCCGCCGAGCAGCTCGTCCAGCTCCCGGACGTAGCCGAACCGGCGCCGGCGCGCGGCGAGATATTCCTCCAGCGTCACCCGCAGCCCCTCCTCCAGGAACCAGCGGGCCGCGGGATGCAGCCGGCCGAGGTTCTGCTCCACCGTGCCGCGGCCGAGGGCGGAGACGTGCTCGGCCGCGGTGACCACGAACCAGTCGGTGTCGGGGTTGCCGGTGGCGAAGATCCGCTCCGGGTCGAGCGGCTCGGCCGGGAGCGCGACAAGCTCGGCGAAGGCCGCCACGGCCTGGTCGAAGGCCGCCTGGACCTCGCCGGGCAGCGGCCCCCAGGGCGCGAACCGCGGCGCCGCGTACAGCCGGCCCGGGCGGGCCGGGCCTGCCGGGCCGGGCGGGAGCGGGCCGGGCAGCGCGGTGGGGTCGCCGGGCGCGGGCCCGGACTGCACGGCGAGCAGGAGCCGCAGGTCGGCCACGGTCGTGGCCAGCGGGCCGTCGGTGGAGTAGTCGATCCAGTCCGGGATGGGCCGCCGGGCGATCACGCCGTTGGTGGGCTTGAGGCCGGCCAGCCCGCACAGCGCCGCCGGGATCCGGACCGAGCCCCCGCCGTCGGTCGCGGTGGCGATCGGGGCGAGGCCGGCGGCCAGCGCCGCGCCCGACCCCCCGCTCGAGCCGCCCGGCGACCACCGCAGGCCCCACGGGTTGCGGGTGGCGCCGAAGACGAGGTTCGCGCTGTAGCCCTCGGTGGCGAACTCGGGCAGGTTGGTCTTGCCGACCACGATCGCGCCCGCGGCCCGCAGCCGGGCCGGGGTGAGCCCGTCCCGGGTGGCGGCAGGGGCATCGGCGAACAGCGCGGAGCCATAGGTGGTGCGCAGCCCGGCGACGTCCTCGAGGTCCTTCACCAGGACCGGGACCCCCGCGAGCGGGCCGGGGTCCTCCCCCGCGGCGACCCGCTGGTCGAGCGCCCGCGCCTCGGCGCGCGCGGGTCCGGCCCGGAGGGCGACGACGGCGTTCAGCGGGCCGTCGAGCCGCGCGATGCGCTCCAGCGACCGCTCGACCAGCTGATGGGCCGAGACGCGGCGGGTGCGCACCGCGCCGGCCAGCTCGCTGAGAATCATGTCCTCCTGGATGGGTGCTAGGGGCAGGGCTCCCCGATCTTCACCACGCCGAAGGTGACGGGCTGGCCGTTGAACTGTGCACCGGGTGCGGGGTCTTGGGAGCAGACCGTCCAATCGCTTTCGATGATGACCAGGCGATGCCGGCCGCTGATGTCTTTAGCTCTGATGCTGGTGCTGGACGGCAGCGAAGCGACGGCCACCTTGAGGCTTTTGCCGGTCAGATCCGGCATCGCCTGGCCCTCAGATACGGGCGAAGGCGATTGGGCGCCCTGGTCGGTAGCGGGGCACGTCTCGTCAAGTTTGACCACGCCGAAGTCGATCTGGCTGCCGCTGCTGACAGTGGTGCCCGCCGCAGGCGACTGGAAGCAGACCTTCCAGTCGCGGTCAAAAATCTGCAGGCGCCCCCGCCCGCTGGCATCGTGGCTGGAGAGGTCGGCAAAGCCCGCGGCCTGCGCGTCATCTTGCGCAGTCTGCAGCCCCTTCCCCACGAAATCGGGCACAGTCCTGCCTGCCGAGGTGGTTCCTGTAGCCGGTGATGGGCTTACCCCCGCGCCTGCGCACGCGGTGATGCAGGCCGCGGCGGCAACCGCCAGCACGGCGATCCCCCAGCTGCGCATTCACTCTCCCCATGGGCGCACGGCGACCAGCGGACCCGCCCGCAGCCAAGGTTAAGCCTTCGGACTGGCACCAACATCCTGGCAGAGCCCAAGGTCCCCTTGCACCGGGCTGCTGTCCGGGAGTTCCTCGTCGAGCACGCGGCCGGGAACGACGGGAGTTACCGACCTAGGTTGATTCGGGCGCTGCTGACATGGGAACGGGCCGCCCGGCTGCAGCGTTGGACGGCCCGTTATCGCGGGGCGCACAAGCTACCGGAGGTTGTCAGACGCCCTTGGGGTTGTTGCCATACCGGCGGCGGAACTGCTCCACCCGGCCGGCCGTGTCGAGGACGCGCGCCTGCCCGGTGTAGAACGGGTGGCTCGCCGACGAGATCTCGACGTCGACGACGGGATAGGTGTTGCCGTCCTCCCAGGCGATGGTGCGCTCGCTGGCTGCAGTCGACCTGGTGAGGAAGGCGAAGTTCGCCGCCCGGTCACGGAAGACGACCGGACGATAGTCCGGGTGGATTCCCTGCTTCATGTTTACCGCTCCTCACGGAACGCAGCGTGGCGGCCGATCACCGGGTCGTACTTGCGGATGACGAGACGGTCAGGATCGTTTCTCCGGCTCTTCCTGGTCACGTACGTGTAGCCAGTCCCAGCGGTCGACCTCAGCTTGATGACGGGGCGAAGTGTGCTGCGACTCATGCCCGGCACAACAACCAAATAATGAAAATCATTCCCGATAGCGGGTGCCTTCCGGCGCACGTCAGCGACTGTCCCATAGTCCTCACCGCCACCCACACCACCCGGCGCACCATCGGCGGCCTGTGAGTGCGCTTGGTCAGGCTCAGATGAGGATGTCTCGCGGGCTGGCGCGCCGTTCGGAGAAGTAGCTATACTTCTAGCCATGTCCTTGTCGGAGCAGATGCCCCTGGCCGATGTCAAAAACCGGCTCTCTGAGGTCGTGGACCGCCTGGAACGAGAGCACGGCCGCGTCGTCATAACCAAGCACGGCCATCCTGCTGCCGTCGTCATCAGCGTCGACGACCTGGAGTCCCTGGAAGAAACGCTCGACGTCATGGACAGCGCGGCCCTGCTCGCCGATATCCGCGAAAGCCTGGCCGAGCTGAGCACCACCGACGCGACCGTGCTGAGCAAGGACGACGCCCTGCGCCTGATCTCCGGCCAGTGAGCGAGCACACCTTCGCGATCGCGTGGACCGCCGCATCCCGCCGGGCACTGACCAGGCTCCCCGAGAAAGTGGCACCTGCGGTAGTGGAGTTCCTGTACGGGTCCCTGGCCTCAAGCCCTTACCGCGTCGGCAAGCCGCTGGAGCTAGGCCTCGAGGGGCTTCACAGCGCTCGCCGTGGTGACTATCGCGTGATCTACCGCGCCGGCGATCACCAGCGCCGGGTCACCGTCGTAGCCATCGAACACCGATCCGACGTTTACCGACCTCGACCGCTATGACCGCGCCCAGCGCGGCATGTACGGGTGTTCACGCCGATCGACCGCCTCCTCGGCAGCTTCGACGTGATCCAGGCGGAGCAGCGCCGCCACGAGCGGGGGGACGAAATGCTGGTGTTTCGCGCCGTTATCCCCGGCGGCAGTGAACTGGGCTGCGGCATCGTGATAATGGCGCTGAACGCAGGCAAGCCACCCTCGTTCCAGATCGAGATCAGGCTGGTCGCCTAGTTTCCTCGCTTCATCGAGTTTCTCCTGTGCCTGCTCATACTCCTTCAGCATTCGGAGGCTGGCCGCCTGCCACCTCCAGTCGGCGATGCTGTTGTCCGGGTCGCTGCCGGCCAGCGTAGCGAAAATCTCGGCTGCGTCGCCGAAGCGCCTCTGCTCATAGGCGATGTATCCGGCTTCGCGGTCCAGCGATGGCTCACCGGCGTGGTCCCGCCGCGCCTGCTCGATCAGCTGAGCCGCCTCGGCCGGGCGCCCCTGCGCGCGCATGACCGCTGACAGGCCCCACACGGCCTCGAGCGGGTCGGTGCCGGATCCGAGCAGCCTGCGACCGGGCCTCCTGGTAATGCGACGTGCGGTAGGTCGTCCACCCGTGCTGGATGGCCATGGCCGCTTTGTCTTCCCTGTGATCGGCATCTTTCCTCACGCCATCCACCCCCTTGACACAATCCCGGCCGGCCAGCGCCGTCATCGCCGGCCCGCACGGGCGCGGCTCGGCTGCCGCCGGCTATACACCGGGATGTGGGTTAGGAGGGCGCCGCCGGCGTCACTGATACATGATCACGCCGGTGCATGTTCATGCCGGACGGAGATGAGGTGGCAAGAGGCTGGCAGGCAGATGCGCCCGTCCTGATAACCCGGCAAGGCACGGGGAGCCGCTTGCGTTTTCGGCGCGGTCGGGGTCTGATAAGTCGTATATCGCGGGGAGGGTAATCGCTAGTCCATCGTTGCCAAACGGCCGCTACCCGGCTGGTCAACTATGCGTAAACCCTAATGGGGAGATGATTAGCGGTTGAAGGATGCGTAGTCGCGTGAGCCTCAGCAGATCGCCCGCGGGATAGTAGGGCCATGGACTGGCCGGTTCTCGCGTCGGTGCCTGCCGAAGACCGGCGCAGGCTGATCGCCAGGCTGCGACGGCGGGCCTACCGCCGGGATGAGGTGATCTTTCATCAGGGCGACCCGGCCGACACGCTCCACTTAATCGCCGCGGGTCACGTCAGCGTGCGGGTCACGCTGCCCGGGGGGGAGTTCGTCATCGTCACCATCCTCGGCCCCGGCGACGTCTTCGGTGAAAACGCCCTCGTCGGCGGTCCCCGTCCCCGCAGTGGCACGGTGACCGCGCTGGAACCCTGCGAGACACTGTCGCTGGGCCGGGACGAGTTCGAGCGCCTGCGGGCGTCGTATCCCGGCATCAACCGCTTCCTGGTCGAGCTTCTGGCCGCGCGGGTCGAAAGGCTCAACGGCCAGCTGCTCGAGGCACTGTATGTCCCGGCCGAACGGCGCGTGCTGCGCCGGCTGCTCGACCTGTGCCAGCTGTATGCCGGGGACGAGCAGCACATCGTCATCCCGGTGACCCAGGAAATGCTCGCCAGCCTCGCCGGGACCACGCGCCCGACCGCCAACCAGGTCCTCGGGCGGCTCGCCGCCAGCCAGCTGGTGGAGGTGAGCCGCGGCCAGATCGCCGTCCTGAACCGCCGCGAGCTGCACCGGCGGGCGAGCCACCCGGGAGAGGCCTAGCAGACCGGCCACCACCAGCCGAAGGTCCCTCCATGGTCCTGTGTTGGCATGCCGACACAGGAGATGTTGCCCGCTGAACAGACCGGGCCGGGGGCCGGACGTAGCGTCCTAGCAGATAACCGCTCGGACACCGGTCCGGCCCTGGCCATTTAGCACCTCTGGTCACGTTCTGGCCCAGAGACCGTGGCCGGTGCACCCCTCCGAGGGGAGGCAGCCGCTATGCGCGATGACTCGCCAACAACTGACCTGGTCCTGCGCGCCAGAAAGGGCGACTCCGATGCGTGGGACGCGCTCGTGGAACGGTTCGCGCCACTGATCTGGTCAATCTGCCGCAGGTACTCGCTGAGCCGCGCCGACACCGACGACGTCAGCCAGTACGTCTGGCTGCGGCTGGTGGACCAGCTCGACGCGGTTCACGACCCGGCGGCACTTCCTGGCTGGCTGGCCACCACCACCCAGCGGGAATGCATCCGGGCCCTGCGGGCCGCGCGCCACCAGCACGCCTTCGGGCATGAGCTGGACGTTGAGAGCATCCCGGACGAGCAGACCGGGATGGCGGAACACGAGGTCCTCATGGCCGAGCGCCACGCCGCGCTCCGCGAGGCCTTCTACCGCCTGCCGGCGCCGTGCCAGCAGCTGATCGCCATGCTCCTCGAGGACCCGCCCGTGCCGTACGCCGAGATCAGCGCCAGGCTGGGCATCCCCGTCGGGAGCATCGGGCCAAGCCGCGGACGCTGCGTGGAGAAGCTGCGCCGCGACCCGGCGATCGCCGCCCTGATCGAGGCCGAGGAAGGAGGCTGGCGGCCGCCCCGAAACGGAGACGGCCCGTGAGCACCATCCTCTGCGGAAACCTCAGCGCCGAGCTCGTCAGCGGGAAGGGCGCCCGGCTCGAGCGGGTCGCCCTCCGGCTTGCGCTGCAAGATGAGTTCCGGCCCCAGTTACCGGAGCCGCTGCGGAGACCGGCGATGCTGGGCCGGGAGCAGCAGTCGGCCGAGGCACTGGCCGCCATGCGGGCCGGCCGCCCCGCTGGTTTCCATGCGGCTTGCGGCTACGGCAAGACGACGCTCCTTCAGCACATCGCGGCCGAGGCGCACGAGCAGGGGGCAGCGAGCTGTGTATATATGCGTGCGGGCCGGGATCGCGTCGGTGACCTGCTGCAGCGCCTGGTGGCCCAGCTGTTCAGCTCCGACCAGCCGGTCAAGCTGACCCGGGAGCAGTGCGCCCACCTGCTGGGCCAGGTGAGCGCCGTCGTTGCCCTTGATGACATCTCGCTCGGCCCCGGCCAGGTCAGCTATCTCCTCGATGTGCTGGCGGGATGCAACGTGGTAGTTGGCTCCGCCAGCCCCGTTCTCGGGCGCCGCGGCGGTTCGCAGGACCTGCCGGGGCTGTCCGACGGCGCCGCGCTCGCGTTGCTCACCGGCGACCTGGGACGGCCTCTCACCAGCCAGGAAATCCCGGCCGCCAGGGAGCTGGCGGGCGCGGTCGACGGCCAGCCACTGCACCTGAGACAGGCCGCGGCGCTGGTGCGGGACGGCCGGCATTCCTTTCAGTCGCTGGCCCGGAAGGCGGCCCGCGATCCCGGTGTCCTCGACCGGCTCAGCATCAGCGCGCTGGCCGAGCACGAACGGCGGGCGCTGGCCATCCTGGCCCTCGCGGCCGGCGCCCTGCTCCCGGCCGATGTCGTCGCCACCATCGGCCAGATCACCTACCTGGGCCAGGCCCTGGAGTCGCTGCACCGGAGGGGCCTGGCCGAGCAGCGCAAGGACCGATTCGGCCTGCCCACCTGCAAGGCCAGAAGCTACCGCCAGATGCTGCTCAGCGACCTCAGCCTGGCTGCCTCGGCACGCGAGCTGGCCGGCTGGCTGGCGGTGGCTGACCCGACCAGCTGGGAATCCGCCTCAGCCGCAGAGGCAGCGCTGTCCATCATGGAGTTCGCGGCTGAACGCGGCGAGCTGGCGGCCGTGGCCCGGCTGGCCCGCGCGGCCGACGCGGTCCTGTTCATCACCGGACGGTGGGAAGCCTGGCACCACACCCTCGCCCAGGGATTGCAGGCGGCCCAGGCGACGGGCGACAAGGCGGGCGAGGCGTTCTTCTCCCATCAGCTCGGCAGCCTGGCCCTCTGCCAGGACCAGCTGGGTGACGCCGCCGGGCTGCTCCACCATGCGCTTGCCCTTCGCGAGCAGATCGGCGACCGGGAGGGTGCCGACATCACCCGCCACAACCTGGAGCTGCTGGAGTCGCCCGCGCCCCCACGGCCGCCGCGGCTACGCCCGTCGCGCCGCCTCATGCGCACACTGGCCGCCGTCTGCGGTGTGCTGGCCCTCACCGCGGGCGGCATCGCCATCGCCGATGCCATGCGGGGCCCCGGGCCCGGCCCCGGTCCGCCAGCGGGACAGACCAGCCCGGCAGCGGCGCAGCCGGTGACTCCCACCGGCCCGGGAGGGCAGCCCGACTCCGGTTCCCCGGCCTCCGGGCCCGGCTCTAGCTCTCCCAGCTCAGGGCCCAGCTCCAGCGCAAGCGCGAGCGCGAGCCCGTCCCAGTCGTCTTCGCAAGCCGCCGTCGCGCTCACCCTGACCCCGGCAACCCTGCCGGCCGTGCAGGCCGGGTCACCGGACAATGAGCAGGTCACAGCCTCGGGCGGCACGGAGCCGTACCAGTACTCGGTGACCGCGGGGCGCCTGCCGCCGGGGCTGTCGCTGGACCCGAACACCGGAGCCTTCGGCGGGACCCCAACCGAGCCGGGCAGCTATCCGGTCACCATCAAGGTCACCGACTCCTCAGCCAGCCCGAGAACCGGATCCAATGGCTACACACTCGAGATCACACCGGCTCCTGCCCCGCTGACCCTGAGCCCGGCGAGCGGCCCCCTGGCAGCAGGCACCTCCTCCGGTGGCGCTAACTGCCCGGGGGTGGCCTATACGGAACAGGTCACCGCCTCGGGGGGGACGGGGCCATATCAGTACGCGGTGACCTCGGGCACCTGGCCGTCCGGGCTGTCGCTGGACCCGAACACCGGAGCCATCGGCGGGACCCCGGCGAAACCGGGCCCATATCAGTTCACCATCACCGCCACCGATTCCACCCAGCACACCGCCCCGCAGACGTACACGATCGATGTAACGGCCAACTCCTGTGGCCCGCGGCTGACGTGAAGCCAGTCGGCCGGCCCTGGCAGCGCGTAGAGCGGCACGGGCGTTCGCGGCGGCCTGGGCGTGGCGGGCGCTGGTAGGGTCGCGGTCCGTGCGGCGCGTGTCGGTGGTCGGTGTGCCCGGATCGGGGAAATCGACCCTGGGCCGGGAGCTCGCGGCGCGCCTTGGGGTGCGGTTCACCGAGCTGGACGCGATCTTTCACCAGCCGGGCTGGGTGCCGCTGGACGGCGAGCAGTTCCGCCGCCGGGTGACCGCCATCGCAGCCGGGGACGGGTGGGTGATCGATGGCAACTACAGCGCTGTGCGGCCGCTGGTCTGGGCACGCGCGGACACGGTGGTGTGGCTGGACCTGCCCCGGCGCACCGTGATGCGCCGGATCATCTGGCGGACGGTCCGGCGCGCAGCGGGCCGGACCGAGCTGTGGAATGGCAACCGGGAGCGCTGGCGCAACCTGTTCACCTGGGATGAGCAGGAGTCGGTCGTCTCGTGGGCCTGGCACCGCTACCCGGTCTACCGGGAGCGTTACGCGGCCGCGGTCCATGACCCCGCGTGCGCCCACCTGACGTTCATCCGGGTCGCCACCCGCGCCGATGTGCGCCAGCTCCTGGATTCCGCCCGCTAGCCGCTTCAGCCGGCACGGCCGGACCCGGGCTGCGACAGTGGGCGAATGACAAGTATCCAGCCAGAGCTGTGGGTTGATCGCGCCAGCCAGGCCGTCGCGTTCTACGCCGAAGCGTTCGGCGCGCGCATGCTGCACCAGGTCGGCGAGGGGGACGACATCGTCGCCCAGCTCGCTGTCGGCGAGGCGGCGTTCTGGGTGGCCGCGGCTGGCCCGGACGCGGGACGGCTCAGCCCGCGCGCGATCGGCGGCGCGACGGGCCGGACCCTGCTGGTGACCGATGACCCCGACGCCGTCGTGCGGCGGGCGGTCGCCGCCGGCGCGACCGAGAAGTCCGCGGCTCGCGATGAGCACGGCTGGCGGCTGGGCCGGATCGTCGATCCGTTCGGGCACGAGTGGGAGATCGGCAAGCCGGCCGGCCCCTGGCCGCCGGACCTGAACGCCGCTGAGTGATACCACCCGCCAGAATCGGACGCGGAACGGGCAGCACCACCCGGAAGGCGGCGGATCTGGCCGTACCCGCAGTTCTGGCTGACCCGGCGCGTGCTGACTGCGGCCAGATGCGGATGCCGCTGAAAATGGCTGGCTGGACCGGCGGGTTTCTGGTCGGCTGGCCCTGTGGATGACCGTGCCCTGCCCGGGGGCGAGCTGGCCCGGGGCTTCCATGCTGATGTGGTGGGACCGCTGCTGGCCCGGGCGATGCCCGGGCTGCGGTACGCGGCCGGCCGGCTCGGTTCCGGATCCGACGTCCTCGGCTTCGATGACGCCATGAGCCGTGACCACGACTGGGGATGCCGGCTGACACTGCTGGTCGACGAGCCCGACCGCGCTGCCGTGCCGCAGATCAGCCTGCTGCTGGAACGGGAGCTGCCCGAGTCCTACCGGGGCTTCCCGGTGAGATTCCCCCTCACCTGGGATCCGTCTGTCTCACACAAGGTCGAGATCGCGACGGTGGCCGGCTTCGCGGCCAGCCGGCTCGGTATCGACCCGACCGCGGAGCTGTCGGTACTGGACTGGCTGATCCTCACCGGCCAGAGCGTGCTCGAGGTAACCGCCGGGCCGGTGTTCGCCGACCGGACCGCCGACCTGGCGCAGGTGCGCGCGAGGCTGCGCTGGTACCCGCCGGACATCGAGCGGTACGTGCTGGCCGCAGGCTGGCAGCGGCTCTCGCAGGAGATGCCGATGGTCGGCCGCACCGCCGAGCACGGTGACGAGCCCGGCTCACGGCTGCTGAGCACGCGGCTGGCCGGCGACCTGATGTGGCTGGCCTTCACGCTGTCCCGCCAATGGCCGCCCTACCCGAAATGGCGGGGGACGGCTTTCCGGGCGCTTCCCATCGCCGCGGATCTGGCCGGCCTGCTGACCGTGGCGACGGCTGGACCACACTGGCGCGACCGGGAAAACGCCCTCGCCGGCGCCTGCGAGATCCTCCTGGATGCGCAGCGTGCGCGCGGGCTTCCGGCCCCCGCATCGGCGGTGATCCCCTTCTGGGACCGCCCCTACCGCACGGTCGATGAAGCGGTCCCCGGATCGCTGCTCTCGGCCATCACCGACCCGGACCTGGGCCGGCTCCCAGCCGTCGGCTCGGTCGAGCAGTGGGTCAGCAACGTCGACGTCCTTTCCAGCCCCGCCCGGCGAGCGGCCCTCCAAACCGCCTACCGGGCCTGGGCCGGCCCCGGCTGAGTGACGCGCAGAGCGCATCCACAGTGTGAAGGCGCACTTCGCTTAGTCCTGGGCCGGCGGTTCGAGCTCGCTGAGGGCCTGGCTGATCTGGGTGAGGGTGTAGGCGAGGGCCTGGTCCCAGTTCATGTCCGCGCCCCGTGCGTGGAGTTCCCGCATGCGTTCCTCGCCCAGCGCTGCCACCAGCTGCGAGCTGAGCTCAACAATCCTCCCCGCCGGTCCGATCGCGTGAGCCTGGGCGGCGCCCTGGATGATCGCGGCGGCATCGGGCCGGGTGGCGGCGAAGAAGGCCGCGATCATATGGAGGACGAGGCCCGCCCGGATACGGTCACCGCCCCACTGGAGGTCTTGGATGGCGCGGCGGCTAAGGCCGAGCGCGGTGGCCTGGTCGCCCACGACGAACGCGATCGAAGCTGCCCAGTTGAGATCGATGACGCTCTGGTAGCCGAGCGCCGTGCTGAGCTCGCGGCTCTCACGCAGGCAGGCGCGGGCCTGTTCGGGGTCGGTTTCGGCGACGGCCGCGCCCAGAGCGAGCAGGCATCTCGCGATGAGGGCCGGGGCGCCGGTCTGGCGGGCGAGCGTGAGCGCCTCGTTCGCCAGCCGGACGGCCCCGGGGTCGTCACCAACGACCAGCTGATCAGCCACGGCGAAGGTGAGCTCGATGGCGGCGTCGGCGAGGTCGCCGCCTGCCCGCGCGAGACCAGCGACCTGTTCGGCGAGGCGGGCGGCGTCGGCGAACGCGCCGGTAATAACCGCGATGCCCGAGCGGGCAGCGTAGATGGTCTCCTCGACCCGCCAGTCCGGGGTGGCCTGGCGCGCATTGGCCTCGGCCGCCCGGCGGCACAACTCCTCCGCCCCGGTCACGTCCGCGCGGTTGGACGCGAACACCGCGCTGACCGCGAGGGCGAGCGGGTAGCCCGGGTGACCGGCCGCGCCGGGCAGTTCCAGGGCCGCTTCGCCGCCCAGTACCAGCGGGTAGGTGCTCCACACCTCGACCGGCGCGAAACCGGCCAGGATCTTGAACGCGGTGTCGACTTTGCCGGTGCTGATCGCCCACGACCACGCCGCGAGCAGGTTGTCCTGCTCGGCGCCGAGCCGGACCGCCCAGAACACCTCCGGATCAGGGTCATGGGCGTGTTCCCGGACCCGTCCGACGAGATCCGCGTAGTAGCTGGCGTGACGGGCCCGCCACCGCTCAGTCTCCCCGGCCGCGTCGAGGCGTTCCTCGCCGTACTGGCG
>Ga0335085_10014190_pt1 | contig 11642 bp, 10 predicted proteins | sample Lox_Sample_45_FD_206712 | JGI IMG/M metagenome (GOLD analysis project Ga0335085, IMG submission 206712) | Soil microbial communities from Loxahatchee National Wildlife Refuge, Florida, United States - Lox_Sample_4.5 | ecosystem: Environmental > Terrestrial > Soil > Wetlands | place: USA...
GGCGAGATTCCACGCGGGGGTCGGCTCGGCGAAGTAGCCGCCGGCCACCCATTCGGTGTCCGGCGCAACCGGGAGGGCGTAGTTGCTCGCGGCGAGATCCGCGCGGTGCGCCGTCTGGAGCCAGAACCAATTGCCCTCGTACGTCTGGATGCCGCCCACTCGGCTCGGCATGTCGACGAGGCGAAACTTGCCGACCGGACCGGCGCCGCGGTAGCGGCGCTCCGCGTTCCAGGCCCAGCGCACCGCCGCGTCGGGCGACGCCGGATCGATCGTGTCGGGTGGGAACGGGAGGCCCGCGACGTCGCCCCGCAGGTTGCCGTTCTCGTCGACCTTCGCCTGCCCCGCGAAGCGCTTCGTCGCCTCGTCGTACCACTCGGCGGTCGCGTAGCGACGGTGGCAGGGACCGAGCTCGAGCCGCATGCCGTCGTGGAAGAACGTGTCGCGGTTCCTCCAGATCTCCGGCGGCAGCAGGCTGCCGAGCAGCAGCACGTCCTCGAAGTGGAGCAGCATGCCCTCGCGCAGGCGGAACGAGGTGGCGTCCTCGGCCGGGCTCGCCCCGGGGATGTTGGTCAGCACGGGGCACTCGTTCTCGGGCGGCAGGCCGGCGTTTGCGGCCGCCGCCCCTAAGAGCAGTGCGAGCGCGGCGAGATCGCGCGAGACGCGCGTGCGTGCGCGGGTCCACGGCATGACGGGAGCCTCCGGAGGTGCGACGCGGCGACGCGGTCGCTCGTACTTTACCCTGCGCCTGGAGCTGGACGCGCCGTGCGCCGTTCGATCGGACTTCCGCTCGGGCTCGGGATCGTGCTGGTGATCCTGCTGCTGGCCCTTGCCGTCGGCTGGCAGATCCTCGTGGTCGCCAATCCGCGTCCGGGGCTCTCGTCGCTCGACTGGGCGCTGCTGATCCTCGGCACGCTGTTCTTCGCCCTCGTGCTCGCGGGGCTGGTGTGGCTCTCGACCTGGCTCATCCGCGAGATGCGTCTCAACCAGCGACAGCGCGCCTTCCTCGACGCCGTCACGCACGAGATGAAGACGCCGCTCGCGTCGCTGCGGCTCTACGTCGACACCTTGACCCGCCACGATCCCGAGCCCGAGCGGCGGCGTCACTTCCTCGCGCTGATGCAGGACGACCTCGCCCGCATCGACCGCACCGTCGACCAGGTGCTCGCGGCCGCGCGCGCCGAGGAGCCGGGTCGGCGCACGCAGCGCGGGCGCGTGCGGCTCGCGGGGGTCCTGCGCGAGTGCATCCGCGAGGTGCAGAGCCGCCACGCGCTGCCCGAGGAGTCGATGCAGCTCGAGTGCACCTCGGATCCGGCGGTGCGCGGCGACGCCGGCGAGCTCGGCGTGGTGTTCCGCAACCTGCTGGAGAACGCGGTGAAGTACTCCGACGCGCCCGTCGAGGTGCGCGTGCGCGTGGCCGAGGTCGGCGGAGACCGCATCGACGTCGACATCTCCGACCGCGGCATCGGGATCCCGGCCCGCGAGCTCCGCAAGATCTTCCAGCGCTTCTACCGGGTCGGCCGCGACGTGCAGCGCACGGCGGCGGGTCTCGGCCTCGGTCTGTTCATCGTGCGCAACCTGGTGCGGCGGCAGGGCGGCCGCGTCGTCGCGAGGAGCGAGGGCTCGGGCGCGGGCAGTCGCTTCGTGGTCACACTTCGCACGGCGAGCGCGGCGGAGCCGCGCGCGTCGTGACGCCATGGCGCGCATCCTCGTCGTCGAAGACGAAGCGCATCTCGCCGAGGGACTCCAGTTCAACCTCGAGGCCGAGGGGCACGACGTGGAGCTCGCGTCGGACGGCACCGACGCGACCTCGCGCATCCTCGCGGGGGGCGGCGGCTTCGACCTCGTGCTTCTCGACCTGATGCTGCCGGGCCTCTCCGGCTTCGAGGTGCTCCGCCGCATCCGAGCGGCCGGCGTGTACGTGCCGGTTCTGGTGCTGACCGCCAAGGACGAGACGGCGGATCGCGTGCGCGGTCTCGAGGAAGGGGCCGACGACTACCTCACGAAGCCCTTCCACCTCGACGAGCTGCTCGCGCGCGTGCGCGGTCTCCTGCGGCGCCGTCGCTGGGACGGCGCGGCGGAGCCCGCGTCGACACCGCCGCTCCAGATCGGCGTCGCGACGGTGCACTTCGACCGTTTCGAGCTCGAGACGCCACAGGAGACGATCCGTCTCACCACGCGCGAGCTCGGTCTCCTGCGCGCGCTCGCCGACCGCGAAGGCGAAGCGGTGACGCGCGGCGAGCTGCTCGAGTCGGTCTGGGGACTTCGCCCCGACACCAATACGCGGGTGGTCGACAGCTTCGTCGTGCGGCTCCGCCGCTACGTCGAGCCGGATCCGTCGCGCCCGCGTCACATCGTGTCCGTTCGCGGTCACGGATATCGGCTCGTTCGCTGATTTTTTTTCCGCGCTTGTTTCCGTGAGCCCGCTCATGCGACCCTCAGGGCGTGAGCGACGCGCTTCGCTTCGAGGTCGAGCCTCGGCTGCACGACGCCTGCATGATCGCCGCGTTCGAGGGGTGGAACGACGCGGGCGAGGCGGCGACCTCCGCCCTCCGCTATCTCGCCGCTGCGATCCGCTCGGTGCCCGTCGCGGAGATCGACGGCGAGGACTTCCTCGACTTCACGGTGCGTCGGCCCATGGTGCGCTTCGCCGCCGACGGCGCGCGCGTGATCGACTGGCCCGGCACGCGCTTCCGCTTCGGCTCGGCGGATGCGTCGCGTGAGCTCGTCGTCGCGCACGGAGTCGAGCCGCACGTGCAGTGGCGCCGCTACTGCGATCTGTTCACGGCGGTCGTCGCGCGCCTGCGCGTGTCGCGCGTGGTGCTGCTCGGCGCGTACGTCGCCGACGTCGTCTACTCGCGTCCGGTCGGCGTGACGGGCTTCGCGACCGAGCCCGGTCTGCTCGAGAGCCTCGAGGTGCTGCCGTCCAGCTATGAGGGCCCGACGGGCATCGTCGGCGTCCTCGGCGAGAGGCTCCAGCGCGAGGGCGTCGAGGTGATGAGCCTGTGGGCCGGCCTGCCGCACTACATCTCGGCGTCGCCGAACCCGCGCGGCGCGCTGGCGCTGCTCCAGAAGCTCGACGCGTGTCTCAAGCTCGGCGTCGACCTCGAGCCGCTGCGCCGCGAGGCCCTCGCCTTCGAGGAGAAGATCTCGGCCATCGTCGCCTCGGACCCCGAGCTCTCCGAGTACGTGCGCCAGCTCAAGCGGCGGGAGTTCGCGCAGTAAGGAATGACCCAGGTCGGAAGCGGGCGGAAGGCGGAGATCCTCGACACGGCGGCGGCGCTGTTCGCGTCGTCCGGCCTCCGGACCTCGCTGCAGGAGATCGCCGACGCCTGCGGAATCCTGCCGGGAAGCCTCTACCACCACTTCGAATCGAAGGAAGACATCTTCGTCGCGCTCGTCGAGCGCTATCAGGCGGAGCTGCACGAGATCTCCGAAGCGGCGATGGAGCCGGGCACGAACCGCCATCCGCCCGACGAGCGGATCGCGGCCCTCGGCACGGCGATCGCCGAGTGCGCGGTTCGGCACCGGGCCGCTCTCCTGCTGACCCTTCTCGAGCCGCCCGCCGGCGCGAGCGCGAAGATGGTGCGACTGGCGAGCCGCACGCCCGCGGCAATCAACGCGGCCATGCTCGCGATCCTCGAGGCGGCGAGCTCCTGCGGCTACCTCCGGCGCGAGGTGGATCTGTCGCTGCTCGCCGATCGGCTCTGCCAGAGCATGCTGCATGTCGGGATCGGGGTCTCCCACCGGATCCGGGGCGGGAAGCGGATGCCGGCGATCAAGTGCTGGATGCTGCTGCACGGCCTCGCGGTCCGGCCTCCGGACGACACTCGCCTGGATCGCTCCGAGGCGCGCCGCGAGGCCGACGAGGCGATCCGCTCCTGGCGCGAGGACGGCGCCGCGACGCAGGACAAGGCGGCGCGCATCCGAGCGGTCGCGCGCTCGGTCTTCGCGCGCCGCGGCAACGACCTGACGACGATCCGCGACGTCGTCGCCGCCTCCGGCATGAGCACGGGCACCGTCTACCGCCTGATCGAGTCGAAGGACGAGCTGATGGCTTCGATCCTCTGGTCCTACACCGAGAAGACCACGGAGGGCTGGAATCGCATCGTCGGCTCCGCGTCGACGCCGGTGGAGAAGCTCGATGCGCTGCTGTGGTTCAACATCCACGTGGTGCACCGATTCCCGGACGAGCACCGGATCCAGTCGCTGGGCATCCAGCTCTCGCCGCCGAAGAGCCCCGATCTGACCTGGACGTTCCCGGCCCAGCTCCGGCAGATCAAGCGGCTCGTGTCCGAAGGCCTTCGCGCGGGGCAGCTCCAGATCGAGAAGGGCTCGGTGCTCGACATGGTCGCGCGCTGTGTCTTCTCGCTGATCTGGACGCCGGAGAGCCTCGTGCGCGAGGGCGGCGTCCGCGGCGCGCTCCACTTCGACCGCGACACGCTCTTGCGGGGGGCCGCCAAGCGTTCGTGAGCCCGCTCGACAGCACAGATCCCCCTCTCTAGGATGTGGAACGAAAATTTGGTTTTCCGCGGTGCGAGCGTTCCGGGCATGATCGACTTCGAGGGCCAGGTCGTGATCGTGACAGGGGCGGGTCGAGGTCTCGGCCGGCTCTATGCGATGGAATTCGCGCGGCGCGGCGCGTCCGTCGTGGTGAACGACGTCGGGAGCACGATGCACGGCGAGGGCTCGGACCGGAGCGTTGCCGAGCACGTCGCCGAGGAGATCGAGCGCGCCGGTGGGGTCGCGGTGGCGTCGCACGATTCCGTGGCAGATCCGGACGGAGGAGAGGCGATCGTCCGCACCGCGATCTCGCGCTTCGGCCGGCTCGATGCCGTCGTCAGCAACGCGGGAATCTTCCAGACGGTGGAGTTCGAGAAGCTCGCGGTCGACGACTGGCGTCGCATGCTGTGCGTCCACCTCGACGGCGGCTTCCACGTGAGCCAGCCCGCGTTCCGGGTGATGAAGTCGCAGGGCTACGGCCGATTCGTCTTCATCGCGTCCTCCGCCGGACTCTTCGGGCAGCCGCTCGCGAGCCACTATGCCGCCGCCAAGGCCGGCATCGTCGGACTCACGAACGTCATCGCGGTCGAAGGCGCGCCGCACGGGATCCTGGCGAACAGCGTGCTGCCCTTCGGCACCTCGAGGATGGTCACCGAGACGGTGGGCGAGCAGGTCGCGTCGCAGTCGGCGTTCCTGCGCGCGCTCGAGCCCGAGCGGGTCGTTCCGATCGTCGTCTTTCTCGCGAGCCGCGCCTGCACGTTCACCCATCGGAACTACTCGGCCGGCGCGGGCCGCTACGCCCGCGTCTTCATCGGGCTCGGAAAGGGCTGGCTCGCCGAGCCGGGCAGCGAGCCGACGGCCGAGGACATCGCGGCGCATCTCGCCGAGGTCTCGGCGACCGAGCCCTTCAGCGTGCCCTCCTCGATCGTCGACGAAGTCCTCGAGCTCTGCGCCCGTCGTGGGATCACGCCGTGAGCAGTGCGGCGGGCGAAGTCCCGGGACGCTTCGGCCTGCTGGCGTCGGCCCTGTCCGGCCGCGCGCTGGAGGTCGTCTCGGGTGCGCCCGGCGAGCCGGCGTGGACCGACGGCGCGCGGGTCTTCGTCGACGCCAACACCAGTAAGTGTGACCAGCTCGAAGCGCTCGCCGTCCAGGCCTCGCTGCTCGCGGCCGGAAGCCTGGAGCCGGACATCGCGCGCAGTCTCTCGCGGCGTCCGACCCTGGCCCGGCGCTACCTCGCCATCGAAGGCCACCGCGCGCTGGCGGCGAACGCCGAGCTGTTGCCGCTGCCGCTGCGCTCCCTCGTGGACTGGGGCGTCGCGGCTCGCGGCGATTCGCCAGCGGCGTCGCTCGCGCTCGCGCGGAGCCGGGAGTCGATCCCCGATCCGCCGAACCGCTTCGGCGTCATCCGCGCGCGACACCTGCTCGCGTCGAGCGAGCGCCGCGACGGCTCGGCGACCGCACCGGATCGCGTTGCGCGCGCTCGGCTCGATCACGCGCGAGTCGAGCTCGAGCTGGAGGAGGAGGACGACGGCGCCGCCGTGGATTTCTCGAGCCCGGTCGGCGGGAGCGGCGCGCTCGGCCGCCTGCTCCAGCGTATGCTGACGAGCGTGCGCTCGCGCGACGGTGGCGGGCCTCCGGGTGTCGGCGCCGCGCTCCAGCGGACGCGTGCCGGGACGCGGCGCGGCAGCCCCGCGTTCTCGACCGCGAACGCCGGCGCGCTGGAGGACGCCGCCGCAGACGCCCGTGGAACGCGGTACCCCGAGTGGGACGTTCATCGACGGCACTACCGCGCGGACTGGTGCACGGTGCACGAGGTCGGCGCGCGGCCGGGAAGCGGCGCGCCGCGGAGGGCTACCGACGCCCGTCGCTTGCGTCGATCGCTGGCCCGCCTCGGCACGGGCCTCGATTCCTGCCACCGGCAGGTGCAGGGCGACGACATCGACATCGATGCCGCGATCGAGGCGCGCGTGGACGCGATGGCGGGATCGATGCCCGACGAGGCGGTCTACATCGCGAGCCTTCGCCGCCGGCGCGATCTCGCCGTGATGCTGCTGCTCGACATCTCGGGCTCCGTGGCCGAGCCCGGCGCGACGACCGCCACGGTGCACGAGCAGCAGCGCGAGGCCTCCGCCGCGCTGATGGTCGCGCTGCACGATCTCGGCGATCGCGTGGCGCTCTACGCCTTCCACTCGCAGGGAAGATCTGCCGTGCACCTCGTGCCGGTGAAGCGCTTCGACGACGCCCTCGACGATGTCGTGATGCGGCGCCTCCACGGCCTCGTGCCCGGGGCTTACTCGAGGCTCGGCGCGGCGATCCGGCACGGCGCGGCGGTCCTGGAGGAACGCGGCGCCACGTCGCGCCGTCTGCTCGTCGTGCTGTCCGACGGCCTCGCCTACGACCACGGCTACGAGCGCGCGTACGGAGCGGCCGACGCGCGGCGCGCGCTCGCCGAGGCGCGCCGCCGGGGCACCGCATGCCTGTGTCTCAGCCTCGGCGCGAGCACCGATGCGGAGTCGTTGCGGCGCGTATTCGGGAGCGCCGCCCACGCGGCGATCCCGAGGCTGGAGGAGCTCCGGCACGAGATCGGTCCGCTGTTCCGCTCGGCGCTTCGCGCCGCGGAGGTGCGGCGGCGATGAAGCCGAGGGGCGCCCGCCTCGACGACGCGACGAGCGCGACGCGCACGCGGCCGTACTACGTGCCGGTCGGAAACGAGGAGCACGTCTTCCAGGCCGCCTTCCGCCAGGGCCTGTCGATCGTGCTGAAGGGACCGACCGGCTGCGGGAAGACGCGCTTCGTCGAGGCGATGGCCTATGACCTCGAGCGCCCGCTCATCACGGTCGCCTGCCACGACGACCTCACCACCGCCGATCTCGTGGGACGCTTCCTGCTGCGCGGCGGGGAGACCGAGTGGGTCGACGGTCCGCTGACGCGCGCCGTGCGCGAGGGCGCGATCTGTTATCTCGACGAGGTCGTCGAGGCGCGCCAGGACACGACCGTCGTGATCCATCCGCTTGCCGACCACCGGCGCCAGCTCCCGATCGAGCGGCTCGGGACGACGCTCGAGGCCGCGCCCGGCTTCTGCCTCGTCGTCTCCTACAACCCCGGATACCAGAGCGTGCTGAAGGACCTCAAGGACTCGACGCGCCAGCGGATGGTCGCGATCGAGTTCGGCTTCCCGCCTGCCGACGTCGAGGAGACGATCGTCGCCCACGAGGCCGGCATCGACCCGAAGCGCGCGGCGGATCTGGTGCGGCTCGCTCAAGCGATCCGCCGCCTCGAGCGCGCGGGGCTGCGCGAGGTCGCTTCGACCCGGACCTTGATCGCCGCCGGGCGGCTGATGGCCGAAGGGCTCTCTCCGCGCGAGGCTGCGCACGCCGCCATCGCGGGTCCGCTCGCGGACGACGCGAACGTGACGAGCGGCCTCGTGGCCATGATCGACGCGTACCTCGCCGACACGACGGCGTGACGCGACCGACGGAGGAACCATGTCCTACGAGAGCAGCGCGGAGCCGATCAAGGTCGGGTATCTGATGGACTTCCGGCTCCCGGCCTTCTACCCGAAGGAGATGCGGGACGACCTGACGAGGCCGTTCGAGCTGGTGTTCGAGGAGGGCCTGAAGAAGAGGCTGATCGACCGCAGGATCGAGATCGTGTACCGCGAGGTGGAGGGACTCCCGAAGGGAACCGTCAAGGCGGTGATCGACGCCTACGGCGAGCTCGTCGACGAAGGCTGCCTGGTGATCTTCGGCCCGAGCATCACCGACAACTGTGTCCCGACGCGCGAGGCGATCGAGCAGCGCTTCCGGGTTCCGGCGGTCAGCGTGACCGGCACCGACGACTGGCTCGGCGAGTGGACCTTCTCGTTCCCGATGGGCTCGCTGATCGAAGAGCCGATCTTCTGGGCGGATCTGCTCGGGAAGGGCGGGCACCGGGAGGTCGGCGTGCTCGTCGAGCAGTCGCTCGTGGGCGAGACCTACGCGAAGAGCTTCCGCCGAGCCTGCCGGGACGCAGGCATCCGAATCGTGGCGGAGGAGCAGATCGCGCAGACCGCGCAGGACGTGGGCGACGCGGTCGGGAAGGTGCACGAGGCGAAGCCGAGCGCGCTGGTGCACTGCGGCTTCGGCTTCGGAATCCTGCACGTCAACTCGACGCTCGCCGCGCTCGGCTGGGACCCACCCCGCTTCACGAGCACCGCGTTCCAGAACGCGTGGATCAATCCCGTGATGTGGAAGGCGTTCCTCGGCTGGACCGGGATCGATCAGTACGACGAGGGCAATCTCGTCGGCCAGCGCTTTCTCGATCAGTACGAAGCGAGCTGCGGCCGGCGCCCGCAGTACTGCGTGCCGGTGGTGAACCGGGACATCGCCACCGCGCTGCTCCGCGCATTCGCGGACGCCCATCCGCTGAGCCCCCGTGGTGTCAAGGAGGCGCTCGAGCGCGTGAGGATGCTTCCGGCCGCCGCGGGCGCGCCCGGCACCCGCGTCTCGTTCGGCAAGTGGATCCGGCGCGCGTGGATGGGCGCCGGCTACCTGGTGGCGAGAAAGCTCGATCCCGACGGGATCCACTCGCATCTCGTCGATCGCTTCGGTGAGGACTGAGACGATGGCTACCGCGCAGACCGTTTCACCTTCCGCAGGTCCGGCCGCCGCGCCGAAGGGGTCGCTGGCGACCGTGACCTGGATCGTCCTCGCCGTCGCCGTGCTCGGATTCTTCGCCTACCACGCGCGCCAGGGCGCCGTGTCGCCTCGCATCGCGAATCCGGAGGTGACGGGCATCCCCCCGCGGCCCGTGGAGTTCCTCTCCGGGAGGAGCGACGCCGACTGGCTCTTCCGACAACAGGTCGGGTGTGTCGTCATGATGCTCCTCGTCGTGGCCCTGTGCGTGCGGGCGTGGTGGCGCCAACCGGGCCATCCGTACGTGCTGATGGTGCTGGCCGCGACGGCGATCGTCTGGCAGGACCCGATCATGAACTGGGCGCCCTATGCGGTCTACAACCCGCAGCTCTAGCACTTTCCCGAGGACTGGCCCCTGGTCAGGCTCTCGCCGACGGTCGAGCCCTTCGTCGTGATCGGATACTCGACCTTCTATTTCATCGCCCCCTTCTTCGCGAGCACCTGGATCCTGCGCGGCCTCCAGGCGCGCGCTTCCGCCGACGCGTTCGTGTGGCGACGCCCCCTCGTCTGCATGGCGCTGCTGGTCTTCGTCACGGGCTTCGCCATCGACGCGGCGCTCGAGATCTTCTGCGTACACAGCGGACTGTATATCTACTCCCAGGTGATTCCCTGGGGCTCGCTCTTCGCCGGAACCACCTTCCAGTTCCCGCTGATCGTGGAATCCTCGCTCGTCACGGTGGTGATGATCCCGGCAGGCGTCCTCTGCTACCGGGACGACACGGGGCGCACGCAGGCCGAGAAGCTGGCGCAGAGGCTCCGCTGGTTCCGCACGCGGCCCACCCTCGCCACGTTCCTCGTGATGGCCGGCATCCTGAACCTCTCGTACTTCCTGTACGGCGCGGGCTTCGCCGCCATCCGCGCGGGCGGGCTCGCGACCTCCGTCGCCTGTCCCTATCCGTTTCCGGAGGCGAAGGTCTACGACCCGAACGGCTTCTACGAGCTGGCCGGGCAGCCCGGGCCGTTCTTCGAGGGCCACTGGAACACCTGGATGAGCGGCCAGCCGTCGGGGCGACCCGACGTGCGGCCGCCGGCGAACGGCGGACGTTGCGGGCCCCGCGATGGCTGAGCCGCGGAGCGTCGTGATCACGGGGGCCTCGCGCGGGCTCGGCCTCGCATCCGCGGCCCATCTCTACCAGCAGGGATGGCGCGTCGTCGGAGCGATGCGCTCGCCCGACGCGGGGCTCGAGCGCCTGCGCGCGGCGACGGGCGCCGCGGCCGGCGAGCCCCGCCTGATCAGCGTTCGACTCGATCTCGAGGATCCGTCGTCGATCGTCGACGCCGCCAAGGCCATCGAGGAAGCGGTCGGCGCACCCGACGTGCTCGTCCACAACGCCGGGATCGCCGCCGCGGGATCCGCCGAGGACATGCCGTCCGACGCCTTTGAGGGGATCTTCCGCACCAATCTCTTCGGACCGGTGCGACTCACGAAAGCGTTGCTGCCGTCGATGCGGGCCGCGGGCCGCGGGCGGATCGTCGTGATCTCGAGCCAGGGCGGCATCCGGGGCATGCCGGCGATCAGCGCCTACTCCGCCTCCAAGGGCGCTCTGGAACGCTATGCCGAATCGCTGGCGCAGGAGATCGCGCCGTTCGGCCTCGGCGTCACCGTGCTGGTGGCGGGAACCTTCGCGACGGACATCCTCACCGAGCAGACGCCCCACTATGGAGATCCGAGCGGACCGTACGCCCGACACTATTCGACCATCGATTCGAGGGGTCGCGCCGCGGTGGACCGCCTGGCGAACCCGCCCGAGCGCTTCGCCGAGGCGCTCGCCCGCGTTCTCGACGAGCAGGCTCCGTTCGCCCGACACGCGGTCGGGATCGACGCCCACATGCTGATGCTCGGCAATCGCCTCCTGCCGGGGCGTCTCCTGCATGACTGGATCCGTCGGGCGATGGGTCTCCCGGCTCACGGCGAGCTGCGCAGTCCGACGAAGAAGGAGAGCGAGCGGCAATGAGCGACGAGACCGATGTCCGATTCGAGGCGAGGATGTTGATCGACGGGAAGCTCGTCGGCGGCGAGTCCGGCAGCTTCCCGAACATCAACCCCGCCACCGAAGCGGTGCTCGGCGAGGTCGCGGACGCGTCGAAGGCCGACATGCACCGCGCGATCGACGCGGCCCGCCGCGCCTTCGACGAGACCGACTGGTCGACCGACCGATCCTTCCGCAAGCGCTGCCTCGAGCAGCTCCAGCTCGCGCTCGAAGGCGAGCAGGAAGCGCTGCGAGAGGAGCTGATCCTCGAGGCCGGCTGCCCGCGCATGGTGACGCACGGCCCGCAGCTCGACGCGCCGCTGCGTAGCGCGCTCCGGTACCCCATGCGGCTGATCGACGAATACCCGTGGGAGACGAGTCTCGGCGACGCGGTGGTCGAGCTCACCGGCCAGCTCACCACGCGGAAGGTGTGGCGGGAGCCGGTCGGGGTCGTGGGCGCGATCGTGCCGTGGAACTTTCCGTTCGAGGTCTCGATCCA
>Ga0335085_10014191_pt1 | contig 11641 bp, 11 predicted proteins | sample Lox_Sample_45_FD_206712 | JGI IMG/M metagenome (GOLD analysis project Ga0335085, IMG submission 206712) | Soil microbial communities from Loxahatchee National Wildlife Refuge, Florida, United States - Lox_Sample_4.5 | ecosystem: Environmental > Terrestrial > Soil > Wetlands | place: USA...
CGCAGCCACCGTCGCCCCGTTCGCGCTCCTGGTTCCCTTCGTCGCGGCCGGCGCCTCCTCGCTCGTGTTCGGCGAGCGCTTCGGCTCGGTCCGGCTCGCCGGCATGGCGCTGGTGCTCCTGGGCCTCGCGGTGATCGTCACGCGTGGCGGCGTCCCGGCGAACGAGAGGAGCACGAGTACTGTGAGCAAGCCGACCATCGAGTAGGGCTTACCGAGGGAACACTTCTGACGGGTTGCCCCTACCGTCGGATCACGTCGCCATGACGAGGTCCGCCGGGGCTTACCCGGAAAACTTCGGCATGACCTCCTTGGCGAACCAGCGCAGCTGCTCGAGCATGACGGCCTTGGGAGTCCCCATGCTGATGCTCATGTTCACGTGCTGCAAGCCCGGGAACCGCGACCCGAGGTCCTTGAGGTAAGCGACGAGGCCCTCGGGCGGCCCCGCGAACCAGGCGCCGGTCTTGGTGTAGTGCTCCACGCTCGGCACGCCGGCCGCGCCCCAGCCGCCCCGCCGCGACGCCGCCTCGATCTGGCCGGGCGTGATGCCCGGCACGAACCCGAGCGGTGCGAACATCTTCACGTGCTCCTCGTAGTAGGGCGTGATCTCGCGGATCGCCTTCTCGCGCGTCTCGGCCAGGTGGAAGAAGATGCCGAGGCACAGGTCCTCGCCGAGGGCGAGATCCCGCCCGGCGCGCGCGGCCGCCTCCCGGTAGCCGTGGACCGGCCCCTCGGCCATGGTGGCCGCACCGCCCCCGATCACGCCCTTGATGCGGTGGCGCACCATGAAGTCGAGCGCGCGCGGCTTCGCGCTCACGATGGGCTGCCAGATCTCCACCGGCCGGTGGATCGGCCGCGGCACCAGCGTGATCTCCCGCAGCTCGTAGCCGCGGTAGGGCACCGCGGGCGGCAGGATGTAGTGCTTGCCCTGGTGCGAGAACGATTCCTGGTCGAAGGCCTTGAGGATGATCTCCACCTGCTCCTCGAAGAGCTCGCGATTGGCCTCTCCGTCGAGGATCGGCGCCCCGAAGGTCTCGACCTCCCGACTGTGGTATCCACGGCCGACGCCGAAGATCGTGCGGCCCCGGGTCAGGATGTCGGCGGTGGCGAAGTCCTCGGCCAGGCGCAGCGGGTGCCACATGGGCGCGATGTTGAACCCGCAGCCGATCTTGATCCGCGGGGTGACGTGGGCCAGGTGCACCGCGACCATCAGGACATTGGGCAGGCACTCGTAACCCTCGTGCTGGAAGTGGTGCTCGGCCAGCCAGATCGCGTGATAGCCGCACTCGTCCATCAGCCGCGCCACGTCGTCGGTCTTCTGGAACACCGTGGCCAGGTGCTCGTTCGAGTAGCGCCGCTCGTTGGCCGGGGTGGCCATCTGGCCCATGTCGGGCAGGTCCACGTGGCCGGGATAGACGGTGGCGAACTTGGTGATCATGACGGGACCTTTCTCGGAGCGACCGGACCCGGCCGGTGGCCGAGGAGAGCGGAGATGTCTCGCGCGGTGGCCTTCACCTCCGCGGCAAGGGCCTTTATCCGGGGATGGACGCGATCGGTGGGGCCGCCGATGGCGCAGGCGCCCGCCACCTGGCCGTCGCGATCGAAGATCGGGGCCGCGATGCCCGCCGCCCCCACCGCCAGCTCGTCGAGGTTGAAGCAGACGCCGGTCTGGCGCACCTCGTCGAGCGCGGCGCGCAGGGCGGCCGGGCTCGTGACGGTACGGTCGGTGTAACGCTTGAGCGTCAGGGCGCGGAGGATCGTGTCCCGCTGTGGCGGCGGGAGGAACGCGAGGATGACCTTGCCGCTCGACGTCGCGTGCAGCGGGCGCCGGTCGCCGACGCCGCCCGCGTAGCGGATGACCTGGTCGCTGTCGACCTTGTCAACGAAGACCACCGCGAGCCCGTCGGCGCTGAGGGTCCCGAGAAAGACGGTCTCGCCGCTGCGCTGCATCAGCGCCCGCAGCGCGGGCCGCGCGATGTCGGGCAGCCCGCCGTGGGCGGGCGAGCCCATGCCGAGTTCGAGCGCGCGCCGGCCCAGCCGGTACTCGCCGAGCGGACCCTGCGCGAGATAGCCGCGCGCGACGAGGGTGCGGAGGAGCGGGAGCAGGCTGCTCTTGGGCGCCTCGAGGTGGGCGGCCAGGTCCCGGAGGGCCAGCCCGTCGGGGCTGCCCATCATCAGCTCGAGGATGTCCACGACACGGCCGGCCGCGCGGTGCGCCCCCGCCGATCCGCGCCGAGCCCGGCCGAGCCGCTCCGGGACCGCGGCCGGGCTCACCGCCGGCCCGCCGGCACCTCGAAGCCGAAGAAGCGCGCCGCGTTCAGGCCCAGCACGTTGGCCCGCGCGGGCTCGGAGAGGTGTTGCATCGTCCGCTCGATGGCCTCCGCCGAGTGCGGCCAGGTGCCCTCGTGGTGGGGATAGTCGTTGCCCCACATGAAGCGATCGGCGAGCCCCATCGGCTCGGCGAGCGCGAGGCCGGCCGGATCCTCCTGGAAGGAGGCCCAGCAGTGCTCGCGGTAGTACTCGCTCGGCAGCCGCTTGAGCTTCGGCCGCACCCAGAAGTGGTGCTTGCGGTACGCCTCGTCCATGGCGCCGAGGAACCACGGGACCCAACCGATGCCCGCCTCGATGGTGGCGACGCGGAGGCGCGGGAAGCGCTCGAAGACTCCGGACGCGCAGAGGTTGGCCACCGGCTCGATGGTGGGCGACAGCGAGTGCGACACGTAGTTGATCACCGCGCCGCCGTTGCCGCGCGCGGCGCGCGGGTCGCGCCCGGTGGAGACGTGGAAGGTCACCGGCAGGTTCGCGTCCTGGATCACCGTCCAGAGCGGGTCGAACATCGGCAGGTTGTAGTTCGGGTGATCGACGTCGTGGCCGCCCCAGATCGGCTTGCACGGCAGGGTGAGCAGCCGGAACCCGAGCCCGGCCACCCGCTTCACTTCGGCGATGGAGCCCTCGAGGTCGCCGGTGGCCAGCGCCGCCGCGGGCGCCATGCGCTCACGGAAGCGGCCGAAGGTCTCGTGCGCCCAGTCGTTGTAGACCCGGCACTGGGCCATCGCGAAGACCGGATCCGGCGTGGCCCACATCGCGAGGCCCTTGTTCGGGAAGATCACCTCGATGTCGATGCCGTCCCGGTCCATGTCGCGCAGGCGCTCGACCGGATCGGCACCCACTCGCTGGCGCAGCCCGTCCTCGCCTTCGAGCGCGTCGGTCCGCAGGCGGTCCGGCCGGTGCCCCTCCGACACCCGCCACTTCACCCCGTTCTCGTCGATGATGACCTTCGGCACGCGCGCTCGGTACTTCTCGTCGATCCGCGTCGCCCAGAGGTCGAACGGCTCGTTGGCGTGACAGTCGGCGGAAACCATGAAGTACTTCCGCGGGTCGCCGGGCCGCGCGGAGCGGGGCCAGCCGGCATGCCCCGGGGTGTCGAGCCGCCACCGGTTGGGCTCGTTGACGACGATATCGGTCGAGCTCATCGAGGTCGGGGTCATGACGCGATCCTCCTCCACTGCACGAGTGTGAACGGCGGCGCGGCGTCGTCGTGGGGCTCGAATACCGCCTCCACGGGCGCGCCGATCGAAACATCCTGCGTGGGATCGCCGAGCAGATTGCCGATCATGCGGACGGAGCCCGCCTCCGGCAGCTCCACCAGCACCACGATGTAGGGCCCGTGATCCCGGAGCGCGGGATGGACCGGGTGCCAGGAGCGCTCCCACGAGTAGATGCGGCCGCGCGGCGCCACCTCCACCCAGTCCAGCTCGGTGCCGAGGCAACGATGGCAGATCCACTCCGGGCCCCACTGGAATTCCCGGCAGCCGCGGCAGCGCTGCACGCGCAGCAGGCCCTCGCGGGTGCCGTCCCAGTACGGTCGGTCGAGGCCGTCCGGCTCGGCGACCGGGCGCGGCATGCCGGCGGGCAGGTACGTCGTCGGGCTCACAGGGTGTCCCCGGTGCCGAGCAGCATGCTGGAGACCGGCGTCACCATCGGCCCGGAGATCACGAGCCCCACGCGCGCGCCCGGCACCTGGCTGGTCGACTCTCCGCGGAGCTGACGCACCGCCTCGATCTGCAGCTCGAGGCCGTGCATGTAGCACTCGGCCAGGTTGCCGCCGCTGGTGTTCAGCGGCAGGCGCCCGCCCGGCGCGAGGAGGTTCTCCACGGTCAGGAACTCGTTGGCCTCCTCGGCCGCGAAGAAGCCGTGCTCGACCAGGCTCATCAGCACGCCACCGGTGAAGTTCTCGTAGCTCTGCACCACGTGGACGTCCTTCGGCCCGAGGCCGGCCATCTCCCAGAGGTGCGGAGCGACCGTGGTGAAGCTCGAGGTCGCGTAGGTCGGCGCGTTGTGGCCGCGCGCGGCGTTGCGGTACTCGGAGCCCTGGGCCGCGGCCAGCAGGTACGCGGGCGGCTGGCGCAGGTCGCGCGCCCGCTCGGCCGACACCAGCACCAGCGCGGCGGCCCCGTCGTTCTCCATGCAGCAGTCGAAGAGGCGGAACGGCTCGACGATCCAGCGCGAGGCGTCGTAGACCTCGGGGGTGAGGGGTCGCCCGTGCATGACGGCTCTCGGATTTGCCTGCGCATGATGATAGGACGCGAGCGCGATGGCCCGCTGTGCCTCCTGACGCACCCCGTGGTCGTGCATGAAGCGCATGACCCGCATCGCGAAGCGCTGGGCGGGCGAGATGAGCCCGTACGGGAACGTGAGCGCGGCCTCGCCCGACACGGTACCGCCCGGCGGGGCGGCGCCGAAGCGCTGGAACTGGCCCTGGGCGAGCGCGCGAAACACGACCACGCAGTCGGCGTAGCCCGCGGCCACCGCCGCCGCCGCGTTGCCCACCGCGGCCGAGCCGCCCCCGCCCCCGCCGCCCCACTGCATGTTCGAGAAGCGAAGCTCGGGCAGGCCGAGCGCGGCGGCCAGCCGCGAGGGGTCGTTGCGGTCGTTGCTGTACGACGCGAAGCCGTCGACCCGGCGCGGATCGATGCCCGCGTCCTCGCAGGCTCGCAGGATGGCCTGGAGCGCCAGCGCGAACTCGGGCTGGGGCGCGCGGCCGTGCTTGTAGTAGGCAGTCTCGCCGATGCCGACGACCGCGACCCGTCCCCGGATGCTTCTCTGGCGCTCGCGCATGAGGTCACATGCCGAATGGCGTTCCGCATTCGGCACGCGAACGATACTCCAGCCCGGGCGGCTTGTCACGCCCGAATCCGGGGACGGCGTCAGTGCGGGGTGCCGGTCGAGACCGGGAGGAACGGCGCGTGCGTGCGCTCCCACGGCACGTCCAGGCGCCGCAGCAGCCGCTCCATCGCCGGCTCGTCCGGCACGAGCAGCCGCCCGCCCGCCAGCGCCAGCGCGGCGTGCAGGCGGCCGACCTCGAGCGCCACGCGGATGCCCTCGCGGGGGCTCCGCGGACTCACCGCGAGCAGCGCCTCGGAAGCGGCCTCCACCGTGACGTACCAGCCGGGGCCCACGTAGAGCAGGCCACCCGGCGTGAGAGTCTCCCCCGGCGGCAGCATCAAGGTGAAGACGCGCTCGGCACGGGTGACCACGCGCCGGCGCGGCCGCCGCCGCTCCTGGGCCGTCAGGTCGACCGCGTCGGCCTCGAATGAGGCGAGCTCCGCGGGGTCGCTCCACGCGGGCAGCCCCGCGACGACGATCGTCTCCGCGATCACGGCCGGAGCGGCTGGCCCAGGTGCTCGCGCCAGTAGTGGTGCGTTTTGGCCACCACCGTGATCACGCTCTTCACTTGGTCCTCGAGCACGAAGTCGGGACCGGCGGGCAGGAGGAGCCGGGTGCCCTCGACGCGCGCGTCCACGTTCTCCACGATGATGGCCGCGCACAGCCAAGCCGCCATCCGCCGGCTCTCGCACGCGACCGCGATCCAGCCCGGATCGCCCGGCTCCGCGTCGAGTCCGGTCGTCTCGAGGATGCCCCGCCGCAGCTCGGCGAAGATCTGCGGCAACGCGGATGCGGCCGACCCCTCCGCCCCCTCCGGACCACGCAGGGCCTCCTCGGAGCCGCGCTGCGGAGGACCCCCGTGGAGCGCGAGATCGCAGAACGTGGTCCACATCGCGCCCCAGTCCGGCCGCCCGTCTCGACGCCACACGAACGGCGCCGAGGACATCGCGGCCGCGTCGGCCCGCGCCGGAGGAGAAATCTCGCGAAGGCGGGCCGGAGGGCGCCGCAACGCGGGCTGCAGCGCGTCCAGCGTCTGGATAGGCACGGTAGCCAGCGTCACCGGCATGCCGGTGCGCTGGGCGAGCGCGGCGGCGGCCTCGTCGCAGGCCGCGCGCACCTCGTCGGAGGCGCGCGAGTCCACCACGAGCACGATGCGCCCCGCGATGTCGCCCGCGACCTCGTCCGTCTGGTCCATGCTCGGCGCTCCGAATCATATCATCCGAACGGGGACGCTCGGGCGGACGGGGACGCTCGGGCGCGAGCGTCCCCACCGTTGCGTTGGTCATTGGAGGTCTCCTTTCGAGCGCGACATAATCCGGTGTAGGCTGGATTGCGTCATGTTCACCACGCGCCGCCGCTTCCTGCTCGAGCGGGACGCCTTCGCCTACCGCAACGAGCTGATCTGGGAGTACCACTTCGATCCGGCCACCGGAGCGACCGTGTCCGGCCGGCGCGAGCCCGCACCGGACTACGTGCACCGCTGCTTCGTGCTGGTGCGGGCGGCGCGTCAGTTCCTCTACCACGCGCGGTTCGATGGGGCGGCCCCGCGCGCGAGCGACATGGCCTATCGAACGTTGATCCGGGCGGTGCTCGCCCGGAACCCGCGGCGGCCATCCCGCGTTGACGACAATGTGGTGATCCCCGGCTTCGCCGGTCTCCGGGAGCTGAGCGCGGCGTGCGCCTCCCTCCTGAAGGAGGAGTGCGGCGGAGCGTGGCGCTCCTACGTTCTGCGCAGCCACTGGCGGGTCGTGTTTCCGGTGTCGAGGGCCCACCAGCATCGCACCGCCGGGCAGCTGCTCGAGGCGGTGGCGCACGACCGCGCGCCGATCGTCCACCTGCTGCAGTTCCCCTCGCTGTCGATCAATCACGGACTGGTGATCTTCGACGGCGGCCGCACCGGTGACGGTGCCGAGTTCCTGGCCTACGACCCGAACGATCCGGAGCGCCCGGCCCGACTCGCGTACGATCGCGAGCGACGCACCTTCTCGATGCCGGCCAATCACTACTGGCGCGGCGGCGACCTGAACGTCTTCGAGATCTTTCGGCGCTGGTACCTGTAGGCGACCGCGGCCGGAAAAGCCGGCCACTCTCCGGCCGATCTGACATATGCTATCGGCTACTCCGCGAGGCTCATCGATGGCCCTCGCTCAACCCGTCGAGGAGGACGACCCCGATGCCCGATCACGAGACTTCGATCACCCGCCGCCAGGTGCTCAAGACCGCCGCGCTGCTCGCGGCGGCGCCCATGCTGGGCGCGGGCCAGCCGGCGGCCGCTCAGGCCCCCGTGAAGAGCACCAAGGTCCTCGACTTCCAGACCGGCGCCGACGTCGCCCGCGCCGAGCAGGAAGGCGAGGTGGTCTACTACAGCCACGACGGCGAGGCCGGCATCGCGGCCCTGCTCGACGGCTTCCGCAAGGACTTCCCCAAGATCAAGACGAGCTACGTGCGAGCCCAGACCGGCGCCCTGTACGCCAAGATCACCGCGGAGCGCTCGGCCAACCGCTTCGTGGCGGACGTGCTCCAGCTCTCCGACATCTCGCCCGCCATCGATTTTCAGAAGAAGGGCGGCTACGAGCAGTACGTGTCGCCCGAGCACGCCGCCTACAAGGCCGCCTACCAGAGCGCGCCGGGCGGGTACTTCACGTGGGCCGGCGTCACCTTCGCGGGCATCGCCTACAACCGCTCCAAGGTGAAGCCCGAGCAGGCGCCGAAGGCCTGGAAGGACATCCTGAGCCCCGCCTACAAGGACGGCATCAGCGCCAAGCTCTCGACCTCCGGCATGCAGCACATGCAGTGGTACACGCTCCGCAAGCTCTACGGCGCCGACTTCTGGCAGGAGTTCGCCAAGCAGCGGCCCAAGGGCTTCGACTCGCGCGCCCAGCTCTTCGATCGGCTCGCCAAGGGCGACGACCGCGTGTGCGCGCTCGCCGAGTACGCGGGCTACACGCTCTTCAAGGAGAAGGGCGCCGAGATCGACTTCGTCGCGCCGGCCGACGGCCTGCCCGCGACGCCCGCCCTCATCGGGGTGGTCAATCGGGCCCCGCATCCGGAGGCGGCCAAGCTCTTCGTGGATTGGGCGCTCTCGAATCGCGGTCAGTCCGTGTACCAGACGCAGACGATCCTGCTCTACGGCTCGGTCCGCAACGACGCGCCGCCGATGGCGACCGGCAAGAAGCTCTCGGACTTCAAGCTGCTGTTCCCGTCCGACTGGACCGACTTCCAGGCCAGCCACGGGACCTTCGTGAAGGAGTGGAACGCGCTGATGGGGCTCTGAGGCCGGGGAACACCCGGTGGACGATCTCGCACGGGCTCGGCGCTTCCGGCCGGGCCCGCGGCTCGTCAGCCTGCTGGTCGGCGGCGCCGCCGCGGTGCTCGTTCTCTACCCGATCGCCTTCCTGATCCAGGCCTCGCTGAGCACGGGCGATCCGCAGGCGCGCCCGCCCGACGCCTACGGGCTCGACAACTTCGCGGACCTGCCCCGCTACGGTCACATCTTCGGCAACACCGTGGCCGTCGCGGTGGCCGCGACCGCGATGGCCATCGTCCTCGGCTTCGTGATGGGCTGGATCCTCTCGCGCACCAACGTGCCGGGACGCGGCACGCTCGAGCAGCTCATGGCCCTGCCCTACTACGTGACGCCGCTCATGGGCGCGCTCGCCTGGAGCCTGATCGGGTCCCCGAGCGGCGGCTTCCTCAACCAGGTGTGGCGGGCGCTCGGCGGCGAGGCACACCTCATCGACGTGACGACGCCGTACGGAATCGCCTGGGTGATGGCGCTCTTCGAGGGCTCGGTGGCCTTCGTGATGATCGGCGCGGTGATGAAGTCCATGGATCCCGCCCTCGAGGAGGCCTCCCAGGTCCTGGGCGCGGGGCGGCTGCGGACCATGCTGCGGATCACCCTGCCCCTCGTCATGCCGGGCGTGCTCGGCGCCGCCATCTTCGTCTTCGCCGAGATGCTGGGCTCGTTCTCGGCCGCGCTGGTCCTCGGGCTGCCGAGCCGCTTCTACGTGGTGACGACGGCGATGTACCAGCTCGTGTCCCAGTACCCGCCGCAGTTCCCGCGGGCCGCCGCCATGGGAGTCTCGCTCTTCGCGGTCATGTTCGCCATGGTCTACGTCTATCGCCGGATCGTCCAGGCCGGGAGCTACGCGACCATCACCGGCAAGGCGTTCCGGGCCCGCGCGATGGACGTGGGCGGTCTCCGCTGGCCCTTGCTCGCCGTGTGCGGGGCCTATCTGGCCATCGCGGTGCTCCTGCCGATCGTCACCCTGGCCTACGCGTCGGTGCAGCGGCTCGCCACCGCGTTCCCGCGCGCCGACAACTTCACGCTCGCCAACTACCAGACCGCGCTGTCGCTCGACGCGGTACGGACCGCGCTCTGGGACAGCCTGCTGCTGGGCTTCGGCACCGCGAGCATCGGCGTGCTCCTGATGGGCTTCCTCGCCTGGATGATCTACCGGTCGCGGCTGCCCGGGGTGGGCGTGATCGAGTACGTGCTGATGTTCCCCCAGGCGGTGCCTCGACTCGTGTTCGCGTTCGGGATGCTGTGGGCGTGGCTGATCTTCCCGATCCCGATCTACGGCACCCTGTGGCTCCTCCTGATCGCCTACCTCACCGTCTTCCTGCCGCTGGGCCTGCGGACCATCGCGGGGGTGATGCTGCAGATCGATCGCTCGCTCGAAGAGTCCGCGCAGATGTGCGGGGCGTCGTGGGGCTACCGGATGCGCACCGTGACCATGCCCCTGCTGCGGCCCGGCCTGATAGCGGCCTGGCTGCTACTCTTCGTCGCGAGCGTCCGCGAGCTGGGCGCGTCCATTCTCCTGATGGGCCCGAAGGCCAAGGTCATCACCCCGACCATCGTGGAGTCGTGGTTCTCCACCAGCACCGAGCTGACCGCGGCGATGGCGCTGCTCCAGACCCTCGCGGTCGGGGTCGCCCTCGTGCTGCTCTTCACGGTGGCCCGGCGCGCCGCGCAGCACCCCGGCGAATGAGCGCCGGCCCGCCGCCCGGCGCGGCCCGCACCGCATCGATCGAGATCCGCGATCTCGTCGTCCGTTACGGCCAGGTCGTCGCGGTGCGGGGCGTCACCTTCGCGGTCGCGGCCGGCGAGCACGTGACGCTGCTCGGACCCTCGGGCTGCGGCAAGACCACCACGCTCCGGGCCATCGCAGGGCTCGAGCAGCCCGCCTCGGGCGAGATCCGCATCGACGGCAGCCCGGTCTTCTCGTCGTCGCCGCGGGTCCAGGTGCCGCCCGAGCGGCGAGGGCTCTCGATGGTGTTCCAGTCCTACGCGATCTGGCCCCACATGACGGTCTTCGACAACGTGGCCTACGGCCTGCGCGTGCGGAAGCTGACCGAGCCCGAGATCGCGGAGCGGGTCGGCTGGGCGCTCGATCTCGTGCAGCTCGGAGCGCTCGGCACTCGCAGCGCCTCCAAGCTCTCCGGCGGCCAGCAGCAGCGGGTGGCGCTGGCGCGGGCGTTCGTGTTCTCCCCCGCGGTCCTTCTCTTCGACGAGCCACTCAGCAACCTCGACGCCAAGCTGCGCGCCGAGATGCGGCTCGAGATCAAGGAGCTACAGCGACGGCTCGGGATCACGTCGGTCTACGTGACGCACGACCTCGAGGAGGCTCTCGCGATCTCCGACCGCATCATCGTGATGCGGGACGGCGTGATCGAGCAGATCGGCACCCCCGCCGAGATCTACGACCTGCCCCGCAACACCTTCGTCGCCGATTTCGTGGGCTCGGCCAACCTGATCCACGGCCGACGCCGGCCCGATCTGGAGCGCGACGGGCTGGTGGCGCTGGAGACGCCGGGCGGCGCGATCGTCCACGGCGCGGCCCACGGCCGGCGGGTCGGGCCCGAGTCGCTCTTCTCGGTACGCACCGTGCACGTCCACCTCTCCCGCGCGCGCCCGGCCACGCCGGTCAACGTGTGGCCGGCCACCGTGCGACGCCGGGTGTTCCAGGGCGACTTGACTCAGTACCACGTCGAGTGGGACGGCCGCCCGCTGGTGGTGCGTCAGGTCACGACGGATCCGGTGGCCGAGGGCGAGGCGGTCTACCTCTCAGTCGAGCCTCGCCACTGCGTGCTCCTCGAGGACTAGCCGGGCCTAGACGAGGCTCCCGACCCGGTCACTGCCCCCGTCCCTTCCCCTTGCCCTTGTGATCGTCCCGGTCGTCGCCTCGGTCCCGATCCCGCCCCTTCCAGTCCCGCTTGTCGGCCCACTCCCGCCCCCAGTCCTCGTGCCAGTGCGGAGGACGGTCCCGGTCCCACTTCTTCCAGTGGCCGGGCGGCACATGGTAGTACTGCACCGGGACGAACAGCACCGGCCGGGGCACGAACTGCGGGGCGACGACCACCCAGGGACCGTTGTAGCCACCGCTGACGTACCAGCCCCCGGCCGAGAACACCCAGTACTGACCGTTGTAGAAGAACAGGTTGCCGGGCGTGGTCGGGGCCGGCACGTACTGGACCG
>Ga0335085_10014192_pt1 | contig 11641 bp, 13 predicted proteins | sample Lox_Sample_45_FD_206712 | JGI IMG/M metagenome (GOLD analysis project Ga0335085, IMG submission 206712) | Soil microbial communities from Loxahatchee National Wildlife Refuge, Florida, United States - Lox_Sample_4.5 | ecosystem: Environmental > Terrestrial > Soil > Wetlands | place: USA...
CGCGCCTGGCGCACAGTCGCGACGTGGTCGACGTTGACGCCGAGCTCGATCACAGGTCCTGCAGCTCCGAAAGCACCGCGCGCGTGTGCAGCGCCTGGCCGCCGAGGCGGTCGGCGATCAGCGCGCGCATCAGGCGCCGCGCCTCATCGCGCGTGCGCGCGTCGCCGTAGTCGTCTGCCGCCATGTCGAGGAGGGTCCTGCCGCTCACCACCGATTCTCCGCTGTCGCGCCGGGTCTCGACCGGCCCGCGCTCGGCCTCGTAGGCGTAGCGCTTGCCGGGGTCGATCGCCGCGCCGCTCGCGGCGTCGCGGTCGAGCACGGGAGCATACCCGAGTTCGACGAGCAGCCTGCGTTCGAAGCAGCGCAGCACAGGAGCCTGGCCTTTCCCGAGAGAAAGATTTTCGAGCGCCGCGGCGTAGGCGTCGAACAGATTCTCGTGCGGGTCCTCGCGCGGCAGCAGCCGCAGCAGGAGCTCGTTCAGGTAGAAACCGCACATGAGCCCGTTGCCCGCCAGCATCTTCTGCCCGCCGCCCCATTCGGCGGCGAGCAGCGTTCCGAGCTCCGCCGAGGCGCTCCAGGTGAAGCGCAGCGGATGGAATGCGAGCAGCACGCCGCGCATCGCCGAGCGCGGCCGCCGCGCGCCGCGCGCGAGCAGGCTCATGCGGCCGAAGCGGCGGGTGAACGCCTCGACGATAAGGCTCGTCTCCTTGTAGGGATACGCGTGCAGCACGTAGCCCGGCTCCAGCTCGGCCCTGCGCTTCATGCCGGCCTCAGGCGTAGCCCAGCTGCCGCAGCAGGCGCGCGTCGCCCGTCCAGTCGCGCCGCACCTTGACCCAGACGCCGAGGTAGACCTTGCCGTCGAACAGGCGCTCCATGTCCTTGCGCGCCGCGCTGGAGATGCGCTTGAGCAGCTCCCCGCCGCGGCCGATGACGATGGCCTTCTGGCTCTCCTTCTCGACCCAGATGGTCGCTTCGACGCGGCGCAGCCGCCGCTCCTCCTTGAAGCTGTCGATCGCGACCTCGCAGCGGTACGGAAGCTCCTCGCCCAGCAGCTGGAACAGCTTCTCGCGCAGGATCTCCGCGGCAAAGAAGCGCTCGTCCTTGTCGGTGAGCTGGTCGGCCGGGTAGGCCGCGGGACCCTCCGGCAGCAGGCCTTCCAGCGCGCGCAGCAGCTCCGTCAGGTTGCGGCCGGTGCGCGCCGAGACCGGCACGACCGCCTCGAAGGCGCGCTCCTTGCGCAGCCGGTCGATGAAGGGCAGCAGCTCGTCCTGGCGCCGCAGGCGGTCGATCTTGTTCGCCACCGCGACGACGCGCTGGCGCGCGGGGATGCGCGCCAGCGCGGCGCGGTCCTCGTCCGAGAAGCGCCCCGCTTCGACCACGAACGCCACCACGTCGCATTCCTGCGCGGCGTCGGTGGCCTGGCGGTTGAGCGCGCGATTGAGCACGTTGACGTGCCGCGTCTGGTAGCCGGGCAGATCCACGAACAGGTATTGGCAGCCCGGCGTCGTGAGGATCCCGGTGAGCGCGCGCCGCGTGGTCTGCGCCTTCGCCGAGACGATGGCGAGCTTCTCTCCCACGAGCCTGTTGAGCAGGCTCGACTTGCCGGTGTTGGGCCGGCCCGCAATCGCGACCGTGCCGCAGCGGAACGCGCTCATGCCGCGATCAGCTTGAGCAGCCTGGCCGCGGCTTCCTGCTCGGCCAGGCGCCGCGAGCGGCCGCTGCCGGTGGCGCGCAGGCCGAGGCCGGCGGCCACGCATTCCACCTCGAACACCTGCTTGTGCGCGGCGCCCGCGGTGGCGATCACGCGGTACTCGGGGAGCTTCATGCGCCGGCCCTGCAGCAGCTCCTGCAGGCTGGTCTTGGCGTCCTTCGCGGGCAGGCGCGGGTCGAGCGCCTCCAGCGCCTCGCCCAGCGTGCGCCGCACCGCCGCGCGCGCCGCCTCGTAGCCGCCATCGAGGAACACCGCGCCGTAGGCGGCTTCGAGCGCGTCCGCGAGGATCGAGGGCCGCTCCGCGCCGCCGCTCGCGAGCTCGCCCTCGCCCAGCCGCAGGAACACCGGCAGCCCGATCGCGCGCGCCACCGCAGCGAGCGAGGCTTCGCGCACGAGGCTCGCGCGCAGGCGCGACAGCTCGCCTTCGGCGAGCGCGGGAAAGCGCGCGTAGAGCTCGTCGGCGACCACGCAGCCGAGCACGCCGTCGCCGAGGAATTCGAGCCGCTCGTTGTGCGGCGCGCCGAAGCTGCGGTGCGTGAGCGCCTGCGCGAGCAGCGCAGGATCCTTGAAGCGGTGGCCGATGCGCCGCTCGAGGTCCGGGGGGCGGGGCACCTGCGCGCGCGAATTACTCGGCGCCCGCCTTCGAGGCCGCCTTGAACTCGATGTACACGCCGACGTTGGCGACGAGCGGGATTTCCTTGCGGTACGCGACCGACACGACGATCTGGCCGCCGTCCTTGGTGACGTCGAGGTCCGACCCCTTCACCGAGTCGATCGAGTCGATCAACGCGCGGTTGTCGAAGCCCTTGCGGATCGAGATGACCGAGGCGCCGCCGCGCGCCTCCTCGCCGAGCGCGTTGATGGCCTTCTTGACGGCGAAGAACTCGATGTACGAAGGCGCGAGCTTCATGCCGATCATCGCCACCACGATGAGGATGGCCGCCCCGACGATCAGGCCGCTGAGGCTGATGCCGAGCTGTTTTCTGCGCATGGCTGTGGCTCCCTTGGCTGGTCGCTGGGGTCGCGGGCTTCAGCGGAACGAGCCGAAGCGGCCCAGTTCGCCCAGGTTGAGCCAGATGAAGAACGCCTTGCCGACGATGTTCTCGTCCGGCACGAAGCCCCACACCCGGCTGTCGCTCGAATTGTCCCTGTTGTCGCCCATCACGAAATAGTTGCCCGGCGGCACCGTGCAGACCAGGCCCCCGTTATTGTAGTCGCAGTTGCCGGAATGACTGAACTCCATGATCCGGTTGACAAATCCGGGGGCGTCCTTTTCCAGGATGATCTCGTGCTCGGCGCCGTCGAAGCTCTCGAGGTAGTGCGGGTAGAACTGCAGCCGCTCGCGCGATTCGTAGTCGGGCAGCGGGCGGCGCGCCGCCACGCGGCCGTTCACCGTGAGCACCTTGTCCCGGTACTCGATGCGGTCGCCGGGCAGGCCGACCACGCGCTTGATGTAGTCGAGCGACGGATCGGCGGGGTAGCGGAACACCATCACCTCGCCGCGCTTCGGGCTGCCCACGTCGATCACCTTCTTGTTGATCACCGGCAGGCGGATGCCGTACGCGAACTTGTTGACGAGGATGAAGTCGCCGATCAGCAGCGTCGGGATCATCGAGCCCGAGGGGATCTTGAACGGCTCGACGAGGAACGAGCGCAGCAGGAACACCGCCAGGATCACCGGGAAGAAGCTGATCGAGTACTCGACCCACCAGGGCTGCTTGGCGTCCTTCTGCCTTCTGCTCCTCAGGAGATACCGATCCAGGAGCCAGACCGCGCCGGTGACCACGAGCAGCAGGAACAGGAACAGCGCGAAGTTCATCGCCGGCCGCCCTACTTCTCGCCGGTCTGCAGGACCGCGAGGAAAGCCTCCTGCGGGATCTCGACCGCGCCCACCTGCTTCATGCGCTTCTTGCCTTCCTTCTGCTTCTCGAGCAGCTTGCGCTTGCGCGTGACGTCACCGCCGTAGCACTTGGCGATCACGTTCTTGCGCAGCGCCTTGACGTTCTCGCGCGCGATGATGTTCGCGCCGATCGCGGCCTGGATCGCGACGTCGAACATCTGGCGTGGGATCAGGCTACGCAGCCGCTGCACGAGCTCCCGGCCGCGCTGCTGCGCGGCCTCGCGGTGCACCATCGCCGAGAGCGCGTCGACGCGCTCGCCGTTCACGAGCACGTCCAGGCGCACCACGTCGGCGGGCCGGTACTCCTTGAACTCGTAGTCGAGCGAGCCGTAGCCGCGCGTGATCGACTTCAGCTTGTCGAAGAAGTCCATCACCACCTCCGACAGCGGCAGGTCGTAGCCGAGCACCACGTGCCGCGCCGAGTAATGCATGTTGTTCTGCACGCCGCGCTTCTGCAGGCAGAGCGTCATCACCGGCCCGACGTACTCCTGCGGCAGGAAGATCGTCACCGAGATGATCGGCTCGCGGATCTCCTCGATCCTGGACGGGTCGGGCAGCTTGGCGGGGTTGGACACCTGCTCTACCGTGCCGTCGCGCAGGCGGACCTCGTAGACCACCGAAGGCGCCGTGGTGACGAGAGCGAGGTCGTGCTCGCGCTCGAGGCGCTCCTGCACGATGTCCATGTGCAGCAGGCCGAGGAAGCCGCAGCGGAAGCCGAAGCCGAGCGCCTGCGAGACCTCGGGCTCGTAGTGCAGCGAGGCGTCGTTCAGGTGCAGCTTCTCCAGCGCCTCGCGCATCGCCTCGTACTCGTTGGCCTCCACCGGATAGAGCCCCGCGAACACCTGCGGCTTGATCTCCTTGAAGCCCGGCAGCGCCGCGCGCGCGCGGCGGTCGGCGCGCGTGATCGTGTCGCCGACCTTGGCCGCGCGCAGCTCCTTGATCCCGGCGACCACGAAGCCCACCTCGCCGGCGGCGAGCGAGGCCTTCTGCTGCGACTTCGGCGTGAACACGCCGACCTGCTCGCAGAGGTAGCCGGCGCCCGTGCTCATGAGCTCGATGCGGTCCTTCGGGCGCAGCTCGCCGTCGACCACGCGCACCAGCATCACCACGCCGACGTAGTTGTCGAACCAGGAGTCGATGATCAGCGCCTTCAGCGCCGCGCCGGCGTCGCCGCGCGGCGGCGGCACGCGCTCGATGACGCGCTCGAGGATGTCCTGCACGCCCTCGCCGGTCTTCGCGCTCACGCGCAAGGCGTCCTGCGCCGGGATGCCGATCACGTCCTCGATCTCGCGGATCGCGTTGTCCGGATCGGCCGACGGCAGGTCGATCTTGTTCAGCACCGGGATCACCTCGACCTTGAGCTCGGTCGCCGTGTAGCAGTTGGCCACGGTCTGCGCCTCGACGCCCTGCGAGGCGTCGACCACGAGAATCGCGCCCTCGCAGGCCGACAGCGAGCGGCTCACCTCGTAGGAGAAGTCGACGTGCCCTGGCGTGTCGATGAGGTTGAGCAGATAGGTTTCCCCGTTCTTCGCCTGATACTCCAACGCCGCGGTCTGCGCCTTGATGGTGATGCCGCGCTCGCGCTCCAGGTCCATTGTGTCGAGCACCTGGTCCGCCATCTCGCGCTCCGGGAGCCCGCCGCAGACCTGGATGAAGCGGTCCGCGAGCGTGGACTTGCCGTGGTCAATGTGCGCGATGATGGAGAAGTTGCGGATGCGGTCGCGGTTCATATGAAAAGAGGGTGCCGCAGCACCCTCCGAGGAAACGCGATTCTACTTCAAATTGACCGCTCAGCCCTTGTCGGAGAGCCCGTTTACCGTGACGAAAGCCATCGAGTCGCCGCGGCGCACCTGCAGCGTGATCACCGCGCTCTTGTCCATGCCTGCGAGCAGCTTGTTGAGCTGCTCGACCGACTTGATTTCCGTGTGCTGGCCCTTGTGCACCACGCTGAGCAGGATGTCGCCGCGGCGCACGTCGGCACGCGCGTCGGCGCGCACCTCGGTGACGAGCACGCCGCCGCCGACCTTGAGCTCCTCCTTCTGCTGGGCGCTCAGGTCGCTCACCATCACGCCGAGCCGGTTCGCCGCCGCGGCCGCCTTGCGCTGCGGGCGCACCGATTCGGGGCTCGCAAGGCGGTCCTCCTGCCATTCGCCGACGGTGATGCCGAGCGTGCGCGCAGCGCCCTTGCGCCAGATCTCCAGCTGGGACTTGCTGCCCGGACGGATCGCCGCGACCACGCGCGGCAGGTCGCTCTGCGCCTCGATCGCCTTGCCGTCGAAGCTCGTGATGATGTCGCTCGGCTCGATGCCCGCGCGCTCGGCCGGGCTGCCCTTCTCGACCGAGACCACCAGCGCGCCGCGCGGCCGGTCGAGGCCGAACGAGGTCGCGAGGTCCTTCGACACTTCCTGGATGGCGACGCCGATCTTGCCGCGCGAGACGCGGCCCTTTTCCTGCAGCTGCTTCTGCACGTCGAGCGCGACGTCGATGGGGATCGCGAAGGCGATGCCGAGGTAGGTCCCGGTCGGGCTGAACAGGCGCGAGTTGATGCCGACCACCTCGCCGCGCATGTTGAACAGCGGCCCGCCCGAGTTGCCGACGTTGATCGCGACGTCGGTCTGGATGAACGGGACGAGGTTCGCGTCCTGCATGGTGCGGCCCTTGCCCGACACGATGCCGGCGGTGACCGTGTTCTCGAAGCCGAACGGCGAGCCGATCGCCACCACCCATTCGCCGACCTTGAGCTTCGCCGGATCGCCGAACTTGACCGCGGGCAGCGGGCCGCTCGGCTCGATCTTGATGAGCGCGATATCGGTGCGCTTGTCCGTGCCGATCAGCTTGGCCTTGAACTCGCGCTTGTCGGTGAGCTTGACGGTGATCTCGTCGCCGCCCTCGATGACGTGCTCGTTGGTGAGGATGAAGCCGTCCTTGCTGATGATGAAGCCCGAGCCGAGCGAGCGGCTCTCCTGGCGCGGTCCCGGCTGCGGGCGCTGCGGCACGAAGCGGCGGAAGAATTCCTGGCCTTCCTCGCCCTCGATGCCGGGAATCTGCGGCGAGCTCTGCGCGCGGCGCGCCTGCGTGGTGCTGATGTTGACCACGGCCGCGCCGTAGTCCTCGACCAGCCGCGTGAAGTCCGGCAGCTCGCGCATCTGCGCCCCCGCGGGCGCGAGCCACGCGAACCCCAGCAGCGCAATCCAGAATCGGGCCCAGCTCATGCGCGACCTCCCTGAAGGCGCCAGTCTACTGCGGCCGGCGGTACACGACCTGCTGCGCCATGCGCTGCACGCTCGCGGCCGGGGTCTCGCCGACGACGGTGACCACGTGGTTCGCGACTTCGCGCGTGTAGATGTGGAAGGCGCCCATGCTCGACAGCCCGGGCCGCACCGCCTCGGTGCGGCCGGCGAGCGGCTCGATGAATACCGACACCGCCACCATGCCGTCGGAATAGACCATCTGCCCGACCGGCCGCGCCTCGCCGAGCTTGCGCGTGACCTCGGTCACCTTGCGAAAGCCCGGCAGCTCGCCGCCCACCGACCAGCCCGCGCGCGACAGGTCCGCCGGCGCCACCGCCGCGTCCTCGACGCGCCAATGCTTGGCGGCATTGCGCGCGCGCACGCGCTCGCGCGGCACGTTGCCGATCGAGAGCTGCGCGAACGTGAACTGCTCGACGGTCTCGCCCTTGCGGTTGAACGTGCGCGCCTTCAGCAGCATGCCGGTGTTGACGTCCGCCCAGAGCTGGTAGCCGTAGCGCAGGTCGTCCTTGGGCGTGAGCACGACCATGTCGCAGTCATAGCCGGCGACGCGCCGCCGCTCGCCGCGCGTGACGACGTAGTTGCGCGACAGATCGGAGATCTGCTCGGGCAGAATGCCCGGGAACGCGCGCGCATCCATGCGGCGCTCGACCTTCACCGTAGGGCTCTCGGGCAGGTAGCAGCGCACCGTGTCGCGCGTGCGCACGATTTCGCGCGGCGTGCCGTCGAGCACCTCGAGGCGCTCGGTCTCGCCGGCGGGACCGGCGACGCGGTCGATGCGCGAGGTCTCGACGCGCTCGCCCTGCTGGTAGACGAACGTACCCGAGTATGAGAGCTTCTCGGTCGCCTGGTAGATGCGGCGCAGCACCGCCATCGCGTCGCCGGGCGCCTGCGCCGGCGGCTGCGCCTGCGCGTGCAGCACGCCGCAGAGCGCGAGCCCGAGACCGAGAGCGCGCAGCTTCACTGCCGCGGTCCGCGGCTTTCGCTGGATACCGTGCGCACGTACGGCGCGATCCCCTGCAGGGTGATGCGCGACGCGTAGGTCTGGTGCGCGAGCAGATAGTCGTTGGCGGCCTCGGGGGGCGCCACCTGCGCCGTCTCGACCTGCTTCGGCGCGTCGCTCGCCGCGACCGGCTCCGGCGCCAGCGCCGGTTCCTGGGATAGATAGGCGACCGTGACGAAGCCGATGGCCGCGAGGCTCGCCGCCGCCGAGAGCCACTGCCAGCGCCGCTCGCCGAGGAACGGCCGCGCGTGGTGGGCCGGCTTCGGCGCGAGCACCGTCGGCTCCTCGGCCAGCCGCGCCGCGACGCGCGCCGCGAACCCGGACGAGAGCATGCGCGTCCCGCGCATCGCGTCGCCGATCACGTGGTAGGTGCGCCAGGTCTCGCGCGTCTCGCTCCCGGGGCGCAGCGACTCGAGCGTGCCCGCCGCCTCGCGGTCGTCGAGCTCGCCGTCCATCCATGCAGAGATCTTGCCCTTCATCTTGCTACCACCTCTTGTCCTTCGCCCCATCCAGCAGCGGCTTCAGGCGCTCGGCGATCGCCTCGCGCGCCCGGAAGATCCGGGAGCGCACCGTGCCGATCGGGCAATCCATCAACTTCGCAATCTCCTCGTAGCTCATGCCCTCGAGCTCGCGCAGCTGTATCGCACTGCGCAGCTCCTCGGGCAGCGACTCGATCGCCGCGTTGACCGTGTCGCCGATCTCCTTCGACAGCAGCACGCTGTCGGGCGTGTTGATGTCGCGCAGCAGCTCGCCGCCGTCCTGCCCTTCCGCCGCCTCGGCCTCCACCTCGGTCGAGGTCGGCGCCCGCCTGCCCATCGCCACCAGGTAGTTCTTGGCGGTGTTGATGCCGATCCGGTACAGCCACGTGTAAAACGCGCTGTCGCCGCGGAAGGAGGGCAACGCACGGTAGGCCTTGATGAACGCTTCCTGGGTCACGTCCTCGACTTCGCCCGGGTCGCGGATCAGGCGCGACAGCAACCGTGCGAGCTTGCGCTGGTACTTCTCCACCAGCAATTCGAAGGCCCGCTTGTCGCCACGCTGCGCGCGCTCGACCAGTTGCCGGTCAATCTCGCGCTCAGACACGGCCGGAGGGCCCCTCGCCCGCCTTGCCTATGTGCCACAGACAATGGCCTTTGCAAATAGTTCGTTGCATGCGGCGCATCAAGGGCTTGCCGGAAGTTGCTGCCGCGCCACGGCAGGAAGGCGGCCCCAGAGGGCCCAGAGGCGCAGCAGCCGGAAGTTATCGTCGGTCAACATGCCTGCCACGACCAGCAGCGAGCGGCGCCAGGGAGCGCGCAGCCCGAGCGAAACCCAGTGGCGCGCCACCGCGGCGCCGCGGCCGGTGGCGATCGGCGCGGATTCCCCGTTCGCAAACGTGCAATATGCCTCGCCCGCGAGATCGATCTCGATGGTCCGCGGCGAGCGGCGAGCGGCCAGCAGCGCACGGTCGAAGGCCGCGGCCGCGCCCAGCGCGAGTACGAGCGTCGCCGCGGCGATGGCGAGCCAACCTGTCAGAACAGTCAGGAAGCATGCGGCGGCGATCCCATGCAGAGCCACGATCAAGCACGCCAGCGCCGGCGACGGCGAGAGCGCGAGCCGGACGGGCTGCACGCTGTTCACCGGCACCTTCAGAGGCGCCGAAAGACCAGTGTGCCGTTCGTGCCGCCGAAGCCGAAGGAGTTGGACAGCGCCGCCCGAATCCGCATCTGCCGGGCGGCGTTGGGCACATAGTCCAGGTCGCAGGCGGGATCCGGCGTCCGCAGGTTGATCGTGGGCGGCGACACCTGGTTGGCGAGCGCGAGAATGCTGAACACCGCCTCGACGCCGCCGGCGGCGCCGAGCAGGTGCCCGGTCATCGACTTGGTCGAGTTCACGGCGATCTTCTTCGCGTGCTCGCCGAACGCGCGCTTCACCGCGATGGTCTCGGCGATGTCCCCGAGCGGAGTGGACGTGCCGTGCGCGTTCACGTAGTCGATGTCCTCGGCGCCCAGCTGCGCGTCGCGCATGGCGTTGCGCATGCAGCGGTAGGCGCCGTCGCCGTCCTCGGCCGGCGCGGTCATGTGGTAGGCGTCGGCGGACACGCCGTAGCCCGCGATCTCGCAGTAGATGCGCGCGCCGCGCTTCTTCGCGTGCTCGTATTCTTCCAGCACCAGCGCGCCCGCGCCCTCGCCGAGCACGAAACCGTCGCGGTCCTTGTCCCAGGGGCGGCTCGCGCCCGCCGGGTCGTCGTTGCGCGTCGACAGCGCGCGCGCCGAGGCGAAGCCTGCCATCGCGAGCTCGGTCACGCAGGCCTCGGCGCCGCCGGCGATCATCACCTCGGCTTCGCCGTAGCGGATCGACTTCGCGGCCTCGCCGATGCAGTGCGTGGACGTGGTGCACGCGGTGACGATGGCGAGGTTCGGCCCCTTGGTGCCGAGCATGATCGACAGGTTGCCGGCGATCATGTTGATGATCGAGCCGGGGATGAAGAACGGCGAGATGCGGCGCGGCCCGCTCTTCAGCAGCTCGTCGTGCATGTCCTCGATGAGCGGCAGCCCGCCGATGCCGGAGCCGATGTTGATGCCGAAGCGCTCCGCGGTCTCCGGCGTCACGGCGTTGCCCGAGTCCTTCCACGCCTGCAGCCCGGCAGCCATGCCGAAATGGATGAAGCGGTCCATGCGGCGCGCTTCCTTCGGCGAGAGGTACTTGCCGACCTCGAAGCCCTTCACCTCGCCGGCGATCTGGCTGGCGAGCCGATGCGGATCGAAGCCGGCGATGCGCGCAATGCCGGATCTTCCGGCCAGCACCGCTTCCCAGGATTCCGGGATGGTGTTCCCGACCGGGCTGATGATTCCCAGCCCGGTGACGACGACTCTGCGACGCTGCACTGTATTGGGGGACCGCGCGGCGCCCCGTCAGGCCTTGGCGTGCGCCTTCACGTAGTCGATGGCCTGCTGCACGGTGGTGATCTTCTCCGCGTCCTCGTCTGGAATCTCGGTCTCGAACTCCTCCTCGAGCGCCATCACGAGCTCCACCGTGTCGAGAGAATCGGCGCCGAGGTCGTCGACGAATGACGACTCGGTCTTGATCTCGGCTTCATTGACGCCGAGCTGCTCGGCAATGATCTTCTTGACCCGTTGTTCGATGTTTTCCATGCCTAGCTCCTTCCCATATCGCAGCCGTTAATTTTACCGGAATCAGGCGAGATACATTCCGCCGTTGACGTGCAGAACCGCTCCCGTGACGTAGCCGGCGGCGGGCGATGCGAGATACGCGACCGCCGCGGCGACGTCCTCTGGCCGGCCGAGGCGGCCCAGCGGGATGCGCGACAGCAGCGCGCTCTTCTGCTCCTCCGCAAGCGCGCGCGTCATGTCGGTATCGATGAAGCCCGGCGCGATGCAGTTCACGGTGATGTTGCGGCTGCCGAGTTCCTGCGCGAGGGATTTCGACAAGCCGACGATGCCGGCCTTGGCCGCCGCGTAGTTCGCCTGGCCGGGATTGCCGGAGGCGCCGACCACGGACGTGATGTTGATGATGCGCCCCCAGCGCGCCTTCATCATGCCGCGCATCACCGCGCGCGACAGCCGGAACACCGACTTCAGGTTGGTCTCGATGACCTCGTCCCAGTCCGCGTCCTTCATGCGCAGCGCGAGGTTGTCCCGCGTGATGCCGGCGTTGTTGACGAGGATCGCGATCGCCCCGAACTCCTTCTCGATCTCCGCCAGCGCGGCGTCGGTCTGCGCCGCGTCGCGCACGTTCATCCGCTTGGCGACGAGGCCCGCCGCCGCGATCGCCTGCAT
>Ga0335085_10014193_pt1 | contig 11641 bp, 6 predicted proteins | sample Lox_Sample_45_FD_206712 | JGI IMG/M metagenome (GOLD analysis project Ga0335085, IMG submission 206712) | Soil microbial communities from Loxahatchee National Wildlife Refuge, Florida, United States - Lox_Sample_4.5 | ecosystem: Environmental > Terrestrial > Soil > Wetlands | place: USA: Florida...
GAATCGGGGGAGTTCCTGGTGGGAATACACCAAGGCGACCGATGGCGAGGAGACATGGTTTCCGCGGTTCTATTACGTCGGCTGTCGCTACCTGGAAGCGCGGTGCGCGCCGGCCCGGGCCGGCGGCGAACTTCCGCGCATCGTGTCGCTGGAGGGCGTGATTGTCCATTCCAGTGCCGCGCCGGTCGGCGAGTTCAGCTGTTCCAACGAGTTGGTAAACCGGATCCGCAATCTCGTCCGCTGGGCGCAACGGTCGAACATGGTGTCGATCCTCACCGATTGTCCGCACCGGGAGAAACTGGGCTGGCTCGAGCAATATCACCTGAACGGGCCCTCCCTGCGCTACGAGTTCGACCTGGCCCGGCTGTTTACGAAAGGGATGAACGACATGGCCGATGCGCAAACCGCCGACGGTCTCGTGCCGAACATCGCGCCGGAGTACACGAAGTTCAAGGGGACCTTCCGCGCCGCGGCCGAGTGGGGCAGCGCCTTTATCATTGTGCCATGGCAACAGTACCAGTTCACGGGCGATCTCGATTTGTTGCAGAAGCATTACCCCGCCATGAAACGGTACTTTGCCTACGTCGAACGAGGGGCGACAAATGACATTGTTTATGCCGGCTTGGGCGACTGGTACGACCTCGGTCCGAACAGGCCGGGCGCGGCGCAACTCACACCGGCACCGGTCACGGCCACGGCGTTCTATTACCGGGACGCTTGGATTCTCACGCAAGTCGCCGGAGTGCTCGGCCACGCCGGAGAAGCGAAAGACTACGCCGCCCGGGCCGCGCGGATTCGCGCCAGCTACAACCGTCATTTCTTCAGTCGCGACAAGAGCAACTACGCCACCGGCTCGCAATGCGCCAACGCCCTGCCGTTCGTCTTCGGGATCGTGGAACCCGAGGAACGTGATGCCGTCGTCGTCTCCCTCGTACGGGAAATCGAGGGACGCGGCTACGCCGTGACGGCCGGCGACGTCGGGTTCCGGTTCCTTCTGCAGGCGCTCACACTCGGCGGCCACTCCGACACGGTCTATCGCATGATCGATCAAGACGAGACCCCGGGCTACGGTTACCAACTCAAAGCCGGCGCAACCAGTCTCACCGAATCGTGGGATGCCAACGTATTCTCCTCGCACAATCACTTCATGCTCGGCCAGATCATCGAATGGCTTTACAAAGACCTGGCCGGCATCGCCGTCGATCCCGCTGGGGCGGGTTTCAAGAAAATCATCGTTGATCCGCACCCCGTGGGTGATCTCAAATGGGTTGAAGCAACGTACAAATCGATCCACGGACCCGTTGCCGTGCGCTGGGAGCGGGACGGCGACCGGTTCATCCTGAAGGCAACGATTCCTGCCAACACCACCGCCACGGTTTTCCTGCCCGCGCGCGAGGGCGCCACGGTGCAGGAAGGCGGCCAGCCGGCGGAACGCAGCCCCGGTGTGACATTTGTCCGGCACGACGGGGGCCGCGCTGTGTATCGGATCCAGTCCGGAAGCTATACGTTCGAATCGCGGTGGTAGGATTGCTCCTGGCCGCCCGTCCGTCGGCGCCGGATTGGTGGAGTACGAAACGCAAGACGTTCCGCTGCCGCCAAACCGGCAGTTGCTCGCGCCCATCGGAAATCAAGTGTTGCCTCGACGACGAAGGATGGCTAGAATTTCAATCGCGAGTTGATCAACGCTTTCAGCGAGAGGAAATTATCATGAATCTTCCACAACCTGTCCCACTCGGACTCAAGAAATCTTTCGGCTTTGGCGACCGCCTTGGTCTGGCGACGCCGGGCCATTACGCGGCGGTAAAGAAATTCGATTTCGCCCCGATTTTTGCCCAGCAATCCATCCGCGAAATGGAACGCACCCAGCGCCCGCCCGAGGAGGTCATGAAGGCCGCGCAGACCGCGCTGGCCGAACTCGGCTACACCAAACCGTGGGGCGCCGATGCCGACCACCTCAAATTGCCGGAGCACGTCGAGCGCACGGCCAAGGCCGGTTTTTGCTTCTTCACGATTGATCCATCAGCCCACGTCGGGAAGGGCGCATTGAAGCCGGAGATGGAATCAGCCTACGTCGGCAAGAAGTTCGACGTTCCCGGGCTGCGCACGGTGTCGTTCGACCGCGACGCGGTGCAGAATGCGGCGGTCAAATACGGCGCCGCGTTGGAACACGTCGGCGTCATGGGGCGGCAGATTACCAGGTCGATGGCTGGCCGGCCGTTCGAGATCGAGGTCAGCGTGGACGAAACTGACGAACCCACGAGCGTGCCGGAACATCTGTTCATCGGCTTGGAACTCAAGCGGCACAAGGTGCCAAACGTTGTGAGCGTCGCGCCGCGGTTTATCGGCGATTTCGAAAAAGGCATCGATTACAAGGGCGACCTGAAAAAATTCGAGGCCTCGTTGCGCGAGCATCTGGCCGTGGCCAGGTTCTGCGGCCCGTACAAGATCAGCGTCCACAGCGGTTCGGACAAGTTTGCGGTGTACCCGATCGTCGGGCGCGTGTGCGGCGAACTGTTGCACGTCAAGACGGCCGGGACAAATTATCTCGAAGCGTTGCGGGTCGTGGCGCGCACCGACGCGAAGTTGTTCGCGGAGATTGTCGAGTATTGCCGCGGGCGATTTGACGCGGACCGGGCCAGCTATCACATCTCGGCCACGCTCGACGGCGTGCGCGCGCTCCCGAAGTACAGCGGCCCGAAGGACGAGCCAGAATTCCTGGACAAGGTCACGGGCCGCCAGATGCTGCACGTGACCTTCGGGTCGGTGCTGACGAATCCGAATCTCAAGCCGCGCATTCTCGATATTCTTAGGAAACACGCAGACTTGCACAAGGAGTTGCTCGAAAAACATCTCAGCAAACATCTGTCCCTGCTCAGCAAAGGCTAACCCCCACTTTACGATTCCATGAAACACAAACCAGCCACGGCCGAAGCCAAGCCGGCGCGCTCGGAAACCAGCCCTCGCGCCCAGACGTTTCTCACCGACGACTTTCTGCTGCACAACGACGTGGCCCGGGAGTTGTACCACAACCACGCCAAGCACGAGCCGATCTACGATTACCACTGCCACATCCCACCCGACCAGGTCGCGGCCAACAAACAGTTCCGCAACCTGTACGAGGTCTGGTTGGCCGGCGACCACTACAAGTGGCGGGCAATGCGCTCCAATGGCGTCCCGGAAAAATATTGCACGGGCGACGCCAGCGACTGGGAGAAATTCCTCGCTTACGCCCGCACCGTGCCCTACACGTTGCGCAACCCGTTGTACCACTGGACGCACCTCGAACTGAAGATGTACTTCGGCATCACCAAGTTGCTCGACGAATCGACGGCCAAGGAGATTTGGGACGAGGCGAATGAAAAATTGCAGTCCATGCCGGTCCACGAAATCCTGCGCCACAGCAAGGTGGCGTTGATTTGCACGACGGACGATCCGACCGACAAGCTGGACCAACACGAGAAAATCCGCGCGAGCCGCAAGTGTCCGGCCCGCGTTTACCCGGCGTATCGTCCCGACAAGGCACTGAACATCGATCAACCGGGAACGTTCAACACGTGGGTGGACAAACTGGCTGCGGCCAGCGGTGTTGAATGCAACAGCCTGCAGAATTTCCTGGCCGCGCTCAGCAAGCGGCTCGATTTTTTTCACGAAAACGGTTCCCGGTTGTCGGACCACGGACTGTGCACCTGCTACCCACCGGACTGCGCCCAGTCCGACGCCGCGCGCATCTTCAGCGAAGCCCGGGCGCGGCGGCAGGTGAGCCGGGAGGACGCCGACAAGTTCCGCGGGTTCCTTCTGTTGTGGCACGGCGAACAGTATCACGCCCGGGGGTGGGTGATGCAGTTCCATCTCGGGGCGTTGCGCAACAACAACACGCGGCTGATGCGCACCCTCGGTCCCGACACGGGATTCGATTCCATCGGCGACTGGCCGCAGGTGGAAGTTCTCTCGCGGTATCTGGACAAGCTCGACCAGAGCAATCGGCTGACGAAGACGATCATTTACTGTCTCAATCCGAGCGACAATTATGCGTTCGCGACGATGTTGGGCAATTTCCAGGACGGCAGCGTGCCCGGCAAGATCCAGTTCGGCAGCGGCTGGTGGTTTCTGGACCAGTTGGAAGGTATGAAATGGCAGATCAACGCACTGTCGAACCTCGGGCTGCTCAGCCGGTTCGTCGGCATGCTCACCGATTCACGCAGTTTCCTGAGCTATAGCCGCCACGAGTATTTCCGCCGGCTGCTCTGCAACATGATCGGGACCGACGTCGTTAATGGGGAGATGCCGCACGACATGAAATTGCTCAGCACCATGGTGCGCAACATCTGCTTCCACAACGCGAAGAACTATTTCCCGATGGAACCAGCCAACCTCTGATCGAGGTTCGAGCCGTTTCGGCGGGATACCCGCCTCAGGCGAGCAAGCCTCTCGCGTCCGCCCCGACAACCATGTTTTGCCGTGGCTACGGCACGAGCCGGATTCGGTAAAACCGCGACGGGCTATTGGTCGCGCCGGCAACGTCGACGTAGTTGGTGGTCACGTTCCCGGTGCCGCTGATGATCAGCGGATCGCCCAGGTCCGCGAAGTTGGTCGTAAACCCACCATTCCCATCGCCCGGCGTCGCCTGCACGGCGTTGGTTCGGCCGCCAGCCGTCGCCCACGTGATGACCACATCGGGATCCTGCCGCGTGACGGAGACGATGTGAAACGCCGACGCACCGTTGGTCGGATCGGTGCCCGACAGGAACTCCGCTTCGTTGTTCTGGCCGTCGCCATCCGGATCCGCTGCGGCGGCCGCCTGCGGACAATCCGCGCAGCCGAAGTACTCCAGTTGCCAGGACTGGAACGGCGTGGGGGTGATCACGGTAATCAGGTTCGTGACGCTGATGCTGGCGGTGCCAAGAGCGTTGCTGGCAGCCAGCGTCACTGTGTACGTCCCGGCGGCGTACGTGTGGCTGAAGCTGGCGCCACCGGCGGAATTGGTCGTTGCGTTGTCGCCAAAGTCCCAGGACAGGCTCATCGGCTGTGTCCCGGTCGAGGTATCCGTGAACGTCACCGCCAACGGCTCGAAACCATTCGTCGGATTCGCCGTGAACGACGCCACCGGCAAATTCAGGTCCAATTTGCCGGCCCCCGCATTGTTGGTGACGACGGTCGGGAGGCCGGTCGAGTCGTCCAGCGTGTAGGAATACGGGGGGGTAAAGACGGTGGAGTTCGAAGCCCAGGTGGGCATGGTGGTGCCGTTCGTAAACACGTTGCCGGCATTCCACTGGATCAACCCCTGATCGACGCCGCTGCTATAGTTCTTCCAAGGATTGCTTATGTTGTCAAAGTAGTTGTTCTCCACGAGAATCTGGCAGTCGTTGCCCACCCCGATGCAGTAACTGTTGCCCAAGCAACCGTAGTAGTTGTCGTAAACATGGTTCTGGCCGAATCGCACACGGGGCATCCGCTCCTGGCACAACGCGCTCCACCAGTTGTGGTGGAAAGTGACGTGGAGCGTGCCGAGATCGTTGGTTAACGCGTCGTCAGAGCCCACGAGATTGACGAAGCGATGAGAAGGTTGGGTAATATAATAGAACTTGCACCAGGAAACAGTGACGTAATCAGCTTGCTCGGTAATATCCACTTCGCCGTCGCTGCAGTCGAAGAACGAACAGTGGTCTACCCAGATATGGTGGGCGCCATTGTCGATCGTGATGCCGTCGCTGCCAAACGGGTCGGAGATGAAGAGGTTGCGGAAGACAATATTGCTGACAGTGGCGCCGCTCAGTTTGAGGCGGCCGATGAAGGTCGCATTGGTGCCCAGGCCGATAAGGGTTTTGTCGGCCTGCAGCGAGACGAGGTTGGTGGTGATCGTGCCGACAATTTGTATGACGTAAGGCACGTTCGTTTTCGCGTAGTTGGCTAAATCGACCTCGTTGGTGACCGTGACCGTGGGTCCGTCCTGGCCCCCGGTGGTATCCCCGTTGATTGTGGCGAAGCCGTCCGCGGCCAGGGCCGACGAGCCTTGCGCAGCGGCCAGCACCGCCAGGGCACACGGGATCGTTCGGCGAAACCTACGGGCGAGTGTTGGCAGTGCTTTCACAAGAGTCTCCCGACTTGGTTCTTCCCTTCCACAGCGTCAAACGCACCCGCTACAGGGCTAAATAAGGTGCGCCTGACCTGTCTAATGACGGAATGTTAGCCGATCCAGCGCGACCGGTAAAGCCAAAACCCCCACCGGCCATGCCGGAGCCTACGGCACCAAGCGGATCCGGTAGAACCGTGAGGGCGTGTTGGTGGCGCCGCCGGTGTCCGTATAATTGGTTGTCGCGTCGCCGCTCCCGTTGACGATGATGTGTGGCGACGTGGTGATGTCGACAAAGGCGTTCGTGAAGCTGCCATCCGATTCACCACCGGTCGCTTGCACGGCGTTGGTGCGTCCCCCGGCGGTCATCCACGTGATGACCACGTCGGAGCCCTGCTGCGTCGCGGAAATGATCCGCAGCGCTGATGCGCTATTGGTCGGGTCCGTCCCGGAGAGGAACTCCGCCATGTTGTTCTGGCCGTCCCCATCGGGGTCCGCGTCCGCCGCCGCCTCAGGACAGTCGGTGCAGTGGAAATACAACGATTGCCATTCCTCGAACGGCGTCGGCGGCGCGCCGGAGCTGAGCGTCGCGTAGGCGCTGGTTACCGTGCCCACGCTATTGCTGACGACGACGGAGTAGGCGCCGAGGTCGGAGGATTGCACACTGGGAATATTGAGCGACATGTTGGTGCCCCCGGCCACGGGCGAGTTCGTATTGAAATACCATGTGTACCACAGTGGCAGGCTGCCGTAGGCGGTGACATTCAGCGTGACATTCTGCCCGTTGGTGACCGTCTGGCTCTGCGGATCGGTGTCGATCATCGGCCCGGTGTCGGGATAAGTGGTTGCCAGCCAGTTGGTCTTGTCCCAGGTCAGCACGCCCGCGCCCGCGCCAGCAATCGGGCTGGTGAGGATGTCATGGAGCTGACTCGGGTCATGCATGTTGTACGTATACGGCAATTGACCGTTGGTTGTATTCCACGAGAAATGGATGATGGATGCCTGTTTGGGCCCGAAATAGACGTAGCCGGGGGCGGTGTTGGTGTCGCCACTGTCGCCCCGGTAATCGACGGTCGTGTTGTTGGTGTCGTCAAAATGGTAAATCGTATCGAGCGCCATGATCTTGCCGGTGTAGGCTGGGTTGTTCGTATCGGTCTGATTGTTGCGTAGCGGCCAGAGACAGTCGATATAGACCGATTTTTCGACGAGGATGGCGCCGTTCTCGGTGGAGATACTGCCGTTGACGGGAGGATTGAAGCTGTAGTTGTTGTTGAGGTTGGTCCAACTCGCCGGGGTCATGGCGTCCGCCACACTATCGCGCAGGTGCTTGGCGGCCAGTACCAACGAATCGTCAACGTAGATATTGTAATCGTGCGCGTTGCCGGCGCGCAGTCGTGGCATGCAGCGGTCCCAAACCCCGTCGACCAGTTGATGGTGGAAGGTCATCGACAATGTCGCATTGTCCGTGTCGAGGTCGTTCTGACCCGCCAAGTGCGTCTTGTCATGAGCCTGGATGATTTGGACAATGTCGGTCGTGCTGTAACCGTTTGTGCGCAGGAAATTGTACATCGCGTAGTTCGACTTGTTGGATTCCAGCGCGTTGATTTGTTGCCAGACCCAACTGTTGGGATTGGTCGCACCATCATCGCCCACATACTTGTTCCAGGAAAAGGTCACGTGGGAGACGCCAGCCTTCTGGTCGACGATGCCATCGTAGGACTTGGTGAACGTGCAATGGTCGATCCAGAGGTTGCTGACTGCGCCGCCGTTGCCGACGGTGATGAAGTCCCAGTCGTTCCTGTCGTATTGTCCCTTGGTGTTCTCGTCCCATTCCCAATTCTCATCGAACTTCAAATTGCGGATGATGATGTTGGTGCAACTCTTGATGTTGAAGTTGCAGTGCTTGATGGTAGCGCCGTTTGCCGAAAAGATGGTCAGCCCGCCTCTGGGTTTAATATCGATCAGGCTCTCGCCGGTGTTCAGGAGAACCGGGTGTAACAACGGACCGTTACTCGGCGCGCGGAACGGGCCGACGGCCTGCACCGCCAAGCCGACTTCATTCCAGCCGAGGCTCAAGTCGTTCATGATCTCGATAACCTTGACCGAGCCATTGGTCTTGTACGCAGACTGGAGAGCGTTGGCGAAGCCGAGCGCATTCGTAACCTGCACATAGGCAGGGTCATTTGTGGCAATTATGCCGCCACCAGTTGTCGCGTTGCCGAACCCGGTCAAGTTGTACCAGCTTCTGACCACCGGCACGGCGGCATAACTGGAAAAGACCAGTCCGAAAAGAGCGATGAGAGTTGCAATAATTCGAGGCAGGCGTTTCACCATATGTTCCCTTCGCATCATCTAAACAGTATGCGGACCCGATAAAACCGCCCGAAGGAAGCCACCGCTAGCGTCGCGCGGACCGTCCGAACCGAACGCACTCCAGCCGCATTCTACATCAGTTCAAAACCGCTTCTTTAGTGCTTACTAACGGGGTAAAATGTACCCAGTCCGGCGCGAATTGTCAATGTTGCACCCTGAGTGACAACCACCTGAGACAGGGGACTCTCACTTGATCGGTCATTTGCATAGCTGCCTCGGTCTGTGCGTGATAGGCAACAGCCTCGCCGCCGCCTGCGCCCATCTTGTCAACCAAACGTCTGCGTGTCTCATGCCGGTTCAATCTCAAAAAACCAGAGCAGGGGCACCGCCCAGATCCCAATGTCCCGCTGAGTTGTTGATGAGACCCGAGTCCATCCCGAAAGACGGGTCCGCGACCGGTTTCCGTTTCGCATGGTAGGCACGGCAATACACGAGATACAACTCGCGGCTGTCGGCGTCGTGCCCGCGCCACCGAAGTGAAATAGGCTCACCAAGAACGTCGAAATGCCAACCCAAGCTGTCCATTGAATCCTTGCGTAACTCGGTCAGCACTACAACAGCGGGTCGGCCTTCAAACCTGTCCAGGTCCACCCAGTACCGAAACCCCACACCACGCGCACCGAGGGCATACAGATTGACGCATTCCTCCGGTTGCTGGAGATAAAAGCCGAGTTCGGACGCGATGTTGTACTTATCCATTCCCAGCACGAACGGCTGCTGACCCGTTAGACGTGCCAGCTCCCGCCGTGCGCCGGACACTTGCTTTGCCAGCCCGCGCCAGCCACCCGTGCGCGTGTAGGCGAGAGACTTCGGGAAACCCCATGCCAGGCTGGTGTGTCCCAGAAGGATTACCACGGTCGACAGAACGATCGCGACGCCCGCGCCAACGCGCCACCGTCTGGCGCGTGCCTTATCCGCACTCCCCAAGCCGTCCGCCGCGATGGCGCCCGCGCCGAGGGACAGCGACAGGAATGCGGGCGCGGTCCAGCTCACGTGGATCTCCGTCCGGAAACTTGCTGCGGCAAACAGGAAAAACAGGGGCAGTGAAAACGACGCCACGAAATTCCACCGATCGTCGTGCCGCCACCAACCGCGTTTGACGCCCCGGGTCGCCGCGCAAACAAACAACACAAACAGCAACGGACCCAGGATCAGCAGTTGGACGACCCAGAACATCAACGCGTCCTGCGCGGTGTGTTCCTGCGGGCCCACCGTGCGGGTGGATTGAAAGACGAACGAGGCCCACGCGTGCTGGGAGTTCCAGAGGATGACCGGACTGAAAACGGCGACCGCGATAAGCAATGCCAGCCAGGGAGGCGACCGACGCAGCCACCGCCGATGCGTCGACGAAAGCAGCAAGAACAACAGGAGCGACGGCGCGAGCAAGAGAGCGTAGTATTTCGATAGGAGCGCCCCGCCGAACGTGACGCCCGACCAGAGCCAGTACCGGCTCCGTCCCGTGTGCAACGCTCGCGAGATAAAGTAGAGGGTCGCGAGCCAGAAGAACAACACGGGCGCATCGGGCGTGACGATCAATCCGGTACCGACATAGAGCGGCGCCAATGCGAACAGCAATGTGGCTGCCAAAGCGGCCCGTCTACCAAACCAGATTTTCCCCGTCAGAAACAGGAGCCAGGATGACGCCACCCACATCAGGAACGTGCCGAAACGCACCCCGAGTTGGGTGTCGCCGAACAGGGTCGTGCCGACCGCGATGATCCACGCGACCATGGGCGGATGATCGAAATAGCCCAGAGCCGGGTGCTTCGAGTACGTCCAATAATACGCTTCTTCGGGAAGAAGTTCGATCGTGCCCGCCAAGGCGAAGCGGATCAACGTGAGAAGCGCTACGGCAGCGACGACGCCGATCAACAGGCCGTTGCCAGCCTCGCGCTCGGTGGTGTGTGAGACGGTTGGTTCCACGCGTTGGCACCGGTGGTACAACGCCGTCCATGCTCGCACACCGACGGGCCAACCGTCGAGTTCAGACTCAATGCCGCTCCCAGCCGCCGACAAACGCATCCACGCACCGGGCAAACTCGCGGGAGTAGCCGCCTTCGAGCACCGCGAAGCACCGCACCGCGGTGGAACCGGTGCTTGTGGCGTTCACCGGTCTTGTAAAATCGGCAATCCGTCTGCCGATATCGCGGAACGTTTCGATCTCCAACCCCATTTGCGTGATGGGGTCGTTTCGGTACGCGTCGAACCCGGCGGAGACGGCCAGCAAATCTGGATGGAAGGCGCGGATGCGGTCGAGGCCGTCATCGAGTGCCGCGAGGAATCGTTCCGGGTCGGTGCCCGGTGGCAGCGGGTAATTGAGACAGTTGCCGTCCTTGTCCGTTCCCGTGCCCGGGTAACACGGCGATTGATGCAGCGACACGAACAACACACGCTCGTCGCCGCGGAAAATGTCCTCGGTACCATTGCCGTGGTGACAATCGAAATCGAGTATGGCGACCCGGTTAACGGTCTTTGCGGATTGCGGCCCTGACCCTTCAGCATATCGCCGGGTCGGCTGCGGATTCCGGGTTTCGAGATTTCTGGCAACGGCAATGGCCAGATTGTTGAAATAGCAGAAGCCCATGATGCGGTTCCGCTCGGCGTGATGCCCCGGCGGGCGCATCAGAGAGAATGATGGCTTGTTGGCGAGTGCCCGTTCGGCGGCGAGGATCGCGCCGCCCGCCGCGAGCTTCGCGATTTCGAAGATGTCTGGAAAAAATGGCGTGTCCGCGTCGGAAAACGCACCCGTCCGTACGGCGTCGAACATCTCACGGGTGTGAACCCGCAGGATGTCCTCATCAGCGCACGGCTCGGGAGTGAGCCACGTGTGGAATTCCTTGTGCAACTGGGCGACCGCGGCGCGCACACGCTCCGGGCTCTCGGGGTGACCCGGAGCGGCGTAGTCCAAGCAACGCGGGGAGTAGACGATGATCATGCCTGGTCAGCCGTCCGGCATCGGGTCGACTCCGGCGAATCCTTTTGGAGGTCGGCGGGGCCTTGTTCGAATGCCGCGCGGCCCGTCACCGAGGTTGGTAACATCCCCATCTGTAAGGCTTTCATGGTCGCGCCGGCCGACTATAACAACGCGACCTGGTCCGCGCAAACCTATCTGTTGCAATGGCCCGGGGGCTATGCTAGGTTCCAGCCATCTCCGTCTCCTTATGGAAGAGAAAAACGATAAGAAGGGCCGAATTCCGC
>Ga0335085_10014194_pt1 | contig 11640 bp, 7 predicted proteins | sample Lox_Sample_45_FD_206712 | JGI IMG/M metagenome (GOLD analysis project Ga0335085, IMG submission 206712) | Soil microbial communities from Loxahatchee National Wildlife Refuge, Florida, United States - Lox_Sample_4.5 | ecosystem: Environmental > Terrestrial > Soil > Wetlands | place: USA: Florida...
GTGGGCGGGGTATTTGTCGAGCGCCAGGTGAGTGCCGTCGCGGCCCATCTCGAGCGCCAACCGACAGTGCTCCCCGTGCGGACCAACGGGTGGGGCGCGGTGCGGGACGCGCGACGCGCCGTTCGCGCGGCGATCGATCGCCTCCGGCCGGCCGTCATTCACATCTTCTACGGTCTCACCGGGATCACGGTGCCCCAGACCCATGGCATCCCGATCGTGCTCACCCTATGCGGATCGGACATTCTCTGGGGGCCCACCGACGGCGACTGGCAGGGGTGGGTGGAGTACGCGGTCTCCGCGTGGACGGCGTGGCGGGCGGCGGCCGTGACGGTGCAGTCGCAGCCGCTGCGAGACGCGCTGCCCCGGCAATCGCTGCGCGACCGCACGACGATCATGCCGCCCGGGATCGATCTCGAGTTGTTCCGGCCGGCGGACCGCGCGCGCTGCCGCGCGGAGCTCGGGTGGCAGGTCGACGAGCCGGTGGTGCTGTTCCCGGCCAATCCCGACAAGTGGCTCAAGCGCTACGAGCTGGCCCGGGCGGCCGTCGAAGGGCTCGTCACGGCGAGCGGGCGATCGGTACGGCTCGAGGTCCTGGCCGGCGTCGATCCCGGGCGCGTGCCTGTCTATCTCAACGCCGCCGATCTGCTGCTCGTGACGTCCTCCTGGGAAGGCGGTCCCCTCGTGCTGGGCGAGGCGCTGGCCTGCGGCACGCCGGTCGTTTCGGTCCCTGTCGGGTATGCGCGCGACCAGGCCTGGCAGTGCGATCAGTTGCGGGTCGTTGCGGCGGACGTGCCGCAGCTGCGCGCGGCGACGCAGGAGATTCTGGATCATCCGCCGGCGCACGAGCGGCCGCGCGGAGTGACTCTTCCCGACACCGCGACCTTTGGCGGCAAGCTGGCCGAGGTGTACGCCCGGGTGGCGGCGGGGGCAAGCGCGTGAATCGCGTCGCCCGCGACATCGGGTCGACGTTCGTCGCGAACGCGATCGGCGCGGCCTCCGCCTTCTTCGGCGGCATGGTGCTGGCGCGCTGGCTGGGTCCGGGGCTGCGGGGACTCTTCGAGTTGGGACTCTTCGTCGCCAATTCCTCGCTGCTCGTGCTCTCGCTCGGGGTCAATCTCCCCGTTTCGGTATTCGGCACCCGGGAGCCGGCGCGGGGAATCTGGGCCTATCGGTTCGGCCTGTGGTGGCTCATGGGGTTGCTGGCGGTCGGGGCGTTAGTGATCGCCACAACCCAGCTCGAGCGGGCGATCGCGCTCGGGACCCTCGCCGCCTTTGCCGCCCTGTTCTTCAATCAGCAGGTCAACGCGCTGCTCGTGGGGGTGGGCCGGATCGGGTGGCTCAACCTCGGCGTGGCCGCGCGCTGGTTCGCGTATCTGTGCGGATTGCTGGTGCTGTGGCTCTGGGTGCCGGCGGACGCGGAGGTGGCGCTGGGGTGGTTTGCGGCGAGCGCGCTCGCCGGGACGCTGGTGGCGGTGTGGGGGATCCGGGGGGAGAACGGCGGGGTCGATCGCTCGGCCCGCGTGGCCGATGGGGCGATGGGCGCGCGGCGGAGCACGCTCTGGTTCGGCGTGCGCGGGCAGCTCTCCAACATCTTCCAGTTCGCGTCGTACCGGTTCGACGTCGTGCTGGTCTCGCTGTGGGTCGGGAAGCAGGGGCTCGGCGTGTACGCGGTGGGGGTGATGTTCGCCGAGGCGCTGTGGCTGCTGCCCAACGCGCTCGGCACCGTTCTCCTGTCGCATACGCCGAGGTCCACGCGGGAGGAGGCGGACCGGCGCCTCGCGACGCTCCTGCCCGTGGCATTGGCGGCGGTGGGAGTGGGAGCGGCGGCGATCTCCGTGGCCGCCCCGTTTGCCGTGCGGTGGTATCTCGGGGCCGCATACCGCGAGGTCCCGGTCGTGACGTGGTGGCTGATGCCTGGGGCGGTGGCGCTGTCGGGGGCGAAGGTGCTGGCGAACGAGCTCACGGCGCGGGGGTTTCCGGGGATCAACGCGATCATCGCCGCCGTCGGGGCGGTCGTCACGGTCGCCGGCGATGTGCTCCTCATTCCGACGTTCGGGATCGTCGGGGCGTCGATGGCGTCGTCGATCGGCTACAGTCTCATTCTGGTGATGATGTGGCGCGCTTTCCGCCATCGTTTCCCCCCGGTGCGGGCGGCGTGAGCGAGTCGGTCCCCGTCCTCCGGATCGAGGGCGCGGTGCGGGTCGCCCGCGCGGTCAGCGGGTTTTTGATCGATCATCCATTTCCCGGCTCCAATCGGCTGCGCCGGCTCGTCGCCAGGCGGTTGTTGCCGCGGCCGACCGGACCCGTCATCGTCCCGACCGAAGAGGGATGCGCGTTGTACACCGACCCGAGCGTCGATCGCGGGTTGGACCGGGAGCTGTACTATCAGGGCGTCTACGAAGCGGGCACGCTGCACGTCATGCGCCACCTGCTCCGTCCCGGAGACGTGTTCATCGATGTCGGGGCGAACGTCGGGTTGATGTCCGTGGTTGCCGCTCGGATGGTGGGGCCCACCGGCCGAGTCTATGCGTTCGAGCCGGTGCGGAGCACCGCCCGGTTGCTCGAGCGCAACGTGGCGTTGAACCGCGCTTCGAACGTGGAAATCGTACCCATGGCGCTTGGTGCCCGCCGGGAGCGACGGGTGATCACGGAGCACCTGGAGACGCACCGGGGGGCGGCGAGTTTTGCGACGGGGGGCGCGGGAACGGCGAGCGAGGAGGTGCCGGTCGACACCCTCGACGCGTTCGTGCGGGAGCGGGGGCTCGAGGGGCGGGTCCGGCTGGTGAAGATCGATGTGGAGGGGTGGGAAGAGCAGGTGCTGCAAGGGGGCATGGGGCTCCTTTCAGGAGCGAGCGCTCCTGCACTGATCGTGGAGCACAGTGTACCGGTCCGGGAACTGGGATCCGGCAGCAATTTGGACGCTCGGCTGCGCTCCCTAGTCGGGTATCGGATGTTCGGCCTCGCGCGAGGAAAGGAATCCCGGTCCACCTTGTACGAGGTGGGTTTGGCCAAGGGCCTCCCTTTTGAGGACAACCTGATTTGCCTCCGCGAGGAACACCTGCAAGCCCCGGTGGTGGGCGGTCTGCTCAGGTAATGCGCGACTCCGCGCGACCGTTACGAGTCCTGGCCGTGACGAACATGTACCCAACGTCGGCATCTCCGGCGTATGGTCCGTTCGTGGCAAGCCAAATGGATTCCATCGCAGCCGCGGGTCACGCCGTAACAGTCGACTTTATTGACGGGCGACGCGGTCCGTGGGAATACGTGCGCGGTCTTGGTCGAATAACGCGGCTCGCGAGTGGCGAGCGGTTCGACGTTGTGCACGCTCACTACGGGTTGACGGGTTGTGTCGCATTTTTTCAGCGCCTGCCGCTCGTCGTCTCTTTCTATGGCGACGACGTGCTTGGAACACCCGACGGCCATGGGGGCATCACCCTGAAGAGCCGTGTCGAACAGCGACTTTCGACCCTCGCTGCTTGGCGCGCCGAAGAGATCACTTGTCAGTCCGCGGGCATGCAGCAGGCGCTCCGCCGGGCGAAGGACCGCTCCAGGGTCCATGTGATTCCTAGCGGCGTCGATACGCGCAGGTTCTGCCCCGGGGACCGCGCGGCGGCGCGGCAACGCTTGGGACTTGGTCGCGAGGAGGGGCTGGTCTTGTTCCCGAGTCACGCAGCGGTACGGAGAAAGCGGCTGGATCTGGCCGCAGCTGCTACCGAGCTTGCAAAGGCTCAGGGATTCAATGTGCGGCTCTGGATCGTTCAAGGATTGGCGCCAACCGAGCTCCCGGACTACTACCGTGCTGCGGACTGCATGCTCCTGACCTCGGACTGGGAAGGGTCACCCAACGTTGTGAAAGAGGCGATCTGTTGCGATCTCCCAGTAGTTTCGGTGGATGCCGGAGATGCTCGGCAATGGGTCGCTCTAGCCCCTGGGTGCATGCTCGTTGAAAGGGATGCCGGTGCCATCGCACGCGGGATAACCAACGTTTTATCCGGTGCCAGAATGGCTGATGGCCGTAGAGTCCGGGCGGAACTGGCCATCGAAGCAATCGCACAGCGCGTCATTGCCGTGTATCGCTCCGCGATCGCGAAACGAGAATCCCGAGCAGCACAGGCGACTTGAAGACATCCCATCCTGAAGCAGCGCAGCCAGGAGACCTGCCGGGGCGGGGAAGTCCGGGCCACGTACTGCGGTTGGCGGTCATTAGTGCGGTTGCCCGGACACCTGCGTTCCTGATCCCTATTCTGATCGCTGCGGTGTTCGGGGCCGGTCGCCGAACCGACGCCTATTTCCTCGCATACAGCCTCGTACTGTTTCTTGGCGGTACGCTGGCGCAAGGGTTGATGCAGGCGGTGGTGCCCTTCGCGGCCGTCGCGTTTCGCCACGGTGCGGCTACTGCGCGGACATACCTCGACCGGGGATGCAGAGCGAGTGTGTTGGCCGGGACGGTCCTGTGGGTTCTCGGGCTCGCGGCGTTCGCTCTCGTCTCCCAGTCGGAGCTGCGGCGCGATGCGACGCTTTACGCGGTAGCCTTCACGCCCCTCGCCTTGGCATGGTGCGCAGCATCCATTTTCGCGGGCGCCCTCATCGCGGAATGGAAAATCGGGACATCAACGGGCTCGATGCTGTGGCGTGGTGTCGGAGCGGTGCTTGGTGTTGCGCTAGTTCCGCTCGGAGCGGGACTGTGGGGGGTAGCGGTTGGGCTCGGTGCGGGGGAGGTGTTGCGAGCGCTCTGGCTTCGACGTCGCACGTGGGTGGCAATCAGCGAGCGCCCCGACCTTGCGCCGAGCGAGAGTGCGGTCGCACTTCCGTTGCGAGATCTTCTCCTCGCTTCTGGAGCCCAGTTCTTGGCGAGCGCGTCAATCGCGGTGGCGCCGGTGGTCGAACGACTGCTTGCGGCGAGGCTTGGAGTCGGATCGATTTCTCGCCTTGAATACGCCACGCGCTTGCTTGTGGTGCCAATGGTTCTCTTCGATGGTGCCTTGGTTCCGTTGGCGCTTGCACGGTGGACTTATCAGATCACTGCCGAGGGCCGAGCGCCGACACGCCGGGAGGTCCTCCGAGTCGCGGGCAAGGGTTTCCTCGTCGCGGCCGCTATTGGTGTGGTGTTGGCTCTGCTCTCCTCCCAGTTCGTACACATCTTGCTCGCACGCGGTCGCTTCACTCCAGACGACGAGACGTCGGTCTCCAGAATCCTGCAACTGCTGTCGATTTCCTTTGTGGGCAACATGACTGCTCAGCTTGTCGAACGACACTATATCGCGCTCACGCGGAATCGCATCTTGGCGGTGTTGAATATTGGACGCACAGTGATCCGTATTACGGTCGCCTGGTCCCTGCTCGGTTCCTTCGGACTGTCCGCCTTTCCGATAGGCTTCGCGGTCTCGGACTGGCTCTACCTCGCGGTACTTGCCGCGCTCTTGGAGGCGAGACCTGGTGCGGCTGGCAACGTATTCGCTCAGGACCTTCGAGCCTAGACCTCCCACTGCGCTCCTGTGGCTGTTTTGCCTCACCCGGCTCTGGCCTTGCCAGGGCGCCCTGAGCTTGTAGGGTCCCCGCCACATATAGATCCGCTCGCAGTGTCGAGAGATTGTGGAAAAACCTTGCAACCCATTGCAGCACCTTTAGATTACGCAACCGGTCGGCGTCTCAACCCATTACCTCGGCAGGGGACCACCCTCTCGTGGAAGCTGGCGGCAGTCACATTCTCCCGCTGGAAGGCCTGGCCATCCCCGTGTCGGGGCCGCCGGAACCGGCAGCCCCGCTGCCGGCGCGGGTCGGCCGGTTCACGGCCCGGCGCCTCGAACTTCAGCAGCGGGGCATCACAAATCTCCGCCGCCACGCACAGCGGGCCGGAGTCCGGTTCGTGGTGCTTGTCCTAGCCGATCTCACCTCGTTTTACATCATGCGGGCCCTCATCCGGAGTGTCCGGGATGACGGAGTGTTCGGTGGATGGGTGGCCGGAGCGGTCGAAGGGGTCATGCCCCTAGGCATTCTCGGCGGTTGGCAATTCGCCGCTGCCCTCTTCGTGAGTTTGCTCGTCCTCGGTTGCTACGGTCAGGGAGATCGTCGCCGGGATACTCGCCGCCTGTTCCTGGCGGCCGCCTTGGCAACGGCTTTGCCACTGTGGATGACGGTCTGGGTTCGCGGGATCGATTTGGTGCTCGCGCAATTCTCGATCACGACCGTCCTCGTCTGGGTCGGCCTATGCGGGGAGCGGCTGACCGTCGACCGGCTGGTTGCCCTGATCCGGCCGGCCGAGCGCCACGCCGCGCGGACGGTGTTCCTTGGGCAGGATGATGCATGCCGCGACGCCATGAAGAGCCCTGCTTTCAACGAGGGCACCGACTACCATATCGTCGGGTTCATGGATACGCGGGTGCCGCCGGCTCCGGATGCTTTAGGACACATCTCCGAGCTCGCCGGAATTCTGGATCGCGTGGGCGTTGAAACCTTGGTGGCCACGGGCTACCTCAGCGAACACCGTTTCGCGGAAGTAGTGGACATTGCTTTGGCCTCCGGGTGCCAGGTTCTGTCTCTGCCGCGAGCAGCGGGATTGTCGGGCGTGCAACCGAATCTCGTTTGGCGTCGGGGCCATCCGTTGATCGAATTGACGGCGCCGACTCTAAAGGGGTGGGAATTGGCGGCCAAACGGATACTCGACGTGGTTGGCAGTCTTTTCGGGCTCGTCGTGTTGAGCCCGGTGATGGCTGTGGTGGCGGTACTCGTGAAGCGCGGGTCGCCCGGACCGGTGTTCTTCTCACAGGAGCGAGTGGGGCGGGGGGGGCAAATGTTCAGAATCATCAAGTTCCGCACCATGGTCGTAGACGCGGAGGCGCAGCGAGAAGCGCTGAAGGAGCAGAGCATTTACGCTGATTCGCGACTGTTCAAGATTCCGGGGGATCCAAGGGTCACGCCGCTCGGCCGTTGGCTGCGCCGGACCAGTCTGGACGAACTTCCGCAGCTGTTCAACGTGTTGCGAGGAGAAATGTCGCTGGTCGGGCCGCGCCCGCCGTTGCCCAGCGAGGTGGAGCAGTACGAAGCACATCACTATGCCCGTTTTGACATGAAACCGGGGATCACGGGTCCTTGGCAAGTTGGTGGCCGTAATCGTATCACCGACTTCGAGCAGGTGGTGAAGCTGGAAACGGAGTACATCCGCGAGTGGTCGATCATGCGGGATCTTGGAATTCTGACCCGCACCACGTGGGTCGTGCTCAAGATGCACGGAGCCCATTAGCTCAGCGCTTGCAGGGCGCGCAGGTGCACTAATGACTAATCTCCTTCTTCTGGTGGCACTCAGCACACCGCTTCTTCAGCAACCACCTTCAGCCTGGATCTTGTACTACGCCGGCAACCCGTACCAAGGACGCTCGGCTTATACGGTGCAGGATTGTGTGCGTCTCGTGGCGGTGGTGGATACCAGCGGTCGGCCGACTGGCTGGCTATCGAACGGTGGGCTCTTTCTGCAGATCCTTGCGACCTCAGGACGAGGATTGTTCCCGCGAGCGGGCTCGGGTCCGGCCGTTGGAGCTGATTGGGCTCAATACATTGACTCCCTGCTCGCTCCGGGTGGCGCGCTGGCTCGCCTGGATTCGGCGGTCTCACTCGTCCAGCAACAGGTGGGGCCACTCGGCAAGCCATACGATGTCGTGCTCATGATTCCGTATCCGGATCAAGCTGCCGGGAGCTTCAACTTCCAGGGCATGAATTACGACATGCACGTCGCGGCCCGACGGGGCGACCTGGCCTTGGCCTACACCAGGCTCGTCCAGTCTCGGTTCCGTTCGGCCCATTACCATCACCTCGCTCTTCTCGGGTTTTACTGGTTCCGCGAAGACATTCAACCTGCCGATAGCGCCGTCGTTGTGGCGGCAGCGGCCGGAATCCACGCTGACAAACTCCGCCTCTTCTGGATTCCATACTTCCGCGCCGCCTCGCGGGATTCTTGGAAGCAGTTCGGGTTTGACGCAGCTTGGTTGCAACCGAACTACTTCTTCCACCGGGAAGTCGCAGCCGTTCGCATGGATTCCGCCGTGACGGAGGCATCCACAAACGGCCTCGGGCTGGAGATTGAATTCGACAAACGTCTGCTGCAATCACCGCTGTTTCGCGACCGGTTGGAGCCCTATCTCAGTGCCCTAGAAACCAACCCGGCCCTGGTGTCCCGGGGCCTGGCGGTTTACGAAGGTGCGGGCGCGCTGATCGAACTGTCTCGAGGCAAGGAGATGTGGCAGCGCGCGTTATACGCCAGGTTTGTGGCCGTGATGACCGGCCACCCTGAGTGAAGCGTTCAATCGTTCTCTGTTGGGGCACTATAGCCCTTACTGCCTGCCTCGGGGACCCGGTTGGTCCCCGGGGCTCGCTGCATGTAGCCACGGAAGGCGTTTCTGCCGATTCGACCCTGTTAGGGGAGCCGGGTAAAGCGCTCCCGGACAGATTGCTATTCCGGGTTGTGGACGACGGAGGTCGGGGAGTCCCCGGGGCGCAAGTCACTTGGGAAGTCAGTGGGGCAGGTGCGCGCGTCGCTGGCTCCTCCAACACCGATGCGACCGGGCGACTCTCGGCGGACTGGATTCTTGGCACCCGCGCTAGCGAAGCTCAGCAACTCTCAGTAGCCGTGACAATCGGATCTCGCCAGGCTTCATTGTCACTCCATGCCATCGCCGTTCCCGACAGCGTCGCATCGCTAGATCTCGGGAGGGACTCGGTGGTATTGCGACTGGCCGACCATGTGGCTCTATCGGCGGCGGCCATCGACCCCTACGGGAACCGTTTCCCACCGCCTGGTGTGCAGTTCCAGTCACTCGACACTTCTGTGGCGATCGTCGATCAAGGCGGTAGCGTGCGACCTACGAAGCGAGGTCTGGGGCATATTGTGGCGACTTCGCGGGGGAAGTCCGATACGGTCGTGGTGCACGTGATCCAAGTAGTGCAAGCCGTCCACATCTCCCCGGATACGCTGCGTTTTGGTGCGCTCGGGCAGAAGCGCGATTTGGTTGTAGACGTCCGGGACGACCAAGGGCTTTCGGTTGCCGACACAATACCGGCGGTGGCGGTCGGGGACTCGCAGATCGTCCTCCCCATCGGGGTGGCTGCTGGTGGCGATACGGTCGCCTTGAAAAGTGTAGAGAACGGGGCAACCGTCACTCGACTGGCGGTGGGATCGGTCGGTACAACGTTGCCGGTGATTGTGCACCAGGAGCCCGCCCAAGTGAGCGTGGCCCCGGATTCGATCCTGTTCGATGCCTTGGGAGATACGGCTCGACTCAGGGTCGTGGTGAACGACTCCCTTGGCAAGCAATTCGTGAACCCACCGCTAGCCTTTTCTACTTCCGACACGACGATTCTCAGCGTCGCTACGGACGGTCGCCTGACCTCTGTAGCCAACGGCTCAGCGTGGGTGCGAGTGCGGTCGAACTCGGTGTCCGATAGCGCGGTGGCACGCATCGCTCAGGTGGCAACTGGTGTCGTGGCCTCCCAGGACACATTGCGTTTCACGGCGCTGCACGCCGTGCAAGCGACGGGTGCGAGGGCGACCGACCGCCTCGGCGCGACTGTCGCCGGCGCCGTCGTGTCATATGCCAGTGCCGACTCGACCATCGCCCGTGTGACGTCCACCGGATTCGTGGAAGCGCTGCACAACGGGACTACGAACATCACTGCGCAAGCCAACGGGCAGAGCAAGAGCATCACTGTGACGGTTGCCCAGCGGCCCGAACGCGTGCTCCTGCCGTCGGATTCGATTCGATTTGTAGCGCTGGGTGAGACTCAGTCGGTCGTGGGGATCGCCGTCGATTCTCTGGGATACCCGGTGAGCAGCCGAGTCGACTCTCTGCGAATCGTGGACACGACCATCGTGGCCACCATCGATTCGCAGACGATCCGGGCTCGCGGTAACGGCGCCACCTCTGCACGGTTCGTCGTGGCCGGTTTGACTACACACGTGGGAATCGCCGTGCAACAGGTCCCAGACACCGTTGTCGTTCATCTGCCCCCCTCCGACAGCCTGCTAAATCCCATGCCGTCACAGGTCTTCTCACTCAACTGCACTGCCCTCGATCGAAACGGATATCCCATCACGACGAGGCCAGCACTTACCTCACTAAGGGGGTTGTTGCAAGGCGGCACGTGCGACAGTGTGACGGCCGTTCACTCTGGGATCGATACCGTGATTGTTACGGCCGGCTCGCACAGTACGCGGGGAACTGTTGCAGTCGCGGTCCGTGGCGTGGCGACTTCGAACGCCGGTCAGCCACTTGTAGTGGACAGCCTGCCCGCAGGGACGTTCCCCTGGGCGCCTACGGCTCACCGATCTGCCGATGGCACTTTGGAGCTTTTCTTCACCGCGTACCGCCAAGACACGGTGTATCAAGTACCTCGCGGCGATCTTCAGAGGCTTGTATCCAGCGATGGAATCTCATTCAGGTACGACGGTGTGGCTTTGCAACACGACAGTGTAGCTTGCTCCCTGAATGGCCAAGGGGTGGAAGACGTGGCGATCATTCAACGCAACGACGGGCCCGGTTGGAGGATGTTCTTTGCCAGCGGCGGCGCGAAGTGCTATGGGTGGCAGGTCTTCTCAGCAGTCTCAACTGATGGCAGGAACTGGACTAAGGAACCTGGAGTACGTCTAGGCAATGGCGGAACCGTCCCACCTGCGCCCTCAGTTACCGCGCCTTGGCCAGTTGGCGAGGGCATGTGGATCGAACAGCTTCCTGGCGGCCAATATCGAATGATAGTCGGATCATTTGAACATGTGATGCCACCACCGATCAATACTTGGCAGATCGCCATCTGGTATTCAAACGATCAATTGAATTGGTCCTATGATCAGACCGTCCTCACGACGGGTGGAATGCCTTCAGACGGACAGGGGTCAGTATACGGTCCGGCTGTGATTGAGTTTGCACCAGAAGTGTATCGAATGATCTTTACTGCAGACAACCGGAATACCGGTTCCTTCCATAGTCAGCTGTGGAGCGCGGTCAGTACTGACCGGCAGCATTGGCAGGTCGAAGGGGTCATCCTCGGCGCCTTGGGCACCGATCTTTATTATCCGTCGCTTGTTGGCAATCAGGTGTTTTTCCTGCGGAAGGACGCCGGTGCGCCGCTTGGTTTGGCTTCAGCTCAGCTGCTGATGCCCTAGCGCAGGCTGGGTACTAGATCCTGGTAGAGCGCTGTCAGCCGCCGCGCTTCGTTCGGCCACCGAAAAGGCTCAAGAGCGGACTGAGCCTTGGCGGCGACGCGTACCCTTTGTTCCGGTGGGGCATCGCGGAACCTGGTGATGGCCTCCGCAGCCTGCTCCACCTGGTTAGGTGTGTAAAACCAAGCTCCCTCCGGAGTCAGATACCGCTCGTAGGTCCGGATGCGTGGAATGATGGTGGGTAGTCCGAGATGGACGTATTCGAGCAGTTTGGTGGAGAGGGAGAACCACGTCATTTCATCCATGCGTGTTGGCACGAATCCAGCATCGTAGCGAGGCAGGACGACGCCGAGGTCCGCAAAGGGGATGGACCCAGCGAGACGTACGCACTGGGTGAGGCCGAGGACCCGTATCTGCTCGGCCAGGTCCGGTCGTGCTGGGCCGTCACCATAGATATCCAGAGTGATCCGGCCTTTCTCCCGTTGGGCAAGCGC
>Ga0335085_10014195_pt1 | contig 11640 bp, 12 predicted proteins | sample Lox_Sample_45_FD_206712 | JGI IMG/M metagenome (GOLD analysis project Ga0335085, IMG submission 206712) | Soil microbial communities from Loxahatchee National Wildlife Refuge, Florida, United States - Lox_Sample_4.5 | ecosystem: Environmental > Terrestrial > Soil > Wetlands | place: USA...
CTTGCGGGCGCGGCGGCTGTTCTCCGAGACCTGGGCGGAGGCGACCTTTGGCCTGATGGGCCGCACACCCGATCACGTCGCCGGTTTCTTCACCGGCTATGCGGCGACCCCGGCGCTGTTTGCGGCCAACGGCAAAAAACAGTTCGCCGACAATGTCGTCGCGTTCTACGAATACATGCGCGACAATTACATCTACGCCAGCTATGCGATCGTGCCGCCGCAGATCGATCGCTCCAAGCCCGCACATCAGCAAAGCGATCCGGCGCTTTACGCCGGCGTGGTCAAGGAACGCGACGACGGCATCGTCATCTCCGGCGCCCAGCAGCTCGCGACCGGCGGACCGTTGTCCGACTACATCCATCTCGCCTGCATCCATCCGCTGCAGCCGGGCGACGAGAACTACGCCAATTGCCTTGCCGTGCCGGTCGCGGCGGACGGCGTGAAGCTTTATCCGCGCCGCCCGTTCGCGCGCGCCGGCAGCGCGTTCGACTATCCGCTGTCGAGCCGGTTCGACGAATCCGACGCCTATGTGGTGTTCGACAATGTCTTCGTGCCCTGGGAGCGCGTGTTCATCTATCGCGACGTCGCGCTGTCGCGCGACCAGTGGTTCAAGACGCCGTCGCACAGCTACGGCAACCATCAGGCGCAGGTGCGCTACGTCACCAAGCTCCGCTTCATGGCCGGCCTGGCGCAACGCATGAACGAGATGACCGGCAACGCCGCGCAGCCGCCGGTGCAGATCATGATGGGCGAGCTTGCGGCGCTCGCGACCGTCTACGAAGCGATGCTGCTCGCCCACGAGACGGCGGCGCCGATCCGCGACGGCGTGTTGTGGCCATCGGTGGTGACCCTCTATGCGGCGATGGCGCTGCAGTCGGAGCTCAACGGGCGCATGCTGGAACTGATCCGCGAGCTCGCCGGCGGCGCCTTCATCACGCTGCCGTCGTCGGAGGCCGACTTCGGCAATCCCGAAATCGCCGCCGACATCGAGCGCTATATGCGCTCGGCGAGTTCGGATGCCAAATCGCGCGTCGCGCTGATGCGGCTGATCTGGGATTTTCTCGGCACCGAATTCGGCAGCCGCCACCAGCAATACGAGAAATTCTACGGCGGCGCCTCGTTCCTGGTGAAGCAGAACGTCTATCGCAATTACGACTGGAAGCGCGCCACGGGGCTGGTGGACAGAGCGCTGAAATTGCCGCCGGTAAAATAGACTAGCGAGCGCCGCGTTATCGCGATTTCCGCTTCGATTTGTTCTTCGCGAAAATCGCGTTCCAATTCTGCCTGTAGGTATCCGTGACCGGCTTCTGGCCTTCGCCCCGGCTGTAGTTTTTCGGCGCGGCCACCTCGCCGGCTCCCGCCTTGGCCGGGATTTCTCCGGCGGCGCTGTTGTCCTTTGCGGCGGGCTCCGCTTTGGGCGTGGACTCTGCTTTAGCTGTTTTGCTTTCGCTGGCCATGATCCTCAACCCGAGCGGGGCTGCGGCGTCCCCGAATGACGAATATCACGCATCCGCGCCGGCCAACTGCGGAACAGAGGCCGGCGTCTTTTCAACGCCCTTCTTCGGCTCCAGCGCCGCCTCCACCGCCTGCTCCACGCGATCGAGCCAGACGAACTCCATCTGCCTGCGCGCGATCTCGGGGATGTCGTCATAGTCCCGCTTGTTCCGCGCCGGCAGCATGACGCGCCTGATGCCGGCCGAGTGGGCGGCGACGACCTTCTCCTTGATGCCGCCGACCGGCAGCACCAAGCCGCGCAGGCTGATCTCGCCGGTCATGGCGGTATCGCTGCGGATGGTGCGGTCCGTCATCAACGACGTCAGCGCCATGAACATCGCGACGCCCGCGCTCGGTCCGTCCTTGGGGATCGCGCCCGCCGGCACGTGGACGTGGATGTCGCTCTTCTCGAAGCGGGTTTCATCGATGCCAAGCGCTGCGGCGCGGTTCTTAACGATGGAGAGCGCGGCCTGCGCGCTTTCCTTCATCACGTCGCCGAGCTGGCCGGTCAGGATCAGCCGGCCGGAGCCGGGAATGCGCGTCGCCTCGATGAACAAAATATCTCCGCCGACCGGCGTCCAGGCGAGGCCAGTGGCGACGCCGGGGATGCTCGTTCGCATCGCCATCTCGCTCTCGAAGCGTGGCGCGCCCAGGATGGCGACGAGATCGTCCCGCGTGATGCGGATCGGCCCCGACTGCCCTTCGGCGATGCGCACCGCGGCGTGCCGCAAGGTCTGGCCGATCTGCCGCTCCAGGCTGCGCACGCCGGCTTCGCGGGTGTAGTTCTGGATGATCTCGCGCAGCACGTCGTCGCCGATCTCGACCTGATCGGCCTTGAGGCCGTTCGCCTCCAATTGCCGCCGCACCAGATAGCGATGCGCGATTTCGAGCTTCTCCTCGCCGGTGTAGCCGGCAAGGCTGATGATCTCCATGCGGTCGCGCAGCGGCCCCGGAATGGTGTCGAGCATGTTCGCCGTGGTGATGAACACCACGCGGGAGAGGTCGAACGGCACGCCGAGATAATTGTCGCGGAACGTGTTGTTCTGCTCCGGATCGAGCACTTCGAGCAAGGCCGCGCCGGGATCGCCGTGGATGCCGGCGCCGAGCTTGTCGATCTCGTCGAGCATCATGACGCAGTTGCGGGTGCCCGCCTTGCGGATCGCCTGGATGATGTTGCCGGGCAGCGCGCCGATATAGGTGCGCCGGTGGCCGCGGATTTCCGCCTCGTCGTGCACGCCGCCGAGCGAGACGCGCACGAACTTGCGGTCCATGGCGCGCGCGATCGACTGGCCGAGCGAGGTCTTGCCGACGCCGGGCGGGCCGACGAAGCAGAGGATCGGCGCCTTGCCTTGCGGCGCGAGCTTGCGGACGGCGAGATATTCGACGATGCGCCGCTTGATCTTGTCGAGGTCGTAATGGTCCTCGTCGAGGATGCGTCGCGCCTCCTTGATGTCGATCGGCTTCTCCTCGGGCAACGCCCACGGCAATTCGATCAGCCAGTCGAGATAGGTGCGCACCATGCCGTATTCGCCGGCAGCTTCCGGCATGCGCTGCAGCCGGCGCAATTCCTTGCGCGCCTGGTCCTCGATCTCCTTCGGCATGCCGGCCTTGGCGATGGCGGCGTCGAGCTCGGCCATCTCGGCGGCCTTGCCTTCGTCGCCTTCGCCGAGCTGGCGCTGGATCGCGGCCATCTGCTCGCGCAGCAAAGCCTCGCGCTGGCGCTCGTCGAGCGACGCCTTGGTTTGCCGGCCGATCTCCTGCGACAGCCGCAACACCTCGATGCGGTGGGCGAGCAGGCGCGAGACCTTGTCCATGCGCACGGCGATGTCGACGGTCTCGAGAATCTCCTGCTTCTCCTCCGGCTTCACGTCCATGTAGGCGATGGCGAGATCGGCGAGCGCCGACGGCGCCTCGATGCCCTGCACGCCGGCCAGCAGGTCTTGCGGCACCTGCGGCAGCAATTGGATCGCCTCGATGGTCTTGGCCTTGAGGTCGACGAAGCGCGCCTCGATTTCGGACGTGCGCGTCTCCGGCTCGGGAATGCGGGTGACGCGCGCGACCAGGAACGGCCAGCCGCTCAGATAGTCGTCGATCTGGAAACGGGTCTCGCCCTGGCAGATGAGATGATTGGTGCCGTCCGGCGCGGTGATGTAGCGCACGATATTGGCCACCGTGCCCATGCGGTGCATGTCGATCGCGGCCGGATCGTCGATCTCGGGGGTTCGCTGCAACAGGATGCCGACCTGGCGCTGGTCGCGCACCGCCTGCTGCGCGGCCGCGATGGATTTCGGCCGGCCGAGCGTGATCGGCAGCACCAGGCCGGGAAACAGCACGGTGTTGCGCACGGGAACGATAATGAGCGCGTCGGACGGCAGCGGCGGCAACGACCCGCCGCCCGAACCTTCTTTCGCCTGCATCTCAATTTCAGCCACGACTAGTCCCTGCTTTCTGCAATGTGATCACCAGACAACCATCAACGACGCTGCGATTGACCCCGCTGTAATGCCCGGCCGGCAGCCGCAGCCGCCGGTAAAAGCGGCCCTGGGGAAGCTCGAGCCGGTGAATGGTCGCGGTGCGCAATTCGTTCGGCAGAATGCGCGTTCCGGCAATAACGAGATCGCCCTCCTCGATCACCGCCTGGACGCTGTCGCCGGCGACGCCCGGTAGCGCGACGAGCGCGATCACCGCACGATCGGTCTCGAGAACATCGACCGGCGGCTCCCACGACGGCAGCCGCGCCTGCGTGCCCGCCGGCCGAAACAACTCCCTGTGCATGCGCTCCGCCCGCGCGAGCATGTCGCACGCTTCGGACCACATCCAATCGCGCGCCAGATCACGGGCCATGACAGACATCCCCTCCAGTTCTGCGTCCATATGTGTGGGCGCATGCCGGAAAATTCAACGGCGTTGCAAGGGCCTACCAGAGTGCGGCCCTTCCGGCGCGCGCGCCGAGCCTGTAGTTTTCGTCAGGGCGGCGATCAGTCCGCTCGTCAGGCATGCGCGGAGGGGACGTCATGAAACAGCTCACGGTCGGCGACGTCACCATCACCAGCATCATCGAACGGGACGGGCCGTGGCGGCGGCCGGAGGACATGTTCCCCGCTTACGATCCCGCAGTCGGCCGGCGCCATTTGGCGGAGCTTGATCCGGAAGTGTTCGATCCGGTCTCCGGGCGCATGGTCATCACCTATCAGACCTATGTGGTGCGAACGCCCCGGCACACGATCCTGATCGACACCTGCACCGGCGAAGACAAGGGCTACCCCGCGCCGATGGATTTCCCGAAGCAGCCGTGGCTCGACGGCTTCGCCGCGTCGGGGCTGCGCTTCGAGGATATCGACTACGTGTTCTGCACCCACCTCCATATCGACCATTGCGGCTGGAACACGGTGCTGCGCGACGGCCGCTGGGTGCCGACGTTCCCGAAGGCGAAATACATCTTCCATAAGCGCGAATACGCGGCGTGGGAGGAAGCGACTCGGCAAGGCAAAAATCCTCCCGGCAATGTCTGGCGCTACAATTGCGAGCCGGTGGTCGCGGCCGGCCAGGCGCTCCTGGTCGACGACGACTTTCAGCTCGACGACACGTTCTGGCTGACGCCGACGCCGGGCCACGCGCCGTGCCATTGCTGCGTCAACATCCGCTCGCGCGGACAGGAAGCGATCGTCATCGGCGACCTGATGCACCACGCTTTGCAATGCCGCGAGCCGGACTGGTCGACGGTTTTCGACTGGGATCCCGCCGAGGCGGCGCGGTCGCGGCGGCGCTTTCTCGGCACGGTCGCCGGGACCGGAAAATTCGTACTGCCGATCCATTTTCCACCGCCGACCACCGGGCTTATCGAGGCCGACGGCGAACGCTTTCGCTACAAGTTCGTGCGATAGCCGCAGCGGCGGCCGGCTCTCCGTTCGGCGCGTCTTTACGCCTTGACGGCGACGCGCGCGCCGCCGACGCCTTCGGCGAGCGTGCGAACGAGTTCGGCGACAGCGGGCACCGTGGCCGGCGTCGCTTTGCCGTCGGGACCAAGGCTCGCTCGGATCGCCTCGACCAGCGCCGAGCCGACCACGACGCCGTCGGCGCCGGCGGCGATGGCGTGCGCCTGCTCCGCCGTGCGCACGCCGAAGCCGACGCAGACCGGCAGCGTGGTATGGCGCTTGATGCGGGTGACGGCCTGCGAGACCCGGCCCGGGTCGGGCGCGGCGGCGCCGGTGATGCCGGTGATCGAGACGTAATAGACGAAGCCCGACGTATTGGCGAGCACCGTCGGTAGCCGTTTGTCGTCGGTCGTGGGCGTCGCGAGACGAATGAAATTGAGGCCGGCCCGCAGCGCCGGCAGACACAGTTCGGCGTCCTCCTCGGGTGGCAGATCGACGACGATCAGCCCGTCGACGCCGGCGCTCATGGCGTCGGTGAGAAAGCGCTCGACGCCGTAGACGTAGATCGGATTGTAGTAGCCCATCAGCACGATCGGCGTCGCATCGTCGCCGGCGCGAAACTCGCGCACGGTCGCGAGCGTCTTCTTCATGTTCTGCCCGGACTTGAGCGCGCGCAGCCCCGCGGCCTGGATCGCCGGCCCGTCGGCCATCGGATCGGTGAACGGCATGCCGAGCTCGATCACGTCGGCGCCGGCCTCGGGCAAGGCCTTGAGGATCGCGAGCGACGTTGCGTAATCCGGGTCGCCTGCCATGGTGAAGGTGACGAGCGCCGCGCGGCCTGGCTGCCTGAGCGCGGCGAAGCGACGCTCGATGCGGGTCGTCATCGCGCCTTGCTCTCGAGATGCCGCGCCACGGAATCGAGGTCCTTGTCGCCGCGGCCGGAGAGATTGACCACCATCAGGTGATCCTTCGGCTTTTTCGGCGCGAGGTCGAGCACCTTGGCGATGGCGTGCGCCGGCTCGAGCGCCGGGATGATGCCTTCGAGCTTGGAGAGAAGCTGGAACGCGTTGAGTGCCTCATCATCGGTCGCCGAGAGAAACTTGATGCGGCCGACATCGGCCAGCCAGGCGTGCTCCGGCCCGATGCCGGGATAATCGAGGCCGGCCGAGATCGAATGCGCTTCGTTGATCTGCCCGTCGTCGTTCATGAGGAGATAAGTACGGTTGCCGTGCAGCACGCCGGGCCGGCCGCCGGCGATGGAGGCGGCGTGCTGGCCGGTCTCGATGCCGTGGCCGGCCGCCTCGACGCCGTAGATTTCGATCTGTGTGTCGTCGAGGAACGGATGGAACAGGCCCATGGCGTTCGAGCCGCCGCCGATGCAGGCGATGAGCGAATCCGGCAGCCGGCCCTCGGCCTCCTGCATCTGCTCGCGCGTTTCGCGGCCGATGATCGACTGGAAGTCGCGCACCATCATCGGATAGGGATGCGGGCCGGCGATGGTGCCGATGCAGTAGAACGTCGACTCGACATTGGTGACCCAGTCGCGCAGCGCCTCGTTCATCGCGTCCTTGAGCGTCTTCGAGCCGGACACGACCGGCACCACCTTGGCGCCGAGCATGTTCATGCGAAACACGTTGGCGCGCTGCCGCTCGACGTCGACCGAGCCCATATAGACGATGCATTCGAGGCCGAAGCGCGCGCACAAGGTCGCGGTGGCGACGCCGTGCATGCCGGCGCCGGTCTCGGCGATGATGCGCTTCTTGCCCATGCGCCGGGCCAGCAAAATCTGGCCGAGCACGTTGTTCACCTTGTGCGCGCCGGTGTGGTTGAGCTCTTCGCGCTTGAGATAGATTTTGGCGCCGCCGCAATACGCGGTGAGCCGCTCGGCAAAATAGAGCGGCGACGGCCGGCCGACATAATGCGTCAGGTAGCCGGCCATTTCTTTTTGGAACGCGGGATCGGCCTTGGCTCGCGCGTAAGCCTGTTCCAGTTCGAGGATCAAAGGCATCAGCGTTTCGGCGACGAAACGGCCGCCATAGATGCCGAAATGCCCGTGCTCGTCGGGCCCGGTGCGGAAGGAATTGGGCCGTTGGATGGTCATGGATCGCTCACAACACGATCAGAGGTTGCTCGGAAATGAGCTTCACGAGCAATACGGATGAATTCACGAATTTTTCCGGTATCCTTCCGTCCTGGGGCATTTTCAACACCTGAAGACACGTCGACCGCCGGGAGGAGGGTAATTCTAAGCGCCTCTTCAATGTTCTCTGCATTAAGGCCGCCGGACAACATGACCGGCACGCCAGGTATTGCGCCTCGTATGAGTCTCCAATCAAACGGACGACCTAGTCCTCCCGGCCGCGTGGCGTCAGCGGGTGCTTTTGCATCAAACAAAATCCAATCGCCGGCAGCGGCGAAGTTCTTCATCTGCGAAAAGTCCCCCTTTTCTTCGATAGCTAGCGCCTTGATGATGGGCAAATTGAACCGAGCCTTGATATCGGAGACGCGCTCGGGCGACTCTTTGCCGTGGAGTTGCAGAAGATCAGGCGAGAGCGCTGCAACGATGCTGGTCAACATATCGTCGCCTGCATCCACCGACAGAGCGACTTTTTTCGCCCTCCCCTTTACACGCGCACCGAGTAAACGCGCGGCATCCAGCGACAAGTTCCGCGGCGACGCTGGAAAAAACACGAAGCCGACCATGTCGGCGCCCGCGTCGAGCGCGACATCGAGGGCCTCGGGGGTCGAAAGGCCGCAGATTTTGACGATCAGGCTCATTTCTCAAGACGCTCGACAAACGCGATCAGGTTTTCCAGTTCCCTGATCAATAGATGCAGCCGGTTTTGGATCACGTCGGCGATGATTTCGAAATCGACCTGCCAATATGCGTGCACAATGAAATTGCGCAAGTCGTAGAATTCCCGCCATTCGATACCGGGAGCCGCAGCTTTGATCCCGGCGGATACCCTGTTCAACGTCTCGCCGATAATCGCCAAGTTGTAGAGCGCGGCATGCTGCGGCTGCGCGGCGACGGCCAACGTTTCGGCATCCAGGCCACCGGCATTTTCCAAGGCATAACCCGCAAAGGCGCGCGCGTCCCGCAACCTGTCGAGATCGGGGCGGCTCATACCGGCTGGACGAGGCGTGGAAACTCTTCGGCTTCACGACCTTTCAGCCCGCTTTTCAGGACGATGCCGACCGGTCGTCCAAGCAGGTCAGACAGTTCGACTTCGGCGCCAGCCAACCCCAGGAGGTCAAGGCCGGGGCGCTTCTCGGCCAGAAAGTCGAGAGCGTTGTCGTCAAACACGTGGCCGGCGCTGCCGCGCGGGAGCAACCCGACGATCTTGATCGGATGCTTTGCCTCGATCGTCGCAATATGCATGCGCAAAATCGCGCGATTGATGTCCGGCTTGTTCATTGGAATATTATATCACGACCCCGGTCCCGCCGGCCAATCACGCCGTCGGCGGCTTGAGTTGCAGGCGCGGCGGCAGCGTTGAATCGCCGGGGTGCCCCGCCGGCTCGGCCGCATGCCGTAGCGTCCGCAGCTGCGTCCGCAGTTCGCCCGCCTCGCGTTCGAGCGAGCGGGCCGAGCGGCGCCACTTGCCTTGGCCCAGCCACGCCGCGATGCCGCCGACCAGCACGCCGAGCATGAGCAGAACAATAATCAGCACGAACAACGGCAGCGTCACCGCGGCGGCCGGTTCCCCGCCGCTGAAGGGGTCGAGCGACACCGTAACGATCTGTCGGTTGGCGACCGCGAAGGCGATGATGACGACCGCGAGCGGCACAAGAATAATGGCCGCGACGATCTTGCGAAGCGTGGACGCTCCGCCCGATGGACCGGCGCTGGTCAACCTTCGCCCGAGCGATTGAGGCGCTCACGCATTTCCTTGCCGGTCTTGAAGAACGGCACGCACTTCTGATCGACCGCCACATGGGCGCCGGTGCGCGGATTGCGCCCGGTGCGCGCGGGGCGCTGCTTCACCGAGAACGCGCCGAAGCCGCGCAATTCGACGCGGTCGCCGCGCGCCATGGCGGCGATGATCTCGTTGAGGATGGCGTTGACGATGTTCTCGACGTCGCGCTGATAGAGGTGCGGATTCTGCGTGGAGATGCGTTGAACGAGTTCAGATTTGATCATGTGCCGCCCGCGAACACTGCCCCGATCCTCGTTGTCAGCCCCCGCGGAACGCCGAGGTCAGACGCGCCGCCGCTCAGTTCGCTTCCGCAGGGTGCCAAAGGGCCAATAGACCGTCAAGATTGAACTGCTCGACGGCTGCAACCGAGCTCCAGTCGGCAAGCCGCTGCGCCAGCGCCGGAAGCCCGGCGGCCTCCAGCATGGTCACCACCGCGGCGTGCAGGAACGGCAGATCGGAGAAGCGGCTCTGGAGCTCGTAGTCGCGCACCGGCAGATTGGCGTCGACCTTCTTCTCCTTGGCGAGCCAGGCGATGGCGTCGCGCTCGTCGCCGAGCTCGTCGATGAGCTTGAGACCGATGGCCTGATGGCCGGTGAACACCCGGCCGTCGGACGCCGTCTGCAGCTCGTCGTCGGTGAGATGGCGCCGGTTCTGCACGATGCCTTTGAACCAGGCGTAGGAGTCCTTGATGATCGATTCGATGGCCGCACGCGCCTCAGGACTGGTCGGCTCGAAGCCGTCCGGCGAGGCCTTCAGCGGCGTCGATTTGATCGACTCCACCTTGACGCCGACCTTGTCGAGGAGATCGGAGAAGTTCGGATACTGGAATAGCACGCCGATCGAGCCGACCAGCGATGTCTGCTGCGCGATGATGTGATCGCCGGCGAGCGCGGTGATGTAGCCGCCCGACGCCGCCAGGCTGTCGACCACGATGACCATCGGCTTGCGCGCGCGCAGCCGCGACAGGGAGTCGAAGAGCTGTTCGGACCCGGCGGTGGTGCCGCCGGGACTGTCGACATGCACGATGACGGCGCGCGCAAGCGTTGACCTGCCGAGCCGGTCGAGCGCCTGCACGCGCTCCCGATCGCCGCGGATCAGCCCCGAGATCGTCACCCGCGCGATATAGGGGCGCACGCCGGTGAACCCGGCGCGGTTGCTCGCGAAGCCCGCCACGCCCGCGACCACAAGCGCGACCAAGACAACGGCGACGACGCGCCAGAAGGTGAGCTTGCGCCGCATGCGGCGGCGATCGACGATATAGTCGGCGTCAAGCGACATGGTTTGGTTCCTCGAAATGCGGACAGGCCGTGCGCGCCCTCGACGTTCGCCCCACGCTCGCTGATCGACTTGGTGGAGCCGTTTACGGCTCCACCTTTTCGTTCTCCTCGCCCTTGCGCTTGAGCGCGGTGCCGAGAATATCGCCAAGCGTCGCGCCGGAATCGGACGAACCGTATTGCGCGATTGCCTCCTTCTCCTCGGCGACTTCGAGCGCCTTGATGGAGACGGTCACCTTGTGGGTGCGGCGGTCGAACTGGATCACCCGCGCATCGACCTTCTGGCCGACGGCGAAGCGATCGGGCCGCTGCTCGGAGCGATCGCGCGCCAGTTCCGAGCGCTTGATGAAGGAATCGTAGTCGGTGCCGACGATCTTCACGTCGATGCCGGCTTCCTTCACGTCGATCACCTCGCAGGTCACGACCGAGCCTTTCTTGATCTCGCCGGCCGCCGCAGCTTCCGTTGGCTCCGCGCCGCCGCCGGCAAGCTGCTTGATGCCGAGCGAGATGCGCTCTTTCTCGACGTCGACATCGAGCACCTGAGCCCTGACCTTGTCGCCCTTCTTGTATTCCTCGATGACCTGTTCGCCCGGACGCTTCCAGTCGAGATCGGAGAGATGCACCATGCCGTCGACGTCGCCGTCGAGGCCGAGGAACAGGCCGAACTCGGTCTTGTTCTTGACTTCGCCCTCGACGATCGTGCCGGCGGGATATTTCTCGACGAACACTTCCCACGGATTGCGCATGGTCTGCTTGAGACCGAGCGAAATGCGGCGCTTCACCGGATCGACCTCGAGAACCTGCACTTCGACCTCCTGCGAGGTCGAGACGATCTTGCCGGGATGCACGTTCTTCTTGGTCCACGACATTTCAGAGACGTGGATCAGGCCCTCGATGCCGGGCTCAAGCTCGACGAAAGCGCCGTAGTCGGTGATGTTGGTGACGCGGCCCTTGAAGCGTGCGCCGACCGGATATTTCGCTTCGATGCCCTGCCACGGATCGTCGAGCAGTTGCTTCATGCCGAGCGAGATGCGGTGGGTCTCGTGGTTGATCTTGATGATCTTGACCTTCACCTGC
>Ga0335085_10014196_pt1 | contig 11640 bp, 6 predicted proteins | sample Lox_Sample_45_FD_206712 | JGI IMG/M metagenome (GOLD analysis project Ga0335085, IMG submission 206712) | Soil microbial communities from Loxahatchee National Wildlife Refuge, Florida, United States - Lox_Sample_4.5 | ecosystem: Environmental > Terrestrial > Soil > Wetlands | place: USA: Florida...
GCGCGTGTGAGCTTGAGGCCGTTGATAGGACCCAGGATGGTGATGGCCAGGCGATCCGGGCGGAAGAATTCTCGCGCCACCGCCAGCACCTGCTCGGCGGTGACGGCGTCGACGCTCTGCTCGATTTCATCCTGCGAGATATAGCGGCCAAAGTACATTTCCTGACGTGCCACATTTCCCATGCGGCTCGTGGAGGACTCAAGACTGAGCAGCAGACTTCCCTTCAAGTAATCCTTGGCGCGCTGCAGTTCTTCTTGACTGATGGGGTTCGACTTCAACTCGCAAAACTCCTTGCGCACCAATTCGATCACCTGCCGGGCCTTGTCAACAGCCGTGCCCGCGTAAACGCTCAGGCAGCCCGCATCATGAAAGCTGCTGAGACTGGAAAATACGGCGTAAGCCAATCCGCGCTTTTCGCGGATGTTTTGGAACAACCGCGAACTCATGCCACCCCCCAATACCGAATTGAGAATGTAAGACGGGAAGCGGTTTTTGTGCGGCTGCGGGTAAGAGGGTGCGCCCACGCAAAGATGGACCTGCTCCAAATCCTTCTTGTGCCGAACCTGAAGATGGGGATGGGGAACGGGAATGGGACCACTACGCAGCGCCGGACCTTTGGGCCGGTCGCCGAACTCTTTTTGCACCAGGTCGACAATCTGGGAGTGCTTGATGTGGCCGGCGGCGGCGATCAGCATATTGTTCGGTGCATAGTGCCGGCGGAAGTAGCTGACCAACCGCTTGCGATCGAAACTGCGCACGCTCTGTCGTGTGCCCAAAATGGGGCGCCCCAGCGCATGCCCGCGCCAATAGGTTTGAGTGAAGATTTCGTGCACCAGGTCATCCGGAGTGTCCTCCACCATTTTAATTTCTTCCTGGATGACGCGGCTTTCGTTGGTGATATGCGTGGGTTCGAAAAGCGGATTCTTCACCAGGTCGGCGAGTATGCTGAAAGCCCGCGGCAGATGCTCATCGAGAACCTTGATCGAATAGTTGGTCGTCTCCTTGGCGGTAAAGGCATCCAGGTGCCCGCCAATTGAGTCCGCGGCGCGGGCAATCTCTTCCGCGCTGCGGTTTTTCGTTCCCTTAAAGAGCATGTGCTCGATAAAGTGTGAGATGCCATTTTCCTCGACGCGCTCTTGGCGCGCGCCGGTGCGCAACCAGATGCCCACGGAGACGGAGCGAACCGACGACATGGATTCGGTGAGAACCGTCAGCCCGTTGGGAAGAACGTCTTTGCGAACATTCGGCATCAGTCGCAGTCCTTGGCGCAGAAAGCCCTTTCTTGTGTAGGCCCCAAACATCAAAGCCCGCAGTTGCCCTCTACTCTTTTGTACCACAGAGCCCGCAAAAAGGCCACGGCGGAAGCCTCAGGCGGGTCAGACAAGAGTCGTCAGTCACCAGTTTTCAGCAGATGTCCTCGTACGGGGTGTTGGCTTATTCTGAGAGCTGATGCCTGACCGCTGACGACGGTTTGTACACGGTTTCCTCTTGCGCGAAGCTTGGTGTCTGCCTATACTGATTAATCCCTCACGAAGGTGATGCAAGCCTGTGCGCGTGCTCCCCTCGCGAGGAAGAATGGGCCTGTAGCTCAGGTGGCTAGAGCGCACCCCTGATAAGGGTGAGGTCGGTAGTTCAACTCTACCCAGGCCCACCAATCAATTCAGCAAGTTAGCAGTTTCCCCTTTTTTACTCTCTGGTAGGCGGTGCACATTCCGGTGCACACATGCCCTAAAATGATACCCAAGCGGCTCAACTGCGGTTGATGCGCGAGTCTGTTGGAAGCTCGCCTGTGAGAACTCCGCGGGAGCCGTTCTTCGTTGCGAGGGTACACATGACTAGATTACCGACTGACGGGGAGATAAAGAATCAAGTCCGGGCGAAATACCCGGACCATTTTTCTCAGGCGGAGGGATTGTTCGAACTCGCTCAACCCTCAGGCGTTCGGTGAGTTCAAGGACTCCTTGCATTTTTCGTGGTGAGCCTTGTCCACTCTCCTGGGCCTTCTGGGTGGTGGTTTTCCACCGCTCCCCACCGCGCAAAGCATTTCGATAGAGATCGCCTGCGTAGCAGCGATTTCCGCCATTACGGCAAATTCCGTGGGGGAAGCAGGCGCTCTCTTGGTGCACTGGAGGACAACTTCCCGGCACCAATCATTCACCGGTTTCCCTGCCTTGTCCGCCAGTAATTGGAGCTGATCGAAGGTACTCGGGCGGAGGCGAAAGCCCACATGTTTCGTCAGAATGGCTTTCGTTTGCTTCATAGGCTGAACTCCAACTGATTATTTTTACATTTCTGGATGTGCTTCGACAGTAATCCCAGAACGGATCCGGAGCGTAACCACCCCTCCTACCGCGGCCCTAAAGATCACTGTTGACGGCTAGCGCTAAGTCAGGCGAGTACTAAATGTATTTCAAGAAGGAGCGCGGGTGCGCCGCCTTCAGCGTGCGATACCATCGGCATGCCGGGTAGAGCAACACGAGCATCACGGCTGCCGCCCCGTAGGTGGCGCCCAAGCCGTCAAAACCCCTGAGGCCAAAATATGTCGCCGGGATCTCGAACGCAAGGCGATGCACGAGGTAAAAGAACATCGCAGTCTGCCCGAACACGTAGAACACGCCGTTCTGACGGACGCCAATACGCGTCTCGATTGTCCTGAGTAACGCCAGGCAGAGGAACAGGATGCCAAGCTCCAGCGAATAATAGGTGAGCGACGGCGGGTACTTGCTAACATGCAGCCACTGCTGCCAGGAATTGTCCGCACGGTGTAGGAACATGTTGCCGTATCCGTCGATGCCCCGGACGACGGCAAAGATGACCAGGCCCACTGCACCGGAAATCCACAGCACTTTCTTTCCCGAAACCTTGCTCTGGCCGGCGGCGTAGCGGATCAGATGCCGGCCGAACACCCACCCAAGGATCGTGATGGCCAGCCAAGGCAACACCGGGTACTTGAAGATGATTGTGGGGCTTGAATAGTTCGCCATGGTGAACGCGGCCAGCATTGAAGAGTTGCCGGGCGGTGTCCAGAACCAGCCGGTTACGATCTCCCCCAGCGCGATCCAGCCGAGGGCCACCCCCAGCAATGCCCATGTAGGCAGGCGCCGAAGCAGCGTCATGCAGATCATCGAAGTGCCAATGGCCATCAGCACCCCGAAGGTCCAGCGGCCGGAGCCGAACGAGATGAGCGTAAGATCGAAAAGCGCGATGATCGCTCCGCGTACCAGGATGCTCTTGTCAATCTCCCAAGCGTTGACACCCTTCACCACGCGCCGCTCCACGCTCAAGGCCAGGGAAGTACCCATAAGAAACACGAAGGAGGCCGCGCACAGGTGCGCGAGCCAGCGCGGGAAGAATTCGGCCCCTGGAAGCGCCATCGTTCCGGCGTCGGCATACATGGCGGAGTCATGATCAAGGTGATAGGCATCGAATGCCATGGAGGCATGGTCAATAATCATCAAGACCATGACCAAGCCACGCATCCAGTCAATGGTGGCAACACGCCGAGATATCTGATTCTGTGGGATTGTGCTCGTCCCGCTCGCAAGCGGCTTCTCTTCTGCCTTAAGGATGCGTTTACTCGCATTCATGTCCCCACCTCACCTGCGTGTTTCTTAATGCAGGGACGCGTTCATCACCACTGGCAAAAGTAACAGGGCAGTATTGTCAGGAACTTGTGCCTGCTTAGGTTAGTTCTTAATCTCTATTGATCTTGTTCCGGAACAGGGGTCCAGGATTTGTCGGGATTGAACAGCTCCATCGTTTTGAATTCGGCGAAGGTTCTCGGCCCAAAATCTCTCTCGTAGACAACGCCGTCGTGGCTGACGATGAAGGTCCTCACTCCGGTCACAGCGTACTCGGCCGGCGCAGCCACCAGGGCAAATCCCCCGATCATTACGCCTTTCACTACAAAATCCATTTCGCCGAGCGGCGCTGCGGGTCCCTGCCCTTTCAGAATCTTGAAGAAATAGCCGTGGTACGGCATAGCGTCGCTGGTGTAGCCCTGTTCGATTGCGCGCGCGACATTTTCGCCAATGGGTCCGCTCCAAGTGCCATCGGGGTTCTGCCAAGCCAAGCCATCCTGCTTCCCGGGCGTGCTGAAGATGCGCTGAGCGTATTGGTTCACCTCGTAACCCTCGGGTGGCTGGTAAGCATAATCGTCCTGCGCTTCCACATAACCGCGGCAGATTTCAATGGCGTCCAATTCATTGGCGCCAATGCGACGGTAGAGGAGCTCCTGCCGGCCGGCTTTGGCATCAAAGGACCATTTGTCACCCCTTTTCACGAGCGGCACGGGGAACGGCCAGTCCTCGTTGCCTACGAGGAGGAATGCGCGGTTCCCGCTCTTCGGATCTACGGAAACGCTCCTTTTTTCGCGGGCCTCAGCAACGAAATTGGCGGCGTGCTGCCGGTCTTGCGGGTATTCGCCGCTAAATACAATGTCCTCGCCACCCGGCCCAAAAATATTGCCGAGCTCAGCCACGTCGAACTTCTCGGCCGCGGCGATTAGCACATCAGCAGCCTGCTGGGGGGTATCAAATTCCCTCGCGCCTGCAGTTGTGGCAGTGGTAGTGGCCGGAGTTATCTTCACCGCGGTTGCCTGAGCGGCGGAAACTGCCGACGCGCAGAGGCACGCCCAGACGGTCGCGCCAACAATCCAAACAAGTCCATAGAAATTTCCATTCTCAGATTTTGATTTCATTCTATGCTCCTGTGATTTCCGTCCCGCACTCCAGGCTTTCTATCTGCGGCGTCCGCCCCCACCGCGACTGCCGCCTCCGCCTCGCGATCCCATGCTGGAAGCGCCGCGGCTGCTGCCGGCGCGGGCGTTCGATCCGCTGTATCCCCTCGAACCACCTCCGAAAGCATCCCGGTTTCCGCCACCGCTGCGCGAGAGATCTCGGCTTCCTATGCGATCCGCTCCGCCTCCGCTCGCCCTGTTGCCAACGCCTGCCCCGCCGGCCCGATTGCTCATGCCGCTGCCGCCGGCCCGGTTGCTGACGCCACCACCGCCCGCCCTATTGCTGGGCAGATTCCCTCCCTGCTGGCCAACCTGTTGCCGAGCGCTGGCTTGGCGGTTGGCGAGAGAATCACCTCGCGCCGTACCCCCAAACCTGTCCGCGGTCCCCCGGTCTCGATACGGGGCCCCGCCACGATGTTCGGGGTTGTGTTGCCATCGATCGCCTGCATTTCCGCCGCGGCCGCCGCCACCAACCGGTTGAGTCGAGGCGCGGTTGCCGCCGCCACGAGCCGGCTGATTCGAGGGGCGGTTGCCGCCAATGTTCGTGTTGCGATTGAAATTGTTGTTGCGGTTGATATTGATATCGTTTCCGCCCCAGCCGCAGCCCCAACCCCAACCGCCGCTCCAGAACGCGCCCATCATCATGCCGACGCCGAACGCAATCGCCATACCACCGGCGTAGTATCCCCACGACGGGTAGTAAATGGGAGGATACGGGTAGACCGCCGGACCGTACACCACCACGGGATCATATGAAGGCACATACACAACTTGCGGATTGGCCTGTTCGACCACGATCACGCTCTTGTTTTCGATGACTTTGGTTTCCACGTTCTGTTGCTCGGTCGATTTTAAATTCCCTTTGTCCTGGGCTTTCTTGCGCATGCGCTGCACGGCATCCATGACATCGCTTTGCTGCGCCAGGAACGCGTTGCCCAGATCGGTGGTCCACTGTATGTCGTCTGCCAGTCGCTTCACTACCTCAGGCAGACCGGCCATGGCCTGGATGCTTGGATCCCACGGCTGTTTAGCCACCGCATCGGCGAGGGCCTTGTCCTTCAATCCCGAGTTTTTGGTGAGCCATTGCTGGAGCTGGATGATTTCGAGGGGATACGTGGATGCCGCCAGAGTCTGGGCCAACAATGGGTCCGGATAGAGGGCAATAGGCGCCACCAGAGAATCGAGCTGCTCGGGCGGAATCTTGGGAGTCTGGTTCTGCGGCGAGGCCGCGGTCACCTGCGAACGGGGCGATATAGATGCCAAGGTGTCGCCTGTTAAGAGGACAACGGCGCAGAGAATCGCCGCCAGAGAACGGACGGTTGTACCCTTTCTTTTCGAAATCATGGGACCTCTTTCAGTTCCTGCGGAACGGCTACGGATTTCCGGTAGAACGGCATCAGCGCTGAAGGGGCGCACACATCGATTTTCTTAGATTGACAATCGGCTCTTCCTCTCCTCGTTCCTGGCCGGGCCCGTCCAAGGACGGAGTTCTCGCGCAGAAATTGTTATTCAGTGGCATTTAGCTGCGGAACTGTCAAAAATGACAGTCCTCGAGGGGCGGATTGATTGCTACCACATCCTGCGTTGTCGCAATCTCCTGATGTTTGGCACAAAAACCGGGCACCTGGAGTGATAATCACGCAAAGTCGCCAAGCCTGCGCGACTCGGCACGATTGTTCGGGAACTCCCAGCACCTCTGGGAGTTCCACAAGAAGTAATAGTGCCGTTGTGGTGACGATCTATTAATCCGACCTTCTTTACCTTTGATTGGCACAATCCCGCTGTCCCCCCAGCATATGGAGGTGCGAATCTCTGGCTTTGCCCCAGAGGAGAGTCATTCATATTGAATGAGGAATGGCTGATTTAGAGTCACGTAAAGCAGTCCAGCCGCAATCCCAAACGGCCTCGAAGGCGTTCAGGGAATGTGGACAAGACAAGCCACACAGGCCGCAGGAACATATCGTGAACGAAGACTGTAACAAAACTTTAACAGAGGACTGTAAAAACTAACAGTATTCAACATCCCATCGATATCCGAGGATGACGCAGTAAGCCGCTGTTTCAGCTTTACGCCGGGAAGGTGCATAGATGGCAAATTCCTTAAAGTCTCATAGTAAGAGCCCTCATAAGCAGGCCCCTTTGTATTGTAACCCCCCCGGCGGAGTCTCGATGGAAACAGCGGTGGCCAGAAGCTCATGTCAGGGCCACATCGGCTTAGCTTATAGGAGGTCGTTAATGTTCCGCCGCGTAGCCCTCATGATTGGCGCCGCAATTCTAATGGTCGTTTCCACGCACGCCCGGGCCCAGACTCCCGCCCCCCCCGCCGAAGCGGAAGAACAGAAGCCGGCCGATGCGGAAAAACAGAAAGAAGATGCGGAGTCCATGGGGTTGCCCAAGAAGGTGAAGTGGACCTTCAACCTTGATGCTGCTGGAGGCGCATTCGGCTTTGGGAATTCCCTCTATACAGAAGTAAGGCCCGACCCCTCGGGCAATCTTGGCAGCAACTGGTTCGAGGGCTACGCCAAGCCCGCAATCTCGGGCAGCTTCGCATTGGGCAAGAGCGAACTGTACGGTAAGTTCAGTGTCGTGGGCGAACGAACCTTTGCGACGCCCCCCACCATCGTTGGCGAGAGCGCCTCTTCCTTCAAGCAAGAAGACATGTACCTGGGCTGGCGCTCGGGGAAATCCCTGGGTAGCTCGGAGAACCTCCTGGATATCACCGTTGGGCGCACGCCGTACACGATCGGCCACGGTTTCCTGGTATGGGATGGGGCGGGTGAGGGGGGAAGCCGCGGTGGATTCTGGAGCAATGCCCGCAAGGCCTGGCGGTTCGCCGCCGTCGGCCGACTCCATCCAGGGAACCACAAGCTCGAGGTCTTTTATCTCGACCGGGACGATGTCCCGGAGAGCAACACGGGAACCCGTCTAGCCGGCGTGAATTACGAATATGCCGCGGGGGAGCACTCAACCTTTGGGGTGACCTACCTCAAGACCTCTGCCTATCAAAACGTTCGGCCTGACCGGGACGGGATGAACGTCTTTAACGCCCGTGCTTACACCGCACCTATCCCCGAGCTATCCGATCTCTCATTTGAACTGGAGTACGCGTATGAGAAGAACGGCAATCTCATGAACTCAACGGCATGGACAGCGCAGGGTGCATATCAACTGAGCAAAGTGCACTGGAAGCCCAAGCTTTCCTACCGCTATGCGTACTTCGCGGGGAACGACCCCAAAACACCTCAGAATGAAGCTTTCGACCCGCTGTATTTGGGCTTCTACGACTGGGGCACGTGGTGGCAAGGTGAGATCGCCGGCGAGTACTTCCTGGCCAACTCCAACAGCATCTCGCACGAGGCGCGTCTGCATCTGACGCCCTCTGATTCCCTGGGGTGGGGCTTGATTGCCTTCTGGTTTCTTATCCCCCAACCGGCCTCGTTTGGGCCCGGCGCCACGTCTTCCCATGCCGCTTTCGAACTCGACGCGTACGCCGACTGGAAGATCAACAAGCATTTCACCCTGAGCCTTGTGGGGGCCTACGCTGACCCGGAAAAAGCTGTGCAACAAGCTTATGACCGGACACAATCCTTTTACTATGGGATGGCATACATTGCCTATTCATTCTAATCCCAAAGCCAGTATCAGAACCAATACCACGGCCCGAAGCATGGCTGCCGGCCTGACTGCCCGCGCTCCCCGGGGAAGGGCGAACCAAGCGAGGATCGGGGAGATAATGATATGAACGCACCTACCATTCCCATTCCCTTCCACAAGTTGCTTAAGGTGGTGGCGATTGTTGATGGGGAACATCCGGAAATCCGGCAACTCCTCGACCGGATCGCCGGGGAAAACTACAAGATCGAGGTCAGCGACCGCTTTGACCGCGACGTCTCCGAGGACGCCGCCGTGGGGGCGTACATCGCTATGATCGACGGCGACCACCGCGAGAAGGCTCGTTCCCTGGGGCGCGCGGTGCGCGCCGCCGGTTTCCGAACGCCGTTGTGGGGGCTCGCGGATTCCCACCGGATCTCCGACCTCGGCAACTTCGATCTCCTCGGCGAGGTCGAGGGTTATATCTACCTTGGACAACAGACCCCGGCCTTTTACGCCAAGCAAGTTGTCGCCAGCCTCATTGAGTACGGAATGGGCCTGCTGCCCCCGTTCTTTGGTAAACTGATGGCCTATGACGGCGAAGCCAATATCGCCTTCGATTGCCCGGGGCACCAAGGCGGCCAGTTCTATCGGAAGTCGCCCGCCGGCCAGCTCTTCTTTAAGCACTTCGGCGAGAGCATTTTTCGTAACGACCTCTGCAACGCTGACGTAGGTCTCGGAGATCTGCTCATCCATGAAGGGCCAGCGGCGCAAGCCCAGCAATATGCGGCGCGAGTATTCGGCGCCGACAAGACGTACTTCGTCTTAAACGGCACGAGCACATCCAACAAAGTGGTCACAAATGCTGTGTTGCGACGCGGTGATCTGGTCCTCTTCGATCGCAACAACCATAAGTCCATGCACCACGGCGCGTTGATCCAGGCCGGGGCGATCCCGATCTTTCTCCCCACGGCGCGCAATCCCTTCGGCATGATTGGGGCTGTCGATTGGGACGCCTGGGACGAGGATTACGTTCGCCAGCGAATCCGCAAGAACCCGCTCGTGACGGACCCGGAGCGGTATAAGGCAGAGCGCCCTTTCCGGCTGGCATGCATTCAGCTCGCCACGTACGACGGTACGATCTACAACGTTCAAAAGGTTTTGGAGCGGATTGGACACCTTTGCGAGTACGTGCTTTGGGACGAGGCGTGGATTGGGTACAACGCCTTCCATCCACTCTTCGAGAACCACAGCCCGATGCGCCTGGAAAACCTCGGGCCGGAGATGCCGGGGCTGTTCTCCACGCAGTCGGTCCACAAGCAGGGCGCCGGATTCTCGCAGGCGTCCCAGATCCACAAGCGCGACGAGCACATCCGCGGCCAGCGGCGCTTCATCGAGCACAAGCGCTTCAACGATGCGTTTCTGATGCATGCGTCGACCTCGCCCTTCTATCCGCTCTTCGCGTCGCTGGACGTGAATGCGAAGGTCCACGAAGGGAAGGCCGGCGAGATGCTTTGGGATCGATGTATCGAGCTCGGCATCGAAACCCGCAAGAAGTTTCGGGAGTTGGTGCATTACTACGCCAGGGTCGGCCGGAGCAATGAGGAGAAGTGGTTCTTTGACCCATTCGTGCCCGACATTGTGACGATTCGTGGCTCGGAGTTCACGAAGGACGTGACGGATATCCCATGGGAGGATCTATCAACAGAGGTTCTCAAGCGAGAGCAGCAGTGCTGGACTTTCCGTCCGCACAGCAAGTGGCATGGTTACTCGGGATATGCCGAGGGTTACGCCATGGTCGACCCCAACAAGCTCACCTTGCTGACGCCTGGGATTGATCGCGGGACAGGTGAGTATCTGGATTTCGGGGTTCCTGCCACTGTGGTTGCCAACTATCTGCGCGATCAACGTGTTGTCAACGAGAAGTGCGACCTGAACAGCATTCTTTTTCTGATGACGCCGGCGGAGGACGAGAGCAAGCTCAACACGCTGATCGCCAAACTCGTCAAATTCAAGGATCTCTGGGATCGCGACGCACCGCTTGCCCAGGTTCTGCCGACGCTCCATTCGGCGAACCGCAATCGCTACGCCGACTATACATTGCGACAGGTGTGCAAAGAAATGCACGAGTTCTATCGCGAGGCAGACGTAAAGGAGCTTCAGCGGCTCTGCTTCCGCGAGTCGAGCTTCCCGGAACTCGCGATGAGCCCGCAAGACGCCCATCAAGCCCTGGTCTCAAATGATGTGGATTATGTAGCCCTCGAAAACATCAGTGGTCGCGTCTCCGCGACGCTGGCCCTGATCTATCCTCCCGGCATCGGTGTGGTGCTTCCCGGCGAGCGATGGGACAAGAAGGCCCAGCCAATGCTGGACTACTTCCTGGCCTTCCAGGAGTCATTTAACCGGTTTCCGGGTTTCAATTACGAAGTGCAAGGCGTTTTCCAGGAACGCGTGGACGGCAAGATCAAGTTTTTCACGTATGTGGTCCGGGAGTGATCAACTGGCGTCGCCGGGCCTGGGGAGTCGTGAGCGTGTTGAGATCGCCGAGCCCAGTCGATTGCTGACAATGATGAAAGCCAGTGGTCGCAGGCGTGAAAGCGAGGGAGATTATGGAAGAAAAGAAGAAGATGACGCTAATGCAGCTGACGGTGATCGTCGCGGTGAACATGATGGGCTCCGGCATCATCATGTTGCCGGCAAACATGGCGAAGGTTGGCGCAATCTCGCTGCTGTCGTGGGGAGTGACGGCGGTGGGTTCGATGGCAATTGCTTACGGCTTCGCCCAGGCCGGACTTTTTAATCAGAGATCCGGGGGTATGGCGGCCTACGCCGAAGATGCTTACGGGAAGCCCGGCTTCTTCATGACCTTCTATCTCTACTTCTTCTCCTTGGCGATTGGGAACGTAGCGATCGCGATCTCCGCAGTGGGATACCTCGCCACATTTTTCCCCTGGTTGTCATCGACGCCGATCGCCACTTGCATCGGGGTGATCGGGTTGGTCTGGCTCACGACGGCGGCCAACTTCGGCGGCCCGAGGTTGACAGGGCGGCTCGGCTCAGTGACGGTATGGGGAGTGATCCTGCCGGTCGGTCTTCTCTCCATCATCGGCTGGTTCTGGTTCAGCGGCCAGACGTTCGCGGCGGCCTGGAACCCGAAAGGGATGAGCATCGGAGGGGGCCTTGGCTCGAGCATCGCGCTCACCCTTTGGGCTTTCCTCGGCATGGAATCGGCAGCCCAAAACTCGGCCGCCGTAGAGAACCCCAAGAAGAACGTTCCCATTGCCTGCATGCTCGGAACCCTCGGCGCTGCC
>Ga0335085_10014197_pt1 | contig 11640 bp, 6 predicted proteins | sample Lox_Sample_45_FD_206712 | JGI IMG/M metagenome (GOLD analysis project Ga0335085, IMG submission 206712) | Soil microbial communities from Loxahatchee National Wildlife Refuge, Florida, United States - Lox_Sample_4.5 | ecosystem: Environmental > Terrestrial > Soil > Wetlands | place: USA: Florida...
CGTGCCGCGCAGCTCGATCGTGAAGTAGGAAATGCAGAGCCGCGCGTCCAGTTCGTAGCGGCCGTCGGGCGAAGGCACAAGAGCCGCCGTGGGACAGGCATCGATACACCGCATACAGGTACCGCAGCGGTCCGGCGCTGACTCTTGTTCCGGGGCGAGATCGAGTGTCGTAAGCAGCTCGCCCAAAAACATCCAGCTTCCGAGCTGCTGATTAATCAGACAGGTGTTTTTGCCGATCCATCCGAGCCCGGCTGCCCGCGCGAGGCTGCGCTCCGGCAGCGGCGCGGTGTCGACACAGATGCGCGATTCGAACTCCTGCAGCTCCTTCAGCCTGCAATCCAGTTTCTGCAGTTTCTCGCGAACGATCTGGTGGTAATCGTCGCCCCAGGCATAGCGCGAGATCCACGCCCTCTCGGCTTCCGAGAATTTTGTCGAATACGGCTCCGGTCCGTTGTAAAGCAGCGCGACGCAAATGATCGAACGCACCCCGGGCAGAAGCCGGGAGGTGTCAGCGCGAATGTCCGCGCGATGGTCTGTCAGGTAGCCCATTTCGCCCGCGAGCCCGCGATCCACCCAGCCGCGAAACCGATCAAAATCAGGTGATGGCCCGGCAGCGGCGACCCCGGCCAGATCGAAGCCGCATTCCTGCGCTAAGTTACGGACTATGCAGGTAGTTATCGATACAGAAGCCATTCGATTACCCCCTGCCCCATCCGACCCGTAATAAGCCCAGTTCGCTGCACGCGTATCGCTTCTGCATCGAGGATAGTACTACTCTAACGGAAACAGTAAAATCCCGTATTATCAGGAGAATCGAGACAAAATGCAGAAGCCGGTCAAGTACGCGGAGAAAGCCGTCACGGTGGCAGCGAACGCGGGTTGGCACCTGTTCAACACGTTCAATTCGATCAAACCGAACAAGTCGTTCACGCCGAAGTGGTCGGATAAGCCGCTCCTGAAATCCTGGGAAAAGCAGAAACCGCCACTCGGCTGGCCGCGGACCACGGATTCTCTGTGCCCCAAGTGCGTGCCGGAGATCCGCACAAAAATCGTCAACGGTGAAGTGCCGGTCGAAATTCTGAAGAACGAAAAAGTGGGCGAGATTAAGGCGCAGATCATCGAGCGCGACGGAAAAATCCTGATGGTCAAGGATTGCGCCATTCACGGCCGCTTCGAAGACGTGATGTCGATCGATCCGAAGTTCTTCGCGCACCTCGAAAAGGTTTTCCCCGGCCGCGACATCCGCGCGCACAATGACGCGAAACTGCACAACCACGGTTCGAGCACCGTGACGCATGGCCGCGGATCGGTCTTGACCATCGACCTCACCAACCGCTGCAACATGATGTGCGACCCGTGCTTTATGGATGCCAATCAGGTGGGTTTTGTGCATGAGCTGACCTGGGAAGACATCCAGACGCTGCTCGACAACGCCATTTCGATCAAACCGAGGCGCCAGATGTCGGTGCAGTTTTCGGGCGGCGAGCCCACCCTTTCGCCCTACTTCCTCGATGCGGTGCGCTACTCTCGCAAAGTTGGCTACAACAGCGTGCAGGCGGCGACCAACGGAATTGAGTTCGCCAAGAGCCCTGAGTTCGCGCGGAAAGCCGCGGAAGCCGGATTGCGTTACGCCTACCTGCAGTTCGACGGCATCGGCAATGCGGCGAATTCGCATCGCGCGGTCGGCAATCTGTTCGACGTGAAGCTGCGCGCTATCGAGAACCTGCATTCCAACGGCGTCGACATCGTTCCCGTCATCACGATCGTCAACGGCGTGAACAACGAGCAGGTCGGAGCGGTGATCCGCTTCGCGCTGGACAATCCGAAGAAGATTTCGTTCCTTTCGTTCCAGCCGGTTTCGTTTACGGGCCGCGATGAAGAGGTCACCGACGAGCGGCGCACCGCGCAGCGCTATACGCTGTCGCACCTGGCGCATGACGTGAAGAATCAGGTGAAGATGGGCGTGCCGGAGCGCGACTGGTTCCCGATCTCCTTCATGAGCACGTTCTCCGACTGGGCCGATCTGGTGCACGGTCCGAATGCCGACTGGGGCCAGCTAAGCTGCGGCTGCCATCCCAATTGCGGTATCGGCATGGCAGTCATGATCGACAAAGAAACCAAGGAATTCCGGCCGGTGACTGCGTTCCTGAATGCGGATCAGCTGGCGAAGGACGTGGCTGCGGTCAACGATGCGGCGCGCGGCAAGTTCCTCTCGGTGGTCGGCGTGGCGCTGGCGCTGCTGCGTAACTACAATCCGACGGAAGCGCCCAGCACGTTTAAGCTCACCGATCTGCTGCAGAAATTCGATAAGTGCTTTGGCGCGACCGGCCGCAATTACGGAAAAGTTTCGGGCGATCGCACATTCGACGACATCGAAAAACGGCGCCGCGATCGCTGGAACTTCCTGTTCATCGCGGGCATGTGGTTCCAGGATCTGTTCAACTACGACTTCCGGCGCACCGAGCAGTGCATCATTCCCTACGCCACGCAGGAAGGCGAAATCAGCTTCTGCGCATATAACACCGGCGTGGGCTGGCGGAACATCATCGAGAAGATGCACATGACCGCGACGCTCACCAAGTGGTATGAGGAGAAGGGCCGTCACGAAATCATCGCCGGCGGCAAGAATGTCAACCTACCGTCCAATGAGCATCGGCTGGTTCTCAACATGGACGACGTCAACCATGGCCTGCAGCACGATCTTGACGATCAGGGCATCGCCAAGACCGCGCGCGAAGAGAAGATTCGCAAGCGGAACGCCGACATGGCGAAGAAAGCGGCCGAAGACGCGCGCATGGCGAAACTCTATCGCGAAGTCGTGCTCAAGGAGAAACCGGCGGAGGCCGGCTTCGTGCCGATCGATTCACTTGGCGGAATTCAGCCGGCACCGAAGAAGGAAGAAGAAGTCGGTAGCTTCGGCGATTAGTTGAGGCTGGAGATTCGTCGCGCGGAATTGATCAGGGCCGCGGCGCGTGATCGCGATCGTGCGTAATCCGCTACTTACTCGCGGCCTTTAGTAGTTTTGCCTCCTGAAGTTCACATCGGCGCGCGCGGTTGAAAGCGCCTGCACCACATCGGCGTGCCCTGAAGCGACAGCAGCCGCCAGCGCGGTTGGTCAGCTGGCGCCGGCATTCACATCGACATGTGCGTTCAACAGGCCGTTGACCGCTACCAGCTCACCTCAGGCCGACGCACGAACGTGGGCGCCGGACAGCGCCGCGACCGAGAGCTCTGATGAGACTACTTGCCAACCAGGTGCGCATCGCTCTTTTCGTTCTCCGAGCAGATAAATTCGATCAGGTCGGTGTTCAGCATGATCTGCTGATGGATAGAGACGGTGAACGGCTTCGTGTAGGCCGACGGATCGGAGATTGTGATCTCGATATCGAGCTTGCCGAAGGTGGGGCTGCGGTATCTCTCGATCATCCGGCCCTTGTTAGTCATCGGACTGCCGTAGATATCGAGCCAGACGTCATCGCGAAATCCGCTGGTCTCGACGACCAGGGTGTCGCCTTCCCAGTGTCCGACTGAATAGCCGTACCACCAGGGCTGCGCGTCGTCCGGGGGCAATGTGCGACCGTCCGTAAAGATCTGGCGCAGCCCGGAATTCGCTTCATAGATGATCACCGTGACCGCTGGTGTCTGGACAATCTTGCGCGGCTGTGGATGCTCGTGCAGCTGCATCAGGCCCATAGGCAGACAGTGCGCGTCGGGATTGTCTTTGTCGTTTTCGTCCATGCGCTTATGCAGAAGCTGGAAAGCCCAGGGCAGCATCGGCAGCTGACCGCCGGGAAACCCGGCGCCGATGTTGAAGAATGTCGCCGTGGGTGGACCGGATGGCGGCGGAGGCGGAGGCGGCGGACCATCCAGAGCCGGATCGGGCGCCGGAAACCCAACCGGCGGACGTCCGATGTTGCCGCGCACGTTTTCCCAGACGCCGGAAAAATCGACGTGGCCGTCGGCGGTGCGCGGCGGCGGCGCATTGAGGTTCGGCTTGCCGTCGGGGAGTTTCGGGACGCCCTGGGACGGGTAGTCGGGCCACTGGGCGGAGAGCGCGATAGGGAAAACGATGAGGGCTAACGTTGATGCAAGGCGAGTCATCGGGACAAGTCCCATTTCATCACTTTCCGTCGACGGAGAGGGCCAGCACGACATTGCCGGGCATGCCGATCATGACGTTGTAACCCGAGTTCACGAAGAGCATGCCGCCGGCGATTGCCGGGCCCGCAACATTCATCGATCCGCCGTGCGCCTGGACGCCGTTAACCGTGTCGTAGTCGCGCGCGGTATCGAGATCCCAGATGACTTTGCCATCTTTGGTGGAATAACCGCGCAGATGTCCGTCCATTGAGCCCGAGAAAACCACGCCGGGAATCCCGGAGGCGGCGGCAACCTGCGCCTGGCTGCACCCGCGCTTGCCTTTGCACGCCGGCTCGATCGGAGGAGCGTACCAGACCTGTTCGCCGCTGGCGATCTTGAGGGCGAAGAGGCCGCCGCCGGGTCCGGGAATAATGTCGGAAATCGGCGCATAGACGTTTTCGGTGTCGGCCGCCATTCCCCACTGAATGCCGCCGTTGGGTCCGCCTTTGGCGACAGTCTTCTTCCAGACGATCTCGCCGTTGTTGTCGGGATCGAGCGCGTAAACGTCGCCGGATTTTTGTCCGGCGAGAATCACGTCTTTGCCATTCGGCAGCGAGCGGAGGATCGGCGAGGAGCCGAAGTCGACGTCGCGATCGGGATTAGCGGGACAGCTCGGCTTTCCGGGACGGCCGCAGCTGGCGTTCCATGCATCTTCAGTTAGCTGCTTCGACCACTTCATCGCACCCGACGTCAGATCGAACGCGAGAATGGCGTCGGAGGTGTGGGTCGGCGGATCGGAATAATTGTTGCCCGTGCCGGCATAGACGAGGTTGCGTTTTGCGTCGATGGTGGGCGAGTCCCATATTCCCGCGCCGGAAGGTCCAAAAAGCTGTGTGCCGGCGGAGCTGACTTTGGTTTTGACCGCCGGATCAGGAACGGTGAAGGTTTTCCAGGCGATTTTGCCGGTGGCGGCGTCCAGCGCGACGAGGCTGCCGCGGAATGTGCAGCAGGGATATTTGGGATCGCCCGCCGCGACCTCTTCGGACGCCGAGCGCACGCCGACGTAGAGGCGTCCTTTGTAAAGCTTGGGCGCACCGGTGATGCCCGCCATCGGGTGATCGTCGAGTTTCGTCTTCCAGATCAGCTTGCCGTTTTCGGCATCGACAGCATAAACGTTGGTTTCGGCGTCACCGAAGTACGCGGCATAGCGGCTTCCGCCGAGATTCACGATGTTGAGCGCGGTGCGCATGCGCGTATCGGCTTTGAACATCCAGTACTGGCAGCCGGTGCGGGCGTCAAGCGAATACACCGAGCCGGTCGCAGTGCCGAAGTAGACGCGGCCTCCGACCACGGTGGGCTGCGCTTCGACAGTGACCTGATAGGGAATGCCGAACGCCCATTTCACCCTGAGCTTCGGCACATCTTCGGCGCGCAGGCCGGCAGCGGCAGTGGTCTGAAAGCGGGAGTTGGTGAGGTCGACGCCCCATCCGTTCCAGCCGGTGACTCCGGTGAGGTGATGCGTTCCGGGCGGACAGGGATTTTCGCGGACGGTCTGAGCTGCGGTGCGGGGCGAGAGGAAATCGGCGACTGCATGCTTCTCCGCCGCACTGAGGGTTTGAGCCTGCGAGCGCATGACGCCGGCTTCGAGCGCAACCATGATTGATTCGTTGGGGCGGGCCTTCAGGGTTTCGAGCGTTGGAGCGCGCTGATCGCCGCCTTCGTGACACATGGCGCAATGGGCGGCGAAGAGAGCTCTGCCATCGGGCGCGGGTGTCTGGGCAAACGCGGCAGCAGCAAGGCTGAGAAAAAGGGCAGTTGGCCGAAGCATGGCGTCCATTCTAACGAAGCGCCTGCGGGCCCATGGGTTTCTCAGGTCGCGTGGCCGGCATTCGCGGCGCTGGCGCCAGCGACAAGGCACGAGCGGCGCTGATGACGCCGCGCGCATGCAGAAGAAGGTTAACGTAGAGAGAGTGGGGCGCGTAACACGAGTGGCCGAATGTCGATGATGTGGCGGTTCCTGACGATTCTGCCGGCGATCTCCGCCGCCGGAGGGTTATGCGCCCAGACGGCGCCCGCATACACGTATGAGGTCGTGTCGATTCATGCGTCAGCCCCGGGGCAGACGAATTCGCGAATCGGCCCGGGGGCTCAGGGCGGGCTTCGGGCGCAGAACGCATCTGCAATGAGCCTCCTGACGTTCGCATACGATGTGCGCGGATATCAGTTTGTGGATGCGCCGGCGTGGGTGTGGTCGGAACATTACGACCTCAGTTTCACGCCGGACAAAGAAGACAGCCTGCCGGGAGACGGAGCACCGCGGGAGCAACGCGACGCATTCTTCAATCGCACACGCCAGAGGATGCAGGCGGTGCTGCGCGACCGCTTCGGTCTGGTGCTGCGCGCGGAGCAACGATCGATGCCGATTTATGCGCTTACTGTGGCGAAAGGCGGCGCTAAGCTGACCGCCGGCGATGCCGCGCGCTTTTCTGAAATTCGCGTTCACGATACGCAGATGATGGCAACCGCGGCGTCCATCAAAGGACTGAGCGATTTCCTGGCCGGTGCGCTGAATCGTCCGGTGACGGACGAGACCGGTCTTGACGGCGTTTATGATTTCAAGCTCGAGTGGACGCCGGATCTGACTCCGCAGGAGCAGCCAGCGGCCAACGCCGGCGGCCCTTCGATCTTCACGGCGCTGCAGGAGCAGCTGGGTCTGCGGCTGGAATCGAAAAGAGGCCTGGCGCCGGTGTTCGTGATCGTGAAGATCGAAAAGCCGGGCGCGAACTGAGTTCCACGGGTCAGCGGGGGGCGTCCCCTGTTGCGCGGAGGGCGGCCGCGGCGACGCGTCAAGAAGCTGCGGTCGCCACAGAAAACGTATCGTCACAGTGGCTCGGCCCGCATCTTCGCCGATTCATCAGAAAAGTCCACGCCCGGTCGTGGAAGAGCAGAAACTCCGCGGGTCCTCAGGAAACGGCGAAAGGCGACTTTCCGCCTCCCTGTGGAAGGCACTCGGCTGCGATATCCTTCATGTATTACGATGGCCAGCCCATGGGAGGCCCGATGACGTTTCGTGAGCAATTACACGCTTATATCGCGGAGATCGAACGACGGCTTCGCCTGAGCACGTGGCTGCGCGGCGTCGCTATCGTCGCCGGCGGGGCGCTGCTGGCTACGCTGTTGCTGGTCACAATCGCGAATGCTCTGGCTTTCTCCCATGGCAGCGTCACCGCTGCCCGGTTCACGCTCATCCTTATTCTTGCCATCGCCGCGGCAGCCGGACTTGCGCTGCCTCTGCGACGCCTGACGCGGCGGCGGGCGATCGGAACCGCCGAAGCTGCGTTCCCGCAGTTCGAACAGCGCCTCACCACTTTCACCGAGCGGGACGGTCAGGACCCGTTCATCGAACTCCTTGCGGGCGATGCGCTCGATATCGCACGGCACGCCGAACCGAAGGACATGATCACAGGTCAGCGGCTCTGGATTTCTGCGGCGGCCGGCGTTGCTTCCTTCGCCGTTCTCATCTGGCTGGTCGTGGCCGGCCCCGGCTTCATCGGCTACGGCGCTTCCCTGCTCTGGACGGGTCCGCACAAACCGGCGCTCTATGATTTGCGGGTCACGCCCGGCGATGCCGTGGTGCGCCGACACGCGGATCAGCTGGTTTCTGCGCTGCCGACAGGGCTGAAGGGGCCGAACGTCAAACTGCACGCGCGTTTCGCCGGCTCGTCGAAGTGGGAAGAGATCGCGATGGCAAAATCCGCGGCGAGCTTCGCAGGTGGATATCAGTTTCTCTTTGCAGGGCTGCCGGAGAATGTCGAATACTTCGTCACGGCCGGCGCGCTGGTTTCGAAGCATTACAACATCCGCGTCACCGATCTGCCTTCGGTGAAACAGATCAAAGTCACCTATCATTTTCCGGCATGGACCGGCATGCCGCCGGAGATCGACGAACGCGCGGGCGATCTGCGCGCGGTGCTGGGCACTGAAGCGGAACTGGAAATCGCGACCGACCGTCCGCTTCCGGGGGCGCAGATTCAGCTGGATGACGGCCAGAAGATTCAGCTCGCAAGTGAACGCGAGAACGTGTACCACGCCACGGTGAAGATGGAAAAAGACGGCGTCTATCACGTCACCGGAGTGGAAGCGGGCCAGCCGGTCCGCGTCAGCGAAGATTTTTTCATCGAGGCGCGGAAGCCGAATCCGCCGCAGGTGGCGATGGTGCGTCCAGGGCGCGGCGATTATCACGCAAGTCCGATCGAAGAAGTGACTCTCACCGCGCGTGCGACCGATGAATACGGGCTGCGCGGCGTTACGCTGCACTACTCGGTTAATGGCGGTCCGGAAACCACGGTTGACGTGCTTCCGAAAAAAGGCGAGAAGAATGCGGATGGTTCGACAACGCTTTCGCTCGAAACATTCAAGCTCGTCCCAGGCGATCTGATCAGTGTTTATGCCACGGCGAAGGACGCCAACCCCGCCAGCGCGGAAGCGCACACGGACATGATGTTCATTCAGGCCGATCCGTTCGAGCGGGAGTTTTCGCAGTCGCAGGCGGGCGGCGGCGGTGGAGGAGGAGGCGGTGGCGGCGGCAACGACACCGCGCAGATTTCGCAGCGGGAAAAGGAAATCATCTCGCAGACGTTCAAGCAGGAAGGCGACAAGAGTTCGACAACGCAGCAGGCCGCCGACATCGCGAAGCTGCTTTCGCAGGCGCAGGCGACGCTGCGCGATCAGGCAGTGACGCTTTCCGGGCGGCTGGAAGCGCGCGAGCTGACGAGCCAGTCGCAGGCGATCAATTCGTTCGAAAAAGACATGCTGACCGCCTCGCAGGCCATGACGCCTGCGTCGACGCAGCTGCAGCAGCAGAAGTGGAAGGACGCGATTCCGAACGAGCAGAAAGCGCTGCAGGCGCTGCTGCGGGCCGAAGCGACGTTCCGCAAAATCCAGGTTGCATTCGGCGGCGGAGGTGGTGGTGGCGGCGGGGGCGGCGGCGCAGCGCGCGATCTTGCCGCGCTTTTCGATCTCGAGCTCGACACCGAAAAGAACCAGTACGAGACGCAGAATGCCGCGGCGAGCAGCGAAGAGAAAAAGGCTCAGGACATCGCCGACGCGCTGAAGAAGCTGGACGAGCTGGCGCGGCGTCAGGAAGATCTGGCGCAGCAGCAGCGTAACGGCCAACAAACGGCTGAACAGAAATGGCAGCAGGAAATGCTGCAGCGCGAAGCCGAACAACTGCAGCGGCAGATGGAACAGGAGCTGGCGCAGAACAATCAGCGGGGACAACAGAACGGCAGCCAGAGCTCGTCGTCTTCGGGGCAATCGGGCAGTCAATCCGGACAGCAGGGCAGCCAATCGGGACAGCGGGGCGGTCAGGGCGGCAGTTCATCGTCGTCGGCTTCGGCATCGGCATCTTCCGCGCAGCAACAGGCCGATCAGGCTGCGGACGCGCGTCAGCAGGCTGCACAGCAGGCGCTCGATCGCCTGCGACAGGCAAACGAAGATATGCGCCGGGCCGCATCACAGGGCGCCAGTTCCGCCGATGCGCGCCGGGCGGCGGACCGTCTGCGTCAGGCCACCGATCTGCTCAACGGCATGCAGCAGCAGGACGCCGGCGGCCGGCTCAACGCGATGGCGCAGACGGCCGACCAACTTGCGAATCGGCAGAAGCAGCAGGCCGATCATGTGCGCGATCTGATTGCGCAGCAGACCGCGGCGAAAAATGCCGGCAAGCAGGCGCCGACGATCACGCCGCAGGAGATCGACAAGATGATCAACGATCGCCAGGCGGCGACTGAGGATCTGGAGCGGCTCACGCAGCAGCTGCGGAATGCGCAGCGGGATCTGAACGGCACACAACCGGCCGCATCGAACAAATTGCGCAGCGCTCTGGAGGGACTGGATCAGAACGATCTCAACACCAGAATGCAGCGCAGTTCCGACTGGCTGCGCACGGGCAATTTCTCCGATCAGGCAGAAGGCCAGATGACCAGCGATCTGCAGAAGCTCAGTCAGGACGTGCGCGACGCGGCGCGCGCTCTTGGGCAAGGCAGCATCGCGGACAAGAATTCGCAGGAGGCCGCGATCAATCGCGCAATGGACGAGCTTTCGCGTCTGCGCGATCAGTTGGGTTCTCTGGGGGGCAAGCCTGGACAGCAGGGCCAGCAGGGTCAGGGTCAACAGCCGGGGCAGCAGCCAGGTCAGGGTCAGGGTCGCGGCGGGCAGGGGCAATATCAGAGTGGCCAGCTTGCCGGGTCAGGGGGGGGCGGATGGACAGCGCGGCGGGCAGGTCAACGGGCGCATCACTGACGGTCAGATGGCCAATCGTTTCGGAGGCCCGGCGGACGGCACAAAAGGCGCGCGCAGCGAACTGCGCGGCTACGGCGAACGCGGGCGGCTCGGCGATCCAGGAACCGGTCCCACGCCGGCGGACACGGAGCGCGAAATCAATCAGGATCTGAACGCGCTCAGCGGGATGAAAGCTTCGCTGCAGGACAGCCCCGAAGCGCGGGCCGAGGTGCAGGGGCTCATCGATCAGATGCGTGCGCTCGACCCGAAACTTTTCCCCAACAATCCGGGGCTGGTGGAGCAGATGCACCAGAAGCTCGTGAGTCAGGTGGATGCGCTCGAACTGCAGCTGCGACACCAGCTGGATGAGGCGCAGGGCGGTACGATTCGGAATACGGATCCGACCAAGGTGCCGGATGGGTATCAGGCATCGGTGGCGGAGTATTACAGGAAGCTCTCCGGGGCGAAGTGAGCGAAACCGTTGAGGATGGGGTGGGTTTTGCGTATTGAGGTTCAGTCACCCGTCTTCGTATCAGAGTAGACATCATGCGCATATTCGCCATTGTTTCGGTGCTGGCCGCGCTCGCGCTTCCGGCGGCGGCACAGCAGAATGCTGTGCTCGGAGAAAATACGGTGAAAGTCTCCGATCACGTCTGGGCGATGATGGGATTCCCGAACATCGCGATCGTGGTTGGTACGCGCGGCACGCTGGTGGTCGATACCGGGCTCGGTCCGCGCAACGGCGCTACGATCGCGCGCGTGTCGGGAAACCTTTCGGCTCCGAACGCGAGGCTTTACCTGACTACGACCCATTTTCACCCCGAGCATGCGGCCGGAGACGCGGGATTTCCGGCTTCGACCATCCTCATCCGCAATGACATGCAGCAGCGCGAAATGGACCTCCACGGAAAAGAACTGCTGGACCGGTTCAGCGGCCGGAATGAGGAGTGGAAGCAACTGCTCTCCGACGTGAAATTGCGCGTGCCGGATCTGCTGTATAACGACGAAGCCAGAGTCGATCTGGGCGGGGTGACGGTCCGGCTGCTTTGGTTCGGCGCGGCGCACACCAAAGGCGACGAGCTGATATTCGTCGAGCCCGATCGCACGCTGGTGTCAGGCGATGTGGTGCAGAACAAGACCGTGCCCAATATTGCCAATGACGGCGGCACTCCCGCAAGCTGGCTGGCGGTGCTCGATAAGATCGCAGCGCTGAATGTGGCGCACGTACTGCCGGATCACAGCGCGCCCGGCGACGGTTCGCTGGTCACGCAGGAGAAA
>Ga0335085_10014199_pt1 | contig 11639 bp, 8 predicted proteins | sample Lox_Sample_45_FD_206712 | JGI IMG/M metagenome (GOLD analysis project Ga0335085, IMG submission 206712) | Soil microbial communities from Loxahatchee National Wildlife Refuge, Florida, United States - Lox_Sample_4.5 | ecosystem: Environmental > Terrestrial > Soil > Wetlands | place: USA: Florida...
ATGCGGTGTGGACGCAGAATTCATTTTCCGTTCATGAATGCGGTCACAATACGGCAAGCGGGACCGCCGTCACGGACCATGACGATCGTTACCGCTCCACCCGCAACAGCACCGCCGTCGCATCGTCGCTTTTCTTGAAACGGTGGAAGCGCGCACCCTCCGGGTCGGCGCTCTCGATTGCGCGCAATTCGCTACCGAGAGCGGGCAGGCCGTTCGTCATCGCGGCATCCAGGAGCGCGTCGACCGTGTAGCAGGCGTAATCGCTGGCCAAGGCAAAAAAACCGTCGGTAGCCAGAAGAACGACGGTCCCTGGCGACACATCGGTCCGAACGGCCTGGGCATGCGTGGCAGCGCGCGCGTCGGGTCCGAAGAGCCAGCCGCCGTCGTGGCTGTTGACGCGATTGCGGGCACGTCTCAGCGCGGGCAGAAAAACCTCGCGCACGCCGCGCGCCGCGGCCGGCACGCCGGCATGAGCAGCCAGAGCCTTCACGGTGTCGCGTTCGCGTCTGCGCTTCTCGGCAGCTTCGCCAACCGCTTGCGCACGTTCTTCGGGCCGGCGCACGATGGCCGTGCAGTCCCCGAACCACAGCGCATCGAGTGCGTTCTGCGACAGCGTCACCAGCATCATGGACGCAAAGGGAATTTCGTACACTTCGCGCGGGGCGCGTCGCCGCAGCCGCGCGAATTCCGTTTCGGTGTCGCGCAAAGCCGCATCAAGTGCGGGGCGTGGCGATTGCGCCGCCAAGCGCGTCATCAGGCGCTCGGCGCCGAAACGCGCAACCCATGCCGCATCGCTGTCGCCGTCGAGCAGCATCTCGCCCAGGCCCGTTGTGCCGTCCATCACGACGGCGGCTTTGTCTGCGACGGCGAAGGCGTCCTCGTTGGGCTTCGCGGAGTCGCTGGGCAGACTCAAAGAGTCGAGAACGACGAAATTCATCGCTCAGACCGCTGCGCGTACCGCGGCCTTCAGCCGTTCGTGCGTGAAAGCCAGGTCGTCGGGAAAATCGCTGTCGATCCACCATGCTTCGACTTCGCCGAGAATGCGTCCGACAAGCGGGCCTTCCGGCACGCCGGCCGCCATGACATCGCGGCCCGTGAGAGGAAAATGCGGCCGCTGCCAGGCGTCAGCCAGCGCGAGCAGCGCTCGCCATTGAGCGGTGTTGGACGTGTTGGGATCATCGGCCCACGCAAGCCTGACCCGATCCCTGAAGCGTTGCACGCCCAGGCGATACAGCAGCTTGCGAACGGCGCGGACGGACAGATCGGGCGCGATCCTCTCTTGTGCATGGGCAAGATCGGTAAGCCGTTCGCGATCGGCATTGGAAAGTTTCAGGCGATCGGCAACGCGTTCTGCAGCGTCTCGCGCAACGAGCGCCGCCAGCCGCAAGACGGGATCCGGAGCAAAAAAACTTGCGCTGTCGATCAGAACAATCTGCTCCAGGCGCGCGCTGTCGACAGCGCAACGCAGCACCTCGGCAAGAACGCCTGTTGCCGCCATGGTTCGCAACATGGGTGCCGGATTTGCCGCCTCGAGAAGCCGGAACAGCTCCTTCTGCACGCGTTCCGCCGACAGAATCCGCATGCCGGCTCTTTCGGCCGCGGCGGCCGCCAGCGCGGCCGCGTCGAGTTCGCCCTTGCCGTACCACGCGTGAAAGCGGAACAGCCGCAGGATGCGCAGATAATCTTCGCGGATGCGCGTGGCCGCGTCGCCGATGAACCGCACGTGGCCCGCTTCCAGATCTGCAAGGCCGCCCACATAGTCGAATATCTCGCCATCCGGCGCGGCGTAAAGTGCGTTGATCGTAAAGTCGCGGCGCCTGGCGTCGTCCGCCCAATCCTCTGCGAACGAAACCGTTGCACGCCGGCCATCCGTTGCGACATCGCGGCGTAACGTAGTGACTTCGAAGGGTTTGCCGTCGGCGACCGCCGTGATCGTTCCGTGCTCTATTCCTGTGGGATGCGCGGCAATCCCCGCCGCATTCAACCGGCGCACGACATCGTGCGGCATCAGTGGCGTCGCGATATCGACATCGCTGACGGGCAGGCCGAGCAGCGCGTTGCGCACGGCGCCGCCGACAAATCGCGCCGCGCCGCCGTCGCGCATCAACGCGTCGATAACCGCAGAGGTGCCGGGCGCCGTCATCCAATCATGGGCTTTGGGATCAAGGCGGGGCATCAGCCGAGCCTTTCGGCCAAGTTCACCAGAATTGCCGCCGTCGCGCCCCAGATGACGTGCGGACCATAGTTGAACGCAAAATAGGTGCCCACCCGCCCGTGCCATTCGCCCGTCTGCCGTATGCGATTGACAGGATCGAGCAGGAACGCGAGCGGCACCTCGAAGATCTCGTCGACTTCATCGGGATTGGGAAGCAGCGAGTACCCTTCTTCGAGCAGTCCGACGACGGGAAGAATGGCAAAACCGGATCCCGTCTCGTACGGCTCCAGGAAACCCGCAATGGAAACGTACTCTGCCATGATGCCGGTCTCTTCGGCAGTTTCGCGCAGGGCTGTTTCCACCAGCGATTCGTCTTCGTCGTGAAGGCGGCCGCCCGGAAAGCTGACCTGGCCCGCGTGGCGGGCAAGATGCGGCGTCCTGCGTGTGAACAGAATGGTCGGTTCCCGCCGATGCACGATGGGGAGAAGCACGGCAGCCGGCATCAGTGTCGGCGGGCTGCCGGGCCTGGCGTGCGGATTGAGGTCGTAATCGCCGCGTTGAGGAACAAGCGGCAGATGCGGCGGCTCGGACAACAGCAGCGGCCGCAGCGGCTCGATCCCTTCTTGCGCGATGCGCTGCGCAATCTTTTCGTGGCGGCACGACGACATTGCCGTCATTCGCACGGTCCGAGCACGAAGAACCTGCCTTGGCTCCACACGCCCATGCCGCCGTCACCGGGTACGGCAAACTCCGCCAGCTGGTAGAATACGTTTCGAGATATCCGCGCCTCCAGCCCCCGCCGCACATGGATATAAGGTGCCGGCCCGCCGGCGTCGGTCACGTGCATTGGGTTTTCCTCGGAAGCAACAACTTCGTCTCCGACATTGGTCGTGAAGACAAGCCGTTGATTTGCATCCTCTCCGTGGCGATCCAGCAGGACGGCCGTGAACGGCACGTCGTCGACACGGATACGCATTTTCTCGACAGGTGTTACGAGAAAGTAATGGTCGCCCTCCTTGCGCAGGATCGTAGAGAACAGACGCACGATTTCCTTGCGCCCGATAGGCGTGCCCTGATGAAACCATGTCCCGTCGCGGGCGATTCGAATATCGATTTCGCCGCAAAATGCGGGATTCCAGCGCTCGACCGGCGGCAGCTTGCGCCCTGCGGCGGCTTCTTTGAGCAGGCTCGCCAGTCCCATGTTCGCGGGCTCGGCTTGGGAGCTCACGACAATTTGCGGCCTGGGGCCGGCTGTCCTTGAATATTGCGCAACACGGGGCGGCAATGCGACATAGGATGAAGCTCAAGAGCGCCGCAGGTGGCGAATCGAACATAAGCGTCGCCATTCCATGCGGCAACCGCCCCGTGGAGCTTTGCCGAAAGGCGACGCATGAACGGAACGACCATGTCAGATGCACCAGTCCTCGAAGAGATGCAGCAGCAGAACATCGTCGCCCAAGCCGAGGCGCTCGGTGAAGTGCTTTCTCGCGTTCGCGCGGGCATAGGCCGCATCATTTTCGGCCAGGAGAGCGTCATCGACCAGACGCTGGTGACGTTGCTTGCGGGCGGCCATGGCCTCTTGATCGGCGTACCGGGGCTCGCCAAGACGCGGCTGGTGGAGACATTGGGAATCGTTCTCGGGCTCGACTGGAAGCGGATCCAGTTTACGCCGGACCTGATGCCCGCCGATATCATCGGCTCGGAAGTTCTGGAGGAAAGCGAAACAGGGCAGCGTGCCTTCCGCTTCATTCAGGGCCCTGTGTTCACGCAGCTTTTGATGGCCGACGAGATCAATCGCGCCAGCCCGCGCACGCAATCCGCGCTGCTGCAGGCCATGCAGGAAAAGCATGTGACGGTTGCCGGCCAGCGCTTCGATCTGCCCAGGCCGTTTCATGTTCTTGCCACGCAGAATCCGCTTGAGCAGGAGGGAACGTATCCGCTGCCCGAGGCACAGCTCGACCGCTTCCTGTTGCAGATCGACGTGAATTATCCCGATCTCGATGCGGAGCGCGCCATGCTCGTCGCCACCACGTTCGGCGAGCCCGAGGCTGCCCAGCCGGTGTGCGGGCCGGATACCCTGCTTGACGCTCAGCGCGTCGTGCGTCTGTTGCCCGTCGGCGAAAAAGTGGTCGAAGCCATTTTGCGGCTGGTGCGCGCCGCACGTCCGGACGAGGGCGGTGCCGGCGAATTGCGCGGCTACATCGCCTGGGGTCCGGGACCGCGTGCCAGCCAGGCATTCATGCTGGCGGTGCGCGCCAAGGCGCTGATCGAGGGGCGGCTTGCCCCTTCGGTCGACGACGTGGCGGCCCTGGCGCCGTGCGTGCTGCGCCATCGCATGGCGCTGAACTTTTCGGCGCGGGCCGAGGGCACCACGATCGGCGACGTTATCGCGCGGTTGTGCCGGAGCTGTCTTTGACCCGCCCGGAGGCCGGCAACGCCATCGCACTGCGGGAAAGAGCGGAGTCTCTCGCCGCCACGCTGCCGCCCTTGCAGGTGGCGGCGGAGCGGCTTGCATCGGCGGTCAGTCTTGGCGTGCACGGCCGTCGCAAGGCAGGCATGGGCGAGACATTCTGGCAGTTCCGCCGCTACAGCAACCAGGATTCCAGCACCCTTATCGACTGGCGCCAGTCGGCGAAATCGCAGCATCTGTTCGTCCGCGAGCGCGAATGGGAGGCGGCGGAAGCGGTGTGGTTCTGGCGCGACGGTTCGCCGTCGATGCGCTTCGTCTCGGCGAAGAACATTTCGAGCAAACTCGAGCGTGCAAATCTTCTGGCGCTTGCCCTCGCGTCGCTCCTGGTGCGCGGCGGCGAGCGCGTCGCACTTTGGGCCGGCGGACAGGCGCCGGCGACGGGGCGCGTTCCGCTCAACCGCATGGCGCACGGCCTTCTCGACGTAGCCCCGCAGGACTGTGCGCTGCCGCCCGACGCGCCCACAGCCAGGAGCTCGCAGCTTGTCTGGCTCAGCGATTTTCTCTCGCCGCTCTCGGATATCGAAGCATGTCTGCAAAGGCTTTGCCGGATCGGGTTGTCCGGGCATCTGGTGCAGATCGTCGATCCGGCGGAAGAGGATTTTCCGTTTGCCGGCCGCACGCGATTCGAGTCGGTTGCAGGGCGCGAGAACACGATATTCGGCCGTGCCGAAGCCGTACGCGACGCGTATCGCGCGCGCTTTCGCAGCCATGGCGAAGCGGTCCGTGCCGCCGCGCACCGGCTCGGCTGGAGCCATACCGCACATCGCACCGACCATCGCCCAGAGATCGCCCTGATCGCCCTCTACACCGCGGTCGGCGGGACGCAGGTCAAACTGCGACAGTGAGGCTGAAATGACGGCGAGACATTTGCCCCCTCACGTATTGGCGCGGGAGATTGGAGGCGAACCGGCATGGGCGGGTTGAGCTTCGGCGCCCCCCTCATCCTCGCGAGCCTGGTGCTGTTGCCCGCGATCTACTGGCTTCTGCGCGTCACGCCGCCGTCGCCGCACCGTGTCGTCTTTCCGCCGTTCCGGCTGCTGCTGGGGCTCTCGGCGCCGCAAGAGACGCCCGCGCGTACGCCGCCCTGGCTCCTCGCGCTCAGAATGCTCGCGGCGACGCTGATCATCATTGCGCTGGCGGAGCCATCGATCGGCAATCCGCCGGTGTCTGCCGGCGCGGGGCCGCTGGTGCTTTTCGTCGACAATGGCTGGCCGGCCGCACATGGCTGGCAATCGCGCATCGCAGCACTTTCGGACGCCGTCCAGGGCGCTGCCCGGCGCAACCGCCCGCTGGTGCTCTTGCCGACGGCCACGGCCGGGCCGCCTTCGGTGACGCTCCTCGACGCGGCGACCGCCGAACGCACGCTCAACGCGCTCCAGCCCGAGCCCTGGCTGCCCGACAGGAGGCGCGCCGCAGCGGCGTTGGGCCGGATGCGTTTCGCAAGCCGCCCCCAGATTCTGTGGCTGAGCGACGGCCTCGACTATGGCGATGGCCAGAGCATTGCCGTGTCGCTCTCGAAACTTGGCAGCCTTTCCATTCTGGCAGATTCGAAGGGCCGCGGCCCCTTGGCATTGCGGCCGGCCCACAACCAGGTGGACGGCTTTCGGGTCAACGTCATCCGCGCGGCAAGGAGCGGACTGCGCACCGGCACGGTCGAGGCATTGGGTGCGCAAGGCGAAGAGATTGCCAGCGCCCCATTCCGCTTTGCAGCCGACGCGACGGAGGCGGAAGCACGCATTCCGCTTCCCCTCGAAGTGCGCAACGAAACACAACGGCTTGTCATTGCCGGCGAGGATTCGACGGGCGCCGCAACGCTGCTCGATGCCGGCTCCAAGCGGCGGGCGCTGGAGGTGGTGGCAGCCAGCAATGCACAGAGCGAGCAGCCTCTTCTCTCCGACACCTACTACCTCGAGCGGGCGCTGGCGCCTTACGCCGACGTGCAATCCGGCACCGTCTCCGACGGGATAGACCGCAACGTTGCCGTGATCGTACTGGCCGATATCGGCAATATCTCGGGGTCCGACCACGACAAGCTGGCCCGCTTCGTGGCAGACGGCGGCGTGCTGGTGCGGTTTGCCGGCGGACGCATGACGACCAAGGTGGACGATCTCGTCCCCGTGAAGCTGCGGGTCGGCGCCCGTTACCTGGGAGGCGCCATGACGTGGGGCGCGCCACAGCACCTGGCGGCGTTTCCGGACGCCAGCCCCTTCCGCGGCCTCACAATTCCGGCGGACGTGACCGTTTCGAGCCAGGTGCTGGCAGACCCGTCCGTAGAGCTCAGCGAGCGGACCTGGGCGAGACTTGCCGACGGAACGCCGCTCGTCACCGGCGCCGAGCGGGGCAAGGGTTGGCTCGTGCTGTTCCATGTCACGGCGAGCCCGGCGTGGTCGTCACTGCCGCTCTCGGGCCTCTATGTGGAGATGCTGCGCCGCATCCTCGATCTGGCAGGCGGCGCCCGGCCGGCCGACATGGCGACCGACGCCGCGGCCGTGCTGCCGCCGGTTCTCACGCTCGACGGCTTCGGTCATTTGCGCAAGGCGCCCGCGGACACCTTGCCGGTGCCGGCCCGCGACTTGGCGAGGCTCAATCCGTCTCCACAGCATCCGCCGGGTCTCTACGGAAGCGAGGGCGCGGAGACGGCCCTCAACGCGGTGGGCGCATCCACCGTTCTGCTGCCGCTTACGGGGCTCGCTCTGGCGCCCTACAAGGGCGTGGCCGCGATGCCTCTGGAAGGTGTCCTGCTCGCGCTGGCGATCGCGATCCTCTTGGGCGACGCACTGATTTCGCTGTGGCTGCGCGGCTATGTGAGCGTGCCCCTGAAGCTCATGGCGCGCAGCTCGGCCGTTCTGCTGGTACTCGCGTTCCTGCCGATGCACCACGCGCGCGCAGCGCAGCCATTCGACGAGGAGGCGGCGCTCGACACGCGTCTTGCCTATGTCGTCACCGGTCTGCCGGATGTCGATGAGATGAGCAGGGCCGGGCTTTATGGCCTGGGCCTCGCCCTCAAGGCGCGCACGTCCTACGAGCCGAAGGAGCCCATGGGCGTCAACCTCGATACCGACGATCTCAGTTTCTTTCCGCTGCTCTACTGGCCGATGGACCCGCGCGAAAAGGAGCTTTCGCCGCAGGCGCTCAGCAAGGTCGCCGACTACATGCGCAACGGCGGTACGATCCTGTTCGACACCCGTGACCTGACGCTCGGTGCGGTGCGCGGCGAGAATTCGCCCGGCGAGCAGACCCTGCGCAGGCTGACGGCCAAGCTCGACCTGCCGCCGCTCGAGTCGATCCCTTCGGATCATGTGCTGACCAAGTCCTTTTACCTGCTCCAGGATTTCCCGGGACGCTGGGATGGTGGCAAGGTGTGGGTGGAGGCGCTGCCGCCGCCCGACCCGGATCGCGCTCCGGCGGCCGCCCGCGGCGGCGACGGAGTTTCGCCGGTGATTATCGGCGGCAACGACTGGGCGGCCGCCTGGGCGACCGACAGCCAGGGCCGCCCCTTGGCCGACGTGACGCCGGGTGGCGACGAACAGCGCGAGATGGCAATTCGTTTCGGCATCAACGTCGTGATGTACGCCCTCACGGGCAACTACAAAACCGACCAGGTGCACGCCCCTGCCATTCTCGAGCGCCTGGGACACTAACGGAAGTCGGAATTCAGAACTCAGAAGTCGGAATGAGAATGGGCTGCCGGATGAGACGCTTTCTGAATTCTGATTTCCGAATTCTGACTTCTGCGCGTGCGCCGGTATGAGCTACTCGCTCGACTTTGCGCCGCTGGTGCCGACCATCTGGCTATGGCTGTTCGGCGTTTTGGCCGGCGGACTGTTCGTTTATGCGCTGCTGCGCCGTGCAGGCGGCGCCTGGGCGCGGGCGCTGGCATTTGCCATCGCACTCCTTGCCCTGGCCGGTCCCTTGATCGTGCGGGAGACTCGTGAGCCGCTGCCCGACATTGCCGCGCTGGTCGTCGATCATTCCGCCAGCATGGATATCCGTCACCGCAAACAGGATGCCGATGTGGCCGTGGCGCGTCTCCGCCAGGCACTCGGCGCCGACAGGAGTCTTGAGATCCGGGAGGCCGAGGTCACGTCGCGGCCGGATGAAGACAGCGGTACCGAGCTCTTCTCGGCTCTGGCGCGGCTGACTGCCGACATTCCTCGAGACCGTCTGGCGGGGAGCATCGCCGTGACCGATGGCGAGGTTCACGACCAGCCGGCCATCGCCAAGGATGCCCTGAAGGCACCACTCCACGCGCTGATCGTCGGCAGCCGCGGCGAACGCGACCGCAAGCTCACCATCGTGAGTGCGACACGCTACGCGATCGTGGACCAGACGGCCGACATCGTGATCCGCATCGACGACTACGGCGCGGCCGACGGCGGATATGCCGATGTCGCGGTCCGTGTGGACGGCGTTGACCAGGGTCCCAGGCTTGTCCCGGTGGGCCGCGATACGCCGGTCAAGATCCACGTGGCCCACGAGGGCGAGAACGTGGTGGAACTCGAGGCGCGCCCCGGTCCGGCCGAGCTTTCGCTGGAGAACAATCGCGGCGTGGTGACCATCACCGGCGTGCGCGACCGGTTGCACGTTCTGCTGATCTCCGGCGAGCCGAACGCCGGCGAACGCGTCTGGCGCAGCCTGCTCAAGGCCGACCCCTCGGTCGATCTCATCCATTTCACGATCCTGAGGCCGCCCGACAAGCAGGATGCGACGCCGATCAACGAGCTGTCGCTGATCGCGTTTCCCACGCGAGAGCTGTTCGTCGACAAGCTCGACCAGTTCGATCTCGTCATCTTCGACCGCTTCAGCGTGCAGCCGGGGATATTGCCGCTCGCCTATTTCGAGAACATCGCCCGCTATGTGGAGAATGGCGGTGCGCTGTTCGTTTCGGCAGGACCGGAGTTTGCCGGCGAGACGAGTATTTTTCGCACGCCGCTTGCTGCGGTATTGCCGGCGCAGCCGACCGGGGACGTGACCGGCGAGCCGTTCAAGCCAATGCTGACCGCCGACGGCCTGGCCCATCCGGTAACCCGGGGACTGCCCGGGGCCAACACGGCCACGAGCCCCCCCGCCTGGGGCCGCTGGTTCCGCATTATCGGCGCCCAGAAGGTGGCCGGCGATACGCTGATGTCCGGTCCGCAGGGAAAGCCGCTTCTCGTGCTCGATCATGTCGGCAAGGGCCGCGTGGCCGAGCTTCTATCCGACCAGGGCTGGCTGTGGGCGAGGGGCTATGATGGCGGCGGACCGCAGGCGGAGCTGCTGAGGCGGCTGGCGCATTGGGCGATGAAGGAGCCGGAACTCGAGGAGGAGCGGCTCTCGGCGACCATTTCGGCCGGAGAGATCGTGGTCGAGCGGCAGACCATGGCTACAGCGGCCAAGCCCGTAACTTTGACTTGGCCCTCCGGCCGACAAGCGACGCTACCGCTCACGAAGATTGCGCCCGGCGACTTCCGCGCCTCCGCCAAGGCGAGTGAGCTGGGGCTCTACCGCGCCAGCGACGGCACGTTGAATGCGGTGACGGCGAACGGGCCGCTCAACCCCAAAGAGGTTTCCGACCTGCGTGCTACCGACACCATCCTGAGGCCTGCGGCCACCGCAAGCGGGGGAGGCGTCCATTGGCTGGCCGATGGAGGCGTGCCGCAGATCCGCCGTGTCGCGCCGGGAAGACCCGCTGGCGGCGAGGGCTGGATCGGTCTGCGCGCCAATGGCGTCTATCGCGTCACAAGCGTGGAGCAGCAGCCGCTGCTGCCGCCGTGGGCCGCGCTGCTGCTGCTCACGGCGGCCCTCGTTCTCGCCTGGCGTATGGAGGGACGGTGACCTGCATGCTGCACCATATCGGTGCAGCATAAACCTATTTAGTCATACGGCAAGGCCGGTCGCCCCCTTGTGCTCAATCGCCTCGGTCCATTGTCAATTGAATGATACTTTGCCGCGGGATGATGGCATCCGGTCCCGGCAACGGACCGATGCGGATGTTCGAGACGAAGGACTGTCATGTGCGGGATCGTCGGATTCCTTGACGTGCGAAAGCGCCTCGACGCGGAGGCGGCCGAGCGGCTTGTCCGCGCCATGGCCGGCGTGATCGCGCACCGCGGTCCGGACGGCGACGGCGCATACGTGGAAGCCGAAGCCGGACTCGCCCTCGGGCACAGGCGGCTCGCGATCATCGATCTTTCCGATGCCGGCAGTCAGCCCATGCGTTCGGCGAACGGCCGCTGGGTCATCTCCTACAATGGCGAGATCTACAATTTCGAGGAGATGCGCCGTTCGCTGGAAGAACGCGGCGAGACGATCGCCTGGCGCGGCCATTCCGATACCGAGGTTCTGACCGAATTCATCGCCAGGGTCGGTTTCGAAGCGGCGCTGCGCAACACCAACGGCATGTTCGCGATCGCCGCTTGGGACCGGCAGGAACGCGTCCTTTATCTCGCCCGCGACCGGTTGGGCGAGAAGCCGGTTTACTACGGCTGGCAGGGCCGGACCTTTCTCTTCGGGTCGGAACTCAAGGCCATCGCAACCCATCCGGACTTCGCTCGGCAGATCGATCCGGTCGCGCTGTCCCACTTTGTCAGCTACAGCTACGTGCCAAGTCCGTTCTCGATCTGGCGCGGGCTCAAGCAGCTGCGGCCCGGATGTTACATGAGAATCTCCGCCGCGGCGGTCCCTGAGACCCCGATCGATCAGGTGGCGTACTGGCAGTTGCCGGCGCCGGTGCCCAGACCAATTCCCGAAGCCGATGCCGTCGACGAGCTTGATCGCCTGTTAGGCGAATCGACCCGACTGCGCATGCGCGCCGATGTGCCGATGGGCGCATTTCTTTCCGGAGGAATCGATTCCTCGACCATCGTCGGGCTCATGCAGGCAAACGCGCACGCGCCGGCGCGCAGCTATACGATCGGCTTTGACGAAAGTTCGCACGACGAATCGCATTTTGCGCGCGAAGTCGCCCAGCACCTCGGAACCGCTCATACGGACATGCATGTCAGCCCGAAGGACGCGCTGGACGTCATTCCGATG
>Ga0335085_10014202_pt1 | contig 11638 bp, 6 predicted proteins | sample Lox_Sample_45_FD_206712 | JGI IMG/M metagenome (GOLD analysis project Ga0335085, IMG submission 206712) | Soil microbial communities from Loxahatchee National Wildlife Refuge, Florida, United States - Lox_Sample_4.5 | ecosystem: Environmental > Terrestrial > Soil > Wetlands | place: USA: Florida...
AACGTCACGCGATTCATTGCGGTGCGAAGCATCGTAGTTCCTCCTTCAAGACGAATGCAGTTATCCCGGTGAACCTGAGGACCCATACAAAAAACCGGAACGCCGTAATGCCGTTTAGTGCAATTGAAACTCGAAGCTTACCGTTGATACCACTTCCACCTTTTTCCCGTTGACCTCGCCCGGTCTCGCCCGCCACCTTTTCACCGCGGCCGTTGCCGCGTCCACCAAAACTGGCTGGCCTTCCAATACTCTTTCCACATCCACCGATCCGTCGGCCTTCAGCCGCACTTGCAGCACGACCCTGCCCTGCACTCCGGCGGTTCGCGCCAATGCGGGATATTCCGGAGGCGGTGACAGCGTCAGGCGCTTCGTGAAATCCTTACCTTCTTCATGGATGCTCCCCATGAAGATCACCTCAAACCGTTTTTTCGCACTGTCGTACCAATCATCTTGAGTGATATCGGGAGATAACTCTGGAGCCGCGTCGGCTCGCGGTGTTTGCGGCGAATTCAGCGAAACCTGCGTAGCTTGATATTCGCTCAACCGTTCCGCCAATCGCTGCTTTTCCTCTTCCTGCAACGATCGCCGCAGCGCCGCCTGTGTTTCCAGATACTGCAACTGGATCTTGCCCGCCGCCGTGCGAAGCTTCAGAACGGATCCCCCGCCATTCAGGGACACGACCCCGCGCACCAAGCCGTTCGGTTGCGACTGTATGTTCAACGGGAGTGATGGGTCCGCTTCAATGCGGTTCGCGCCTCCGCTTTCCACCGTGGCCTCGATGGTCATCGCAATATTGCGGGGCAGAAACACCACGATGTTGCCGGTTCGCGAAGCCAACTGAGAAGGGCCGGGAAGCCGCACGAAGTGGCCTCTTTCGGACTCCTCGGGATTGATCCATGCGGTGATCGTGCCGTCACCCGTTTCCGCATGTACGCGATTCGCTACGCGCGTCAGGCAAATGCTGCCGCCGTTGGATGCCACTTCCATTGGTCCCGCGACGGAAATGACGCGGATCCCACCTCCCCCGGTTTCCGCGCGCACCGATCCGTGCACCTCGCCAAAATCAATTTGTCCGCCTGTGGTACGGACGGCTACGTACGAGCCTGCTTCTCCGATCGCGATATTTCCCCCGTCGGTTTCCAGATGCGCCGTTCCTTTAATGCGCGCCGCGCGGATGTGCCCGCCGCCCGTGTGCAGCTTGGCATTCCCATCAATATTCCCAGCCAAGATGTGCCCGCCGGCCGTGAACGCGTCCAGGTCGCCGGCAACATCATTCAAGGTGATGTGCCCGCCCTGAGTTTCAATTTTTGTTAGGGCCCGCTCCCCACGCGGCAGGGGTGGTCCTTCCATTCCTATACGCCCCGCGGTGATGTTGCCGCCTTGGGTTACCAGGGATACTCGCCCATTGATATCCGCAGTTTCGATGTCGCCGAGTCCAGTGGAAATGTCCAGGCTGAACGACACGGGAACGCTCACCACAAATTGCACATAAAACTGCGTGTTCCGATCATGAGCACGGTAATATGCGCTAGTGTCCACGTTTGGAACCGTGCCCGACAGGAACACCGCGTCCACGGTTTCCCGCGTCACCAACGAATAGTTGTCCAGCAATTTCTTTCCGGCTGGGCCCGGCATATCCGTTTCGACGTGAACGGCATAGTGCATCACGGGCGGCGCGTCCGCGGGCAGTGTCTGGATCCGTACATTTCCGATATCCGCTTTCAAATGGAGCGTCATTCCATTTGTGACGCGCAAATCCCCAGAGCGCTCCACCGACGCATGGATCGGCACGTTATCCGCCGGGACCGCCCGAGCCGAGAGGAAAGCACAGGCCAGGCCAAGCGACGCGGTTATGCCGAACAGCGTAGCGGCCCGCCCGTACTGCGCCATCGTTGAGTTTTGGGAAGAACCGAGCATGGCAAAAACCCGTTCTCTACGGCGCGACCTGCCATTCACTGGTCGTTTCGCGCACTAATCTCACGCAACGCTGCTGCGCTCCGCAGGCGTACATACCGGCTTGGATCGCTGTGCTGTAGATTCTCGAGCGCTTGAATCACATTCTCGATCGAGCCCTCGCTCGTCCCGTTACGCGTTGCTGCCTGGATCATCGGCACGGCAGGCATTTCGATCGTATTCGGTAGCATAGGCGCCAACTGCTCGCTGGGCGCTTGCTCCAAAGAGCGCACCAGCAGATTCACGGCTTCCACGCGCACTCCGGGATTGGAATCATGCTGCAACGCTTCCAGCAACGCTTGCCGCACCGTGCTGTCGATCCCTGCGTCGCGCAGCGCTTCCAAGGCTTTCAGGCGCACCGCGGGATTCTGGTCTTTGCGCGCCGCTGCCAGCAGGGCCGAGCGCACCTCGGAATCTTCCGCATGGGTCTTTAGCGCATCCAGGCAATCCAGGCGCATCCCCGAATCAAACCGTTCGCCATTCTTTACAACAAACGTGAGCACGCTTCGTACGTTCGAATCGTCCAGATTCCCATCCAACTCCATCGGCTGTTCTGTGTTCAATCGCACCCGTACGTTTTTCGAGCCTGCATACGGGGAAGGCGTGAAATTGATTCCGGCCACGTCCATCTTGGAAAGCTGATCGTCCGTTAAGCGTGCGCTTGGACGCACATTCATCGCCTGCTCCGGTGCGGTTCCCTGGTTCGGCCGACTGGACCATTGTGAATATTGCGTTCCCGCTACCAATCCCAGCATCACCAGTGCGGCTGCGCTCCAGGCGGGGTGCAATATCATCCAGCCACGGAACCACCCGAACCTTGCGACCTTCTCCTTCACCGCCGGGCGTCCCAAATCATCCAGCTTTTCCGCAAGCTCGCTCCGGCACTGCGATAGCAGCAGTCCCGCCCGGTCTAATTCGTCGGCCGCGTGCGGCAGTAACTCGATGGTTTTTTGAAATTCGCGTTCTTCGGCCAACTGCTTCCGGCAAGCCTCGCAGACCGCGACGTGCTCTTCAACCTTGCTTCGCTCTTGTTCCTGCAATTCATCGCACGCGTAGAACATCAGGAGCTCGGCAATTTCTTCGCAGGACTTTTTTTGCTCCCCCGCGCTCATCGCAGCACTCCCAATTCGCTTCGCAATTTTCGCGTGGCGCGGAACAGCGAGTTCTTCACGGTTTCTTCGCTAGTGCCCAGCGCGTCGCCAATCGCCCGCAGCTTCAGTCCCTGATAGTGTTTCATCTCAAATACGACGCGTTCGCGCGGGGAAAGTCGCTCCATCGCCACCGCCAATCGCTTTTTAATTTCCAGCCCGAGCAGCGTACGCTCTGGGTCCAGAGTGGCGCGGTATTCCCGCTGGCGCTCAAAGAAATCGCCGCCGGCCTCTTCAAATTGTGTTGCGTAGGATTCCGGAGCCTGATCCTCAGGCCGGGCTTGCCGTCGTCGCAGGTGATCCAGGCAAACGTTGGTGACAATGCGGTAGAGCCACGTGTAGAAGCTACATTCGAAGCGGAATCGGTGGAGATTGCGGTAGACCTTCAGGAAGGCTTCCTGATAAACGTCCCGGGCGTCTTCCGTGCGCTTCATCAGGTTCAGCGCCAGGCGCAGCACGTCGCGGTCGTACCGCCGCACCAGCTCTTCAAACGCTGGACGGCTGCCCGCCTGCGCCTGTTCCACGAGAACGCGCTCTTCCAGGCTGGCTAGCGATGTCACAGAAGCCAACGCCGAATCCGAATTGCTGGTTTGCCCGGATTCATCTGCAAAAGCCAGGGCCCAACGAGGTAAAGACATTTTCGCTTTCTCTTTGCCGAATCTGGTGTAAAGCTCCAGCCCGCTTATGCTTGCCTTATCGAATTAACGGAAAAATGGCGCACTCCCGCCGATAACAGTTTAGACGCGCCGCGCCACGCCCGGTGAGCATCAGCGTGCACCACCTCATCACGAGGGCCGCCCGGCATAGCCCATTGGATGCCTGTTATCGCCGCCACGTCGTACCTTCAGGCTGCGCTTTGGTCGTGCGATCCACGCATCCTCCAGGTTACCAACGGGCACAGCAGCAACACGGTTAAAGCGGCGACCATGGCGTACCCGTTAGCCCGGTAAAACGCGTTGGGCTGCCCCAGCAGTTCGCTGGCGCTGCTCAGCACAACGGTGCAGACCACGATCAGAAATAGTCCCAAGAGATTAAAGCGCACCAGGCGTCGCATGCCGAATATCACCACCGCCAGGAGAATCGCCGAAGCCAAAAACTGTTTCAGAAAATCCGCCGGAGATCCCCAACTCGTGACCACAGCCGCCGCAACGGAGATGAACAGCGCCAGTCGCAACCATCGTACCCGTAACTCCGCACCAAGAAACGCTCCGCTCAGCAGCAGCATGCCGCTGATCAAAAGCCCGCGCAGAATAGCTCCACCAAGCGCGCCCATTCCCGGATAAATCGCATCGAAGCTATCGCCAAAGCTGGAAGGAATGCCGCGATGCAATGTCGGCCACCACACTGCCACAAAGTCCAACGCGCGCCCTAGTCCAATCAGCAGCGCCGAACCGCCGATTCCAATCCAGAATGCATCCCGGTAATAATCGGCAGGCATACCAAACCAGTTCGGCAACTGCGCTTCACCGAAACCGCGTGCTCCGAAAGCCCATGCCAGACCAAACAGCAGCGCGATCGCGCCCGCGACAAACGCACCACTGAGTAAAATGAATACGCCGATAGTCCCGAAGAACAAGCGCATTGGCATCGTGGTTGGATAGTTCATCAAAAACGCCTGCGCGCCACGTCCCAAGAATAAACTAACAAAGTAAGCGAGCAATCCTACCAGTCCCCATCCAAACAATTGCTTCCAGGGAATTCGTACGGGTTGAACTTTCAAGCGCTTGAAGAAAAATACCAGAACACTAACGAACACGGCCAACGCCAGGCAGATCCGCCCTGCCCACGCGACAAATCCCACTACCGTCTGTTCCTCTTGCTGACGCTCGAACTCGTCTGGAATCTTGATAAATGTCCGGTAATCGGCGGGCTCGTCCCCCAACACCGCCACGCTCATGCGCGCATAGGCATGGTCAGAGGCATTGTTGGCGCTGGAATTCTGCGGGTCGAGCGGTGCATTCTGTTGCCAAATGAGGGTGTGGTCTGTACGATTCGGCCGCTTGTCCGAATTGGCCTCCACCAGCTTCCACCCGCTCAAATCGATTTGCTTCTGTTCCTGGAGAAACTTTTCCGCAATGGCCAACGCTTCATCTTTGGATAAGTTCGCGCCCTTCGTTGCCTCCGCCAAGGTATGCCAGAAGCTGTGTACGCTGCCATCGGGCTTCAACACTACGGCAAATTCCTCCGGTTGCGAGTCGCGGAAATAGCGCACGCGCCAAAGCGCTCCGGGAACGCGCTTCGCATAAATCGCATTGATCTCCGTAACCGGCATCCGTCGCCGCAGGTATTCATTCGTCACCGGGCTGGTCGTGTCCACCATTTGCGCGGCTTTGTGGTAACTGCCCGGATCCAGTCCATGCCCTCGCATCACGGCGTCGGCGTGCATGGTTGCGGCATTGCGATCGGCGGAAACTTCCAGATAGTCGCCGATATGTTGGCGCTTCAGACGCAACGCGCAAAATCCGCCAACCACAACGCAAATCGCCAAAAAGCCTAGCGCTCCGGTTGTAAGCGGTTCGTACTGGCGCACTGTAGTCGTGACTTGCTCCGGTGTGGTATCGCGCGCAAAGCTGATCTCTGAAGCTGGCTCCGCGCGATTCAATAAATCCTCGACGTTCTCAAACCGTCCCCGTTTCAGATACAACACGCCGCAATACGCCAGCGGCACAACCGCCGCTAGTCCCACCACCAGTCCGGATATCTTGAAATAGAGATTGTCTGAGCGAATCAGCAGCATGCCCACCAGCGAAGCGTCCACGGTGTAGTGCCAGATCAGCGTCGCCGCGATACCCCACCGCAGCATCACCAGGCCCGCCACGATGCCCATGATCCCGACTTCAATTCCTCGGATATACCCGGGCTCTTGGGGATAATTGCTATGCAGAAAGCTCCAGAAGAATGCAGGAAGAATGATGGCCAGCGCTCGCGAGCCGGTTAGTTTCTGCAGAAAGGGAATCGCGAATAGCCGGAACGTGAATTCCTCATTGGTTGCCGCCAGGACGCCGATTGCCACCCCCGCGATCCACGGGAACGGCGTGTTCACGATGTCGGAATAACGAATGTCCTGTGGAGCCCAAACGCCGAACTTGCTCCCGATCATGTAAAACGCAGTAATGAATCCGATGTGTACCGCCGCCAGCGATATGCCCACAACGCTGGCATTAAAAAATTCCTTCGATCGCATTCCACGCAAACTGAACGCACGCGGCAGCCGCAGCCGATCAGGTTGCGATGCGCGGTACAGCGGTTCGCCGCCGGGATACACCAAACTGATGGTGATAGCTGTCCCCACGGCACCCAAAATCATCGAGAACAATGCGCGAAGCACAAAACTGGCATACGTAAAATGCGTGTCGTACGACGCGCGCACCGACCCCCAATCGTTCAACTCCATCAGCAAATAAATAAAAGCCACCACCACGCCAATCGCGAACGCCGTGCCCCACGAGGTTTTACCCTGGCGCCACAGCGTTATGCCCAGCCACAGCGCGCCACCTAGCAGGAATCCGTATGGCACCAGTGCCAGCTCTCCGTAAAAATTATTCGTGGAACGCAGGTGTGCGTAGTCGCGCGACCACGCTTCCGGCACTTGCAGGAATTGTTGGCTGTCACCGATGTGGTCGCCCTGCAACCCCACTTCTAAGCGATACGGCGCTTCCTTCGCCTTGAACCCTTTGCGTTCCCAGGTAAACGACCAATCCACGCGATTCGGCCGGGTTTGCGAATTTGCTTCCGCTTGCAGGAAATCCCACTGGTTCAAATCCACCCCAAGCTTCGCTTGCGCAAATCTCTCGGCCGCCGCCGCAGCCTCTTCACGATTGAGCGATGGCGCCGCTTGTGCCTCTGCTATCTTGCGGTCATAGCCTACTACTCGCCCCGCAGGGCTCACGCGCACCAGGAACTCCTCTTCCTGCTGCGGCCGAAAGAACCGCACATCCCAATACCAGATGCTCAGCTCGCCCGACATCAGCTGATTCGCCCGCTGTAATCCCAATTCGCGTTCTAGATACGTTTTCGCGTTTTCATCCACATCGAAAACAATGGTGGACTGATATCCGCTGACGTTTTCCCCTAGCCCGGCCACGAAGTCCCGAGCGCGTTTTTGCGCTTCCGCTCGCGATACTTTGAAGTCCACGGAAGCTTCTGGGAAGGCCTGAAAAAAATATTTATGCGCGAACAGTGCGCCGACGATCCCGGCCAGGATCCACAGCGCCAAAATCCGCTTGTCTGAACCGCTTAATCGCTCTTCCGCCAAAAGGGGCCTCCAACACCATCCCGCCCACTCTATCTGTACGCAGGTGAGCGGCGCAAGTTTCACGAAAAGCAGAGCTTACTCTGGAATGATATAAAGAAGAGAGCGATGAGTGTCACCCTGCAAACCAATGTTCAGATGGTGAAAGGTGTTGGGCCGCAGCGCGCCGAATTACTGGCCCAGCGCGGCATTTATACCTTGGAAGACCTGCTGAACTATCTGCCGTTCCGCTACGAAGATCGTATCCATTTCTCCAAAATAAAGGATGTTCAGCCTAACGGCGTTTATACCTTGCGCGCTCGCGTCATGAGCGGCCAGGCCGTCCGCGGCATGTACGGTCGCGACGCCATCTATCATTTGCTCGTCCAAGATGATACCGGCTCTTTGCCCTGCAAATTCTTCCACGGCGGCTTCCTCGAAGGTCGCCTGAAGTCCGGGCAGGAACTCATTCTCCATGGAAAAGTCGAAATCGATAAACAGCGCCCTGCGCGGCGCGAAATGGTGAATCCCACTTTCGAAATTCTTAGTAATGAAAAAGAAGAAGTGGACTCCACGGAAATGGGTCGCATCGTGCCCGTTTATGAAGCCGTCGGGACCTTCGGCACGCGCCAGATTCGCCGCGCCATTTATGCGACGCTGCAGAATCTGGATCAGCATATTCTCGATATACTTCCCACGGAATTGCAGAAGCGCCTCGCATTTCCCTCGCGCCGCGACGCCTTAGTCCAAACTCATTTTCCTCCTGCCGAAGAGTCGTTGGAGGTTCTCAATCAGTTTCGCTCGCCTGCACAGCGGCGCCTGATCTTCGAAGAATTCTTCCTCTATCAACTCAGCCTTGCTCTGGGTCGCAAAGCCATCCGCAAAGAAAACGCCATTGCCTTCCGCGTCCGCGAGGACCGTGTCCGCGAAGCCTTGAAGAGAATTCTTCCTTTCAAGCCGACCGTCGCACAAAAGCGGGTCCTGGCCGAAATCGCCGCGGATCTCGAGCGGCCCGTCCCAATGAACCGCTTGCTGCAAGGAGACGTTGGCAGCGGCAAAACCATCGTCGCGTTGCAAGCTGCCGTCATTGCCATGGAAAATAGTTGCCAAGCCGCGCTGATGGCTCCCACAGAAATCCTCGCGGTCCAGCACTATTTGGCCGCGAGACGCATCCTCGCGGCCGGTGGCTACCAGGTAGAACTTCTCATCAGCGGATTGAAGAACGCCGACAAAGCCGCCGTGCGCGATCGTATTCGCGGCGGAGAAGCACAATTGGTCATCGGAACCCACGCCTTGATCGAAGAAAATGTCGAGTTTGCCAAACTGGGTTTTGTCACCATCGATGAACAGCACCGCTTCGGTGTGCTCCAGCGGAAAAAATTAATGGACAAGGCTGTTCGCCAAGGACACGCCCCGCACGTGCTGGTGCTCACCGCTACACCGATTCCCCGAACTCTCTCCCTCACGCTCTATGGGGACCTCGACGTGTCCGTGATTGACGAACTACCTCCCGGGCGCACGCCGATCGAGACTCGCATGACCACCGAATCTCATCTTCCGGGCGTGTGGGAAGGCGTGCGCCGTGAAGTGCAAGCCGGTCACCAGGCTTATGTGGTTTATCCGGTCATCGATGAATCTAAGCTGGAATTAAAGGCAGCCATCGAGGAGCACGAACGTCTCTCCAAACTGATTTTCCCCAAGTTGAAGGTAGGTCTCCTTCACGGCCGCCTCTCCAGCGAGGAAAAAGAAGACGTAATGCAGCGCTTCCGCCGCAACGAAGTGCAAATTCTGGTAGCCACCACGGTTGTGGAAGTAGGCGTCGACGTTCCCAACGCCACTGTCATGGTTATCGAACACGCCGAACGCTTTGGCCTTTCGCAGTTGCACCAACTGCGTGGGCGTATCGGGCGGGGCGCGCAAAAATCGCATTGCGTCTTGGTTTCTTCAGGCCGGCTAACCGACGAAGGTCGCGCTCGTCTGGAAACCATGGTTCGCACCAACAACGGTTTTGAGATCGCTGAAACGGATTTACAACTACGCGGTCCCGGCGAATTCTTCGGTACACGGCAGTCCGGCGATATGGGTTTTCAGGTTGCCAGTCCGTTGCGCGACCGCGAACTCCTCGAGTTGGCCCGCAAAGAAGCCTTCAGGCTTGCCGAGGACCCGGCGCAAAAAGACGCGCTGCAGGAAGTTCTGCGCGTTCTCCCAGGCGAGTGGCAGCGCCGCTATCATCTCGCGCGGATCGGTTAGGCGGACACGCTCGTGCGCATCATTGCCGGAAAATATCGCAGCCGCCAATTGAACAGCCTCAAAGGCCTCGATCTGCGTCCCACAAGCGACCGGCTCCGCGAAACGCTCTTCGACATCTTGGGCGGGCTCGTCGCCGGCTCTCGATTCATCGACGGCTTCGCGGGTACGGGCGCCGTCGGGATCGAAGCATTGAGCCGCGGCGCAACAGAGGTGATCTTCATCGAGAAACACGCGCAGGCCGTCTCCTTAATCAAGGCAAATCTCTCTTCGTTACAGATTCGGTCCGGCGCTCGTGTTCTTCCCGTGGATGTCCTTCGCGGTCTGGAGATTCTCGCGAAAGAAAATCCTCGAAACCGGGAAGGGCTCGACATATTTTTTCTCGATCCACCCTATGACCACGCCGCGGATTACGACCGCGTGCTGTCTTACGCGGGTTCTGCTACGCTTTTCCCGGAAGGTAGCTTGGTCATTGCAGAGCATCGCGGCAAATTCCAACTTCCGGAGCTAGTGGAAAAGTTGCAGCGTGTGCGCGTTTTGCATCAGGGCGATGCCAGTCTCAGCTTCTACCGGCGTATGTTAGAAGGTTCTGCGCGCGAACAGAATCTGTAGTAAACCTCTCGCTCGCGGTTGTCATCTATTTCTTCTAATGCCCTCGCCGCGTTTTCCCTGGCCCTACGGGAGTCGCACGACAAGCACGATATAATGGAAGGCTGATGTTTCATCGATTCCAGGTCAATCCATTCGATTTGCTCGGACAAAACGAGATCTACCCGTATCCGGTATTTCTTCCCGGCACAGGAGAGCCGAAGCTCACCATCGCCTGGAACAGTTTTCATCAGAATTTTATCAGCGAACTTGGCGCCTTCTTGCGCTGGACCCGCGTTCCCAAAGGCGATCCACAAGGCAACATCTTCATAGATTGCCGCATTCAGCGCCGTATGCCCTATCGAGCGCTGGTTGCCGCCGCTCTTTGGCACGTTGTGTTTTTTGTGATTCCTTGGCCCCGGCTTCCGGTCAGTCCCAAGCATGTTTCCGCGCTTGATAACACCGAGCTCACCTGGTCCGGTCCGGTCGAGGACTTGCCGCTCCTCAACGTCCCGAAGCAGACGCACACTCGCGCTGAAGCGAAGCCTTCCGTCGAGAAGTCTTCGCCAGAGAATACGGACGCGTTTCATCCCCGCCAGCGCATCTATACGGATCCGTCTCATCCTACGCATCCTCGCCAAACGCTAGTGAATTCCGCCGCGCCGATGGAAGCGCCCAAATTTCTCACACCGCTTCCGAATATGGTTCAGCTCGCGGCTCCTGCTGCACCCGCGCGCCCGCAACCTGAAATCAGCGCGCAGACTCTTGCCAAACTACGCCCAAAACAGGTGAAGAAAGTTGCCGCCACCGATGCGCCCGAGCCCGACGTGCCGAACCTGGAAACTCGTCCCGCGGAGATGAGTATCGCCGAGTTCGCTGACGGTCCCGCCAAACCACACCTCGAGCTCAATGCCGGTTCCGCTCCTCGCGTTTCCGATCGCACCCAGAGTGGGGACGCAGTCCCCGCACCGGATGTGGCAGCGGCATCCGTGGCCTCCTCCGCGGGCTCGCCTTCCACGATCATTGCTCTTTCATCGGCGCCCGCGCCTCCGTCCCCCACGGTCGAAGTCCCCAACGGAAATCTTGCCGCGCGGGTGGCAATTTCGCCCGAAGGCAAACCCAACGGAACGGGCGCCGGTTCCTCTTCGAGCACTGCCGGCAGCAACTCGGCGGGCAGCGGTTCTGGTTCGAATACGGGTAAGAGTTCTATCGGCATCAGCATTAGCGGCGGAAATCCAAAACCCAACGCGGGAATTTCCGGCTTGGGTGGAGCGGGAAAACTCACTCTGCCGAAGGCGGCCTCAATTTACAAACGTCCCGACCCCAACGCGGTTCCCGACGATCCGCCCGAACGCACCGGTCCTCCCAATTTCGCCTCATTGCCCCCGGGTGCGCCGGCCGAGCAAGTGTTTGGCTCGCATCGCATCTATTCGATGAATGTCGACATGCCCAATCTGAACAGCGTCACCGG
>Ga0335085_10014203_pt1 | contig 11638 bp, 8 predicted proteins | sample Lox_Sample_45_FD_206712 | JGI IMG/M metagenome (GOLD analysis project Ga0335085, IMG submission 206712) | Soil microbial communities from Loxahatchee National Wildlife Refuge, Florida, United States - Lox_Sample_4.5 | ecosystem: Environmental > Terrestrial > Soil > Wetlands | place: USA: Florida...
CCGAGCGCCATGACGCGATCGCAGAAGATCACCGTCTCCTTCTGGCCGCAGTGGCGATAGACCGTATCGATCATGCCGGAGATTTCGCGCTTCGTCATAAGCTTGTTGACGAGGTCGAACGGAGTCTTCGCAAGCTTCGGCAGCACCGAACCGAGAATGACGCGTCCCGGTGTCGTGTCGTACCAGCGCGTGACCGGCTTGCCGTCCTCGCCGACACCTTCCCAGCGATATTTGATCCGCGAGTGCAGCGTGATGACCTTCTCGTGCAAGGCCAAGTCGATCTCTGCCATGTCGCCAAACACTTTGAGCTTTTCGTCCGGGACCGCGTCGCGGATGATCGACAGGTAATAGAGACCCAACACGATGTCCTGGGACGGCACGATGATCGGCTGGCCGTTCGCCGGATGCAGGATGTTGTTGGTCGACATCATCAGCACGCGCGCTTCGAGCTGCGCTTCGAGCGACAACGGCACGTGAACAGCCATCTGGTCGCCGTCGAAGTCGGCGTTGAAGGCCGCGCAGACCAGCGGGTGAAGCTGGATCGCCTTGCCTTCGATCAGCACCGGCTCGAACGCCTGAATGCCGAGACGATGCAACGTCGGCGCGCGGTTGAGCAGCACCGGATGCTCGCGGATCACCTCGTCGAGGATATCCCAAACCTCGGGCTTCTCCTTCTCGACGAGTTTCTTGGCCTGCTTCACCGTCGTCGATAGACCCTTGGCGTCGAGCCGCGAATAGATGAACGGCTTGAACAGTTCGAGCGCCATCTTCTTGGGCAGGCCGCACTGATGCAGCTTGAGCTCCGGACCGACCACGATTACCGAACGACCCGAATAGTCGACGCGCTTGCCGAGCAGGTTCTGCCGGAAGCGGCCCTGCTTGCCTTTGAGCATGTCGGCGAGCGACTTCAGCGGGCGCTTGTTGGCGCCGGTGATGACGCGGCCGCGGCGGCCGTTGTCGAACAGAGCGTCGACGGCCTCCTGCAGCATCCGCTTCTCGTTGCGGATGATGATGTCGGGAGCGCGCAACTCGATCAGCCGCTTCAAGCGGTTGTTGCGGTTGATGACGCGCCGATAGAGGTCGTTGAGGTCGGACGTGGCGAAACGGCCGCCGTCGAGCGGCACCAACGGACGCAGATCCGGCGGGATCACCGGCACATGGGTCAGGATCATCCATTCCGGCTTGTTGCTGGACTGGGTGAACGCCTCGATCAGCTTGAGCCGCTTGGCGAGCTTCTTCGGCTTGAGCTCGGACGTCGATTCGATGATCTCCTGGCGCAAATCCGCCGCCATCTTTTCGAGATCGAGAGCTTTCAGCATTTCGCGGATCGCTTCTGCGCCGATCATGGCGGTGAAGCTGTCGGCGCCGAACTGATCCTGTGCCTTGATGTACTCGTCCTCGCTCAGGAGCTGGCGGTCCTTCAGCGGGGTGAGGCCCGGCTCGAGCACGACGTAGTATTCGAAATAAAGGATGCGCTCGAGGTCCTTGAGCGTCATGTCGAGCAGAAGCCCGATGCGGCTCGGCAGCGACTTCAGGAACCAGATGTGCGCCACCGGAGCGGCAAGCTCGATGTGGCCCATGCGCTCGCGGCGCACGCGTGACAGCGTCACCTCGACCGAGCACTTCTCGCAGATGATGCCCTTGTATTTCATCCGCTTGTACTTGCCGCACAGGCACTCGTAGTCCTTGATCGGGCCGAAGATGCGGGCGCAGAACAGCCCATCGCGTTCCGGCTTGAAGGTCCGGTAGTTGATGGTTTCCGGCTTTTTGATCTCGCCGTAGGACCAGGACAGAATCTTTTCCGGGCTCGCGATCGAAATCCGGATCTGGTCGAAGACCTGAGCCGGCGTCTGCGGGCTGAAAAGATTCATAAGTTCTTGGTTCATCGTCTTCTCCGCTTGCCGATGTGGTCGGCCGCTAAAACTCTGTTCTCTTCTTCTCGTCATGCCCGGGCTTGACCCGGGCATCCATGCTGCCTTGCCGCCCCATGGATTGCCGGGTCAGGCCCGGCAATGACGAAGGGGTTGCTATTCCGCCGCCTCGGCGACACCGCCGTCGCCGCCGCGTTGCTGCTTGGAATTGTGCAGGTCGACGTTGAGGCCGAGCGAGCGCATTTCCTTGACCAGCACGTTGAACGATTCCGGAATACCGGCTTCGAACGTGTCGTCGCCGCGCACGATCGCCTCGTACACCTTGGTGCGGCCGGCGACGTCGTCGGACTTCACCGTCAGCATTTCCTGCAGCGTGTAGGCAGCGCCATAGGCTTCGAGCGCCCACACCTCCATTTCGCCGAAGCGCTGGCCGCCGAACTGGGCCTTGCCGCCCAGCGGCTGCTGGGTAACGAGGCTGTAGGGGCCAATCGACCGGGCGTGGATTTTGTCGTCCACAAGGTGATGCAGCTTGAGCATGTAGATGTGGCCGACCGTGACTTTGCGGTCGAAGGTATCGCCGGTGCGCCCGTCGTAGAGCGTCACCTGGCCGGAGTGATCGAGGCCGGCGAGATCGAGCATGTGCTCGATGTCGGCCTCTTTGGCGCCGTCAAACACCGGGGTCGAGATCGGCACGCCGTGTCGCAGATTGGTGCCGAGTTCGATCAGACCCTTTTCATCGAGCGACTTGATGGTCTCTTCTTCGCCGTAGACCTTCTTCAGCAGCTCCTTGAGCGGCTTGGAGTCTTTCTTGCTGTTGTAGAGATCAACAGCATGGCCGATCTTCAAGCCGAGGCCGGCGCAGGCCCAGCCCAGATGGGTCTCCAGGATCTGGCCGACGTTCATGCGGCTCGGCACGCCGAGCGGGTTGAGCACGATATCGACCGAGGTGCCGTCAGCGAGGAACGGCATGTCCTCGAGCGGGACGATCTTCGACACCACGCCCTTGTTGCCGTGGCGGCCGGCCATCTTGTCGCCGGGCTGGATCTTGCGCTTCACGGCGACGAAGACTTTAACCATCTTCATAACGCCCGGGGGCAACTCATCGCCCCGCTGCAGTTTTTCAACCTTGTCAAGGAAGCGCTGTTCGAGCCGCTTCTTTGACTCATCGTACTGCTTGCGGATCGCTTCGATCTCCGCCATCACCTTGTCGTTTGGCGAGGCAAACAGCCACCACTGCGAGCGCGGGTATTCGTCGAGCACCGTGCGCGTGATCTTGGTGTCTTTCTTAAAGCCCTTCGGCCCGGCGATGCCCTGGCGGCCCTCCAGCAACTCGGCCAGCCGGCCGTAGACGTTGCGGTCGAGGATCGCCTGCTCGTCGTCGCGGTCCTTGGCGAGCCGCTCGATCTCTTCGCGTTCGATCGCGAGCGCACGCTCGTCCTTCTCGACGCCGTGACGATTGAACACGCGCACTTCGACGACGGTGCCCTGCACGCCCGGAGGAACGCGCAACGACGTGTCGCGCACGTCCGAAGCCTTTTCGCCGAAGATGGCGCGCAGCAGCTTTTCTTCCGGCGTCATCGGGCTTTCGCCCTTCGGCGTGATCTTGCCGACCAGAATGTCGCCAGCGCGGACTTCGGCGCCGATGTACACAATCCCCGCTTCGTCGAGATTCTTCAGCGTCTCTTCCGAGACGTTGGGAATGTCGCGGGTGATTTCTTCGGGGCCAAGCTTGGTGTCGCGCGCCATCACCTCGAATTCTTCGATGTGGATCGAGGTAAAGACATCGTCCTTGACGATCCGCTCGGAGAGCAGGATCGAATCTTCGAAATTGTAGCCATTCCACGGCATGAACGCGACCAGCACGTTCCGCCCCAGCGCGAGCTCGCCGAGATCGGTCGAAGGACCGTCGGCGATGATGTCGCCCTTCTTGACCTGATCGCCGACCTTCACCAGCGGACGCTGGTTGATGCAGGTGTTCTGGTTCGAGCGCTGGAATTTCATCAGCCGGTAGATGTCGACGCCGGGCTTGGTCGGGTCCGCTTCGTCGGTTGCACGGATGACGATACGGGTGGCGTCGACCTGGTCGACGACACCGGTGCGCCGCCCGGCAATCGCGGCCCCGGAATCGCGGGCCACGACGCCTTCCATGCCGGTGCCGACGAACGGCGCCTCGGCATGCACCAGCGGCACGGCTTGCCGCTGCATGTTGGAGCCCATAAGCGCGCGGTTGGCGTCGTCGTTCTCAAGGAACGGAATGAGCGCCGCCGCCACCGAAACCAGCTGCTTCGGCGACACGTCCATGAAGTCCACCTTGTCCGGCGGAATGAGCTGGACGTCGCCGGCATGGCGCACAACGACCAGATCGTCGGTGAAACGGCCCTTCGCATCGATGGTGGAGTTGGCCTGAGCGACCGTGTAACGGCCCTCTTCCATCGCCGACAGATAGATCACCTCGTCGGTGACGCGGCCGTCCTTCACCTTGCGGTAGGGCGTTTCGACGAAGCCGTATTTATTGACTCGCGCATAAGTCGCGAGCGAGTTGATCAGCCCGATATTCGGCCCTTCCGGGGTCTCGATCGGACAGATGCGTCCGTAGTGCGTCGGATGGACGTCGCGCACCTCGAAACCGGCGCGCTCGCGCGTCAGACCACCCGGACCAAGCGCCGAGAGACGCCGCTTGTGCGTGATCTCCGAGAGCGGATTGGTCTGGTCCATGAACTGGGAGAGCTGCGAGGAGCCAAAGAACTCGCGCACCGCTGCAGCCGCAGGCTTCGCGTTGATAAGGTCCTGCGGCATCACCGTGTCGATATCGACCGACGACATGCGCTCTTTGATCGCACGCTCCATGCGCAGCAGGCCGATGCGGTACTGGTTCTCCATCAGCTCGCCGACCGAGCGCACCCGGCGATTGCCGAGGTGATCGATGTCGTCGATCTCGCCCTTGCCGTCGCGCAGATCGACCAGCGTGCGGATCACCGCAAGGATGTCTTCCTTGCGCAGCGTGCGCATGGTGTCCTCGGCAGTCAGATCAAGCCGCATGTTCATCTTCACGCGGCCGACCGCGGAGAGGTCATAGCGCTCGGAATCGAAGAACAGCGAGTTGAACATCGACTGTGCGGTGTCGATCGTCGGGGGCTCGCCGGGACGCATGACGCGATAGATGTCGAACAGCGCGTCCTCGCGCGTCATGTTCTTGTCGATCGCCAGCGTGTTGCGGATATAGGCGCCGACGTTGACGTGATCGATGTTGAGGAGCGGCAATTCCTTGTAGCCCGCCTCGTTCAACGTCTTCAGCGTCTTGTCGGTGATTTCCTCACCGGCTTCCGCATAGATCTCGCCGGTCTTCGGATTGACGAGGTCTTCGGCGATGTAATGGCCGATCAACTCCTCGTCGGTCATCCGCAGCGCCTTGAGCCCCTTTTCGGCGAGCTGGCGGGCCTGACGCACGGTGAGTTTCTTGCCGGCTTCGAGCACGACTTTGCCGGAATCGGCATCGACCAGATCGGCGACCGCCTTGTAGCCGCGCAGACGGTTGGCATCGAACGGCACGCGCCAGCCGTCCTTGGTGCGCTTGTAGGGTATCTGCTTGTAGAAGGTGTTGAGGATGTCCTCCCCGCTCATGCCGAGCGCATAGAGGAGCGAGGTGACGGGGATTTTCCGCCGCCGGTCGACGCGGGCATGGACAATGTCCTTGGCGTCGAACTCGATGTCGAGCCAGGAACCGCGATAGGGAATGATGCGAGCCGCGAACAGGAGCTTGCCCGAGGAGTGGGTCTTGCCCTTGTCGTGGTCGAAGAACACGCCCGGCGAGCGATGCATCTGCGAGACGATGACGCGCTCGGTGCCGTTGACGATGAAGGTGCCATTGTTGGTCATGAGCGGAATGTCGCCCATGTAGACATCCTGCTCCTTGATGTCCTTGACCGACTTGGCGCCGGTTTCCTCGTCGATATCGAATACGATGAGGCGCAGCGTCACCTTGAGCGGCGCAGCGTAGGTCATGCCGCGCTGACGGCACTCATCGACGTCGTATTTCGGCCCTTCGAATTCGTACTTCACGAATTCGAGCATCGAACTGTTGGAAAAGTCGGAAATCGGAAACACCGACTTGAATACGGCCTGCAACCCCTCGTTGGGGCGGCCGCCTTCCGGTTCCTTGACCAGCAGGAATTGGTCGTAAGACGCCTTCTGAACCTCAATGAGGTTCGGCATCTCAGCGACTTCCTCGATTTTTCCGAAAAACTTACGAACGCGCTTCCGACCGATAAACGTCTGCGCCATCATGTCCTCTCGCTCAATCGAACCATCAGGCCTGAACCGCTCGGCTCAGGCCGGCAACCCCGCACCTGCACGGTTCAAGACCTGCACGGTTCGAGGTTTCGAGGCGATCAAGACGACTCTCCAGAAGGCCGCAATCCATCGCGACCGTCGGGACAGGCGTCGAACCACCCTATTTTCCGCTGATTCGGCCAAAAATCCGAATCGGCTCAACACGCTTGCCGCACTGCAGAAATCTCCGGAGTTATGGGCCACGCACCTCCGGATTTTGCTTAAGTAAGTATTCCTTACTTAAGCTCAACCTTGGCTCCGACCTTTTCCAGCGTCGCCTTGATTTTGGCGGCCTCGTCCTTGTTGACGCCTTCCTTGACCGGCTTGGGAGCACCCTCGACCAAGTCCTTGGCTTCCTTGAGTCCAAGGCCGGTGACGGCCCGTACTTCCTTGATCACCTCGATCTTCTTGTCGCCCACGGCAGCAAGAACGACCGTAAATTCGGTCTGTTCCTCAGCCGCAGCGGCCGCGGCACCGCCCGCCGCGGGGCCGGCAGCGACCGCAACCGCAGCAGCAGCCGAGACACCCCATTTCTCTTCCAGGAGCTTCGAAAGTTCAGCCGCTTCCAGCACCGTAAGGCTGGAGAGATCGTTCACTATTTTCTGTAGATCAGCCATGACTTTATCCTTCGGTTCTAACCTTTAACTTCAGTGGTTTTTAAGCAGCCGCCGCGCCCTCGCCGTCCTTTGCGGCATAAGCCGCAAGGACCCGGGCAACCTTGGCAGCAGGGGCGTTCACGACCTGCGCGATCTTGGTCGCCGGCGCCTGGATCAGGCCAACGATCTTCGCCCGCAGCTCGTCGAGCGAGGGTAAGGCGGCGAGTGCCTTGACCCCGTTCGGATCCAGCGTCGTGGTGCCCATCGCTCCGCCAAGGATCACGAAGTGTTCGTGCGTCTTGGCAAAATCGACGGCGACTTTTGGCGCCGCGACCGGATCGCCGGAGAAGGCAATCAAAGCCGGCCCCTTCAACAGCGGCCCGATCGAAGCAACGTCGCTGCCTTCCAGAGCAATCTTGGCGAGGCGATTTTTTGCAACCTTTACGCTTGCGCCAGCATGCTTCATCTGCCGACGCAGCGTCTGCATCTGGGCGACCGTCAGGCCGGAATAGTGAGCGACAACCACGACCTTGGTGGCCTTGAAGACCTCGCCAAGGGCCGCGACCATTTCGCTCTTTGCCGCGCGATCCACTTGCACTCTCTCCGGTTTGGCGGTCCTCCGTACGGAAGCCGCCGGGTTGATGCTTTGCACCCTGCCCACCGAAGCGGCTGTCGCCGTTCCGGGCCGTCGAGGTCAGAACCGAGCCCCACCCTTCCCTCGCCCGCACGCGGGGGATGCAGGGGTGGGTTATCCTCAGTCTTCACCCGTCTATGCTGGCTCGTGCTCTTTAGAGAGGCACAAATTAAGCCGTTGCCGGCGCCTGCAGTCTTGGACAGGATGCGTCCTCAAAAACCTAAGCTTTTCCGTCTCCTAGGACATCCACAACGGATCGGTTCTAAGAGAGGGAGTAGCTTCACCTGATTTTCGAGAAGCGCACAAAGGCGCACCGACAAACCGGGCCGGCACGCCCATGGCAGGTATCTAGCCGGTTCTGGTGAGCTTGCCAAGCCTCATCTGCACTTTGCCGGCGCTCATTTCACATCCTACCATTAGCCAAAATACGCAGGGAGGGTCCCGGCTATGCCGGACAACGTCGATCGCATTTTGACTACCCACGTCGGCAGCCTGATCCGGCCGCCGAAACTCATCGAATTCTGGCGCGCCATCGAGGACGGCAAGTCTTACGACGCGGCCGCCTTTGAAACCTGCCTGACGGCATCCGTTGCCGAAGTCGTGCAACAGCAAGCCGAAGTCGGCGTCGACGTGGTCAGCGATGGAGAGTTCAGCAAGGGCGCCAACTGGGCTTTCTACGTCCACAAGCGTCTCAGCGGTATCACCGTCCGCCCGGCAACAGCTGAGGAAGCCAATGATCCGATGGCCTCCGTCGGGGGCGGCCCCGATCGCAAGGCATTTCCTGAATTCTATGCCGAGTACGACGCCGCATCCGGTCTCGGCAAACGGCTGGGTAACCGGGTGATCGTCAACGGGCCGATCAAATACTACAACCAACAGGTCACCCGCGACATTCAAAACCTCAAGGCCGCTGTCGCAAGGGCAAAAGCCAAGCACCAATCGTTGGACGCGTTTTTGCCCGTGGTCGCTCCGGCAAGTGCGTTGCCTGGCGCCAAGAACGAATACTACCAGGACGAAGAAGCATTTCTGGTCGCACTCGCCGACGCCCTGCACCAGGAATACAAGGCGATCGCCGATGCCGGGCTTCAGGTGCAGATCGACGACGCCTTTTTCCCGTACATGCACGAGCGCATGGTGCCGCCAATGACGAACGCGCAGTATCGCGATTGGGCGCAGCTGCGCATCGACGCACTCAATCACGCGCTTCGGGGCATCCCCGAGGAGCGCTCGCGCTATCACATCTGCTGGGGAAGCTGGAACGGCCCGCACATGTTCGATGTGCCACTGAAGGACATCATCGATCTCGTCCTTCAGGTCCGGGTCGGCCATTATTCATTTGAGGCCGCCAATCCGCGACACGCGCACGAATGGCGGGTGTGGCAGAACGTGAAGCTCGCGCCCGGAAAGATCCTGATCCCCGGCGTCATCAGCCACGCCACCAATGTGGTCGAGCATCCCGAACTGGTCGCCGAGCGGATCGTTCGCCTCGCCGAGATCGTCGGCCGCGAGAACGTCATGGCCGGCACCGATTGCGGCTTTGCGCAAAGCCCGTTCGCGCAACGCGTTCACCCGACCATCATGTGGGCGAAGTTGAGAGCGCTGTCCGCGGGTGCGCGGATTGCGACGAGGATGCTGTGGGGCGAGCGCGCGGCGGCGTGAACTAACAAATCCGCCTTGAGTTTAGCCCGGCGCCAGCATATGTCTTTAGCATATGCTCGGAGGCCCGCCGTGAGTGCGCAAAGGCACGTGAAGCTGTTCCGCAACGGCCGCAATCAAGCGGTCCGTATCCCTGTGGAATTTGAACTGCCCGGTGATGAAGCGATCATGCACCGTGACGGCGATCGTCTCGTGATTGAGCCGGTCCGCAAGCGCGGGTTGCTAGGCCTGCTCAAGGTGATGAAGCCGCTCGATGAAAAGTTTCCCGAAATCAACGATCGCCCGCCTCCGCCGGAGGATATGCTTTGACTCGCTACATGCTGGATACAAACATCATTTCCGACCTGGTGAGGAACCCACAGGGGAGAGCTGCGAGACAGATCGCCAAGGTTGGCGAGCACAATATTTGTACCAGCATCATTGTGGCAGCCGAACTGCGTTACGGCTGCGCAAGGAATGGCTCGCAACGGCTGACCAAGGCCGTCGAAGATCTGCTGGGCGAGATCAGCGTGCTGCCGTTTGATGTTCCCGCTGACAGCGAATACGGCGGCATCCGATCAGCGCTGGAAGCGGCAGGCAAGCCTATCGGCGGCAATGACCTGCTTATCGCTGCTCACGCGTGTGCGACAGGCGCCACCTTCGTGACCAACAACACCGCCGAGTTCAAACGGGTCCGCGGCCTCAAAGTCGAAAATTGGCTGATTTGAGGAAAGCGCCCGGACAGGAGCTGCGCCCGGGCGACGTGGTTTGCTTAGTGCGGCTGCTGTGAGTCCGGGAACAGACTTGCCGGCACCACTTTCACTCCGGGCCCCATGGTCGACGAGATGGCGACCCGGTTGATGAAGTGACCCTTGGCGCCTTGGGGCCGCGATTTCTGCACCGCATCGGCGAATGCGCGGATGTTCTCGACCAGCTTCTCTTCGCTGAACGAAGCCTTGCCGACGCCGGCCTGCACGATGCCGGCCTTCTCGGCGCGAAACTCCACCGAGCCGCCCTTGGCGCCCTTGACGGCGTTGGTGATGTCCATGGTCACGGTGCCGACTTTCGGGTTCGGCATCAGCCCGCGCGGACCGAGCACCTTGCCGAGGCGGCCGACCAGCGGCATCAAATCGGGCGTGGCGACCACCCGATCAAAATCGATGGCGCCGCCCTGGACCTTCTCCACCAAATCCTCGGCGCCGACCACGTCGGCGCCCGCGGCCTTGGCCTCGTCGGCCTTGACGCCGCGTGCAAACACGGCGACCCGCACCGAGCGGCCGGAGCCGTTCGGCAGGTTGACAACGCCCCGCACCATCTGGTCGGCGTGGCGCGGATCGACGCCAAGATTCATCGCCACCTCGATAGTTTCATCGAACTTCGCCTTGGCCCGTTCCTTGATCATCTTCACCGCTTCAGTAAGCGGATAAAGCTTCTCGCGATCAATGCCATCGCGCGCTTTGCTCGTGCGTTTTCCAAGCGTGCTCATGCCTTTACCTCCAGGCCCATGGAGCGAGCGGACCCTTCGATCATGCGCATCGCCGCCTCGATGGTGTCGCAGTTCAAATCCTTCATCTTCTGCTCGGCGATCTCGCGCACCTGCGCCTTGGTCACCGACCCCGCCACGTCGCGGCCGGGCGCCTTCGAGCCGCCTTCGACCTTGGCCGCCTTCTTCAGGAAGTGCGAAACCGGCGGCGTGCGCAGCTCAAACGAAAACGAACGATCGGCATAAACCGTGATGGTCACGGGGATGGGCGCGCCCTTCTCAAGCTTCTGGGTCTGCGCGTTGAACGCTTTGCAGAACTCCATGATGTTGAGACCGCGCTGGCCAAGCGCCGGACCAATCGGCGGCGACGGATTGGCCGCCCCGGCCGGCACCTGCAATTTCACATAGCCAGTGATTTTCTTCGCCATTCTCCACTCCTGTTAGTGGTGCGGATCTCGACGGCTGGCGACCGCCTCACCTCCCACGTGGTTCACTCACTTCTCCTTCTCCCCGCGTGCGGGGAGAAGTAACTTATAATTTCTCCACCTGCCCGAATTCCAACTCGACCGGCGTGGCGCGGCCGAAGATCGAGACCGCAACCTTGAGCCGCGAGCGGCCCTCGTCCACTTCCTCCACGGTGCCGTTGAACGAGGCGAACGGGCCGTCCGACACCCGAACCTGCTCGCCGACATCGAATGATACCGAGGGCTTAGGCCGCTCGATACCCTCCTGCACCTGGTGGATGATGCGCTGAGCTTCCGCGTCCGACAGCGGCATCGGCTTGTTGTCGGAACCAAGGAAGCCGGTCACCTTCGGCGTATTCTTGATGAGATGATAGGCATCGTCGGTCAGTTGCATTTTCACCAGGACATAGCCCGGGAAGAATTTTCGCTCGGCGTCGACTTTACGGCCGCGCCGCACCTCGACGACTTTCTCCTTCGGAACCAGGATTTCCTCGAACAGGTTTGAGAGCCCGCGCTGCTTGGCCTGCTCACGGATCGAATCCGCGACCTTGTTCTCGAAGTTCGAATAGGCGTGGACCGCGTACCACCGGCTGGTCATGTCGTTAAATTCCGGGTCGTGAACGTTC
>Ga0335085_10014204_pt1 | contig 11638 bp, 9 predicted proteins | sample Lox_Sample_45_FD_206712 | JGI IMG/M metagenome (GOLD analysis project Ga0335085, IMG submission 206712) | Soil microbial communities from Loxahatchee National Wildlife Refuge, Florida, United States - Lox_Sample_4.5 | ecosystem: Environmental > Terrestrial > Soil > Wetlands | place: USA: Florida...
CGCCTCGTCCGGGGTCGTGAAGGTCTTCTGATCGGCAGCGTTCGCCAGGCCGGCAAATAACAAGTTCGCAAGAAGAAAGGGCACCAGAAACGTTCTTGAGTTCATTTTATTTTTATCCTTCTCGAGAGTTATCTGGTTCATCGCTACTTCTTTCTGCCCGCGGCAGCCGGCTTGGAATGCGCACCCATACTGGCATGGCCACGATTACTTGCAGCTCGATCACTGTTCGGACTGCTCACGCCGCCAAATGCCCCTCCCGATGAAGACTGCGGGCGACTCGCCTGTTGCGGCGCCGGCCGCGAGGCAGGCTGTGTCTTGGGTGCCGGCCTGGACGCATTCGCATTGGCTGTGGAAGGTCTCGCAGTCGGCGTGTTGCCAGTGGCCGGTCGTGATCCTCCTGCTTGCCCGTATCCACGATCACCGGAGGGATTTCTTGCCGGCACATTTCCTGTAGTGGGCCGGTTGTTCGCACTGCCCGCCATGTTGGATGGCCGGGCCGGCCCGTTGTTCGCAGCGTTTGCGCCCTTGTTCCCCTGATACGTGGTCTGCCCCTTCCAGTTATTCCCGTTGTTTCCCGTGCTCGGCCGTTGCCCGCTGTTCGCCGCATTGCCCGCATTCCCTGGCCGATTCTGCACGTTCCCGGTCGATGGCCGTGCGTTAGTGTTCGCGGTGTTGGTCGGGCGGTTCCCCTGATAGGTGCTCGGCCTGTTCGCGTTATTCGGTGTTTGCGCTGGTCGATAGTTCACGCCTTTATTTCCGCCCGGCGTATTTCCCATGCTCCTGGCGTACACCCCATTCTTATTGTTGTTGTAAGGCACCGGCCTCGGTTTGTAACCGGGATTCAGATTATTGTTGTTGTTGAAGCGGTTGTAATAATTATTGCTGTTGTTGATGTAGATGTTGTTGTTGCCGTAGTGTACCGGCCGGTTGTAATTGTAACCGCCGTGCCAGCCTCCGTAGTACACCGGGCGGTAAACCGGAGGATAATACGGTCTCGGACCGTACCACACGCCTCCATATCCCCACGCTGGATAATAATAATTGTTATTGCTGATGGCCGCGCCGACCGCTATTCCCGCTCCGAACGACAGCAGTCCAATCAGCACCGCGGTTCCGGTGCTTACTCCGGACTTCTGCTCTTGCACCACCACGGTCGAATTACTGCTGGAAGTCGCCGGGGCGCTGGATGTGGTGGTGGTTGTCGTGGTGCCTCCCGGAGTCGTGGTCGTCGTGGTTGTGGAGTACACCCGGCTGGGATCGTACTGCGGCACATAGACGACCTTCGGATCCGTCGGCTTCAACTCCACGACTTCCTTGCCCTGGTCTTGCTTGACGTCCACCGTCATTTGCGGAGAACTTTTCAGCGCGCCATTGTCCACGGCTTGGGCCCGCAATCTTTGCACGGATTCCAGCACCGCCTTCGGATTTCCTTGATACGCCGCGCCCAATTGCTTGGTCCAGTCAAACTGCGTGCACATCAAATCCACCACGGTGGGATAGTGCAAAAGCGCCTGCATAACGGGAGTGAAGCCCGCTTTGCTCGACGCTTGATCCAGCGCCGCTTCCTTCAAATTTTTATTCTCGTCCAGCACCAACCAGTTCCCGCCATCCATCACTTCCTGCGGATCCACGGAAGCCTGCAGCAAAACGGCCAGCACCGGGTCCGGATACAGAGCAACCGGCGCCAGTAATTCATCGAGACCATCGGCCGTCAAGTTCACTTCCGGCAATTGCGTCTGCGGTGCTCCCGGGGCCGCTTGCGCATCTTGCCCCGTCGATTCAACCGGTGCCTGCTGAGCGGAACTGTCCGTGCTTTGTTGCGGCGTCACGGACGCGGAGGTGCTTCCCTTGCTGCCGCATCCGAGCAATTCCGAACTGCCGCTCAACAGCAGAAACGACATGAACAATGACATGCAAGACTGCATTCGCTTCATAGAACCTCTCACTCGGCGACCCTACCGCTTCGGTGTGCGAACAATACTCTCAGGCGTGCCAGCAAACCACCCGGCCTACCTTCCGAACGTCGTCCGGCTCTTTGAGTAATCAAACTTCCCCCGGTAAACCTACCTGATTACTCGGAGTTTGCCCATTGGTAAAAGTTACAGGGGAAACGGCGCGGTCTCGGCCTCTACTTCGATTCCGCCGGGATGACGTTTTGTTTCTCCAGTTCTTTGGACACGACTTTCACCAGGTCTTTGATTATCTTCTTCACCGAACCTACGTCGAAGGTGTTGGTAGTCCCCGTCCACACCAGTTCGCCATCGTGCTTTGCCGTGGAATAGGAATTCACCTCCACCTGCGCTTCCTTTTCGGTTTCCATATAGCCCGGCGTATAAATCACTGGGGCCAAGGCGCCGTAGTAGCCATAGAAAGTCCCGTAATAGGGAAACGGTGTGTACGCTTGCCCAGGTACATAGGTGGTCTTCGTATCTTTCTTGGTCAACCGGGCCACGACAATTGCGTCGAAGTTCTGTTCCTTCACCAGCTCGCGCATGTCGTTCATGTCGATCGGGGTGAGGTCGGGCCGCGGCATGAATTCGTAGCTGGGAAAGGCCTTGGTGCCCGGCCGGGAGATTGCTGCCACTAACTCGTCTTCAAATTCTGCCCGGTTCGCGGCTTTCCCATTCAGGGCCAACACCAAAACATTCTGGAAAGCTCCGCCCGTGTAGCTCGGGTTCTTCCAGCTGAATTCGAGTTTCGGCGCAGCAACCGATGCCAGCGCCAGGCTCATCACGATAACCACCAACAACATTGGTTTCTTTCTCACGTGCGTTCCTCCGTCGCTTCCATTCCATCCACTACTGATTCAATGCTCCGTCGTTCTCAACAACCCCATCCGTATGCTGATTTCACCTTCGGGAGTCAAGCGCTCCCGTTGCCGCCACTTCAGAATGTCCAACCCAGTCCCGTGCTTATACCTTGCGCGTTCTTACTCGCGTTTAACGGCGGCCGGCTATCGAAATTGTCCCAGAACGAGAAGTTCAAGTAGAAGTTGTTCGACAGTTTCACCTTGAAAACATCTGTAGTGGTAAAGCGGATGCGACCAAAATCCGATAGGCCCGGAAACAGCAAAGCCTGGGACTCCAATGTATAGCGGTCGAAATGAAACAGTTGATATTCCGCCCCCAGCAGCAGCTCCGCGTTCTGCTGAGTCGGTTGCGCCAGTCCCGATTGATAATTCGCTTCCGTGAAATCTGCCCCAGCAAACCAGCGGAGAGCATTTTGGTTGTTGCGGATAAAGTAACGGCCATATGCCCCGCCCAGTGTTGTGCGTAATACAAGATCCTGTTCCGAGCTGTGCAGAAAATCCGAAAGTCCCACCAAATAGGAATTGCGGTTCAGAAAGCGCTCGCCGTACGACTGCACTTCGAACAAATTCGTAGTCGTCCCGCCCGATTGACCGCTAAACGAAGCCGTGTACGATGCCCCGGCAGCCCACTTTGCACTGGGATACTCCACGCTTGCAGACGAGTTGAGCGAAGACTGGCTGTTGCCGCTGGTGTAGTTGTAGCCGAGGTCGATGCTGCCCTTCAGTTGGCGCCAGAAGTTCCGCTTCTGCGATTCGATCTCGACAACATCGCCACCCGCGATAGGCACTTCCAAACCCTCGGCACGCACAATAACATCCTTGCCCGGCGCCGCCGCGGCTTCGACTTTCGAAATCGAGCCCGTCAACCGCTTCCCGTTGCTCAAGACGATCTGGAAAGTCGCTTTGCTCTCGACTTTTTCAACCTGCAGCCAATCTACCCCCACGGATCCCGAGAAGTAATCCGTTTGCACGTAAAGAATGCCCTCTTGCAATCGTTTCACTTCTCCCGTGAGGCGGTCGCCGTTTCTCATGATGACGGTGTCGTGGCGGCTGACCTTCGCCGCGCAGGTAGCGCTGTTGGACAGCCACCAGAGGCCAGAAAATAGAAAGACCAATCCGACTCGCGATCTCAGCGACATTTGAGTGCTCCTGTTTTACGCAACCCTGCGCAGTCGCCGGGCTCACGGATTGCCAGACTGTACTGGACAATCCGTAGCGCTACAACTGCGCACTGTGCCATGGTCCTCGGGTTACGCGGGCCCGCCCGCCGCGAGTTTCAGTTTAGTTTTGCTGTTGCACGAGGGGAATTTGCGATGCCAGTTGCAAGTCGATCAAAGCGCTGAGCCGGCGATCGATTTGAAAGAACGTGGCAGTCTTCGTGCCTGGCAGCACTTTATTAACGATGGGCACATACTTGATGCGCAGTTGCGCCGTCGCTTCGTCCAAAGCCAGCGAACGATTCAGCAACGTCTGTGCTTGCGCATCGTTTAATGTTCCAAAATTCTGAGCGTATTCCTTGATCAGCGCATACTTCTGGTCGCCCAGCTTGGTCATTTCCGCGGCATACTGATCGTAAACCGGCCAAAACTTTGTGGCTTCCGCATCCGTGAGCTTCAAATTTGCCGCGATGAACTGTTTCTTGTTGGAACGCAGATCCTGACGCAACAGCTGTATGTCCTGATCGGTGACCGTCGGGGAGTCCGATTTTGCCGCCGATTGCGCGCGCCCCGCCGGAGCCGCTAGCAACCAGGCGCCCGCCACCAATATCACCATCGCCATCATCTTATTCTTCATTTCCATTCTCCTTTTTGTCACTTGAATTCACTGCCGGCATCGCCGTGCGCCAACCAACGCCGTTAACTCTTCTTCGGCGGAAAATTCTTCAACAGTTTCTGCATCGCCTTATCCAGATTCTTTTGCTGTTTTTCCTGATTCGCTCCGCTATCAAGCGTCTTGGTCGCTCGTCCCGTCCACACCAATTGTTTCGTCGTAGGGTCATACATATCTAGAACAAGGGTTCCCACCTTGATGGCAGAACTCGTGGCCGTCGCCATCCCGCCTCCCCAACGCACTCCGCCCCCCATCCCATAGGCATTCCACTGTTTCTCTTGATCGATGGACGCCTGGTAACCGACGTAGAGATCGGCTTTCTCCCCGTCCGTTTTGGTCAGACCCTTAGCGGCAAGTTGCGCGTCGATGGACTGCTTGATTTGCGTGTCCACGATCTGGTTGGGATACGATGCGCCCTCGATCGTCACCCATTTGTAGCTGCGGTACTTGGTGAAGTCCGTTCCCGGCATGGAGTTCGTTGTCACATCCTGGGCCCGCGTCACACTGCACGCCAGCAGCGCCAACACCAACCCTATGCCGATTTTTGCCCATCTATTTCTTGATTCACGCATCATCGTTTGCTCTCCGTTTTCCGCGATTTCGTAAATTCGCTCCGAATCCCAGACTACTTTCACATTCGCTGCACACACCTACCCGCCCAAAAGACGACCATTCCTTTTCGCTATCTCCTGTTCAGTTCTTTGCCCCGGGGTCTACCACACAGCGAAAACCGAGATGGTTCGTGCCGGTGCTCACTTCGCCCTTCCCGCGCGTCCCCACCATGTAGCGAGAACAGTACTGATCCGTGCACAGAAACGACCCGCCACGATGCACTTTCTTCTTCTCGCTGGGTTCGGCCGGATCGTACGGAGCGTCTGGGCCTTTCGGATCGCGCGCCACTCCACCTTGCTGCGCCAACATCGCGTAGTAATCGGGCCGGTACCAATCCGACGTCCATTGCCAGACGTTTCCCGCCATATCGTAAAGACCGTATTGATTCGGCGCATATTGCGCCACCGGAGCCAATCCAACGAATCCGTCCGCGCCCGTGTCCTTCTCGGGAAAATGCCCTTGGTAAGTGTTCGCCATCCACTTTCCGTTGGGCCGGAATCTTTCTCCCCAGACATATGGCTTCCCCGCTACCCCACCGCGCGCCGCGAATTCCCATTCCGCTTCCGTCGGCAAACGCTTGCGCGCCCACTTCGCGTAGGCTTCGGCATCCGGGTAAGCGACCTGCACGACAGGGTAATTCTCTTTTCCTATGATCGAGCTTTGCGGGCCCGTCGGGTGACGCCAATTCGCGCCTTTCACGTAACTCCACCACTGGAAGTGATCGTTCAACGCGACCGCATGTTTGGGCGGAGAAAACACGACTCCTCCGGCATAGAGATTCTCGGGCGGCGCGCCAGGAAACTCCTCGGCCGTTGGAGTCCTTTCCGCAATAGTCACATAGCCGGTGGCTTTCACGAACGCCGCGAACTGCGCGTTCGTTACATCCGTCTTATCCATGAAGAATCCATCCACGTAGACGCGATGAATCGGTCGGGAATCTCGAGTCGCCTGCATCCCTACAGCGTTCATATCCATGGCGTCCTGTGCGCCCATGGAAAATTCTCCGCCAGGTATCCAGGCCATTCCCTTCGGCGCAGGGCCCGGAGCCGGTTGCTTGTTAGCGACCGTGGGGCCAAAGGTGACCGCGTGAGACGGCTCCTGCGGTCTGGCTTGTAGTCGAATCGATGCCAATTGCAGGCAACTCACACAGGTAACCAGCGCCACGAACAATAAGCTCAAAACACGATGAACAACTATCTTGTTCGCGAAATGGCCCCGCTCTGCTCTGCCGGCGGCAGCACCCTCGCGAACGGCTTTATCCTGCGCCATTCCCATTAGGTCCTATTCCTTGAAAACCAGTGGCGGCCCGCTGACCTTCTTGCCCTTGAGCGCCACGGTGACTTCCACTCGGTCCGCAATTTTAATGAAGGGAATACCACTATTCATACCAAATTCTTTGCGGTCAAAAGCCATCGTCCCCTTGATCTCGCCCGAGCCTGTTCCCTTCCCATAAATCGTGAGGTTTAGAGTTTCGGGCTTTGAGACTCCCCGTATAGTGAACGTTCCCTGCACATCAAAGGTGGTGGGGCCAGTCTGCACAATTTTGCTGGAATGAAACGTGATATACGGGTTCTGACTCGCGTCGAAGAAGTCCTTGCTTTTCAACTTGTCGTTCTTCATACCACTTCCGGTGTCCACAGAGTCTGCTTGGATCTTGATGTCTAGGACCCCTGACGTAACATCCGTCGACGGAAATGTCAGCGTCGCTTCCCACTTATCGAACTTTCCATCGATCGCCACGGAGGCCTTGACCGAGAACTGCACGTTGCTCACTTCTGGCAAGATCACGAAAACCGGACCCTGCGCTCGCGCGGGTAAAGTCAGCAAGGCTAATGCGAAAAGACTCAAGACCGCAAAACGCATGGAATCCCCCTTAAGGCGGTTTCAAACCGTAGCTGCTAGGATGACCCGCATGGGTGCCGCAGAGAATTGTCAGAACTGACAATCCCGCCGATTTCCCCAAACGGTCGCGACAGCGTGGCGGACATCTGTCTGGCTGGCCTGCGTAAGGCGCTGGCTGAGAGGCGAAAGATCCGTGTGACCTCCGTCACAGTGTTCCGTGGATATCAACCGCAGTATTTGCTACGATGTACGCAACTGCGGAGATTGAGCGTGTGTCAATCTGAGGATATTCGCTGACGTCATCCGGTCAATCTGGTTGGACTCCACAGCCCATGGAGCATTCGTAAGGGCCTCTGTGATTGCCAATCCAGAGTTATCTTCTTCATCTCCGAAAACTGGCTGAACGTTACGTCGCTCCGTACGTCCGCCCTGAAAACAGGTTGCTATGGCCGCTCTCTTGCCCGTGGCTCGTAAGTCTGTCGGAGTTCGTCTCTACCTTGCTGCGGCAAGGCTGCTTGCTGCTATTTCCGAACGCTTTCGGCGTTTCGGCAACCATCGAATCGTCCCGGCGCTTTCTCTTTGGCCCCTAGCGCTCATCGGCATCGTCATTGTCAAAGCCCTCCTTTCCCTGTTGTTGAAACCAGGATCGTTTCTGCTAGCCCACAGCGGCATTCCTTATTTTCTTCTTCTCCTGCTGGCTGCCGGCTTGGCCCTCCAAAATGGATTTCAGAATACGCTGAAGAACCGGCCGTTTTGGGTGCTACTGGCAGCCGCCTGTGGCCTCTGGGCTCTGGACCAGTGGATTTTCCTGTATTACGAATTTGTTGTTCACGCCAACGTGCCCGACAACTCCATCGCCGATCCCTTGCTGTTTCTGCACGTCTCATTGCTCATCGCCGCGGTATCCACACTTCCCCATCGCGACACCTTGGAACGTAAGCTCTACCCCCAAGCCTTAAACTCGGTTCTCGTACTCATTTTCTGGGGATTCCTTTACTTTTACGTGGTCTTTCCGTACCAACTCTTCTCCAGCTCCGCGCGCTACGCCTTAACCTTTGATTCTCTCTACTTGCTGGAAAATTGGACGCTTATCCTGACCATAGGCTTTTTGAGCGTTAGTGCTAGCGCCCCCTGGAAGCAGATCTATCTCCACCTGCTAGGGGCGTCAACCCTGTACGCTTTAAGCTCCGCGCTGGCCAATCTCGCGATTGACTCGGGCGGCTACGTCTATGGAAAGCTCTACGGCGTAGGCCTTACGGCCGCCGTCTGCTGGTTTGTGTGGATTCCACTGCGCGCTCGCCAGTTAGCGGTAACCGAACGAGGCGCGGCTCACCCCGAACACCACCAACGCTCGCCGGCCTCCGCGTGGGCCATGCTCGTCGTGGTGTTCATCTCCATCCCGATTGTTTGGGAGTTACTCCGCAGCGACGGGGTAACCGATCGGCGCACCTTCCGCATGTTGGTCGCTGTCGCCGCTATCGTTTGCCTGGCCAGCGCCGCCTTCATTAAAGAATATCTCGCCAAGAGCGAATTGGCAGCCACGCTCGGTTCTGCCCATGAACGCCTTCGTTTGGCCATGGAATCCGCCAACACGGTTGGCTGGGATTGGGACCTCAACACGAGCCACGTTTCTTGGTTTGGCGACCTGAAGACGAACTTCGGTATCGATTCGGAGACCTATGTCGAGCGCGCCGCCGACTTCTTCCAGCGTTACGTCCACCCGCTGGACCGTGAGCGAGTCTCCACCGCGGTCACCGAAGCAAGAAGAAATCACACCTTGTACCACGGGGAGTTTCGCGTCCTTTGGCCCGACGGCACTCTACGCTGGGTCTCTGCCAACGGAGAATTCCAATATTCCGCCGACGCCAGAGCGACGCACATGCTCGGCATCGCCACCGACATTACCGAGAAAAAAGAACTGCAGACCGCGTTGCGCGAAAATCAGGACCGCATGGTGGCCATCGTGGAATCCTCCGATGACGCCATCATTTCCAAGGACCTTGATGGCATCATTTCCACTTGGAACCGCAGTGCCGAGCAACTCTTCGGCTATTCTGCCGCAGAGGTTGTCGGGCAGCCAATCACTCTCATCATTCCAGACGAGCTGCGCGACGAAGAAGCCTACATTTTGCAGTGCATGCGATCTGGCGAACGTATTCACCACTGCGAAACGTCTCGGGTTACCAAGGACGGCAGAAAACTCCGGGTGTTACTGACCGTTTCCCCTTTGACCAACTCTTCCGGCGCGATTATCGGCGCTTCTGCCATCGTGCGCGACATCTCCGCCCAGAAGCAGGCCGAGCAAGCTTTACGCAATAGCGAGGAACGCTTCCGCCTGTTCATGAACCACAGCCCGGCGGTTGCCTGGATGAAGGATCGACAAGGCCGTTACATCTACATCAACGAAACCTACGAAAAGCACTTCGGCGTCCAGTTGCGCGACCGCCTTGGCAAAACCGACTTCGAAATTTATCCCCGCAGCATCGCCGAACAATTCGCTAAAAACGACCAAGACGCTCTTACTGCTGGGTATCCTGTCGAATTCACCGAGGATTCCATTGATCAGCAGGGAAATCCATGCTATTGGCTTGCCTATAAGTTCCCTTTTCACGACGCCTCCGGTCAAGTTTTTGTGGGTGGGATCGGCGTCGACGTGACTGAGCGGCGTAAAGCCAAAGAATCGCTGCAGGCTTTGGCCGGTCGCCTAATTCACGCGCAGGAGGAGGAGCGTGCCCGCATTTCCCGGGAACTCCATGACGATTTCAGCCAGCGCCTCGCCCTTCTCGGCGTCGGTCTCGCTCAATTATCAAAGAAACTTCCCTCCAACGGTGGCGAACGCGAACACGTGTCCGGGATGCTGAAGGCAATTCGCGAATTGTCTACCGATCTTCATACCCTCTCTCACGAACTGCACTCCAGCAGGTTGGAGCACGTCGGTCTGGTATCGGCGCTCCGTGGCCTTTGCAAAGAGATCAGCGAGAAATACAGAATCCAGGTTGACTTCGCCGCCGAGGAACTCCGTTTCCCAATTTCGCAAGATGTGGCCTTAACCCTCTTCCGCGTCACTCAGGAAGCGCTTGGCAACGTGGTCAAACACAGTAATGCCGGCGCGGCGGAGGTTGCACTCGTCACCGGTGCAAATGCCATCACCCTTACTATCTCCGATTCAGGCATTGGCTTTAATCCCTCCGTTCAGAAGCCGGATAGCGGCATTGGCATCATCGGGATGTGCGAAAGGCTCCGGCTGGTCGGAGGCCAACTGCAGTTGAATTCCAGTCCCAATAGCGGAACCCAAATTGTCGCTGAAGTGCCTGTGACCACCGCGGCAGATACGCCACTGCCAGCGGCCCAGGCGGTGGGGAGGTGAAATGCCGCAACGTCCACGAGTCCTGCTCGCAGATGATCATCAAATGTTGGCGGATGCGCTCAAACGCCTCTTGGAGCCTCGCTTCGAGGTCGTAGGCATAGTTTGCGATGGGCGCTCGCTCGTCGCCGCCGCCGAGAAGCTGCGACCCGACGTCGTCGTGGTCGATGTCGCTATGCCGCAATTGAATGGCCTGGATGCCGCGCGCCAAATTAAACACCGCTCCCCAAACCTAAAGATTGTCTTCATCACCATGAATGAGGACCCGGACCTCGTCGGAGAAGCTTTCCGCGCGGGCGCTTCTGCTTTCGTGCTGAAGCAGGCCGCGGCATTCGAATTGACGGATGCCATCGACAAAGTGCTAAAGGGTGGCTTGTACGTCACCCCCCGGGCTGCCGAGGGCCAAGCGCACATCTCTTTGCGGGATCCCAAAGCCCGAGCTCACAGCGCGGAACCCACCGCCCGGCAGCGAGAAGTCATCCAACTATTAGCCGAGGGCCATTCTATGAAAGAAATCGCCGCCATCCTCAAGATCACCAAACGCACGGTGGCTGCTCACAAATATGCCGTCATGGAACTACTGCAACTGCACACCAATGCCGATTTAGTTCAGTACGCCATCAAACGCAGAATCATTTCGATCTAGCTTCACCGGACTTCTCCCATTGTAATTTCTGCCAATAGGCAATCGCTCGAATCACGCGCAGCCTGTGGTTAGACGTTGATTTTCGCCCGGCAGATACGGACTCCATGCAACAACTATCACCGCACTCGACCGCCATCCCGGCTGGAACTGCAAAACAGTTCCAAGGTGACTGGCTATGACTGGCAGGCGCATCGTTCTCGCCGATGATCTCTCTCCAGTGCTCAGCGCTATTACGCGCTTGATCGGGAACTCCTTTGAGATCGTCGGTAAAGCTTCCGATGGCTTCAGCGCATTAGCCGCGATTATGACGCTCGACCCCGACGTGGCCGTTTTGGATATCTCCATGCCCGGTATGAGTGGGATTGAGGTCGCTCGGGAGATCAGAAGCCGAGGCGCCCGGACCAAGGTCGTATTTCTCACCGTCCATGAGGACGTGGAGATCCTCGCTGCCTGTCTCGCCGCTGGAGGTCTCGGGTACGTCGTCAAAGTACTTATGGAAACGGACTTAGTCCCCGCGCTCAACGGGGCCTTGGCG
>Ga0335085_10014205_pt1 | contig 11637 bp, 10 predicted proteins | sample Lox_Sample_45_FD_206712 | JGI IMG/M metagenome (GOLD analysis project Ga0335085, IMG submission 206712) | Soil microbial communities from Loxahatchee National Wildlife Refuge, Florida, United States - Lox_Sample_4.5 | ecosystem: Environmental > Terrestrial > Soil > Wetlands | place: USA...
TCTCGCCCGAGGGCCGAACCGATCGCCACCAGATCTGGATGCGGCCCGAGGCCGTGCCCGGGCTGCGCAGGCTCGCCGACGCCGTGCACGCCGAAGGCGCTGCCGTCAGCGCCCAGATCGGGCATGCCGGACCGGTCGCCAACCCCGTCTCCAACCGGCTGCCCGCACTCGGCCCCTCCCGCCGGCCGAGCCCGCTGGGTCTGCGGATGATCAAGGCCGCCTCCGCCGCTGACCTGCACCGCATCACCCGCGCCCACGCCGAGGCCGCGCTGGTCGCGCGCGATGCCGGCTTCGACGCAGTGGAACTCCACTTCGGGCACAACTACCTGGTCAGCTCGTTCTTCAGCCCCAGGCTCAACCGGCGCGAGGACCGGTTCGGCGGGAGCCTGGCCAACCGGGCCCGCCTCGCCCGTGACATCGCGCGGGCGGTGCGCGACGCGACCGGCGGCCAGCTCGCGATCATCGCCAAGCTGAACATGGACGACGGCGTGCCTGGCGGGTTCTGGCTCGATGAGAGCGTCCAGGTCGCCCGGTGGCTGGAAGCCGACGGGAGCGTCGATGCCCTCGAGCTCACCGCGGGCAGCTCGCTGCTGAACCCGATGTACCTGTTCACCGGGGACGCGCCGGTCCGCGAGTTCGCCGCGCAATTCCCGGCGCCCGCCCGGGTGGCCATCCGGCTCGCCGGAAGCCGGTTCCTGCGCAGCTACCCCTACCAGGAGGCCTACCTGCTCGACCGGGCCCGCCAGTTCCGCGCCGCGCTGAACCTGCCGCTGATCCTGCTCGGCGGGATCACCCGCAAGCAGACCATGGACCTGGCCATGGCCGAGGGCTTCGCGTTCGTCGCCATGGCCCGCGCCCTGCTGCGCGAGCCCGATCTCCTCCGCCGCATCCAGGCCGATCCCGAGGCCCGGTCGTTGTGCATCCACTGCAACAAGTGCATGCCCACCATCTACAGCGGCACTCACTGCGTCCTGACCTCCCCGCGCACAATCTGATACCGCCAGCAGCGCGCCCTGCACCAAGCGCCGCAGCCACCGCGGTGGTCAGCGATCTTCATTGCCGGCCAGCCGGTCAGGAGTGTGCTGGCGGGTGCCCTGTCAGGCCGGGGAAGGTCACGCCGGTGAGTACTTCCGATGCTGTCCACAGGCGGTAGGCGAGCTGCTCGTCGCGGGCGGTCCTGGCGTAGCGGACCTTGCGTGGAGCGCCCATGCCCTCACCGGGCCCACAGGGCCCGTAGTAGTCGCCGCCGCGGGCCCGGGGGTCGGTGGCGGCGCGCAGCACCGGCAGCGCGCCTTGTGCGGCGGGCTGCCCGGTGAACGAGGCGGCTAGCCCCATCGCCCGCGCGAAAATGCCGCCGCCGCCCAGGTTCGGCCCGCTGTAAAGCAGCCCGGTACGGCTGTAGCCGGGGTGGGCGCCGACGCTGATGGTGGCGGCGCCGGCCGCGCGCAGCCGGCGGTCTAGCTCCAGGGTGAACAGCGCGTTGGCCAGCTTGGACTGGCTGTAGGCCCGCCACCGGCCGTACCCGTGCTCGCCTTGCAGGTCATCGAGCCGGATGGAGCCAAACCGGTGAACCAGGCTGCTGACCGTCACCACCCGGCTGCCCGGGCGGGCCAGCAGGACCGGGAGCAGGCACAGGGTGAGCGCGAAGTGCCCCAGGTGGTTGGTGCCGAACTGCAGCTCGAACCCCTGCGCCGTGACCTGCCGGCCGGGCACGGCCATCACCCCGGCATTGTTGATGAGCAGGTCCAGCCCCCCGTCACGGCCCAGGACCTGGCCGGCCAGCCGGGCGACCGAGTCCAGATCGGCCAGGTCCAGTGCGACCAGATCAACCGCCGCCGCGGGCACCTGCCGCACGATCGCGCCGCGGGCAGCCCCGCCACGACCGGCGTCACGACAGGCCAGCAGAACGACAGCGCCGTGCCGGGCCAGTTCCAGCGCGGCCTGGAAGCCTATACCGGAGTTGCCGCCGGTCACCAGGACCGTACGGCCATGCTGGCCCGGCATATCAGTGGCAGCCCACCCAGCGGGCATGACGGTTCTCCGATCACCCGGCAGACCCGACTCATCCTGGCACCACCACACCCGCATGCACGCACCGGCCGCATCGCAGCCGCCCTCCCCCGATCACCTATTGCGGCGGCAGTGTGCGCGCTGCTCCAGGCGAGAGATGATCACGCAGCGCGACGAGGGCTGGCCCCGAGCGCTGCGCGACGCTCCACTGATGCGGGCATCAGGTCGTTTATCAGGACGTTCGGCCCTACTGGGGCGCCTCCGCGCTGTGCATGGTTTCGGCATCATGGCTCCGCGACACGCTCGGGGTTAGGCGGGCCGCGTTCGCGGACACGTTCAAGGCCGCGGAGGTGATGGCCATGCGACCCGAGGACGGAAATGCACGCCAGGTCCGGCAGGCCTTTGCCGACGGCGCGACAATGGACGAACTGGAGAAGCACATCGCATTCCTGCGCTCCCCCGGTGCCCCGGGTGACGCCCAGCCGGCACGGGAGGACGACACGCGGACGGTGCGGCTGGGAGCCGCGAAACTCCAGGTGCCCCCGATGGCCTGGCAGACACGTACGGGGGGCGGCCATGCACTTTGACACCGGCCTGTCGTGGGTGGATGTGGAAGACGACTTCAGCCGGGCCCGGCGGCGGCAGGTGATGGCCCGGCTCGCCGGCTGGCTGCGCCGCCGGCCAGACGCCGACCGCATCCTGTCCTTCGACGAGGTGGTCGCCGCCCTGGGCTGGCGCGGCGGGCACTACCTTGGCCTGCAGACCATCCAGCTCGAAACCGTGGCCGGAACCGTCGACTCCCGGCGCGACTTCGACCGCAGGTTCCGGCCCACCTCTAACCGGGTGCGGCAGCGGTGGGAGCGGCTCGATCTCGCGCGGCGGCGCGGCGTTTCCCTTCCGCCTATTGACGTGTACCGCGTCGGCGACCTGCACTTCGTCAAGGACGGTCACCACCGCGTCTCGGTCGCCAGAGCCACCGGGCAGAAAACGATCGAGGCGTACGTGACCGAAGTGCTGACCCGGATTCCGGCTACCGGCATCTCCCGCCCCGGGGGCCTGTGCGCGGACGCGTCCTGCTGCATCATGGGTAACGTGCGGGCGGTGCACGGCGGGCAGCAGATATGACGCCGGCTTCGGAGGACGGGCCGCGGCCGCTGGTCCGGGACGTGCTGCTGCGCGACGGGTCGACACTGCGCCTGCAGGCCCCGGCGCCGGCGGACTTCGAGGACATCAAGGCGTTCTACGACGGCCTGTCGCCGGAGAGCCGCTACTTCCGCTTCCACGGCTACGGACGCACCGATTTCGCCGCGCGCGCAGCCGTTGAGGCCAGTGGCGCTGACCGGTTCGCGCTGATCGCCCGGCACGACGGCGCGGTGGTGGCGGTGGCCGGCTTTGACGGGCTGCGCGAGCCGCGCGCCGCTGAAGTCGCGTTCGCGGTGGCCGACGAATGGCAGCGGCACGGAGCCGGGACGCGCATGCTGGAGCAGCTCGCGGCGATCGCGGCCGAGCGCGGGATCCGCCGGTTCGACGCGGAAGTCATGCGCGAGAACCAGCCGATGCTGGACGTGTTCAAGGGCGCCGGCTTCGCCGTGCGGCGCCGGTCTTCATACGGCGAGCTGGTCGTTTCGCTGGATATCACGCCGACGGAGGCGGTGCAAGAGCGGATCGACGAGCGCGACCATTTCGCGGCGATCGCCTCATTGCGGCCGGTCCTGGCGCCCGCGTCGGTGGCAGTGGCCGGCGCCGCGGCGACGCCTGGCAATGTCGGCCGCGCGGTGCTGGCGAATATCATCGGCGGCGGCTTTCAGGGTGTGGTGACACCGGTGCACCGCGAGGGGGGCGTGGTCTGCTCGATGCGGGCCGTCCGCCGCCTGGGCGAACTGGAAAACCCTCCGGAGCTGGTGATCATCGCCGCGACCGGCGATGAGCTGCTTGAGTTCGCTGCTGATGCGGCGGCGAACGGGGCACGAGCGCTGCTGATTGTCCCCGCCGCTGCGGAGCAGGACGGCGAGACGTCCGCCATGCACGGAGAACGGCTGCTGGAGATAGTCCGGGGCGCGGGCTTGCGGATGGTCGGGCCGAACTCGTGGGGGGTGCTCAACACCGCCGCAGAGGTCGGCCTGAACACGGCGTTCTCTGGCGCGGCCGTGCGCGCCGGGGGGCTGGCGATCGGGTCGCAATCGGGTGGGCTCGGGCTGCTCGGACATGCGGCGGCCCGGCAGCTGGGGGTCTCGATGTTCGTCTCGGTCGGCGACCGGGCCGACGTCTCGACCAACGACCTGCTCGAGTACTGGGAGGACGACGAGCGGACGGCCGCGGTGATGCTGTACGTGGAGACGTTCGGCAATCCCGAGCACTTCACCCGGATCGCGCGGCGCGTGTCCCGTGAAAAGCCGATCCTTGCTCTCAAGGGGCGTCGGACCGCCGGACCGGTGCGCAGCGAACCGAGTTCGGACACCGCTGCGGCGCTGCGCGGCGACGCGGGCGCCGATGCGCTGTTGCATCAGGCCGGGGTGCTGCGGTTCCGGGGCGGCGAGGAGCTGTTCGACGCCGCCGTGTTCTTCGAGAGCCAGCCGCTGCCCAGCGGGCGCGAGGTCGGCATCGTCAGCAACTCACCGCGCCTGGCGACGCTTGGCGCCAACGCCTGCGCGGCACGAGGGCTGAAGGTCGGGCAGCCTAGCCAAGCCCGCAACCCGCTGGTGCTGGGGATCAGCGCCGGGCCGGACGAATACGCCGCGAGCATCCGCCAGCTGCTTGACGATGTCGGCATCGACGCGGTGACGGTCTACTACAACCAGGTTCTCACTGGCGACGCGGAGGCCGTGCTGGATACGATCTGCGCCGTCTCGGCGGAGCAGCCCAAGCCGGTGGTGGCATCTGTGGTGCGGTCCGATGGCCAGCTGCCTGCGCGGACGGGCCTGGGCGTGCCGAACTTCTTGTTCCCCGAGTCATGTGCGGCCGTACTGGCGTCCGCGGCCGAACGCCGCGCCTGGCTGTCGCGGCCGCTCGGCCAGCCTCCGCACTACCCTGACCTGGACGGGACGGCGGCACGCGCGCTGATCGATTCACTGCTTGACCGCGCGCCCGCCGGCGGCTGGCTTTCACTCGATGAGACACAAGCGCTGCTGGCCACCCACGGCATCCCGTTTGCCGCCTATAGTCGCTGCTCCGACCTCGAGCGCGCGGTGGCCGTCGCTGATGAGAGCGGCGGTCCGGTGGCACTGAAAGCCGACCTTGCTGCTCCCGCGCACGCCAGCGACATCGGCGGCGTGCTGCTCGGGCTGCAGGGCCCCTCGGCGGTGCGATCCGGCTGGCGCGAACTCCAGCGACGGGCGCTAGCCGCTGGCCGGGAATGGACCGGCGCGATCATCCAGCCCCTAGTGCCACCCGGCTCCGATATGCTGGTAGGAACGGTCCGCGACCCCGATCTAGGCTCAGTGATCGCGGTGGGCCTGGGCGGTCTCCAGGCGCGCCTGACCGAATCGGCCGCGTTCCGCCTGCCACCAGCCACCGACGCAGAAGCCGACGAGCTGATCGACTCCGCCAAGGGCGTCGCCGCTGAACTGAACGGGTTGCGCGGCAGCGCTCCCCTCGACCGGGAAGCGCTGCGCGAGCTGATCCTGCGCTTCGCCCTCCTGGTCCGGGCCGTCCCGGAGGTCGTCGAGGCCGACCTCAACCCCGTCCGATGCATGGCCAGCGGCTGCCTCGTGCTCGACACGCGACTGCGAATCGAGCACTGGCGCCCCACCGAGCGCGTCAAGACCTGGTGACCGGCGGCTGCAGGCACCTCCGCAGGCAGCCTCGCCGCCCTCGCCCCGGATATGCCCGTGGCGGACGGCCAGTCCGAGCCCGGGTATCCAGGCGGCGGGGCTGTCTGCTGGGGTGCGATGGCCGGTTACTTTGCCAGGCAGCCTCCGTCGGTTACCAGGGTCTGCCCGGTCATGTAGTCGGACGCGGCTGAGGCGAGGAAGAGCGCCGGCCCCTTGATCTCGGCGGCGTCCGCGATCCGGCCCATCGGGATGAAGGCGGTGATGGTGGCACGGACCTGCGGGTCGTCGATCGCGCCGCGGCTCAGGCTGGTCTGGTAGAAGCCAGGGCAGAGCGCGTTGACCTGGATTCCCTGCCTGGCGTACTCGAGCCCGAGCTCGCGGGTCAGGTTGACCACCGCGCCCTTGGCGGCGTTGTACGCCGGCGCCGGGAACAGGCTGGACGAACCGGCCAGGCCCCACATCGACGCGATATTGATGATCTTGCCGGACTGCTGCGCGACCATGACCTTCAGCGCTTCCCGCGCGCAGAAGAACACGCCATCCAGGTCCGCGTTCAGCACGGCACGCCAGTCAGCGGTCGGGTACTGGTGCAGCAGCAGAGCCTGCGGATCGGCGATCCCGGCATTGCTGAACAAGATGTCCAGCCCGCCCAGAACCTCTACGGTGCGCCTCACCATCGCCTCGACCTCGGCCTCCGCGGTGACGTCACAGCCGATCGCCGTACCGCGGCGGCCCAGGCCCTGGACTACCGCAGCCGTCGCCCGGGCCGACTCCTCATCGATGTCGGCGCAGGCGACATCCGCGCCCGCCTCCGCCATCGCCTCGCTGAATTGCCTGCCCAGGCCGCTGCCGGCCCCGGTGACCAGCGCAACCTTGCCGTCCAGGCTGAATAGATCCATCAGGTTACCCACGGCTCCCTCGCTGCCTCCCGGCCACTCGTACCTTTCCTGCGTACTCGCCGCCGCGCAGCCGCGGAAGAGGGAAATTCCGGCGCTGGCGAGAACCACAATCACGGTGATTCACCGCACCACGCTAACCACAAGCCAGCCAGGAGCGGATGAGGCCGGCAAGCTCCGCAGAGCCTTCCGCCGGCCAGGCACACGCCTGCGTGGCCCGTTCGGCCGGCCACATCCAGTCCAAGCGGCACAAGCTGCCCGGACCGCGCTACAGCTCAGCACAGAGGGCCGCAGGCCGACCCCTGTCCGCGGCAATCAAGCATGCACGGATTCTGTCGTGTGGTGCAGCGATGGTGAGTCGGCGGACGGCGTCAGGCATGCTGTGCCGCTGGTTCATAGAGCCGGATGTAATCGATCAGCATCGTCTGCGGGAAGGTTGCTGACTCGTCTGGCGGGACCGAGGCGGTGCCGCCGACGGCAATATTTATCAGCAGGAAGAATTCGTGGTCAAAGACCCAGGGTTTCCCGTTCAGGTCCGCCGGGGTCACGGCGTGATACAGATCATTGTCGACATACCAGAGGATCTTGCCCGGGTCCCAGGCGACCGAGTACACGTGGAAGTCGCGGCCGAGCGACGGGCCGACCGCACGCGACGCGCTGACGCCGCCCGGCCCGGAGTACCCCGGCCCGTGGACGGTTCCGTGTACCGTCGCCGGGCCGGTGCCGAAATGCTCCATGACATCGATCTCACCGCAACCGGGCCATCCGGACTGACCTATGTCCTGGCCCAGCATCCACAAGGCGGGCCAGACGCCGCGCGCACGCGGGATCTTTATCCGCGCCTGTATCAGCCCGTACCGGAACGACACCCGGTCTCTGCTGATCAGCCGTGCGGAGGTGTACCCGCAGCCGCCGTACAGCCGGCGGGCCAGCTCAGGATTAACCCGCCGGACCACGATGGCCAGATTCCCGGCCCCGTCAAGGGCCGCATTGCCCGGCTCATCGGTGTAATACTGCAGTTCCTGGTTTCCCCACCCGGAGCCGCCGGTCTCGGCCCGCCAGGTCCCCTCGTCCGCCGGGGTCCCCGGTGCGCCATCGAACTCATCAGACCAGGCCAGTCTGTACGCGCCTCCATGAACCCGGCCTCCCACGCGCGCCTCCTGACTCTGCCCGGGATCAAGGCTCCGGCCGCCGCCAGCCGCTACGCTGGCGGCACCCGCGCCCAAGTCCGCTCATCGGCAATGCCGGGCGTCCTGTCCCCGGCAGAAGGGTCGCCGGTGACCATCGACCCGGCGGAAAGACCGTCAGCTGCCATGCTGGACGGTCTCGGCGACGATCATTATGCCCGGCGTCGGCCGCATGGCAAGATCAAAGGTGCGATGCCCACGGATCTGACGGTGATTCTCGAACACCAGCCGGGAGAGCTTGCCCGGCTGGGAGAGATCACTGGCGAAGCCGGCGTCAGTATCCGCGGCCTTGCGGCGTTCACCGGCGAGGGCAGGGGCGTCGTCCACCTGCTCCTTGACGACCAGACCGTTGCCCGGTGCCGGGAGGCGCTCGAGCGCGCCGAGATGGGGATCGCCGACCAGCGCGAAGTGCTCGTGGTCAATATCGAGGACAGGCCCGGCGCCCTCGGCGAGCTGACCAGGCAGCTTGCCGAGGCCAACGTCAACATCGAGCTTGCTTACACGACCTTCGGGGGCATGAAGGTCGTGATTGCCACCGATGACCTTGCCAGCGCCCGCGCCGCGCTCCCGTAGCACGGGCTCGATGCTGGCCAGCGCTGGCCGCTGAGGGACACACAGCCGCCCGCCGTTCATAACGACAGACGCGCGCTATGCGGCGTGTCAGGGCGCTTCCGCGGAGTCGGCTCGTGAAAGTCCGCCCATTATTAGTCCGCCCATTAGTCCGCCCAGGTAAGGCGCTTCCGCGGAAACGTCACGATCATGGCTCCCAGCGGTGACGCGGCCAGCACCGCAGGCCAGGCGCATTCCAGCAGATCCCGGACCTGGTTCACCGCCGCCGTCGCACCGGTCGTCAGCTGGCTGCGGTGCGCTCCCGGGTTCCGCAGCCGCTCCCACACCGCGCTGGCCCGCTCCGGCTCATGACAGCGCAGCTCACTGGACAGCCGCGCGATCAGCATCGCGTCCTTCGGGTCCGACTTATCCCGGGTCAGGTCCTCAGCCTCGCGGGCCCGGCAGGCCCAGCAACGGCTGCACGCACACCAGGGCCGGCCCCCGCCCGGCCGCCAGCTGATCCAGGACCCGCCACCGTCACCGAGGCAAAACCCGCCTCGGCCGCCCGGGTCACCACCCAGTCCAGCACCTCGCCCAGCCCCCACGCCCGGACGCTGACCCGGCGGCGGGCAATCACCCGGGAATCGTGATCCGTCACCACTGCAGCCTGGGTGTCGTCAGCCACGTCAATCCCGGCGATGACGTTGCTGAGCGGAACCAGCTCCCGCAACCTCGCCAGCCGGGCGATGCGATTGCGGTCTCTGCGGGACAAGCCACTACCCTTACTCACCGACGTCCTCCTTGATGCGCTGGGATCCGAACCCGACAACCGCATCAGAAGGACGTCTTCACATCCAGCACCGACGCGCATAAGGAGTTACTAGCGTGCGTCCGCATGGGCGCTCGCAAGTGCCGCCCCACGCATCTCCGCGGGGCGCAGCCCGGGGTTCAGGGCGCGAGCCGGAATGGCGGGTAAACGTCCGTGACCAGGGTCAGGGCGTAGCCGATGACGCGGTTGTGCCACCGCGTCACCCCTTCGACGAAGCCGAACAGGCCACGAGGGTAACGGCCGGTGAACAAGATCGCGAACCATGCCGCGATCACGGCCGCAATCGCCGCGATTTCCAGGAAGAACAGCACGATGTAGTGCGGGATGGCCAGCAGCCATTTGACCAGCGGCAGCCAGCGGTTCAGATCGCGGGCGGCGTCCGGGTACAGGTAGTCGAGGCGGACCGACTGGTGATCGTCGGTGGACGGGTACTTATCGTCCATCAGGGCCAGGTAGATCAGCACCCGGCTGGCGAACCGCTGCAGCTCGAGATTCCAGTCGAACCACCAGCGCGGGTACTTCTGCCGGAACAAGATCATCAGCAGCGGGCCGAAGAACAGCAGGCCGCCCGCGCCGGCCGCCGCCCCGGTGGTCCCCTTGCCGTAGCTCCACTCCCAGGTCCCGCCGGCCACCGCGCCCAGCACGATCGCGATGGGGATAATGGTGAAGATGCGGAAAATGCTGGTCACGCGGTCAAGCTCGCGGTCGGGGTAGTCGACCGAGAAACTGACAGGGTATGCGGTCCCATCCATTGCATGTCTCCTTTGCCGGTACGCCCCCTCATGCACCATCGTCCTAGCTTTCCGGGAGACGGCAATGCCGCACTATGCGCTCCCCCGGGCGAAGGCTCCCGCGACCACCCCCCAGATCCCGGCGCGAACCCACCGCAACCCCGACTGGATCGCTCCACGGCCCGGAGCCCGCACGAGATGACAGTCCCCCGCGCTCGACCTAACAGAAGCCCCGACCAGGTTCCCACGCGGCATGAACGGGAGATTCGATTGGCTTGTTGCCGTCGGCGGCGCAAGGCACCGGCCGGTAATCGGGTTGGCCCGTCCGGCGGCTGCCGCCATGATGGGTTTGTGAATGTCGAGGAGATCAATATCGGTCCGAGCGAGGCGCTCATGCCTGCCGGGTCTGTTGCGGCGCTCGCGGGTAAGGCACTCCGGGGCGATCGGCACTTCCGCGCCGATGGTGCCAAGCCGGGCCAGGCGCCAATGACATTAAGTTAAGGTGGGGATTGGCATCAGCCAGAAAACGATCCTGGTCAGCGGGGTCAGCCGGGCTGTCTCGCCCGGTTTCCGGGTCTTGTAGCGGCCGCCGGGCCGCTTGGTCTTGCGGTCGTAGCGGCGGCCTGGGCGCCTGGGGACGAGGTTGCGGGCGAAGGTGATCTCGAAGGCCAGGTCGGCGGGGAGGTCGCCGAGGCGGTCAGGGGGAAAAGCATCCGGAGTCGCTGATGCGGCTGCGGATTCCGTCGCGGGCGCGGGTGAAGGAGATCCGGCCGGGGTCGATCCCGGCGTCGTCTGCGGCGTGGCTGATCAGGGTGCGGATGGCCTGGTAGCAGCAGAGCATGGCGTAGATCTCCTGGCGGATCATCGGCGGGGACTTCGACCGCAGCACTACCGCGGCGCCGCCGCGCAGCGAGGTCTCCAGCTCATCGAAGCAGGTCTCCAGCTGCCAGCGGGAGGCGTATGAGGCGGCTGCCTGCTCGCAGGTCAGCAGCCCTGGATCGAGGATGTCAGTGACCAGGGTGAAGGTCTCGGAGGTCTCGCTGCCGTCTTCGGAGGTCACCGAGTACTCGATGACGCGGACGGTGATGCCGGGGATGTCACCGCCTGCGGCGCCTTTGCGGCGCAGCTTGCGGGAGGCGGCCGGGTCGGCGATCCGCGATAGCCACGTGCCGTCGGCCAGCACTCCCAGCACGGGCAGGTCCACGTCGCTTTTCGCGCGCCACAGCACGTGCGCCCCGGTGGCCAGGACGTCTTTGAGCAGCCCGTGGGACAGGAAGTTCCGGTCGGCCAGCAGCAGGTCGCCGGGGGCGAGCTTCCCCAGCAGCTGGCGGGTCAGCGGCTGCTCACCGGTGGCCAGCGGCGAGATCACCGCGCCCAGCACCGCCCGCGTCCCGCACTCCCCGAGTCCCACGACGCGGACCTGCGGGAACGGGCCGCGCCCGCCGTCATTGCCCGGGTAGCCGAACTCCGCCCCGTTCTCCTCGTTATCGGGCAGGTCCAGGCACATCCCGTCAACGGCGACCAGGCGCATCCCCGCCACGAATGCCGATCGCTGATCCTGCCCGGCCAGCGGCCCGGCCGTCTCCTCCAGCAGCCGCTCCATCACCTGCCAGCCCAGCCGCTGGCGCGCGTATGTGATCGCCGCCGGGCTCGGCTGCATCCCCA
>Ga0335085_10014207_pt1 | contig 11637 bp, 11 predicted proteins | sample Lox_Sample_45_FD_206712 | JGI IMG/M metagenome (GOLD analysis project Ga0335085, IMG submission 206712) | Soil microbial communities from Loxahatchee National Wildlife Refuge, Florida, United States - Lox_Sample_4.5 | ecosystem: Environmental > Terrestrial > Soil > Wetlands | place: USA...
TAGGCTGTTGGCGGAGGCGGAATCACTTCATTCGCCAGCAGACGGAAGCCGAAAATCAAAAGCAGGATGACGCAGAGGCGGCGCACAATTCAAGGGTTGGTTGCCGCCGCCGGGTGGTTGAAATCAAATTGAACCTTGGGCGGTGTCTCCGCCCCTGGTGTGGCGCTAAAATAAGGTTTGTAATGGAAATTCAAGGCCGGGGCGTAGAGAAACGTCGGAAACGATTTGATGGCGGTGTCATACGCCTGGACCGCCGAGTTGAAATTCCGGCGTTCGACGCTGATGCGGTTCTCCGTGCCCTCCAGTTGCGCCTGCAATTCCAGGAAGTTTTCCGTCGCCTTCAAATCCGGATACCGCTCCACCACCACCAGCAAACGGGACAAGGCCGAGGAAAGCTGGCCCTGGGCCTGGTCGTAGGCCGCCAGCTTGGCTGGATCGTTCGGCGCGGAGTTGGGGTCAAGTTTTACTTGTCTCACCGAAGCCCGCGCCGCGGTGACTTCCGTCAGCGTGGATTTCTCGAAATTGGCCGCGCCAGAAACTGTCGCGACGAGATTGGGGACAAGATCAGCGCGGCGTTGATAGACGTTCTGCACTTGCGCCCACTGACTGTCCACCGCCTGCGACAGTTTGACGAGGTGATTGTAACTCAGGCCCGCCACCGCCACCAAAATCAAAAACAGGAGGCCGAGTATCACCAAAACAAAGATTGCAACGGCAAGTTTTTTCATAATTACCGTTGCAGTTTAATCTTTCCGCGCCGGGCAACAATTACAAAATTCGCCCTTGTCTGTAATTGGCGGGTGAACACCGTCTGCAATTCCCCTTTCCTGTCACGTCGCGGTGCAACGAAGACGGATCAATCCTTTTGAAATCTGCCGCAGAAATCTTTCAGCACCACAGCCAACGTTGATTTCAAAACCGATTCAGGCAGCAGGAATGGCTTTTCGGTGACAGTGACCTCTGCCTTTCCTGCTGTCAGCGCGAAACTTCCGGCCAGTTTGCCCATGACATGTCCGGTAAAATCGCCCCGAATATCGCCGTTCGGTGCAAAGACATAATGGCCGGTCACCTTGGGCTGCCCCGGGTTGGGATGGCAGAAATCACCGGCCAGTTCGTTGCCGTGGATGTGGACATCATGCTGTCCGGCCAGCGCCTGAAGTTCAGCGAACGTCGGTGCTCTTCCTAGTCGCTGCGTGATAGTCAAGGGCATCGTTTAAAGATTGTTATTTAATTTGGCCTGCTGCAAGAACTCATGAGCTTGCTGCCTTTTCACTTGTTTTGGAAGTTCGCTCTGTTATTCAAATCGCAGTGAACAATCCATTTCGACTCGGCATTCTCGGTTCCGGCAAAGGCTCGAATTTTGCCGCCATTGCCGAGGCGTGCGCATCTGGGAAAATCCCGGCGCAGATTGCGCTAGTTCTGAGCGATGTCGAAGGCGCTGGAATTTTGGGTCATGCGCGCGGGCGAAACATTCCGGCCAGATTCATCGCACCGGGGAAATTCCGCACCAAACTGGACGAGGAGGCGGAGCAGGCGTTTGTGAACGCGTTGCGGGAGGCGAAGGCGGATTTGGTGGTGCTGGCGGGTTTTATGCGCGTTTTGAAGGGCGATTTCCTGCGCGCGTTTGAAGGACGCATCGTCAACATCCATCCGTCGCTGTTGCCGTCGTTTCCAGGTTTGGCGGCGTGGCAGCAGGCGCTGGATCATGGTGTGAAGGTGACGGGCTGCACGGTACATTTTGTGGACGCGGGCGTGGATGCCGGGCCTATCATCGGCCAACAAACCGTGCCGGTGCTGGACAACGACACGGCCGATAGTTTGATTCAGCGAATTCACGGGGCGGAGCATGAGCTTTATCCCAAATGCGTGGCGGCCATTGCGCGCGGGGAAATTTCAGTGGTCGGGCGACGGGTTGTTTGGAAATAATAATTAACCACGGATGGACACGGATTGAAACGGATGATTCAGGAATTGCTCTTCACAGGAATTTTATCGGTGTTCATCTGTGTTCATCCGTGGTTGAAAACGAAATCGAAGAAGAAAGTGGCTTTCCGGCACCGTTCTTGGCAGATTATCCCCCGCCGCAATTTAAATAGATTGGCAGGGACGCGCTGCCGCGCGTCCGGCTGACCAGCAGGTCAGCCCTGCCTGAGACAATTTACATGAGCAAGAAATTACGATTTGGCCTGCCGAAAGGCAGTTTGCAGGAAGCCACCATCCAAAAGATGGCCAAGGCGGGATTCAATATCTCCGTCAGCAGCCGTTCCTATGTGCCATACGTGGACGACGACGAGCTGGAAATCCGGCTGATTCGCGCCCAGGAAATCAGCCGTTACGTCGAGCATGGCTATCTGGATTGCGGCATCACGGGCCGCGACTGGATTGTCGAGAACGGCTCCAGTGTGCATGAGGTGGACGAATTTCTGTTCAGCAAGGCGACGCGGCAGCCGGCGCGCTGGGTGCTGGCCGTGCCGGAAAATTCAAAAATCAAATCGGTCAAGGATTTGAGGGGCAAACGCATTGCCACCGAAGTCGTCAATCTCACCAAAAAATATCTCCGCCAGCATGGCGTGAAGGCGGACGTGGAATTTTCGTGGGGCGCGACGGAGGTGAAGGCGCACGAACTGGTGGACGCGATTGTGGAATTGACGGAGACCGGCTCGTCGCTGCGCGCGAACAAGCTGCGCATCGTGGACACGTTGCTGACTTCAACGCCGCGGTTGATTGCCAATCACACGGCGTGGAAGGACTCGTGGAAGCGCAGGAAGATTGAAACGCTCGCGTTGCTGCTCAAGGGCGCGCTGGAGGCGGAGGCGAAGGTCGGTTTGAAGATGAACATCGCCGAAAAGAATCTGGCGAGCCTGCTCAAATCGCTGCCCGCGTTGCGCAATCCGACGATTTCCACCCTGAGCCAGAAAGGCTGGGTGGCCGTGGAGACGATCATTGACGAGCACGTCGTGCGCGAAATAATTCCAAAACTCAAAGCCGCCGGGGCGGAAGGAATTATTGAATATCCGTTGAACAAAGTCGTATACTGACCGCTGAAATTTATGGGTTCAATCAAGAAACGCCGAAAGGCAAAAATCAACCGCCACAAGCGGCGCAAGAAGCTGCGTTTGAATCGTCACAAGAAGCGCACCTGGCAGCAGTAACCTGCCTTGCGGCTTGGTTCATTCATTCGCGTCCGGTTGTTTTATGACAGCCGGGCGCTGCTTTTCCTTGTTAGGATGCGGGAAGTTTCTGAATGAAACATCGTTTCGACAAACATTATACGCGCGATGAAGCGCGGGCGTTGCTGCCGCAAATCCGCAAATGGCTGGAGCGGCTCAACCAGTTGCGCCACGTGCTGGAACGCCATGAAAAACGGCTGGGCGCGCTGATGAAACAGGGCCACGATGCCGGCGGCCAGACCGTCAACGACCAAGTTCGCACGCTCGCCGACGTGCAGGAAATTCTGGCCGAATTTCAGCACCGCGAAATCTTCATCAAGGACCTGGAACGCGGGCTGATAGATTTCCCCGCGATCATCGGCGGCAGGGAAGTCTTCCTCTGCTGGGAACAGGACGAGGAAGACGTGGAATTCTGGCACGATCTCGAAGGCGGTTACGGCGGGCGCGAACGATTGTAGGAGTCGAGGTCACGAGACTCAAAAAGTCAGAGACTCCTTACGTCGTCTCCTACGAGTTTAAATCCACGAATGGCGCGAATTGGCGCGAATGAAAACCAAATTCCGGATTTAATTAGGAAAACAGGAAATCAGGAAAAATCCGTTCCTTGCTTCCTGCCTTCCTTATTCAATAAACCAACACCAGCATTCGGGAGTCATCGATCAACGCGCCAGCGTCTTGGACTGCGGTGGGCCTCCACCGCTTTTCCCCGGCGCCACCACAGAATCCGTATTCAGCCGATAACGCCCTTCAGCAACGTAATCAGTTCGCCCAAAGCGCTAGACTGAATTTTTTTTGAACGTTCCACGCCGTCCTTTTTCAAACAAAAAACCGCTGATTGGGCTTCAGAAATTTTCCCGGGCGGGACTGTATCGTCGGACAGACATGATTCAAGCAGATAGTTTGACAAAATTATTTGGGAACAAGCGCGCCGTGGACGGAATTTCATTTTCCGTGGCGCGCGGGGAAATTCTTGGCTTTCTCGGCCCCAACGGCGCGGGCAAATCCACCACCATGCGGATGATTACGGGTTTCCTGCCACCGTCGGCGGGGCGCGTGACCATTGGCGGATTCGACATGAGCGAAAAGCCGATTCCCGCCAAACGGCTCATCGGTTATCTGCCGGAAAACGCGCCGGCCTACACGGACATGACGGTGCAGGGCTTCCTGAATTTCGCGGCGGAGATTCGCGGGTTGCGCGGCGCGGCGAAAACGAAGGCCGTGTACCGGGCCGTGGAAACGTGTTTTCTCGATGCCGTGCTGCATCAAAGCGTCGAAACGCTCTCCAAAGGCTACCGTCATCGCACCTGCTTTGCGCAATCCATTCTTCACGACCCGGACGTGCTGGTGCTTGACGAGCCAACGGACGGCCTGGATCCGAACCAGAAGCACGAGGTGCGCGGCTTGATTCGCCGCATGGGCATGACCAAGGCGATTATTTTTTCAACGCACATTCTGGAGGAAGTGGACGAGATCTGCACGCGCGCCATCATCATTGACCGGGGCAAAATCGTGGCCAATGGCACGCCGGCCGAGTTGCGGCAAAAATCGGAAATGGCCGGCGCGGTGACGTTGCGGCTGCAAGGCGTGGCTTCCACTGAAGTTTCGGCGCGGCTATCCGGGATTCCGCAAGTCAGGCGCGTGGTCGTGCTAGAGGAGAAACAGGACGCGATTACCGTGCGCGCGTTTCCCAAATCCAATTCCAGCGACGGCGAACTGGCGCGCGCCATCGGCGCGGCGGCGGGCGGCTGGCGGATGGAACAATTGCAAACCGAGGAAGGCCGGCTCGACGAAGTCTTCCGTAATCTGACCATGCCGGACACAATGGGAACAAAAAAATGAGCCAGAAATATTTTCAGCGGATGGAACAAATACGAAAAATACCGAGCACGCTTGCCGTCTTGGACTGCGGTGGCCGCGACACCGCTTTCGAACTCAAAGCGGCGGCGCGCTCCGCTTGCCGCCGCAGTCCAAGACGCTGGCGCGCTAGTCGGAGCCGGAGCGAGTTTTGGACATGAACGCCATCGCGAACATCAAGACCATCACCAAACGCGAATTGAGCGCCTACTTCGCGTCGCCGCTGGCTTATGTGTTCATCGTCATCTTTTTGCTGTTGTGCGGGTTTTTCACGTTCATGGTCGGCACGCGCATGGGGACCTTCTTTGAGCATGGACAGGCGTCGCTCGACACCTTTTTCATCTGGCACCCGTGGTTCTATTTGTTTCTGGTGCCGGCGGTGGGGATGCGGCTGTGGGCGGAGGAACGGAGGGTGGGCACGTTGGAATTATTGCTGACGATGCCCATCACCAGTTGGCAGGCGATTGTCGGAAAATTTCTGGCGTCGTGGCTGTTTCTGGCGCTGGCCCTGGCATTGACGTTTCCGTTGGTCATCACCGCGAATTATCTGGGCCGCCCGGAAAACGGCGTGATTTTCTGCGGCTACGTCGGCAGTTGGCTGATGGCCGGCGCCTATCTGGCCGTCAGTTGCATTACGTCGGCTATGACGCGGTCGCAGGTGGTGAGTTTCATCGTGTCGGTTGTGCTTTGCCTTTTCCTGCTGCTGGCGGGTTTTTCGCCGGTGATCCAGTTCCTCTCGGGCTGGGCTGGCCCCGCCATCATCCGGGCGGTGGCCGCGTGCAGCGTCATCACGCATTTTGAAAATTTCCAGAAAGGCGTGCTGGATTCGCGTGACGTGATTTTCTTCCTGTCGCTCATCGTGTTCTCCTTGTTCACCACCGCCGTGATTTTGCGCGGACACCGGAAATGAAACAGAAATCGTTTGAAATGCTTTTATATTCGGCGGGCGGCATACTGGCGATGGCGGTGCTGCTGGTGGCAATCAACATGATCGTGTCGGCGTTCCCGGCACGGGCCGATCTCACTCAGGAAAAGATCTACACGCTTTCGCCCAGCACACGCGCCATTCTGGCCAAACTCAAAACGCCGGTGACCCTCCGCTTTTACTGCACCCGGAATGTGACGCCGATGGCGGAAAGCCTCTATCTGGAAAACTACGCTCGGCAGGTCGAGGATTTGCTGGGTGAATACAAGGAGACGGCCGACGGCAAAATCATCGTTCAGAAGTTCGATCCGGAGCCGGACTCGGACGCGGAGGATTCGGCGAGGCTGGACGGCATCGAGCCGGAGACGCTGCCGACCGGCGACAAGTTTTATCTCGGCCTGGCGGTGAGCCGGCTGGACGCCAAACAGACCGTCAAGTTGTCGCCTGACCGTCAGCGGCTCCTGGAATACGATATTTCGCGCGCGATCTCGCGGGTGGTGAATCCGGTCAAACCTGTCGTGGGCGTGATGAGTTCATTGCCGGTATTCGGTCAGCAGGCCAATCCGATGATGGAGGAAATGGGACGCCAAGGCGCGCCGCCGTGGGAAATTATCAACGAACTGAGCGGTGATTACACGCTCCGTCAGGTGCCGCTGGACACAGACAAAATTGACGATGACATCAAGGTGTTGCTGTTGATACATCCGCGCGGCATCACCGCCGCCGGGCAATACGCGATTGACCAGTTTGTCTTGCGCGGCGGAAAGTTGATCGCCTTCCTCGATCCGTTAAGCATTGCCGACGCGCGCGGGCGGAACCCAATGATGAGCGCGCCACCGTCCGGGGCTTCCACACTCGATAAATTGCTCCCGGCGTGGGGGGTTCATTTTGACACCAGCAAAGTGGTGGCCGACCTGAATTTCAAAATGCAGGTGGCGGACCAAAACGGCCAACCCGCCGACGCGCCTGCGTTTTTGGATGTGACGGCCGAGGGCATCAATACCAACGACATCATCACTGCCGATTTGACCGACTTGTGGCTGCCTTACGCCGCCGCGTTTACCGGTGTGCCGGCCTCCGGCTTGAAGGAAACCGTTCTCTTGAAAAGCACAAAGGACTCGGAATTGACGGACGCCGAGATTTACGATCTGACCGGTTCCCAGATTTTGAAAAGTTTTAACGCGGCGGGCGTGGAATATCCGCTGGCCATCAAATTGACTGGTAAATTCAAAACCGCCTTTCCCGATGGCCCGCGCCCCGAAGACACCAATGCCGTTTCCAAAACCACTCCGTTCCTGAAGGAAGGCAAGGGTGATAACACGGTCATCCTGGTTGGTGACTCGGACATGCTGTCCGACGAGTTTGCGTTGCGCGAAGTCAACACGATCTTCGGGACGATGGCGATGGAGTTGAATGACAACCTGAGTTTCGCGCAAAACGCCATCAGCCAGATGGCCGGCAACAGCGATCTCATTGCCATGCGCAGCCGCGGGGTGGAGAATCGTCCCTTCACCGTCATCAAAAAAATGGAGGCCGCAGCCGAGATGCAATACCAGAGCAAGATCAAGGAGTTGCAAAACAGCCTGGCCGCCACGCAACAGCGTTTGAGTGAATTGCAACAAACCAAGAGCCAGAACCAGCGTTACATCCTGTCGCCGGAACAGCAGGCGCAGATAGAGAATTTTCAAAAGCAGGCGGCGCAAGTCCGTAGTGATTTGAAGAAAGTGCAAAAGGATTTGCGCCACGACGTCGTGGCACTGCAAACACACATTGAATGGCTCAATATCGCGGCCATGCCGGCGGTGGTCAGCGTATTTGGGCTTGGGCTGGCGGCCTGGAAACGCAAACGGACTTCGGCCAGATGAATCGCAAACAATTCATTGCCCTGTTGATTTTGGTGGCCGTCCTCGGCGGCGCGGCGTGGCTGCATTCCCGCCGGCAGGCGGCGACGTGGGGCAACCTAAGCCCGAAACTGGGGCAAAAACTGCTCGGCAATTTTCAGGTCAACGACGTCGCCCAGATCCGGATTCAGCAGGGCACGAACGATTTGACGCTGGCAAAAATGAACGGGCTTTGGCGCGTCGAGCAGCGGGATGATTATCCGGCGAATTTTCCCGAAATCAGCCAGTTTCTCTTGAAGCTGCGCGATTTGAAAATTATCCAGGCCGAGGAGGTGGAACCATCCCAATTTTCTGAGTTAAAACTGGCCGCATCGGGACAGGGAACCAATATCGCAACGGTGCTGGCATTGTGTGACGCAGGCGGCAAACCAATCCGCACGTTGTGGCTGGGCAGGATGCACGTCCAGGAAAACAGCCAGCCTTCGCCGGACGCAATGGACCAAAGCTGGCCGGACGGGCGTTACGTGCTGACCGCGAGCAATGCCACTACGGTCGCGGTGATTTCCAGTCCGCTGAACGAGGTGAATCCGGCGCCGGATGAGTGGCTCGACAAGACGTTTTTCAAGATTGAAAGACCGCAAAGCATTTCCATGGACTTCCCGGAGACCAAGAATTCATGGAAGCTGGTGCGCACCAGTGAAACCAACAGTTGGGAATTGGCGGATGCAAAACCGGACGAGCAACTGGATAAATCACAGGCCTCCGAAACGGCGGATTCATTTTCCTCGCCCAGTTTTGTGGACGTGGCCACGGGCATGAACCCACAGCAAACGGGCTTGGACAAACCGATGCGCGTTGAGATCAAGACGTTCGATGGTTTTGATTATTTGTTGCAGGTCGGTCACGAGACGAACGACAACTATTTTGTGACCGTTCATACGTCAGCCACATTGCCCAAGGAACCCGCCCCGGCCAAAAATGAAAAGCCGGAAGCACAGGCGGCGTTGGATAAAACCTTTCAGTCCAACTTGAAGAAGTTGCAGGACAAACTGGCGCGGGAAAGCGCGTTCAACAAATGGGTCTATTGCGTACCCGCGTGGTCGGTGAATCCGCTGCTCAAAACCCGCGAGCAACTTCTTGTCGCCAAGCCAGCCACGACTGAAACTAATGCGCCCGCGGCCATCCATCTGCCTCCAGCTAAGGCAAAATCGTAAACCCCTCGCTTGGAAAATCTGTTCACCGACGCTCAGACCTTCAGGCAATAGTCGACGCCGTGCCTGTAGAAAAAGCCTGTTTCCAATGACATTAAGAACGGGCTTAACCCCTCGTGATCAGCCTCTACCACGTTTGACCACACTCGTCAGTACACAGAGGATAGAGACCAATAAGGCTGCCGAACCGGCGAGAAGACAGCCATTCAACCAGCGCGGACGGTATTGAAAAACCAGCGTCTGCGGGCCAGCGGGCACCTCCACGACCATGAATGCGCCCTGGCCCATGATTGCCTCGGATGTGCTGGAGCATCTCCCCGCTGCGCCGCGCGCCTCATCGCCTGGTATCGGTTGCTCCGGCCCGGCGGCATGGCGGTGGTCTTCGTACCGGCCTTCAAATTTTTGCGGAGCGGGCACGATGTGGTAAACCACCATTTCCACCGCTACCGCGCCGTTGAACTGGCTGCGCTTTTGCGTAAGGCTGGATTTGAGATCCAGCAGTAAGGTTACTGGAATTTTTCCCTGTTCGTGCCCGTGCTGCTGATGCGTTTGGCTAAATCTGGTAGCCGGGGCTTCGCAAAAACTTCCCGCCGTCGACCTGAAGCCCATTTCGCCGGCTCTGAATTCACTTCTCGTTCCCCTGATGCGATTGGAAAACTCCCTTGTACTCGCCTGGGTGAATTTACCGTGGGGGGTGTCAGCATCGCCGTCATTGCCCGCAAACCTGTACCCCTCGAACCCAATTAGTCGCTCCTGAAAAACGGTTCCGATGAAAGAATCGTCCGAATTTCTCGTAATGTATTTGTGAATATAAAGCGGGACATTCCGAATAGCGGCTAAAAAGTCGCCGTCAATCTTGAAAATAGCAGGATCACCAATAAACAGTAGGTTTAGAAAATCTGTGTGAAATAGCTTATGAAAACTAACATGCTGGTTTCGCATCACTTGTTTCGTAGAATGACCTTCACGGGGGCAGTTTTACTGCTAATGACAATCATAAACATCCAAGCTCAATATATCTACAACGTGACCATCAGCGGTGGTACTAACGACGCAAGCTCCATCGGAGGAGAACAAACCAATCAAATTTTGTTTTGGATCACAACAACAGCGCCCTCCAATGCTATCCCAAACGAATTTTGGATTTCGCCGACAAATTCATTTGGCTACGTTTTGACCGGGACAGTTGGTGGCGTGGGTACAAAGCAAAACCCTTTTTATGGTGATTTCAATCGCATTTTAGGATTGGTGTCTTCAAATTCAATCGTGCATCTCTACCCAGGAACGTTTTGGACTCCGGGTTATTGCGAACAGGGCAATTCAAGCAACGTTGTCATTCCCACTGGTGTGCAAATTATCGGTTCCGGTGAGTATGCCACAACCGTTGCCTGTGCCAGTGGCGTCTTTACCAATTTGGCCACAGATGTTTTTTATAGCTCGAATAATGGTGTAGTCATCCGGGACTTGACGATTGATTGTCACGGTTCCTCGACATGGACAAATGCACTCAACGCGATTGTTTTTACTCAAAGCCGGGACTGTGAGATGTCGCATATTCTGGCGATGAACGCGGCGGGGAATGCTTGGGAAAATTTCACCCTCGACATGAACTGTTTGTATGGGGGTTATAATAACCTGATCGAGTATTGCACTGTTACAAACATGCTTGGCACGTACTGTAATGCCATTAACTGGTATGGTGGGGGCACCTGTTTTGGCAACACCATTTATTTACCGCTCAGTGATGACAGTCTCCACATTGATGGGCTGAACGTCGGTGGTACAAATGCCAATATTATCAATAATTATATTTATGGTGGCGAATGCGCTATTTACCAAGACTCTTGGCCGATTAACAATTTGTTAGTTTCACAAAATAAATTTATTGGGGTGCTGGAAGGTTACAGAATTGGCCCTTGGGGTGGTTGGGTTGTAAATGTTGATATAAACAACAATTTGCTCGAATTAAGACAACCCACAACGAATACACATACAGCCTTTTTGTACAGCGGCTATCCGGCCACTAACATTAATATTCAAATCCATAACAATACGTTTACTACTTTTTCTAACGAACCTGTTAATTTAAATTGGGATTTTGCTTTTTATACTGGCGGAATATTCACGAATTGTTCATTTGCTAATAATAAAATAGTTGGAATGTCAGATTTATTTAAACCCTACCATTATTCGTTCCAGGGAGGATTGTTGCCAGGGTGGATATTCGACAACAATATATTCAATAATGTTTCCCCTGTGCCACCGGCGGTTTTTTACACGGGTGTGAACAGTTCGCTTTTGCTTTACCTTCCTTTTGATGAAGGCACTGGAACAAATACGGTTGACTATGGCTATCAGTCGCAGTGCAACATCCCTCTAAACACTTTCAACCCGTATTTATCGACGATCCTAATGTGGGCAACTGGACTGGATGGGGAAGCAATTTCCTGTAACAGCAACAATTTTTGTATTATTGGCAGCAGCTCGAACAGCACGCTTGGAGTTTCAATTTCAAATGTCACCGTCTCTTGCTGGCTTAAATTTACGTCAACACCAACAACGTTGTGGACCATTCTCTGGTCAAGAGTTTACGGTTCTGCGATCAATGCGCCCAACAATGGTGATTTGGCCTGCGC
>Ga0335085_10014208_pt1 | contig 11636 bp, 9 predicted proteins | sample Lox_Sample_45_FD_206712 | JGI IMG/M metagenome (GOLD analysis project Ga0335085, IMG submission 206712) | Soil microbial communities from Loxahatchee National Wildlife Refuge, Florida, United States - Lox_Sample_4.5 | ecosystem: Environmental > Terrestrial > Soil > Wetlands | place: USA: Florida...
ACGCCGAGCGGTTGCTTGATGGTGTAAGCAAACGTCTTTGGCTGTTCGCTGGGAAGTGTTTCTCCTGTGAGGCGCCGGCCTTCTCCCGCCATGTATTCCATGATGTTGATTGCACGCTGCACTTCCGCCAGGGATTCCTTGAATGTCTTGCCTTCTTCGCGCGTTAGGATGCGTGCAATGTCGTCCTTTTGCTCGGTCATCTGCGCCGCGGCTTTCGCGAGGATGGTCCCGCGAGCGGGAGCGGGTGTGTCGCGCCACGCCGGGAACGCCGCCCTCGCGGCGGCAATTGCCTCGCGCGTTTCCTCGCGCGTCGAAAGGGGCACAATCGCCACAACTTCGTCGAGATTGGCGGGATTCCGCCGTTCCATGGTGCGGCTCGAACGGGACTCGACCCACAAGCCGTTGATAAAGTTCTTACAAAGCAGGGCGGTGCGAATCGCCGTTGCCATGGGCATAACCTTCCTTTGCGAAAATGCAGCCTGGGACTGGGGCCGCTTCAACTTTACACCAAGACTGTTGGTTCCTGGTCTGGAAACGTCAGGCCGCCATGAAAGTGGACGAGTCTTACCGTAGACTGGAACGCAAGGCCAATTCGGAAAGAAGATTGAGGCAAGTGAATAGAGGCTGCTACGTTTGGTGCGTCTCAACGGCAATTTCTTCTTCGATCGCGCGGACAAATTCCGGCGAAATACCGAAAAACTCGATGCCGACTCCAACTCCCTTGAGGCAGTACCGAACCTCAGCGCGTGTTTCAATCATGACGCCGGTTCGAGCCAGCCGGAAGCGCAGTTTCAAAACCGCGCCTTCGGGATATTCCTCGCTCGTGTTGATGAACATGCCGTGAGGGCTGAGGTCCGGTGGCCTCACGCAAATATCTTCCTCATGGCCTTCGTAAATCATGGAGAGCTCGCTCAGTTGCGGATGGCGGACGTCTTGTCGGACCTTGATTTTGTGTTTGTCTTCTGCGTCGGTCATGGCTGTAAGACACCTTCTGAGGCCGGCTCGTGCGGCCTCGAGCGTGAGCTGCTCGTATGGAGAACGTTTCTTGTTCCGCAATGGGGGCAATACTTAAACGAGGGAAGGATCTGTTGGCCGCACTTGGAGCAGTCCACCTGCGAGACGTGCTCCAACGGAACGACGCGAAGAATCTCTTCGAGCGAGGTCAGCCCCGCTCGAAGCTTTTCGATCGCGTCTTCCTGCATCAGGCGCATCCCGTTTGTCCGGGATGTCTCGCGAATTTGCTCGACATTGCCTCCAGATCGAATGAGGGCACGGATGGTGTCATCGAGCTGAAGCAATTCGTAAATGCCGATGCGGCCCTTGTAGCCGGTGTGATCACACCTCTGGCAGCCGATCGGGACAGCCATCTTGGCGGGAGGCTTGGACGCGCCGGCCTGGGCGAGCCGCGCCTGGAATTCCGGCGTTGCGGCTTGGACGGCGTGACACGTGCAGAGCTTTCGGACCAGGCGCTGCGCCAAGATGGCGGTCACGGACGAACTGATCAGGAAGCTCGGAATCCCAAGGTCGAGCAGGCGCACGATCGCGGAAACGCTGTCGTTCGTGTGCAGCGTGGAAAGCACCAAATGGCCCGTTTGTGCGGCTTTCATGGCAATTTCGGCCGTTTCCACGTCGCGCACTTCGCCCACCATGATGATGTTCGGGTCCTGGCGGAGAATCGACCGCAAACAGCTCGCAAAGGTCAGTCCGGCCTTCGTATTGACGTGGGCCTGGTTGACGCCTGCAATCACGTACTCGACCGGGTCTTCAACCGTCACGATGTTAACCGACGGCTTGAGCAGCTTGTGGAGGCAGGAATAGAGAGTGGTGCTCTTGCCCGAGCCGGTTGGACCAGTCACGAGGATCATTCCCTGCGGCGCCGTTAACTGATGCAAGAGATGGTTCGAGATATCGTTCGGCATTCCCAGTTCAACGAAAGAGGTCAGCGGGGCGCTGGTTTCGAGCAGGCGGATTACGACTTTTTCTCCGTACTGCGTGGGTAGCGTCGAAACACGCAGGTCGTGGGGACGCGCGCCAATGCTGACCATGAAACGCCCGTCCTGAGGCGTACGGCGTTCGGCGATATCCATGTCAGAGAGAATCTTGATCCGGGAAATCAGAGACGTTTGCAAGTTTCGCGGAACGGACTGAATGTCGCGCAACACTCCGTCGACACGGACCCGGATCGCGGTTTCGGTGGCGCGTGGCTCGATATGGATGTCGCTCGCTTGTTTTGCCACCGCGATCTGAATAATGCTGGACACCAGCCGGACAGCCGGTGTCTTTCGCTGCCGCAAGTCAGCCTGCATTTCCTGAATGGCTTCCTGGTTGGTCTGGCGCGAACTGGTGGAGAAGAACTCGATCTCCTCCAGGCGGATCGACTCCCAATTCTCCGGGCCGGGAGGAGGCGCGGCCCTTTTGTGGTCTTTTGGGTAGTGATGCGCGATCGCCACGTGGAGCTCGGAACGGAAGGATTGGCGCGGCGAAATTTCGAGTCCCGAGCTAAAGCGCAATTCGTCAAGGGTGCGTAGGTTCTGAGGAGTGGCCATAGCGACGACGAGACGGTTTTGCTCGATCCGGAGCGGAAGGACAGAGAGGCGCTCGGCCATCGCTCGAGGAATCAGTTTCAGCACTTCCTGGGTTGGAGTAACGCCGGTACAGTCGACGTAGGGAATGCGCGATATTTCCTCGAGGGCGCCGGCCAAGTCGTCCTTGGCAACGATCCCGCGGTCGAGCATCAACTCGCCAAGGTGGATCAGTTTTCCCTGTTGCTCGGAAATCATCTTTTGCAAATCCGCCGCGGAAATCTTTCCGCGTTCATGGAGTGTTTCTCCTAGCCGTTTCTTCTTCATTGGGCCCCCTCCGACGTTATCCACAAGGCGCCCGACGAGCCACGTTTCGACACCTTCCGCGGCTGAGCGACGATGCGAGCGCCAGGTTTCAGTGATTTATACGGTAGCAGCACGTGTTCCACTCCGGAACACCAAATCACGCGCCGGTGTGCTAAACGGAAATCAGGTCTAAGCTATTGCAGAAATGAAAGGTTATAGATTCAGGTGAGCCCCGATTCCCGGACCCGGAGGAAGGATTGCAGGTGGTGATAAGCACTTGTCGGATCTCAGCGTATGCGACTGTAAATACAATCTTTAGAGCTGGATCTCCGCTAGAGACCGATCAAGAATCCGGACCGCCTCGTCCACATCCGGCTTGCCAATATTCAGCATGGGCGAGAGCCGGATAACGTTGCCGTACAGGCCGCCCTTGCCGATCAGCAAGCCGTGCTCACGCGTGCGTTCCAGCAGTTGCGTGGTCGCCGCGGCGGCGGGCTCCTTGGTTTCGGGGTCCGTCACGAGCTCGAGCGCGAGCATCAGTCCCTTGCCGCGGACGTCTCCGATCACCGGGTATTTCCGTTGGAGTTCATCCAGCTTGCCGCGGAAGTAGCTGCCCACGGTGTCCGCATTCTCAAGGAGTTTTTCTTCTTCCATGACTTCGATCGTCGCCTTCGCCGCCACCGACGTCACCGGGTTCCCGCCAAAGGTGGAAATCGTGAGTCCCTGAAAGGACGCGGCCAGCTCTTTGGTGGTAATTGTGGCGCCGATGGGCGCTCCGTTCGCCATGCCCTTGGCGCAGGTCATGATGTCGGGAGTCACTTCCCAGTGCTCGATGCCGAACCACTTTTTTCCCGTGCGGCCGAATCCAGTTTGCACTTCGTCCGAGATGAACAGGCCGCCGTATTTCTTCACGGCTTTGAACACAATCTTGAAATATTCGGGCGGAGGCGTAATGAATCCGCCCACGCCTTGAATCGGTTCGGCGATGAAGGCGGCAATGTGGCCGCTCGTGCCCGTTTGAATCAAGTTTTCGACGTCTCTCGCGCAGGCGACTTCGCAATCGGGATATTTCAAACCCAGCGGGCAGCGGTAGCAATAGGGATTGATCGCATGCGCGATGCCGACGCTGATGATTCCCGATTTCCGCCACGGGGCCTGTGCCGTCACGCTCTTGGCGAGCGACGACCCGCCCGAATACGCGTGGCGCAGCGCCACAATGTCATACGAATCCGTCGCCATGCGCGCCAGCAGAATGGCCGCTTCGTTCGCCTCGGTGCCGGAACTCGTGAAGAAGCTGGACTTCAATTCGCCGGGCGTAATTTGGGCGACTTTTTCGGCCAGCGCAACAATCGCTTCGTTCGGATACAGTGTGGAAAGATGCTGCAGGCGGTCAACTTGCGCCTTGACCGGTCCCGTAACCCTTGGATTCGCGTGGCCGACGGAAATCGTCAAAATCCCGCCAAAAAAATCCAGATACTTGCGGCCCTCGACATCCCAGACGTATTGCATCGAGGCGTGATCGGCGACGAGCGGGTGTTCATAGAAATTCGTGACCGCCGGCCAAAGATACTCCTTGTGCTTGCGAACCACCTCGTCGCTGCGCGTCGTCTGTTTCGTCTGCGTGCTCATGGGGAATCCTTAAGCGCCTGCCGCTCCGGCAATCCTAATCTTTTCTTTTCCGCGTTCGCGTTCGTCCGTCTCTGTCCGTGATTTCCAAGGTTCAATCCGCGGCTTGCGCGCTTCTGGAGGTTAGCGTGCGCGTAATCTCGCCATAGGTTTCCGGGCGGCGGTCGCGGTAGAACTGCCAAGTGGTGCGCACTTGCTCAATCTCATCCAGATCCAAATCCGCCACGAGTAATTCATCTTTGTCGCGGCTCGCCTGGGCAACGATTTTCCCCCGAGGATTGCAAAAATAGCTCTTCCCATAAAATTCACCGATCCGCCAGGGCTTTTCGATCCCGACGCGATTGGATGCGGCGACGAAATAGCCGTTCGCCGCCGCGTGCGCCGGCTGTTCCAGCTCCCAAAGATATTCGGACAGGCCGGCCACCGTCGCCGAAGGATTGAACACGATTTCCGCTCCGTTCAGGCCGAGGATCCGCGCCCCTTCGGGGAAATGCCGGTCATAGCAAATGTACACGCCCACTTTGCCAAAGCGCGTCTCGAAAACCGGATAGCCGGTATTGCCCGGCGTGAAATAGAATTTTTCCCAGAATCCCGGATGGCAATGAGGAATGTGGTGTTTGCGATACTTGCCCAGATACTTTCCGTCCGCGTCGAATACTGCCGCCGTATTGAAATACAAGCCGGACATTTCGACTTCGTAAACCGGGACGATGAGGGCCATGCCGTGTTTCTTGGAGAGCTTTTGCATGCGCGTCACGGTCGGTCCATCGGGCACCGGCTCGGTCAAGCCATACCACTTTTCTTGCTGCTCCGCGCAAAAGTATGGCCCGTAGAAAAGCTCTTGCAGCCCGAGGATCTGCACCTTACGTTTGGCCGCGTCGGCGATCAGCTTTTCATGCTTCGCGATCATCTTCTCCTTGATCTGAGCGAGTGGGAATTTCTCGGGGGACCATTCGCAATGCGCCTGAATGAGACCGCAACGCACGATTCGAGCCATGACGCACCTCCGCGGGATTTTGCACTGCGAGTGTACTCTGTGGCGGAGGCGGGCGACAAGGCTACCGCTCGTTCCTGGTGCGCAAGCGCGGCGCTGCCCGGAAAACGAGGAGTCCTCAATAGGCCATCGGACAGCCCCCGGCAGCGGCCACAAGAATTCTGCGGAGGAGTGCGAAATGCTCTATCTCTTCGCCATCACTTGGCGCTTCCAAAGGTCCCAGTCTTTCGGGAACTCTTGGTTGCCGGCTTCGGCCAGGCGAGCCTCTTCCGGGGCAAGCGTCTCGATCTTTCGGCCGAGCACCTGAAGTTGCATCTCCGAGTTGACCTTCAGATACACGCTGCGTCCGACCGAATGCATCAAACTATTCCCCACGGTGATCCCGCCGTGGCCTCGCATCAGTGCTCCCGCATGGTCGCCCAGCGTTTGGGCCAGTGCTTTGCCCTTCGCCGCATCTGAAATCAACATGTTCGTCATTCCGAACGATTTCCGAATGTCAAAGGTCGGCAAGCCCGAGCGGATGAATCCCACCATGTGGTAAATCGGCACGAGGGGTTCGCCCGTCACTCCCATCAAGACCACGGTCGGCGCGTGCGTGTGGACGACGGATTTGACGTCCGGCCGCGCCCTGTAAATCTCACTGTGAATCCATCGCTCGCTGTACAGCTTTCGCGTATCGCCGTTGACCGGAACGCAGTCGAGGTCGAGCTCGACGATATCGCTTTCGGTCACCAGATCGGGCGCCAGCCACCGCGAGATATAAAAGTGATTTGGGTTGGCAGGATTGCGCACGCTAACGTGTCCGTAGCCGTCCACCACGCCCTGGTCCTGCAAGATGTGATTGGCCGTCACGAGGTCTGCAAGGAGCGCCTCTTTGTCCTGCGGAACCGCCACTGGAGGGTCGGCAACGGGCATCGGCTGCGCCTCCATCGTTTCCGGCGCGCCGAACAGTGCGCTCGTCAGCAAGAGGCCGGACCCGGAGAGAAACCCACGGCGGCCGAATCTCGACTTGTGCAAATGCTTGTCGTCCATTGCAGTCTCCTTTTCTTTGCAGCTGATGCGATACACCGGTTTGCTCTCCTGTGTCAATTGCGGAATGCGTCGTGATTTTAGGCACGCAAAATTCGGCGGTGCGTCCCCAAACGAACCAAAGTAGGCTATCCTGGCGGGGATTTGAGCTGAGAAAACATTGAAGCCCGCCACAATGTCACCGTTCTCTCGCCGATTTTGCCGCGCTGTCCTTCGAGTCCTGCCTAACTGCATCACCCTCACGCAAGCGGTCGCGTTCAACATGTTTCTCGCGTTTTCGCCCATGATTCTGGTGGTTCTGGGCGCGATGGCGGGTTCCTCTTCGTTCCGGCTGGCGATGCAGGAAATCGTCGCGAGATTGCGCATTGTGCTGCCGCCGGGAACGCTCGGCATCCTCAGCAGTTTCTTGTCTCGGCACAGCACTCGTCCCTGGCAATGGATTGCGCTCGGGCTGGGCGGAACGCTTTTGGCCGGAACGCAAATGATGAAACTGCTGATGGAAGGATTTCGGCTGGTTTACCGGGACCCGAACCGGCCCGGAATCATTAGCAGACACGTTCGCGCCCTCCTACTCCTCAGCGCCACCATTGTTCCCTCCATCTTCATCGTGAACCTTGTCGTATTTGGCAGGCAGGTGCGGAACTGGATGTTGCACACTTCTTCGATGCCGGTCCTCATCCGGCTGGCCTGGAGCGCTTTGTACGTAGTCGTCTCCCTCTTGATCGCGTTGCTCGTGCTTTCGGTGATTTATCGCGTGGGGCGCCCGGGCCGGCATCGGTGGGAAGCCCTGGTGCCCGGCGCGGGAGTCGCCACGGTTCTGTGGTGGGTGGTCAGTATTACCCTGGGTTATTATTTGCGCCACGTGCCCTACAGTCTCGTCTACGGCGGCCTGGCGGTGACAATCGGCCTGATGCTTTGGATGCAACTGACGGCGACGATTATCCTGATCGGCGCCGCATATAACGCTGAGTTGTCGCCACATCCACCTGACTTCCTGCCGCAATCAGAGTAAAATTAAGGGTGTTGGTATTCGGTCGCGGGGAGGCAGCGATGAGCGAAATGCGAGTCGAGTGCTACGCCGGGTATCGAGCCGATGAGCGTCCAGTGCGTTTCACTTTGCGCGGACGCACCTTTGAAATCGCCGAGGTGGAAGATCAATGGTATTCGCCCGGCGCAATCTATTTTCGTGTCCGCACCGATGGCGGTGACTATTTTGTCCTGCGTCATGAAGAGCCGCAGGATGTATGGAGCGTGGACGCGTTTCGGTCCGCTCGGGAACGCTCCGGTTTGCCGGAAGCCGGCCAAGTTGGCTTGACCTGAGCGGTCTGTCCTCTGCGGATCTGGTTTCTGGCGCTTCCCCCGACGCGAACTCGCCTTCAAGTACGTACCCTCAAGACACGGTCGTTTTTCAGGTCGCAACTTTTCTTCTCCTATAGGGTTAGACTGAGTGCGTGAGTCGAACGCCACGACTCCGTTCCACCAGTGGTGGTGACTCTCGCGAGGGGACTTGTGAAAATGAACCGAACTTCGTCCCGCAAGCCCAACGCAGACCCGATTCAACGCCGCACGTTTTCCGGAGTGGTGGTGTTTTCTCTGCTCGCCGCGGCCATTTTCGCGGCGCCCTATCTCCTCACGGCAAATGACGAAGGGAACGCCGGAAAGGCGGCAACGTCTTCGAAGGGCGCGAAGGGGCTGCCTACCGACGGCCTGACCGAGGATGAAGCCGTCCTGCAGGCGCTGAACCGTCTCGCTTTCGGGCCGCGCCCGGGCGATGTTCAGCACGTTAGGGAGATGGGCCTGCAAAAATGGATAGACGAGCAGCTTCATCCGCAATCAATCGATGACTCTGCCCTGGATGCACGGCTGGAACGTTTTCCCACGTTGAAAATGTCTTCGGCGAAACTTCTGGACGAGTTTCCCGAGCCTAAGGTCGCCGCGCGCCGCGAAGGCATCTCGGTCGAAGAATATCGCAAGGAGCAACAGGAGCAGCTCCGAGCGGCCATGCAGAACGCCCCGCCCGATCAGACGATGCAAACCGACATGCAGAAGGCCGATGCGCTGCACATGCCCGATTTCGACTCCACGGACATGGATCTGAGCACGAATTCCGGAAAGGCAAAAGGCCAGGGCAAGGGGCAAGGCGCCTTCAACGATCGGATGATGAATTACACCGCGATTCGCCTGCCGCAACGAATTGTCGCCGAGCTGTCCATGGCCAAGATGACGCGCGCCGTCTATAGCGAGCGCCAGCTGAACGAAGAGATGGTAGATTTTTGGTACAACCACTTCAACGTGTTCGCCGCCAAGGGCGCTGACCGCTGGCTTATCACCGAATATGAACGCGACGCGATCCGCCCCCATGCCCTCGGGAAATTCCGCGACTTGCTCGAAGCGACGGCCAAGAGTCCGGCGATGCTATTTTTCTTGGATAACTGGCTCTCCGCCGATCCCGCCGCGTGGCAGAAGATGCAGCAGGAGCAAGAAGAGCGCCGCGAACAGCGCGGGGCGCGGATGGGCGGCTTCGGCCCGTTCGGCATGCCGCGCATCCCGCAGGGGCAGCAAGCGCCAGACACGAATCCCAATACGAAACAGAGGCAAGAGCGCGGGCTCAATGAAAATTATGGCCGCGAACTCATGGAATTGCACACACTCGGCGTGGATACCGGATACACGCAGGATGACGTCATCAACGTTGCGAAGGCGTTCACCGGTTGGACCATCAAACGGCCGCGGCGGGATCCGGAATTTTTTTTCGATGACCGGCTCCATGACAACGGCGTAAAAATGGTCCTTAGGCACGAAATTCGCGCCGGGGGGATGAAGGACGGAGAGGAAGTTCTCGACATTCTCGCGCGTGACCCGCGTACCGCGCATCACATTTCGTTTGAGCTGGCGCAGCGCTTCGTTTCGGACAATCCTCCCACGGCGCTCGTCGACCGCATGGCGCAAACGTTCCTGAAATCCGATGGCGACATTCGCGAAGTGCTGCGCACGATGATTGATTCGCCGGAGTTTTGGTCCAAGGACTCGTACCGCGCGAAGATCAAGACGCCGTTCGAGCTGGTCGCGTCGGCGGCGCGAGCCGTGGGAGCCGAAGTGGCGGTTCCGCTGGTTCTCGTGCAATGGACGAATCGCATCGGCCAGCCGCTCTATCAGTGCGAGCCGCCGACCGGCTACTCCGACAAAGCGGACGCGTGGGTGAATACAGGGGCGTTGCTGAACCGCATGAATTTTTCGCTCGCGCTCACGTCGAACCACCTTCGCGGCGCGCAAGTGAATATCGATTCTCTCATCGGTTCGGATACGGCAACCGACCCGCACGCGACACTCGAACGCGCCATCCAAATGCTTTTGGGAGGCCAGGTATCGGACGAGACGCACGCGACGCTCGAGAAACAAATGGCCGATCCGCAGATCTTGCAAGCGACACTCGACGATGCCGTCAAGCAGGTGAACGCGGCGATGATCGCGGGCCTAGTGCTCGGTTCGCCGGAGTTTCAGCGGCGGTGACCACCAAGTGGGGCAAGCTTCCGCCCGTCCTCTCAGTGAGCGCGGAGTAGAGGAGAACCACGATGAAAGTTTCAAGGCGCATTTTCTTGAAGAGCGGCGGAGTGGCGATGGTCGGCATGAGCACGATTCCCGCCTTCCTGCAACGCGCGGTGGCGGCCACTCCGATGCCGAACAAGAAAAAGCTGATCGTCGTTTTTCAGCGCGGCGCCGCCGACGGCCTGAACATCGTCGTGCCGTTCGGGGAAGAGAATTACTATCGCATCCGCCCGACGATCGCGATTCCGCAGCCGCGCAGTGGCGCGGAAGGCACGGCCGTCGATCTCGACGGATTTTTCGGCCTGCATCCAAGCCTCGCACCTCTCGGACCGCTGTTTCACGACGGGCAACTCGCCATCGTTCACGCGGCCGGATCGCCCGACATGACGCGGTCGCATTTCGATGCCCAGGATTTCATGGAGTCCGGCACCCCCGGCGTAAAGTCAACAGATGACGGTTGGTTGAATCGCACGGTGCAGGCGATGCGAGAGGAAGATGCATCCCCGTTCCGGGCCGTAGCAATGGGCCCGAATCTTCCGCTCACGCTGCGCGGTTCCGCGCCTGCCATTGCTCTTGCGGACGTCAAGCAATTCCGCGTCATGAGCCAGTCGACCGCCATTCAGGGCGGGTTCGAAGCGCTCTACGCCCAAACGGTCGACAAAGTTCTGCGCGGCACGGGCACCGAAACATTTGAGGCCATCGACATGCTGCGCAAGGCCGATCCCTCGCAGTTCCAGCCGGAACATGGCGCCGAGTATCCGAAGGGCCACATCGGCCAGACGATGCAGCGGGTTGCGCAACTCCTGAAGGCCGATGTGGGCATGGAAGTCGGCTTCGTTGACACGGGAGGCTGGGACAACCACGTGAACGAAGGCGGCGCCCAAGGGCAAATGGCCAATCTGCTGCGCGACCTCGGCCAGGGCCTCGCGGCGCTGCATCGGGATTTGGGTGACCGCATGGAGGACGTAGTCGTTGTCACGATGTCCGAATTCGGCCGCACCGCGCACGAAAACGGCAATCGCGGCACCGATCACGGTCATGCCAACTGCATGTTCGTGATGGGGGGGCCGGTGAAGGGCGGGAAGGTCTACGGCAAATGGCCGGGTCTTGGGCCAGGGCAACTGAATGAAGGCCGGGACCTCACGCTCACCACGGACTTCCGTTCCGTTCTCGGCGAAGTGATCAGTGGACATCTCGGCAGCAATAACCTGCGCACGGTTTTCCCGGGCTTTGAAAATAATCCTGCGAAGTTCCCGCGCCTGCTGAAGGCGTAATTCTTCCGGCGGACCTGCGGCCAGGGTGCCCCACGCGTTCGACTCTTTCCTCTCCGAATGTCCAATTTGGGTTTTCAGCAAGTCCGCGCTTGGCTTTTCCGTACTCCTCGATCTCCGCTGGGTTCTGTAGGATGGCGCCGTGCCGGCCTTTCCGCCGAATCATTCGCGGTGCGTGTACACGAGAAGGGAATCGAAGAAGGTCCGTTCCAGCGGCGCTCAAATTTGGTACTATGTGCCATCGGCAATAGTCACGAAACACGTCTGATCTAGAGACACAGGCAGGCAAATTTTCCGGCTTGGAGATCGCACCATGGCTTCGGCCCCAGACCGTTCTGCTTC
>Ga0335085_10014209_pt1 | contig 11636 bp, 9 predicted proteins | sample Lox_Sample_45_FD_206712 | JGI IMG/M metagenome (GOLD analysis project Ga0335085, IMG submission 206712) | Soil microbial communities from Loxahatchee National Wildlife Refuge, Florida, United States - Lox_Sample_4.5 | ecosystem: Environmental > Terrestrial > Soil > Wetlands | place: USA: Florida...
CCTCGTAGATCACATCGTCCATGCGCGAGCCGGTGTCGATCAGGGCCGTAGCGAGGATGGTGAGCGAGCCGCCCTCCTCGATATTGCGGGCGGCGCCGAAGAAGCGCTTTGGCCGCTGCAGCGCGTTAGAATCCACACCTCCGGTCAGCACCTTCCCGGACGCCGGGACTACCGTGTTGTAGGCGCGCGCCAGACGCGTGATCGAGTCGAGCAGGATCACTACATCCTTCTTGTGCTCGATCAGACGCTTGGCCTTCTCCAGGACCATCTCGGCGACCTGCACATGGCGTGTGGCGGGCTCGTCGAAGGTGGACGACACCACCTCCCCGCGCACCGAGCGCTGCATCTCAGTGACTTCCTCCGGCCGCTCATCGATGAGCAGCACGATCAACACGACCTCCGGATGATTCGACGTGACCGCATGGGCAATGTGTTGCAACATCACCGTCTTGCCCGCCTTGGGAGGCGACACGATCAGGCCGCGCTGCCCCTTCCCGATGGGGGCGATGATGTCGATGATGCGGCCGGTGAGGTTTTCTTCGGCCTTGATGTCGCGTTCCAGGGTAAAGGGATCGGTGGGGTGCAGCGGGGTGAGGTTCTCGAACAGGATCTTGTTCTTGGCGTTCTCCGGCGGTTCGGAGTTGACCTTGTCCACCTTGACCAGCGCGAAGTAGCGCTCGCCATCCTTGGGGGTTCGGATCTCTCCCTCGATGGAGTCCCCGGTATGCAAGTTGAACCGGCGGATCTGTGACGGGCTCACGTAGATGTCGTCGGGCCCCGCCAGGTACGAAGTATCGGGCGAGCGCAGGAACCCGAATCCGTCGGGCAATACTTCCAGCGTTCCCTCGCCGTAGATGCTCTCGCCCCTCTTCGCCTGGTTCTTGAGCAGGGCGAAGATCAGGTCTTGCTTGCGAAGGCGGTTGGCGTTCTCGATCTCGTTGGCGTTTGCCATCTCCACGAGCTCGGTAACGTGGAGGTTCTTCAGGTCGGAAAGATGCATGGACGAAGGGCTGTGCGACGCAAAAAGGATGGCGACAGGGGAACGAAAGAAGACGGGGAGAAACCGGCGCCGATATCGGCTTGGCCCGCGCCCGCTGCAGCCTAGGCGCTGCCGGTGCCCGGTGATCCCGGGGCCGGCTTACCTATCATCGGATATCGGCCGGAGAGGTTAAAGTCTTTAGATGGTGCTGTCAATAAATGCGGTGAGCTGGGATTTGGAAACCGCCCCCACCTTGGTGGCTTCGACGTTGCCGTTCTTGAAGATCATCAGGGTCGGGATGCCGCGGATACCGTACCTCGGAGGGGTGGTCTGATTTTCGTCGATGTTGAGCTTGGCCACCTTGAGGCGACCGGCGTACTCCTGGGCCACCTCGTCCAGGATCGGTGCGATCATCTTGCACGGGCCGCACCACTCTGCCCAATAATCTACGAGCACCGGGACGGAGGAATGGAGCACTTCCGGCTCGAAGGTGTCGTCAGTTACGTAATGGATATGTTCGCTCATGATGGTTGCCACCTTGATGGATGACGCGGAAACGGGGCAAAGTGCGGGGCGGCCGCAGGGCCGCAAGCGGCAGGAGTTGGGGGTATCCTAACCAAAAACAAGCCCGGTTGGAAGGCGTGGACCCCCTGTGGGCTTCCGGGCGGCGGGGCCGAGATTCATGTTTCTGCTAGACTTTCTAATGCCTTGCAGCGACCGCTCAAGTGGGCTGTGGGCCGGCCACACAGAGGAAATCCGCGCATGACCTACGTCGTTACCGAATCGTGCATCAAGTGCAAGTACACCGACTGCGTGGATGTCTGCCCGGTAGATTGCTTTCGCGAGGGGCCGAATATGCTGGTGATCGATCCAGACGAATGCATCGATTGCACGTTGTGCGTGGCCGAGTGCCCCGTAGAGGCGATCTTCGCGGAGGACGACGTGCCCAAGGACCAGCGCGAGTTCACGGCCCTGAACGCGGAACTGGCCAAACTCTGGCCGCCTATCACGGAAAAGATCGACGCCCCTGCGGACGCCGATGAATGGGCCAAAACCAAGGACAAGCGCAATCTCTTGCAGAAGTGACAGCCTCGCATGCGTCCGTATCGCCCGCTCTGCGGGCGCATCCCCACAGGTGGGCGCGTTGCAGGGCGGAGCAGGTTCCATCGCGGGGTTTGCGATGGATGCCACCCCGGAGACGCGCATGGGCCGGTACCACGCGTCTCGGCTGGCTCCACTGTCGCATCCCCACAAGTGGGGCCCCTGCTCCGAGTTGCGCCGGCCCCTGCTCCGCGGTCGGACCCCTCTGAATGGGCCAAGACCAAGGACAAGCGCCATCTCATCGAAAGGTGATGGCCGAGCGTGCATCGGGAGCTGACGCAGCGCCTCGCTCAGGGCGCGACTGTAGTCACGCCCAACCGTCGCCTCGCCGGCGACCTCAAACGGCGTTTCGATATCTCCCAGGCCGCCGCCGGGAAAACGGTCTGGCCGACCGCTGACATCCTGCCCTGGGAGGCGTGGCTGGAGCGCACCTACGGTGAGCTCGCCCGGCTAGATGCCGGGCAGCGGGTGCTGTCCGCGGCGCAGGAGTTGGCGGTGTGGCATCAGGCGATCGCCGACTCGCGCCTTGCGAGCTCCCTGTTGGACACCGCCTCGACCGCACGGATCGCCCGCGAGGCCGCCACCATCCGGCGTGCATGGCGGCTCGATCTGAGCGCATGGCGCGGCGGGCTGTCCGAGGACAACCGGGCGTTCCTGCGTTGGAGCACATGCGTAGAGGAACGTTGCGCCGAGCGCGGGTGGCTGGACCATGCGCGCTTGGCCGATGCCGTAGCCGCTCGGATGCGCCTGGATCCCTCCTCGGCGCCACGCAACCTCGTACTGCGTGGTTTCGACGAGCTCAACCCCCAGCAACGGGATCTGGCTGGCGCCTTTCGCGCCGCGGGCACGCCCGTGGAGGAATGGTACCCGGCGCGCCCAGAAGGTCACGTCGAGCGCCGAAGCTACGTCACCGCGGAGGCGGAACTGATCGGCATCGCGCGGCAAGCCCGACGTCTGCTCGAGGCAGACGCCAGCCTGCGGATCGGGGTGATCGTGCCCGACCTGGCACGTTTGCGACCCGAAGTGCTGCGTTTATTCGACGACGTCCTCGAACCCGCACGGGTGCTGCCTAGCGAGCGCAGGCGGCCGGGGCCATACAATGTATCGCTCGGAGTGCCGCTATCAGGCTACCCGATAGTGCACTCCGCGCTCTCGGTCCTGCGGCTGGCTGGAAGCGAGTTACCGTTCACCGCCGCCGCTGCGCTGGTGCGGAGTCCGTTTTTGGTCGCTGCCGAGCGGGAGTTTACCGAGCGCGCTCGGCTTGAGGTGCGGTTGCGGCAGCGCGGTCTGCTGACCGTCACCATAGAAGCGCTGCTCGCTCAGCTGCGTCGTGAACGCGAGGACGTGCCCGCGCTTTGCCCCGTCCTGTTCGCCCGGCTGGGGATATGGCAGGCTTCTGCGCGACGGACGCGGCATGCGCGTCAACCTCCCTCGGACTGGAGCAGCAGCTTCTTGTCGCTGTTGTCGGGGCTTGGCTGGCCGGGCGAGCGCACCCTCGACAGCGAGGAGTACCAGACTTACGAGAGCTGGCGCGAACTGGTTAGGGATCTATCGTCGTTGGATCCCGTCCTCGGCCCATTGGGCCACGACGAGGCGCTGTCCTGGCTGACTCGCCTGTCTGCGGATACCCTGTTTCAGCCCGAATCCGAGGCGACCCCGATCCAGATCCTGGGCGTATTGGAAGCGGCTGGGCTGGAGTTCGACCATCTCTTCGTCGTCGGGCTGGACGATGAGCGGTGGCCGCCGGCCCCCCGGCCCCATCCTTTGTTGCCCGCGGCGCTACAGCGAGCGCACGCGGTGCCGCATTCCAGCGCGCAATGGGAGCTGGAGTTCGCCCGCCGGATGACCGCGCTGTGGCGAAACAGTGCGCCCCGCGTGACGTTCAGCCATGCATTACGCGACCATGACCGCGCGCTACGCCCTAGCCCGCTCATCGCCGAGGTGCCTCCGGCGGCGTCGGAAGCGGCCGTCGGCGAGGCGAGGGGGTATGCCGAATCGATTCGCGTCCGAGCACGGCTCGAGCGGCTAACCGACGCACGGGCACCCGCCCTTCCGGCGGGTTACCGGGCAGTCGGTGGCGTGGCCGTGTTCGAGAACCAAGCTGCGTGTCCGTTCCGCGCGCTCGCCATCCATCGCCTTGGCGCGCGGGGACTGGAGCAGCCGGCGCCAGGGTTGAGTGCCCGCGACAGAGGCACGCTCGTGCATCGCGCGCTTGCAAGCTTGTGGGGCGAGCTGCAGAGCCAGAGGCGTCTGCTGGACGCAAGTGACGTTGAGCTGCGCGCCATCGTCGAACGAGCCGTCGAAACAGCGGTTGAGCGCCTCCGGCGCGACCGCGGCGACACTGTGTCAGATGCATTCGCCGCGCTGGAGCGCGAGCGGGTTGCCGGTCTGCTCGGCCGCCTGCTCGATATCGAGAAGCTGCGCGCGCCCTTCAGCGTTTTGGCGCGGGAGCTGCCGCGGACCCTGGAGCTTGGGGGGCTCAGCGTCGAGACCCGGGTGGACCGCATCGACCAGCTCGAAGGCGGCGCTCGGGTAGTCCTGGACTACAAGACCGGCAGAGGCTCGATCGCCGGCTGGGGCGACGAGCGGCTGGACCAACCGCAGGTCCCGCTCTATGCAGTGACCGAACCCGGCGAACTGGCGGCAGCAAGCCTAGTCGCCGTCAATGCCCAGGAGGTGGCCTTCCATGGCGTGGCGCGCGAAGAGGGGCTGGTGCCGGGGGTACACCCCCCGGGGCAATCTCGGAGCTTGGGTGGGCTGACCAGCTGGGAGGGGCTGCTGGATCGCTGGCGCATGGCACTGGGCACGTTGGCGCGCAGCTTCCTCGCCGGCGAGGCCGCGGTCTCGCCGAAGAGCTACCCGCATACCTGTGAGCGGTGCGACCTGGGGACGTTGTGCCGAGTCAAAGAGTTGTTCGACCGCGGCCCGATCTCCGCCAATCAGGCTCGCGATGATTGAGCCGCGCGATCTCACGGACGCCGCAGCGCGCCGTCGAGCGCTCGACCCGGGACGCTGCTGCATCGTTCAGGCACCAGCGGGATCGGGCAAGACCGAGCTGTTGATCCAACGCTTCCTGACGCTGCTGGCGCGCGTGGAGGCGCCGGAAGAGATCGTCGCCATCACCTTCACACGCAAGGCGGCCGGCGAGATGCGCGAGCGCGTACTGGGCGCCCTGAGCGAGGCCGCCCGCGATGCACCGCCGGAGTCCGACTACGGGCGCGCCACCTGGGCGCTCGCCCGTGCTGCACGGCAGCGCGACGCGCAGCGCGGCTGGGACGTGAGCGCGAGCCCGGGCAGGCTGCGTATCCAGACCATCGATGCGCTGTGCGCGGCGCTCACTCGACAGATGCCGGTGCTCAGCGGCTTCGGCGCGCAGGCCGAACCGGTGGAGGACGCCGCGCCGCTATATCTCGAAGCCGCGCGCCGTACGCTGTTGCACCTGGACCACGGCCACGTCTCCGCGGCGGGCGTCGCGCGCGTGCTGGCTCACCTGGACAACAACGTCGAGCACGCGGAAACGCTGATCGCCGACATGCTCGCGCGCCGGGATCAATGGCTGCGCCACGTTGCGGACCCAGACTCGCGGCGCATCCGGCGGGAGACGCTGGAAGCCTCACTTGCCAACGTCATCGTCGATGCCCTGCAGGCGGTGCGCCGCCTGACTCCGCAGGCGTTGGAGCAGGAGATCGTGGCGCTCGCCGCCTACGCGGCGGCCAACCTCACGCGCTCCGGGAGCGAGTCGCCGATCATCACCCTGGTCGACCTGACGTCGCTGCCGCAGACCGCGCGGGGCAGTGTAGAGCAGTGGTGCGGCATCGCAGCGCTGCTGCTCACGTCGGAAGGCGGCCTGCGCAAGAAAGTCAGCGCGGACATCGGGTTTCCGGCGCCGAGCGCAGAGAAGGACAAGGCCGAGCAAGCACGGCGGAAGCAGTACAAGAACCGGTGTGAGGTGCTGCTGGCGGAACTCGTGCGGCATCCGGAGTTCGTCGACGCGCTGCGGCTCACGCGGTCGTTGCCGCCCGCCGCGTATAGCGCCTCGCAGTGGGATGTCGTGGAAGCACTGACGACGCTGCTGCCGCTGGCGGTTGCCGAGCTGGAGCTGCTGTTCCGGGAGCGTGCACAGGTCGACTTCAGCGCAGTTGCGCAGGCGGCGGTGCGCGCCCTGGGCGACGCCGACGAGCCTACGGACCTGGCGCTTGCGCTGGACTACCGGATCTGCCACCTGCTGGTCGACGAGTTCCAGGACACCTCGCTCTCCCAATTCGAGCTGCTCGAGCGCCTCACCGCGGGCTGGCAACCCGGCGACGGGAGGACGCTGTTCGTGGTGGGCGATCCCATGCAGTCGATCTATCGCTTTCGCGAAGCGCAGGTAGGGTTGTTCCTGCGCGCGTGGCACCGCGGGATCGGCGCGCTCAGCCTGGAGCCGCTCACGCTAAGGCTCAACTTCCGGTCGCAAGACGGTTTGGTGCGTTGGGTCAACGAGAGCTTTCGCATCATCCTCCCCGAGGTCGAGGATCTGGGCAGCGGCGCAGTGCCGTTCTCCGCATCGCATGGCGTCCTTGCCGAGCTGGCCGGCCGAGCCGTGAGCGTACACCCGTTGCTGCACAAGGACCGCGCGGCCGAAGCGCGAATCGTCGTCGATCTGGTGCAACGCGCGCGAGCCGAAGATCCGCGGCAGCGCGTTGCCATTCTCGTGCGCAGCCGCGGCCATCTCAGCGCGATCGTCCCGGCGCTCAACGACGCCGGCCTGCGCTTCCAGGCCATCGAGATCGAGCAGTTGGGACACCTCTCGGTCGTTCAGGACTTGTATGCGCTCACACGCGCTCTGCTGCACGCGGCGGACCGCACCGCCTGGCTCTCGGTGCTGCGCGCCCCCTGGTGCGGGCTGACTCTGGCCGACCTCGACGCGCTAGCTGGGCATGATCACGACGCTTGCATATGGGACTTGATGCGACAGCAGGCGTGCATCGAGCGGCTCACCCCAGACGGGCGGCAGAGGGTCACGAGTCTCCGCGAGCGGCTGCGTCCGTGTCTGGCGCAGCGGCAGCGCGAGCCGTTACGGCGCTGGGTGGAAGGGGCATGGCTCGCGATCGGGGGACCGGCATGCGCCGGGGACGCCGCCGAGCTCGAGGATGCGCAGGTATTCCTGAGCGTGCTGGGCGAGCTCGAGGTGGGCGGCGACCTGCCCGAGCTGGAGGCATTGGCCGCGCGCCTGTCGCAGCTTTATGCGCTGCCCGACCCGCGAGCCGACGAAACGCTGCAGGTCATGACCATCCACAAGGCCAAGGGGCTGGAGTTCGACACCGTTGTGCTGCCCGGGCTGGGTCATCCGCCGCGGCCAAAGGAGCCGCGCCTGCTGCTCTGGGCGGAGCGCCCGCGGACAAGCGGTCCCGCGGATCTGCTGCTTGCTCCGATCCGCGAGCGTGCGCAGGTAGACGACCGCATCTACGGCTACGTGAGCGTGCTGGAGGATGCGAGGGAAGAGCAAGAGGACGGCCGGCTGCTCTACGTCGCCGCGACCCGTGCGAAGTTGCGCCTGCATCTGATTGGCCATGTGGAGGTGAGGCACGGCGAGCCGCGCCCAAGCCCGCGCTCGTTGCTCGCGCGCCTGTGGCCGGCCGTGGAGCCCGCATACCGGCAGGCGCTCGACGCGGCGGCGTGGAGCCCAGCGGACGAGGCGACGTTGCCGATCCCTGATTCGACCATCCGCCGGTTCCCTTCGCACTGGCGGCCGCCCGCGCCGCCGCCCGCGATCCTGCAGCCCGAGGCATGGACCGATACGGGAAGCACGCCTCCGCACGTGGAGTTTTCCTGGGCCAGCGAGTCGGCGCGCCATGTGGGCACCGTCGTCCATCGCATGTTGCAGAGGATCGCGGAGGACGGGCTGGCGCGGTGGAACGTGCAGCGGATCGCGTCGATGCGCGAGGTCTACGCACGCGATCTCCGCGCGCTCGGCGTTCCGGAGGCGCGGCTGGAGAGCGCAGTCGAGGGCGTGGCCGCAGCGCTCGCCGCGGCGCTCTGCGACGAGCGCGCGCGCTGGGTGCTCGCGCCGCACTCGCAGGCGCGCTCCGAGCTGCGGCTCACCGGCGAGCTGGGAGGAAAGTTGATCGACATCGCCATCGATCGCACCTTCGTCGATGACCAGGGCATACGCTGGATCGTTGACTACAAGACCGGCAGTCACGAGGGCGCCGACTTGGAGCAGTTCCTCGACAACGAGCGGGAGCGGTATCGGGAGCAGTTGGAGCGCTACGCCGCACTGCTCAGCCGCCTCGAGTCGCGACCCACGCGCCTGGCGCTGTACTTTCCGCTGGTCAACGGGTGGAGGCAGTGGGAGGCAGCCGCGCCCAGCCACCCGTGATGCGGTCGCACCCGCCGTCGACCGGACTGCGCTGCGGTGGACAGGCTCAAGACATGACAGCCGCAAGAACGGTGGCCAGCACGACCAGCAGAAAGATCACGATCGCTGAGACGAACTGCCAATGCGGAGCGAAGACGATCGCCTCGGGCGCGGCATCAGCCGGCTGTGCGCGCAGCGCACGAACCAGCATCGCGGTGGGTGGGAGCAGGAAGCAGATGCCGAAGGCGCTGAACAGCCAGAAGCCTTTGCCGCCGCCGGAGGTCTCGGTCAGAACTGCGAGATACAGCAGCGCTGCACCCAGGATCATGCAGCTTGCCATGGCGATCCAGTAGGAGATGGGCTTGCTCATAGGCGGCTCCATCCGAGTTGCACGACCGGGTAGCTGCAACTCATATACCCAAGTCTGCGCCCGGGCCCACCCTGCGATGGGCACGCTCCGTGCAGTCGCGCAGCGATCCGTTACGGCGCGAATGAGAACTCGGTGGTGGTTCCTGCCGCGGATGCCGGTCAGCGCCGAGCGGTGTACTCGGAGAACAGGTGCGCCTCGACGTGGCGGCGCACATCGGTGAAACCTGCGCGGTGCAGGGCTTCGAGCACGCGCTGTGGCGGCACGCAGGCCTCGATCGTGTCCCAGAAGTAGCGCAACAACCGGGGAGTCTCGGGCTGCCGGGCCACGAGCCGAGATGCAGCCGGTGCGATGTGGCGCAGGTACAGCTTGACCAGCCGTCGCGCCCAGCGCTGCTCTGGCGGCGTGAGCTCCAGCACACACAGGATGCCTCCGGGTTTGAGCACGCGCCGGAACTCGCCGAACACCGCTTCGAGCTCCGAGAGGTGGCGCAAGGCGAAGCCCAGGCTGAGAAAGTCGAAGCAGGCTCCGGCGAAAGGCAGTTGCTCACTCGTCCCCTGCACCAGGAGCATCGAGGCCGTCTGCGGCGCATTGCGCAGCATGCCGCAGCTCGGATCGAGCCCGACCACGAAGCCCTGTGCGCCGACCACATGCACCGCCTCGCGCGCCACCAGACCCGTGCCGACTGCAACATCCAGCACACGCATGCCTGCGTCCAACCCGGCACGGCGCAGCGCCATCCGCCTATAGCCGGAGCCCGTGCCAAAGCTGAACAGCCGCTCGGTTACGTCGTAGTCGGACGCGGTGCGGTCAAAGATGCCGCGCACAAACTCGCGGCGCTGGTCGGCCTGCGTGTAATACTGCGGCAGGACCGGGTGCGGTTCCTGCGGCCGGGGATCAGACGGTGTCTGCATCGCGCTCACGCGAAATGATCGGCTGCCGCAGGCTACGGTCTACGGGAGCTGGATCTTGCCGCCTCCACCCAGAGCGCCCGGGGGTAGGCCGCCCGCGCCGCCCCGTGGGATGACAATCGAGGAGGCCGCCTGGCGGCGCACCTCTTCGATCTCTCGCACGGCTTTCTCGATCGCCTCCTTCGCTGCCGGTGCGTAATTGGCCACGGCTTGGTCCAGCGACTTGGCGTCGATCTCGAAGCTCAACGGCAGCGCGCCCATGTTGGTGAAAATCTGTGCTTCCCCGATGTACACCGTGCTGCGTCTCGCATCAGGCGCGCCGTCGCTCTTCACGGGGATAAGAACACGGATGGTGCCGATCCGGCGGTCGGTATACGTTTCCTCGCGGAACAGGGACCCCGGATCCATCTTCGCCTCGAGCATGCGCTCGTCGTTTCGCTCAGCCATGGTGAACCCCTCGGTTACAAACCAACAATGTTGGGTTGAAAGGTTACCAGACAAGCTGCTCGGTTTGTGTTCCCGGCGTTCCGAAAACCGCTTCGGTTAGGCCGCGGAGGCGATCAACGGGCAGCTCGCCGGGAAGGGCTTGAGCGCCGAGCCTAAGGAGTGCGGTACCCTACTCCCTTCGCGAAAACATTGAGAATGCCTCTAAGCGGAGCGGCTCAGGCTGCCGTCTCCAGGGACAACGACTCGCGGTCGAAGACGATGGATCTGACAGCTTTCCGCAGCTCGCTCGATGGACCTGAGCCGCCCGTTGCGACTGGACCGCTACGCGCGCTGTGGTACGAAGCGAAGGGCGATTGGCGGCGGGCTCACGAGATCGTGCAGGACGACAACGGGCCAGAGGCAGCCTGGGTGCATGCCTACCTGCATCGTGTCGAGGGCGATCTGTCCAACGCCCGCTATTGGTACGGCCAGGCCGAAAAACCGGCGTCCAAGGTGCCGCTGCAGGAGGAGTGGGCGGCGATCGTGAAGGCGCTGCTGGCAGGCGCCTGACTTACTGCTCCCGCAACAGCGGCACCACGATCTCGTCGAGGACGCGCGGCATCTTGGCGCCCCACTGGCGGTAGCGCAGCACGCCTTTGCGATCGATCACAAAAGCGGTCGGCGTCGGGTAGCGCCGCTCGAACCCGCTTTCGGTCACCTGGTCGGCCATCGTACCCGGCAGATTGTAGAGGCCGAGCATACGCTGCACTCGTTCGCGGTCGCGCAGCTCATCCACGCCCACAGCGATCACCTCGAAGCCCTCGCCTCGGTGCGCCTGATAGAAGCTCTCCAGGTTGCCGATCTCGTATGCGCAGAACTTGCAGTAGCTGGAGTAGAAATTCACCAGCACGACCTTGCCGCGCATGTGAGCGAGATCGAACGGCTCGCCCGAGAAGAGCGTGCCTCTCAGCGGCGGGGCGGGCTCGCCCACTTCGGGCATCGCCCAGACGCCGGCGGCGCAGACGAGCAGAAGAGCGGCGAGCAGCGGCCGAAGAACTGGCATCGATGCGAGGGGGTGCGCGGTATGCGGCGGGAGCGGAGCAATCCCCGCCGTGCAGGTTAAGGGCTCGAGCGAGTGGTGTTGAGCGCTGGACTAGTCCTCCACATGCACCTTGTGCTGGGAGACCAGTTGCTGCTGCACGGGTGGCGGCACGGGTTCGTAGTGGGACAGTTCCATGCTGAACGAGCCGGCGCCTCCGGTGACGGATTTGAGCCGCGACTGATACCCGTTCAGCTCGGAGAGCGGTACCTGTCCGGTGACGTTGACCAGGCCGCCGCCCAAAGGCTGCGTGCCCCCGACTTGGCCGCGCTTGGAGGACAGGTCACCGGTGATGTCGCCGATGTTGTGCTCGGGGACGCTGATCTGGACGTTCACGATCGGCTCGAGCACGATGGGGCGCGCCTTGCTCACGGCGTCCAGAAAGGCCTTTCTCCCCGCGGCCACGAATGCCA
>Ga0335085_10014210_pt1 | contig 11636 bp, 7 predicted proteins | sample Lox_Sample_45_FD_206712 | JGI IMG/M metagenome (GOLD analysis project Ga0335085, IMG submission 206712) | Soil microbial communities from Loxahatchee National Wildlife Refuge, Florida, United States - Lox_Sample_4.5 | ecosystem: Environmental > Terrestrial > Soil > Wetlands | place: USA: Florida...
GATGACGGACATGGCCAATCTGACTCTGATCTATGGAATGCGGCTGCTGCCCGAGGGCGAAGTGACCGAGATTCACGACGCTACGCTCAAGCTTGCCAATGGGCACGAAGCCCACGTAACCATGCACGTCCTCGAAGGTTCGCGCGAGCAGATCGAGACCCAGCTCAAGCAAAGCCTCGACGCCTTCTTCGACTTCTACCCGGAGATATGAGCGGCCGCGCACACGCACGCGGCGTGGGCGGGCCGCCTAGTCATCGGCGATGCGGGCCGAAGTCATTCCGCCCGTCTTCGCTTTGATGCTTGCCTTCACGCGCAGGTTATCGAGCGCGTAGTCGATATACCGTGGCTCATAGTGCGAAGGCTGCCCCATAAACTTGCACGTGGCCACCACCTGGTCGACAACGAACTTGGGCATGTAGGCTGCAAACTCCATCTTCTTCTCGTCGCGCAGCTTGCGCACGATCGTGTTGAAGATCTCGTCGGGGAGCGTCATGCCCTGCTTCTCGCTCTCCTTGAGGAAGATGGTCTTGAAGTTTTCGATGCTAGGCGCGCCCACCTCGATCTTGTAGGGCAAACGCCGCAGAAACGCTGGATCCATCAGGTCTTCCGGCTCGAGGTTGGTCGAGAAGATGATCAGTTCCTCAAAGGGAATGCTGAAGCTCTTGCCCGTATGCAGTTTGAGAAAGTCAATGCGGCTCTCCAGCGGCACAATCCAGCGATTCAGCAGATTGGTCGGGCTCACCAGCTGCCGGCCAAAGTCGTCGATGATGAAGCACCCGCCCAACGCCTTCACGTGCAATGGCGCCTCATAGTAGTGGCCGGTTTCGTCGTAACGCAGGTCAAGCATCTCGAGGGTCAACTCGCCGCCCGTGACCACGAAGGGCCGTCTGCACGGAACCCAGCGCGCATCGAAAGATTCGCGCCGAATGATCGACAGTTCTCCTCCGTCGTCTTCCACCTGCGCGGATTCGAAGGGCAGGTGAATGCTCGGATCGTGGACACGGATGATCTGGCCTTCCACAATCACCGAATAAGGCACATAGATCACGTCCTGGAAGACGTTGGTGATGCGCAGCGCCGTCGACGTCTTGCCATTGCCTGGCGGCCCGTAGAAGAGGATAGCGCGCCCCGAGTTGAGTGCGGGCCCGGCCTGCTCGATCAGGCTCGCATCCACCGTCAGGTCGCTCAAGCCCTTGCGCAGACGGTCATAGGTGATCAGTTCGTTGGTCAGCTTCTGCAAACTCACCTGATAATTGAACTCTTCGAGTGTGACCGGAGCCGGGCCCGTGTAGCGCAGGCGGGATAGCGCGTCGAGCGTCCACTGCTTGCCGGTCTCGGTAAAGGAGTAGCTCAGGTCGATCGGATTATCCGTGTATCGGGAACCCAGATTCTGCAGCAGCTGCCGGTTCACAGCCATCTGTACCAGTTCCAGAACGATGTGATAGGGCAGCTTGATCGCATCGATGAACTGGCGGGTCGTCTCGAGTCGATCGCGATAGATGAGCTTGAGCAGCAGGCCCATCAGGTCCACTTCGTCGATACCCGTCGACTTGATGTCCGCCGGCTCCGATGGAATACGGTGCAGAAAGGAGTTAAACCTCTCCTGCGTGATGGCGCCGATGGCAACGAGGTTGTCGCCCAGCCGCCCACCCTGCTCCTTGAGGCGTTCGAGGGCCTTGGCCACATCCTGCTCAGTAACCAGCTTGGCCTTTACCAGCAGGTCTCCTACTCTCATTCGGGTGGCGATGGCGTCCTCCTGAAAACAACCACTTTATCTATGGCTGGGGATACGGTCGCCCCTGCGGGAAGGTGACCTACAAACTTGAGCAGATTCAATCGGCTACGGACTCATTCTAGCGAAAATTCAGCCCTGCGAAATAACTCAGGTAATGCCATCTGATTACCTTTTGGGGAGAAGAAAGCTCAGAATCTGGGCCCTCCCTGCCTCACCTGCCTTGCCTCAATCGTTGGGTCTTTCCGCTCTGCCATTCGCGCGCTGGGCAACTTCGAGCACCCCCGCCTCAGCAGCCACCTGTGCACAGCGCATCTGGTACGAAGACGCCGGTCCTCAATGGGACTTGCATGCCTTCGTTGTGAGACGCGACGTCGCCTTCGCGCATCAATCACTTGAGAGCGAGGTCGAACTGTGAATCTCACCCAAACCACATCCTCAGGCGACAAATCCCGCCGGCCCCGCGTTCTGATCGTCGGAGCAGGTTTCGGCGGCCTGCACGCCGCCAAGAGTCTGGCCGATCTGCCGGTAGAGGTGACGGTGGTCGACCGTCGGAACCATCACACCTTTCAGCCGCTGCTTTACCAGGTGGCTCTCGCCGTGCTGTCACCCGCCGATATTGCCCAGCCCATTCGCACGATCTTGCGCAGCCAGCAGAACACCGAGGTGCTGATGGACGAGGTCGTTGCCATCGACACGCAGGCCCGCCAGGTGAGTCTCGGCTCAGGTGCGACCCTGAGCTACGACTACCTTGTCATGGCCACGGGAGCAACTCATTCCTATTTCGGTCACGACGATTGGGCGCCGATGGCTCCAGGACTGAAAACGGTAGAGGACGCCACCGAGATCCGCCGCCGCGTACTGCTGGCGTTTGAGCTTGCCGAACGCCAGATGCAGGAGCATGGCTGGCACCCTCCGCTCAACTTTGTCGTCATCGGTGGAGGGCCCACAGGTGTTGAACTGGCCGGCGCCATCAGCGACATCGCCCAACTCTACATGCGGCACGACTTTCGCCACATCGACCCCTCGAAAGCGCGGGTGATGCTCCTCGACGGCGGCCCACGGGTTCTGGCCGCCTACCCGCCCGATCTATCGGCCAAAGCGGAGTCAGCTCTGCGCCGCCTCGGAGTAGAAGTGCACACCGGCTCACAGGTTTCGCGTGTCGGACCCGGCTGGGTCGAGGCCAACGGCGAGCGTATCGACGCTGCCGTAACGCTTTGGGCGGCCGGCGTGCAGGCTTCGCCGCTCGGCAAGCTGTTGGGGGTTCCGCTGGACAGGCGTGGTTGCGTGCTGGTCAATGACTATCTCAATCCACCTGAACTGCCTGAGGTCTTTATCCTGGGCGACCTTGCCCACTTTGAGCAGGATGGTCGTCAGGTTCCCGGTGTGGCTCAGCCGGCAATGCAGATGGGCGACCATGTCGGACGCATGATTACGGCGGATCTCGTCCACAAGAAGCGGCCAGTCTTCCGCTACTTCGACAAGGGCGATATGGCGACCATCGGGCGCATGGCCGCTGTGGCCAAAGTTGAGTGGCCCTTTAAGGCGCACATGAGCGGCTTGCCCGCGTGGCTCACGTGGATCTCGGTGCACATCTTCTTCCTGATCGGGTTTCGCAACCGGCTTTCTGTCTTTGCAGCATGGGTGTGGACCTACTTCACCTTTACCCGAGGGGCGCGTCTGATTACGGGAGACCAAAGGCTGCCGGGCTGGACGGAACAATTGGATGCCGGACCGGAGACCCATCCGGAGCAAAGAGAAGCCGCAAGGGTCGGGTAAACTGAAAAGAGTCATGCTCGACTTGGGATTCGTCCGGGGGAACCTGGAAAAAGTAGAGGAAAAACTGCGTGCGCGGGGAGCCGACCCGGCCGGGCTGCTGGGCGATTTTCGCAGTCTGGACCAGCGTCGACGCGACGCCATCACCCAGGCCGAGCACTTGAAAGCCCGCCGCAACGAACTGAGTCAGCAGGTTGGAGCCCTGAAAAAGGCTGGTCGGGATGCAACTGCCCTGATGGAAGAGACCCGCGCCATCAAGTTCCAGCTCGACGACCTCGACTCAGCAGCCGCCGCCCTCGATGACCAGATGCGGCTCTCACTGGCCCGTATCCCGAACCTGACCCGGGACGAGGTGCCCGCCGGAAGCTCGGAAGCTGACAACGTCACCGTGAAATCCTGGGGCCAAAGGCCGGAGTTTCACTTTGAGCCCAAGCCTCACTGGGAGATCGGCGAGGCGCTTGGAATCCTGGACCTGGAACGAGCCGCAAAGCTGAGCGGCGCGCGATTTGCGGTGTACATGGGCGCAGGCGCGCGGCTGGAGCGGGCGCTGATCGGCTTCATGCTCGACATGCACACTCAGCAGCACGGATATACCGAGGTCCTGCCGCCGTTCATGGTCAATTCAAAGAGCCTCTTTGGCACGGGACAGCTGCCTAAATTCGCCGAGGACCTCTTCCGTTGCTCCGATGCAGATGCGGAGGCGGTCGCGCGCGGCGAGTTCAAAGACAACGACCACTGGCTGATCCCTACGGCGGAAGTGCCGGTAACGAATCTCTATCGGGATGAGATTCTCGACGAGGCAAAGCTGCCCATCTCTTTGACCGCTTATACGCCATGTTTCCGCGCCGAGGCTGGAGCCTACGGCAAGGATGTGCGCGGCATCATCCGGCAGCACCAGTTCCAGAAAGTTGAGCTGGTGAAGTTTACCCGGCCCGAGGAAAGCGGCACAGAGCATGAGAAGCTGACGCGCAACGCAGAGGAGATTCTGGAGACATTGAAGCTGCCCTACCGCCGCGTGCTGCTGTGCGCCGGCGACACAGGATTCTCCTCTGCCAAGACGTTCGACCTCGAAGTCTGGCTGCCTGGCCAGCAGTTATATCGCGAAATCTCTTCGTGCTCAAACTTCGACGCCTTTCAGGCACGGCGCGCCAATATCCGCTTCAAGCCTGCGGGCGGCAAGGGCAAGAGCGAGTTTGTGCATACCCTCAATGGCAGCGGACTGGCCGTAGGGCGCACCTGGCTCGCCATACTCGAGAACTACCAGCAGGCCGATGGCTCGGTGTTGATTCCTGAGGCGCTGCGGCCCTATATGGGCGGGCTCGAACGCATCACAAAGTAAGGTTGGAATGAACAGGACTCTCAAAAGCTACTTCTACTGGACCTACCCGCGGGGCAATGTCCACTACGACGTGATGGTGACGCTGATTCTGCTGTTCATCTTCGTCACTCCACACCTGTGGAACTATGGCGACAAGCCCACGCATCTGACGCGGCAGATGCATCCTATCCAGATTGTGGGTGACGGAAACCGCGGCGTGATTGTTTCGCTTCAGGCAGTCGATGTAACCATTCCCGCGGGCGCGACCGACAGCCAGGTGAAGAGGGCTTTGCGTCAGGCCATTGAGCCGGTTACCGGTGATGCTGTTTTTGTCGAGCATTGGGAAACGGCGCGCGATGGCCAGGGCCGGTTGATCTGGAAGATCTGGGCTCACCGCTGAACAATGCGCCACCGTGACGCAGATTCGCGTCCAACCATGCAGAGGAAGTGTATGCACTTGCACAAAAAATTCGCCCTGATCGCAGCGGTAGCAATGCTGGCATGGCCCGGCCGGACCGTGTGGGCAGCAGACGACCTGCAGCGGGTTTTGCATGAACTCGATATAGCCGCGGCCAACTTCCACTCCACGTCTGCCGACTTCCAGTTCGACACCTATCAGACTGATCCGTTCCCTGAGAAGGACACGCAAAAGGGCGCAATCTACTACGAACGCGTTGGCGCCACTTTTGAAGTAGCGGCGCATATCAATGAAGTGAACGGCAAGCCGGTACCAAAGATCTACATCTACTCCGGTGGTGTGTTCCGGCTCGATGAGCCAATGATCGACCAGGTGACCACATTCAGAAACGCCAGCAAGTTTGAAAGCTATGTCATGCTTGGTTTCGGCGCGAGCGGCAAGGAACTCGCCGACAAGTGGGACATCAAGTACCTGGGCCCCGAAACCCTCGATGGTGTGAAAACCGAGAAACTCGAGCTGGTCGCGAAAGATCCAACCGTGCGAAAGAATATCCCCAAGATCACGGCGTGGATTGATCCGGTGCGTGCCGTCAGCCTGAAGCAGGTGTGGGACGAGGGCCAGGGAACCTCGCGCGTCTGCGTCTACTTCAACTTCAAGATGAATCAGCCGCTACCCGAGGACGCCTTCAAGCTGCCAACCGACAGCAAGACAGTGTACGTGGAACATTGACCGTTCGTGGCACTTGTTTACGCCGTTCGTCTGCGCATGGCTCTGGCTCGAACTGTGCATGAGCTGACTGCCCAGGCGATTGCGACGCCACCCGGCACGAAGAGCATCGGAAAGCACTCCAATGTGTAGCGTGCCTCGGGTGGGCAAACAGTGAAAAGCATCGCGCTGCGCAAAAGCATGTAGGCAAGCATCCAGACCCAAAGCTTCGGCCTCAGCCAGAGCCCCGCCGCTGCGAGCAGAAGGTACAAGGCATTCAGGCCTGCGCAGGCCCAACTGAACTCAGTCTCGGCGTTGTGATGGTCGTATACCCACCAGTCGAGATCGATGGGAAGGTTCTCAACGCGCGGGCGCAGCCACATATCGACGACTCGCCCCAGCGGCAGCCAGAGATAGTAGCGCAGCGGATGCGCCGCGATTCGCTCGCGGGCAAGCTGGGCAAAGCCGGCGTCGAGAGCCGGCGTGAGAGCGTAGCCGTTGTTGTTGTAGGTGTCCGCCAGGGCCTGCGTTTGTGCTCGCTGTGCTTGCGAATCAAATGCGCGCGGCGGCAGATCATCCATCACGAGTTCGTCGCCAGGAACGTTCCAAGCCACCTGGTATGTGCAGATGAAGTCGAGACACCAGGTGCTAACCCATCGATTCCAGCCCCTGTACACGGGATCGCCGGGATCGGTGGCCGACTTAGGCGCAAGAGGTTGCACAACATGGAAGACTTGCCAATTGCGCCAGGTCCACCCAAGGAACGGCGCGGCAGCGAGCAATGTACACGTCACGGCCATGCGGAGTTTCCTTGATCCGGTCAGAGAACGATCGCGATGCAACGAAATAAAAACGGGAGGAGCAAAGGCGAGAGCGGCCAGTGCGCCATCAGGCCGAAGCAACGCGGCAAAGGTGACAGCGACAGTAAATGCCATTCCGCACCCCCATCCGGGTCTCTCGCAAAATCGCTGGGCGCTCCAGAGCGCGAGCGCGAGCGCGAAAAGACTGGGTGTCTCGGTCAAGGGATTCGCCGCGTAAACCGCGGTAAACGGGCAAAGGGCGGTGAGCCAGAGCGTTGCATGAGCGGCCGCAGTCTGGAGTCCAGGCGGCGCGACACGGCGGGCAACGTCCGCGAGCAGGAGGCAGCTGGCGAGTTCAAGGCCAATTTGAACCCAGACAACCGCAGCATAGTTTCCCATCCCGAAGAGCTTGAAGCACGCCGCTAGAAACAACGGATAGCCGGGGAGACGGATGAGCGTTGGAGCCAGGCCGCCATGGGCCGCGGACATCGCATAACGCCCGTGAAGCAGAAGATTCTTGGCGATGCCGCCATATACCAGGGAGTCGCCATTGGCCTCGAAAAATTGTCCGAACATCCAGCCCCGCAGCACGCATCCTGCGCTCAATGCCAGAAGCGCCGACATGGCCGCGACGGCCCGCTTTGCCGGTGTCGGCCGCTGGATTAGCTGGCTCATTGACGCCTTTTCCATACGATTCGTACTGTAAAGCCTTTGCCCACGGAACGGCTTCATCGCTCATTCTGTGACTGCCGCCCGGAGGGCAGGATCCCCTTCTGCCAGACCGGGGATTCGTGAAACACTCTAAGAGACTGGCTATGCTCGAGAAGCAGATATTCTTCGACCCGCAGCGAAAGCGGTGGAAGCGGCTGCGCCGCATTCTTGATGCCGCAGCGGTGGTTACCACGCTGGTGCTGGCGGGGTTTATTTTCAATATTTTACGCAGTCAGCCTCTTCCCGAGCTGTTGCTTCCTTCTTTGCGCCATAACTACAAAGCTCTGCCTGACCGAACCACGCTGCGCAATGGCAAAATCCAGCGTCCGGCGCGCCGCAAGACCACGCGTAAGGCCTCTGAAATCCCATTCAACACCGGTGAGGGCCTTCGCGCCGCATACTACGTTCCCTACGACGAAGCCAGTTATTCCTCCTTCAAACAGCATGTGCACCAGCTCGACATGCTCTTTCCCGAGTGGCTGCACGTGGACTCGTCCTCACCAACGCTGTTGGCTGTGGACCAGGAAAGCCATCGTTCGTATCCGGTTATCCAGGGAAGCACGGTACGGGACCCGGACGACCTGAACCGCATCAAGCGCGAGATTCAACTTGCCAGGGAAGATACGGAAATCTTCCCGCATCTGAACAATTACGATTCGGCCACGCAGAGCTGGGATGCGGGGGTCGGCCAGCTGCTCTCCGACGACAGCAATCGCGATACGCTGCGCCGCCAGATTGTTCAGTTCCTCACGGCCTTTCCATCGTACCGAGGTCTTTCACTCGACTTCGAAAGCTTGCCCGACAGCGCCAACGGCGCCTACACAACCTTCATCCGGGAACTCTATGGCGACTTGCACGCACGCGATCTGCGGCTCTATGTGACAACCGCGGCGAGCACAGACTCCGCGGTCCTGAAAACCATTGCCGCCAACTCCGATGGCATTGTTCTGATGAATTACGACGAGCACGAGGCCACGAGCGATCCCGGACCGATCGCCAGTCAGACCTGGTTTGTCGCCAACCTGGCGCGCGTGCTGAAAGCGGTGCCCAAGCAGAAGATCATCTGTGCCCTGGGCAACTATGCCTACGACTGGGCAATGACGATTCCTCCGCCGCCCAAGCGCGGTCACAAGCCGCAAAAGCCTCAGGTAGTCAACACCGAGGATCTTCCTGTGTCCGATGCATGGCAGCGCGCATCGGATGCCGACGCGGACCTTGATCTCGACTACAATTCCCTGAACCCGCACTTTGAGTACATTGACGAAGACGACAACCAGCGCCATGTGGTCTGGTTCCTCGATGGCGTGACGCTGCTCAACGAAATGCGCGCCGCGCGCGAGATGGGCCTTGAGACGTTTGCCCTGTGGCGGCTGGGAACGGAAGACAGTTCTCTCTGGAATGTGTGGGACAAACCAATGAATCCAGCGTCGCTCCAGGCGCTGGGCTCGGTCCCCCCCGGCCATGAGGTCGACACCCAGGGCGAGGGCGACATCATGCGCGTGACCGGCCAGCACTTGCCGGGCAAACGTATAGTGCAGATTGACACAGATGAGCCTGATCCGCGCAAGAAACTCATCATCGATGAGCATATGGATGTGTATCCGCAGACCTATTCAGTGCAGTACTACGGCTACCACCCGAACGAAGTGGCGTTGTCCTTTGATGATGGACCCGATGCCAAGTGGACACCGCGAATCCTGAACATCCTGGAAAAGAAGGACGTGAAGGGCACCTTCCTGATCATCGGCGAAGAGGGCTTGCAGAACATCGGCTTAATGAAGCGCGAACTGCACGACGGCGACGAGATCGGCAACCATACCTATACGCACCCGGACATCAGCGAAATCTCGGCGCGTCAACTCGATCTCGAGGTAAAGCTCACCGAGCGTCTCTTCGCCAGCAAACTTGGCGTGCAACCTCTCTACTTCCGCCCTCCGTACGATGTGGACGAAGAACCCGATACCGACGACCAGGCGGCGCCGGTAGTGGCCATCCAACAGGACGGCTACATCATTGTCGGCAACAAGATCGACACCAATGACTGGGACGAACGAGTTCACAAGACGCCGCAGGAGATCACCCAGTCGGTCGTGGATCAGCTGGATCGGATGAAGACCAAACCGCAGTTTCGCGGCTCCATCATCCTCATGCACGATGGCGGAGGCGACCGGTCGGCGACTGTAGCCGCATTGCCAATGCTCATTGATACACTGCGCGCCCGTGGCTACACCTTTGTGCCGGTCTCAGCGCTGATGGGGAAAACGACGGCAGAGGTCATGCCGCGATTGACCTTTTGGCAACGCGTACGATCCATTCCCGATTCAATTGCGTTTTCCACGCTGGCCATCATCGGCAACTTCATCGTGTTTGTCTTCTTTGTCGGCGATGTACTCATGAGCGCACGCCTCATCCTGGTCGGGTTGTTTGCGGTGATTGATCGCCTGCGCCGGCCGCATCGCCAGGCATCGCCAGGTTTCAATCCGCGCATTGCGGTGCTGATTCCCGCATACAACGAAGAGAAAGTCATCGTACGCACGGTCCGGTCGGTGTTGCACTCCGATTACGAGAACCTGCGCGTGATTGTGATCGACGACGGCTCCAGTGACAACACCTTCGAGGTTGCGCGGGAGGCCTACAAACGCGAGATCGCCGCGGGTCGAGTTGAAGTCCTGACGAAGGTCAACGGCGGCAAAGCCGCGGCTCTCAACTTCGCGCTGGAACGCGTGGACGAAGAGTTCTATGTTGGGATCGATGCGGATACGGTGATCGCTGCTGACGCCATTGCCAAGCTCATTCCGCACTTTGAAGATCACGCGGTGGGCGCCGTGGCAGGCAATGCCAAGGTGGGCAATCGCGTCAATCTATGGACGCGTTGGCAGGCGCTTGAATACATCACCAGCCAGAACTTCGAGCGTCGCGCACTCGACCTTTTTAACGTGGTCACAGTGGTTCCCGGCGCCATTGGCGCTTGGCGCACTGCGGCTGCCAAGGCCGCAGGCGGGTACCCATTGAACACGGTCGCAGAAGACGCCGACCTCACCATGAATCTGCTCGAGCAGCAGTACAAAGTAGTCTACGAAGACCGCGCCCTGGCGTTTACTGAAGCCCCAATCGATGCGCGCGACCTGATGCGGCAACGCTTCCGCTGGTCCTTTGGCATCCTGCAATCGGTTTGGAAACACAAGGCTGCGTTCATCCGCAACAAGGCAATGGGCCTGTTTGCCCTGCCCAACATTCTCATCTTCCAGATGTTCCTGCCGCTGGTCTCGCCGTTCATTGATTTGATGTTCGTGGCGGGCATCGTCCATTACTTCATTGACCGGCACTACCACCCGGAAGCTGCATCGGCTGCGAGCTTCATGAAACTGGTGGCATACTTCGGCGCCTTCCTGCTGATCGACTTCGTGACCTCAACGATCGCGTTCAGCCTCGAGCGCCGCCATCCAGCCAACAAAGGTGATGGCTGGCTGCTGTTTCACATCTGGTTGCAGCGCTTCGCCTATCGCCAGGTGTTTTCGATCGTGCTTTTCAAGACGCTGAAGCGCGCTATCGACGGCAAGCCTTTCAACTGGGACAAACTGGAGCGCACCGCCAAGATGAGTAAGGCCACCGAAGCGCTCACTGAAACGCGTTGAGCTTGCAACTCCGTCGGGATGCATCCAATCGAGTCGCATCCCCATAAGTCGGCGACGAGTGTCATCAGAGGCATTCCAGGTTCGGCCGAGAGGCTTGCACCAGAATGGACAGGATCGACAGGGTGAAAGCCAAACACCTCCGGTGCGCCCATATGAGCGTATACACTCGCCGTGCATCAGCGGTGATGACCATGGCCACCGCCGCCGGAATGGCCGCCGCCACCCCAGTGACCGCCGCCGGAATGGCCACCAGAGGAGTGGCCTCCGCCGCTCCAACCGGAATGTCCTCCACCAAAGGAACGACTTTGTTTGGGAGCCTTCCAACCGCCACCGCCCCAGTTCGAATGACCACTGCCGAAGCTGTAGCTCTTGGGCGCTTTGTAAGAGTTGGAACTGTGGCCGCCACCAAACCAGCGAGATCCACCGGATCGCTGCGAGCTGCTGAAACCATTCGAGTAGCCGCCGTAACTCCTGCCGCCATAGTTTCTTCCGCCTGCACTGGCCCAGGCATTTCCACCCCGTGAACCCGGCGAGGGGCTGG
>Ga0335085_10014211_pt1 | contig 11636 bp, 10 predicted proteins | sample Lox_Sample_45_FD_206712 | JGI IMG/M metagenome (GOLD analysis project Ga0335085, IMG submission 206712) | Soil microbial communities from Loxahatchee National Wildlife Refuge, Florida, United States - Lox_Sample_4.5 | ecosystem: Environmental > Terrestrial > Soil > Wetlands | place: USA...
CTGCGCGCCCATCTCGCGGAGCGGTCCGACCACCCGGCCCATGGGACGCCGCCGGGTGGATTCGTCGCCGGTCAGCACGGAGAAAAAGTCCTGCCCGGCCAGGATGCCGGCGAGCAGACGGATCCCCGTGCCGGAGTTTCCGCAATCCACGATCGAGTCGGGTTCCGCCAGACTGCGCAACCCCTTGCCCGTCACCCGCATGCGCTCCGGTCCGATGTCGATCGCGACGCCCATTGCCCGGAACGCCTGCGCGGTGTGCAGGCAGTCCTGGCCGGGGCAGTAGTTCGAGATCACGGTCTCGCCGTCCGCGAGCGCGGCGAGGATGATCGCGCGGTGCGTGATGGACTTGTCGCCGGGGACGGTGAGCGTGCCGCGCAGGGCCATTACGTGATCCTCTCCCGCATGGCTTTCGCCAGCGCGAATTCGCGGGCGAGGCCTTCGCCGTCGCCGGCCTTGATGAGCGCCTTCAGGCGCTCCAGGCGCGCTTCGTAGATTTCGAGCTGGCTCACGAGGTTGTCGCGGTTCCAGAGGCAGATGTCGCGCCACATCTCGGGCGACGAGGCGGCGATGCGGGTGGTGTCCTTGTACCCGCCTCCGGAATAGAGCTGCAGGTCGAGGCCCGGCGTCTGCGTCTCCTGGATGGACGCCACGGCGTTCACCAGCGCGAAGGCGGCCATGTGCGGCAGATGGCTGATCGCGCCCAGCACGCGGTCGTGCAGGTCCGGCTCCATTTCCGTGATCCGTGCGCCGGTCGCTTCCCAGAGCCGGCGGATGAGACTCAACGCGGCGGGATCCGTCTTCGGGGTCGGCGTCAGGATGCAGAGCGCGCCGCGGTACAGGTCCAGGCTCGCCGCATCCACGCCGGTCTTCTCCTTGCCGGCGATCGGGTGCGCGCCCACCACCCGCGCGCCGGCCGGCGCGAGCGCTTCCATGCGCGCGACCAGCGGGCCCTTGACGCTGCCCACGTCGGTGATCACGGCGCCGGCCGCCAGCCGGGGCCCGCAGGTTTTCAGCGCCGCTTCGAAGGTGTCCACCGGCGTGGCGAGCACGAGCAGATCGGAGCCGGCCGCCGCCTCCGCGAGGTCGGTTGAATAGCGGTCGAGGGCCTTGAGCGCGACGGCCTTCTTGAGATTCTCGACCCGCCGGCCGGTGCCGACGACGGTACCGACGAGGCCCTGCCGCTTGCAGATCATCCCGAGGGAGCCCCCGATGAGGCCCACCCCGACAATGGTCATCTGCTTGAACAGCAACGGGGAGGGACGCGTCTTGGCGCGTCCGGGGCGGGTGGGTGTGATAGTTCCCATCAGAGTTCGCGGCCGACCGCCTCCGCGATTTTTTTCAGGTCCTTCATCAGTTCCTTGAACTTGGCGGGCTTGAGGGACTCCTCGCCGTCGCAGAGCGCGCACTCGGGGTTGGAATGCACTTCGATCAGCAGCCCGTCCGCGCCGGCCGCGATGGCGGCCTTGGCCAGCGGCGCCACCATCGCCCACTTGCCCGTGGCGTGGCTGGGGTCCACGATGATCGGCAGGTGCGACAGCTCCTTCAGCGCGGGCACGGCGGAGAGATCCAGCGTGTTCCGGTACTGCGACTCGAAGGTGCGGATGCCGCGCTCGCAGAGCATGACGTTCTTGTTGCCCCGCGACATGATGTACTCCGCCGCCATCAGCCACTCCTTGATCGTCGCCGAGAGGCCGCGCTTGAGGAGCACCGGCTTGTCGTACGCGCCGACCTCCTTCAGCAGCTCGAAGTTCTGCATGTTGCGGGCGCCGATCTGGATGATGTCGGTCTTTGCCAGGAAGAACTCGATGTCGCGTGGGTCGAGGATCTCGCTGACGACCGGCAGCCCGGTCGCCTTCTTGGCCTCCGCCAGGAAGTCCAGGCCTTCGTTGCCCAGTCCCTGGAAGGCGTACGGCGAGGTCCGGGGCTTGTACGCGCCGCCGCGCAGGATGCTGGCTCCGGCGGCTTTCACTTCCTGCGCGATCCCCACCGTCAGCTCTTTCTTCTCCACGGCGCAGGGGCCGGCCATGATCGCCAGCTTCTTGCCGCCCACCTTGACGCCGCTCACGTCGATGATCGTGTCGTCCTTCTTGAATTCGCGCCCGGCGAGCTTCCAGGGGGCCAGGATCGGCACGACGTCCTCGACCCCGGGGATGGCCCGGAACGGCTGGTTGGCGATCAGGCGGTCGTCGCCGATGACGCCGATGATGCTCCGCTCCTGTCCCTTGGACAGATGCGGCGTCAGGCCCAGCTCCTTGATGCGGTCCATCACGTGGTCGATTTCTTTTTCCGTGGCGTCGGGTCTCAGCACGATAATCATGAAACGTCTCTCCTTCCGGACTTTATGTGGTCAGCACTGCCTGCAGCGCTGTGATGAAACGGTCGTTCTCTTGGGGCAGCCCGATCGTCACCCGGAGAAACGTCCCTCCCAGGTGCCGGACGATCACCCCGCGGCGCAGCAAGGCCTCGAACAGGGCCTTGCCGTCCCGCTTCACGTCGAAGTACAGGAAATTGGCCTGGCTGGGCACGACGTGCAGGCCCAGGGCCGTCAGGCGCTCCGTGAGCGAGGCCATCCCCTCGGTATTGACGCGGCGGCTCTCGCGGACGTGCGTCTCGTCCGAGAGGGCGGCCAGCGCCGCCTTCTGCGCGAGGCTGTTGGTGTTGAAGGGCGGGCGGATGCGGTTCAGGTGCTGGACGATCTCCGGCGTCGTCAGGCCGTAGCCGATCCGCAGGCCGGCCAGCCCGTAGATCTTCGAGAAGGTCCGGAGCAGCACGACGTTGCGGCCTCCCTTCAGCATGGCCAGGGTGTCGGGGTAATCGGCGGCCGTGACGTACTCGTAGTAGGCCTCGTCGAAGACGACGATCACGTCGGGCGGAATCGCCTGCATGAAGGCCGCGACTTCGTCGGCGGTGACGTAGGTGCCGGTCGGGTTGTTCGGGTTGCAGACGAACACCAGGCGGGTCTTCTTGGTGACGGCCTTCGCCATGGCGGGCAGGTCGTGGCGGTAGTTCTTCAGCGGCACCTGCACCAGTTTGCCGTGGGCGGCCGTGACGTCGATCTTGTACACGACGAAACTGGGGTCGGCCATGACCGCCTCATCGCCCGCCTCCAGGAAGGTTTTGGTCAGCAGCGTGATGATCTCGTCCGAGCCGTTGCCGAGAATGATCTGGTCCGGCGAGACCTTCCAGCGGTCCGCCAGGGCCCGGCGCAGATAGTGTCCCCCGCCGTCCGGGTAGCGGTTGAGCGTCTTCGCGGCCTCGCTCAGGACGGCCAGCGCCTTGGGCGACGGCCCGCGCGGGTTCTCGTTCGACGCCAGCTTGACCGAGCCGGTGATGCCGAACTCGCGCTCCAGTTCCTCGATCGGCTTGCCGGGCGAGTAGGGCGTGATGCCGGCGATGTCGGGGCTGATTCGAATGGCCATCGGTTTCTCTCAGCCGTACGCGGGGTAGGAGCCCAGGATCTTGAAGAACAGGCACCGGGATTTGAGCTCGGCCAGGGCTTTCTTGACGCGCTCTTCTTCCACGTGCCCTTCGATGTCGATGAAAAAGATGTACTCCCAGGCCTTGCGCCGGGACGGCCGCGATTCGATTTTCGTGAGATTCACGCCGGTCGAGGCAAAGGGCCGGAGCAAATCGTACAGGGCGCCGACCTTGTCCTTGACCGACAGCATGATGGACGTCTTGTCCTTGCCGGTGCGCTCCGCGGGTTTCAGGGAGAGCACCAGGAAGCGGGTGAAGTTGTTGATGTTGTCCTCGATGCGCGCCTTCAGGACTTTCAATCCGTACAGCTGGCCCGCCAACTCGGAGGCGATGGCCGCGGCCGTCGGGTCGTCGGCGCAGATCTCCGCGGCGCGCGCCGTGCTGTGCACTTCCGACGTCGGCACGCCCGGCAGGTTGGTCTCCAGCCAGTTCCGGCATTGGGCGATCGCGTGCGGGTGGGAGTAGATTTTCTTGATCCGGTCCAGCGAGTCCGCCTTCGAGAGCAGGTGGTGCGAGACCTCCTGCAGCACCTCGCCGTAGATCAGGAGATTGGAGTCGATGAACATGTCCAGCGTGTGGTTGACCACGCCTTCGGTGCTGTTCTCGATCGGCACCACGCCGAAATCCGCGCGGGCGCGCTCCACCTCGTTGAAGACCTCCTTGATGGAGGTCATCGGCACGTATTGGGCCGACGAGCCGAATTTCCGGATGCAGGCCAGGTGCGTGAACGTGGCGGACGGGCCCAGGTAGGCCACCTTCAGGGGCCCTTCCAGCGCCAGCGACCCCGACATGATCTCCCGGTACACGGCCCGCAGGGCTTCGCCGGGGAAGGGGCCGGGGTTGTTCTTGCAGAGCCGGTCGAGGATCTCGGCCTCGCGGGCGGGCGTGTGCAGGTTGGCCTGCGCATCCTGCGCCTTCTTGAGCTTGCCGATCTCGATGACATGGCGGGCGCGTTCGTTCAGCAGACGAATGACCTCGTCATCGATCTTGTCGATTTCCTTGCGGTAACTCTGCAGAGACTTAGGGTCTTTCATGAAATCAGCCGTCCCAAATGGAAGGGTTACTATACCCGAACGACGGCTAATTATGCAAGGATTTCAACAGGTACTACGCCAGCAGGTCTTTCTGCTTGCCGAAATGCTGAAACGCGAGGCGAGTGGCGACCCGGCCGCGGGAGCTGCGTTCCAGGTAGCCGGCCTGGATCAGGTAAGGTTCGTACACGTCTTCCACGGTGCCTTTGTCTTCCCCCATGGCGGCGGCGAGGGACTCGAGGCCGACCGGCCCCCCGCTGAACTTCTCGATGATCGCCAGGAGCAGCTTGCGGTCCATGTCGTCGAAGCCGGCGTGGTCCACGCCGATCCAGGCCAGGGCCGCGTCGGCGACCTCGCGGGTGACGCGCCCGTCGGCCTTGATCTGGGCGAAGTCCCGCACCCGCCGCAGGAGACGGTTGGCGATGCGGGGGGTGCCGCGGGAGCGGCGGGCCACCTCGGCCGCGCCGGATGCGTCGATCGTCATCTTCATGAGGCGGGCCGACCGGGCGACGATAATCTCCAATTCTTCCGGCGTGTAGAAGTCCAGCCGGTGGACCAGCCCGAACCGGTCCCGCAGCGGGGAGGTGAGCGAGCCCGCCCGCGTCGTCGCGCCGACGAGGGTGAACCGGGGCAGGTCGAGCTTGATCGTCCGGGAGGACGGCCCCTGGCCGATGATGAGGTCGAGCTGGTAGTCCTCCATCGCCGGGTAGAGGGCCTCCTCGACGGGGGCCGGCAGGCGGTGGATCTCGTCGATGAACAGCACGTCGCCCCGCTGGAGGTTCGTCAGGATGGCGGCCAGGTCGCCGGCGTGGTTCAGCACGATGCCGGAGGTGGACTGGATGGCGACCCCCATTTCCTTGGCGATGATGTGGGCGATGGTGGTCTTGCCGACGCCGGGCGGGCCGTAGAAGATGCAGTGGTCGAGGGCGTCGCCGCGCTGTTTTGCGGCGTCCATGCAGATGCGCAGCGACTCCTTCATCCGCGCCTGGCCGACGTACTCGTCGATCGTCTGCGGCCGCAGCGAGGCCTCGAAGCTCTTCTCGTCGTCCGCCGGCTGCGTCGCGATGATGCGATCCGGGTGGTCGGGCATGGTCCGCTACTTCGCCAGTTCTTTCAGGGCCGCACGGATGAGGTCCTGGAGCGGCGTGTCGCCGTTGCGGCCGGCCAGCACCTGCTTGATGACGTCCTTCACGTCGGCGGCCTTGTAGCCGAGGTTCACGAGAGCCGAGAGGGCGTCGTCCATGAGTTTGTTGGCCGGCTCGTCGGCCTTCGCCGCGCGGGGGCCGGCGGCCGCGCCCAGCTTTTCGACCTTGTCCTTGAGCTCCAGCGCCAGCCGCGCGGCCGATTTTTTGCCGATGCCGGGGACGGACGCCAGCGCCTTCTGGTCGTCGTTGCGGATGGCCGCCGCGAGGTCGTCGACGCTCAGCGAGGAGACCACGCTCAAGGCCAGCTTGGGCCCGATGCCGGACACGCCGAGCAGCATCAGGAACGCGTCCTTCTCGCGTTGCGTAGAAAAGCCGAACAGCTGAATGGCGTCTTCGCGGACATGGGTGTGGATGGTGAGGGAAACGGGCTGCTCGGATTCGGGGAGCCGGTAATAGGTGCTGAGCGGGATCAGGACGTCGTAGCCGACGCCCTGCACATCGATGACGACCCCTCCCGGGTGCTTCGAGGCGAGGCGTCCGGTGAGCGAGGCGATCATCCCGCCGCCGCGACCTTCTCCATGATCTCTTCCGGAATGTCGAAGTTGGCGTGGACCTTCTGCACGTCGTCGTGGTCCTCCAGCGTGTCCATCAGCTTCAGCACGTGCTCCGCGTTTTTCGCGTCCAGCTTGATGTAATTCTCCGGGATGAAGGTGACTTCGGCCAGGGCGGTCTCGATCTTGGCGTCGGCCAGGGCCTTCTTCACCGCTTCGAACTCGTGCGGGCCGGTGATGACCTCGTAGGTCTTCTCGTCCGTTTTCATGTCCTCGGCGCCGGCGTCCAGGGCCAGGGTCATGAGCTTGTCCTCGTCCACCTTGCCCTTTTCCACCACGAGCAGGCCCTTTTTATGGAACTGCCAGGAGACGGCGCCGGCCTCGGCCATGTTGCAGCTTTGCTTGGTGAAGATGTTGCGGATCTCGGCCACCGTGCGGTTTCGGTTGTCGCTGGTGATGTCGATCAGCAGGGCGCAGCCGCCCGGCCCGTAGCCTTCCAACTGGAACTCTTCGTAGTGGACGCCCGGCAGTTCGCCGGTGCCGCGTTGGATCGCCTTCTTGAGGTTCTCCGACGGCATGTTGGCGTCTTTGGCTTTGAGGATTGCGAGTCTGAGGCGGGGATTGCCGTCCGGATCGCCGCCTCCGAGGCGCGCGGCGATGGTAATTTCCCGGATGATCTTGGTGAAAATCTTGCCGCGCTTGGCGTCTACGGACGCTTTGTGCCGCTTCGTGGTCGCCCAGTGACTATGGCCGCCCATGACCTCGCTCCTTCATATTGGGAATGGTAGTTCATGATGAGGGTGTGCGACTGGATTGTGACACAGGGTTGCGTGGGTGTCAATTTGAGGCCAGCGCCCTGCGGATCTCCTTGGCGGTGCGCGGGCCGACGCCGCCGACGCGCTGGAGGTCGGCTTCGCTGGCGGCCGCCAGGGCCTCGACCGAGCCGAAGTACCGCAGCAGGTCGCGCCGCTTGGCCGGGCCGACGCCGGCGATCTCGTCCAGCTTGGAGGCGAGCAGCGCCCGGCTCCGCAGCTTCCGGTGGTACGTGATCGCGAACCGGTGCGACTCGTCGCGGATGCGCTGCAGGAGATGTGTGGCCGGCGACGACGGCTTCAGGATCACCGGGTTCTTGCGGCCCGGCAGGAATATCCGTTCTTCCTTCGCACCCTTCGCCTTGGCGAGTGCGACGATGTCGATGCGCGACAGGCCCAGTTCCCGCAGAGCGTCCATCGCGGCGCCCAGCTGCCCGATCCCGCCGTCGATGAGGATCAGATCGGGCAGCGGGCGCTGGTCCTCCTTGACGCCGGAGTAGTGGCGCAGGACGACCTCGCTCATGCTGGCGAAGTCGTCGGCGCCTTCGACGGTCCTGATGCGGAACTTGCGGTACTCCGAGCGCTTCGCGCCCCCCGCTTCCCAGACCACCATGGAGGCGACGCCCTGATTGCCCTGGATGTTGGAGATGTCGAACCCTTCGATGCGGGCCGGCGCCTTTTTCAGATGCAGCAGCTTCTGGAGTTCTTCCACGGCGGCCCGCTCCGTGGCTTCGTCGCGCAGGTGGTCGTTCAAGGCGGCGGCGGCGTTTTCCTCCGCCAGCTGCACAAGGTGGTGCTTCGTCCCGCGCTCCGGCGCCAGGACCTGCACCTTTTCCCCCTTCTTCTCCGACAGCCACCGGCTGATGAGGTCGGCTTCCGGCAGCGCGACCGGCAGCAGCACCTGTTTCGGCGGCAAGACCTCCTTATTGTAGAACTGCTCGATGACCGAGCGGACCAGCTCTTCATCCGGTGTGTCCGCGACCTGGCCCCAGTGGAAGTCCTTGCGTCCCACCAGGAGCCCGCCCCGCACGAACAGCATCTGGATGTCCGCAGCCGTGCCGTGCCGGGCCAGTCCGGCCACGTCCTGGTCCACCAACTCGCCCTGGGCGACGCGTTGACGTTCGAGCGTGCGCTCGATCTTGAAGATGCGATCCCGGACGCGCGCGGCTTCCTCATAGTCTTCCACATCGGAGGCGGCTTCCATCCGCGCGCGGTACCCGTCCAGCAGCTCCGTGTCCCGGCCTTCGAGGAACATCCGCGCCTGCTTGACGATCTCGTGATACTCCTTCGACGTCTGGTAGCCGACGCAGGGGGCCATGCAGCGCTTGATCTCATATTCGATGCAGGGCCGCTCGGCCTTGCCGTCGATCTCGATCTCGCAAGTGGCCAGCGGGAAGACCTTGCGGATGACGCGCAGGGTCTCGCGGAGCGCGCCCGCGGGGACGTAGGGGCCGTAGTAGAGCGCCCCGTCGTTCTGAACCTTGCGGACGATGGTGAAGCGGGGGAACGCCTCCTTGATCGGCAGGCGCAGGTAGGGGTAGTTCTTGTCGTCGCGCAGAATCACGTTGAAGCGCGGGCGGTGCCGCTTGATGAGATTGTTCTCGAGGATCAGCGCTTCCAGCTCCGACCGCGTGACGATGGTCTCGAGGTCCGTCACGGACGCGATCAGCAGGCGGTTCTTGGGGGTGAGGTCCGCGCCCTTCTGGAAGTAGGAGCGGACCCGGTCGGCCAGAACGTTGGCCTTCCCGATGTACAGGATTTCGCCCTTGCCCTTCATCAGGTAGACGCCGGGCGCTTGCGGTAGGCGGTCTAGCTTCGCTGAGAGCGAAGTGGGTGCGGGAGGGGCGCCTTTGGCGGGGCCCCCTCCTGCTCTAATGGTATCCGTCGGCATAAAAGCTAGTGTAGACTAGAGGTCTTGGCTCGACAAGGGAGACTCATCGAGTGGGCGGACGGTCCTGGCAGATCGGGCGTGTATACGGAATCCCGCTGAAGGTGCACGTTTCGTGGTTCCTGGTGTTCGCGCTGGTGGCGTGGTCGCTGGCCCGCCACTACTTTCCCGCCGTCTTACTCAACCGGTTCGCCTGGCAATATTGGAGCCTGGGAATCGTGGCGGCGCTCCTGCTGTTCGCGTCGGTGCTGGTGCACGAGCTCGGCCACTGCCTGGTCGCCATCCGGTATCGGGTTCCCATCGCCCAGATCACGCTGTTTATTTTCGGCGGCATGGCGCAGATCAAACGCGAGGCGCCGACGCCGAAGGCGGAGTTTCTCATCGCCATCGCGGGCCCGATCGTGTCGGTCGTGCTCGGCCTCGGTTTCTGGGGTCTCGCCGCTCTGCCCGGAGCGCCTCCCGCCCTGATCGCCCTGTCGGAGCATCTCCGGAACGTCAATCTGATCCTGGCGATCTTCAACCTCGTGCCCGGATACCCGTTGGACGGGGGGCGGGTGCTCCGCGCCGGGCTCTGGGCCTGGTCCAAGAACTTTCACAAGGCCACGCGCTATTCGGCGCGGGTCGGCCAGGGGTTTGCGGCGCTCCTGATGTTCTTCGGGATCTATGACGTGGTCGCCGGTCTGGAGATCGGCGGCGTGTGGTTTCTCCTGATCGGCGCCTTCCTCTATACGGCCGCGCAGAGCACGCATCGCCAGGTCTCGTTCCAGGAGTCCCTGACGGGGTTCCGGGTGGGCGACGTCATGACCACGGACGTCGTCGCGCTCGAAGCGGGGCTGACCCTCGACGAAGCCGTGGACCACTACTTTCTGCGCTTCGGCTTCGGCGGATTTCCGGTGGTGGACGGCGGGCGGCTGGTGGGGATGCTCTCGCTCAAGGAGCTGAAGGCGATCCCGCGCGAGCGGTGGGGCGTCATGACGGTCGGGCAGGTGATGGTCCCGCACGGGTTCCATGCGGCGATCCATCCGGACGAGCCGATCGCTGCCGCCATGGAGCGCCTGTTCCACGACGACCGCAGCCGGCTGGTGGTGATGGACGGCGAGAAGGTGCTCGGCCTCGTCACGCGCTCCGGCATCGCGCGCTTCCTCGACCTCCGGCAGCGTTAGCCTTTTCTACGTCCCCTCGTCGAGTGAGAGCACGCGGCGGTTGCCATCGGCGTCCATCTGGACGGTCATGTGGATGGAAGTGCCGAGTTTCAGCTTCCGGAAGAAGTCCATCATGCCGGCGTCGCGCGGCAGTACCTTGAACATCATCTCACGTTGATCGCGCAGGTCCCGCCATCTGCTCCCGTCGTAGACGTGCGTCCAGTCGATCCAGATCGCGTCCTCGTAGCCGTCGAGGGACCGCAGTTTGCCCACGATGCGGGTCGGCTTCTCGAACTTCATTTTCTGGATGACGCTTTCGAACTCGGCAGGCTGCTCCCCCGGCGGAAACGCCGGCCCCCCTCCCTCCTGCGCCAGCGCGAGCGAGCCGGCGAGAAGAAAAGACAAGGCGAGTACGCTCACCGGCTTCATGTGTGATGGTTACTTCAGCGGCAGGATGGCGCTCTGGGCGGCCTGGATGAGCGGGTCGGGGAAGACGCCGAGGGCGAGGACGCCGAGGGCCGCGACGAGCAGCACCGCGACGGTGGCGGGCGAGGCCACGACCCGCACGTCGTAGCCGGGCGTCCCGGCCGTCTCGCCCGGCTCCCGCATATACATCACCATGACCACGCGCAGATAAAAGTACGCCGAGATCGCGGCGAAGACGACCGCCAGCACCGCCAGCCCCGGCATGTGCGCGCCCACCGCCGCCATGAAAACGTAGAACTTCGCGATGAAGCCCGCCGTCGGCGGAATGCCCGCGAGCGAGAACATGAAGAGCAGCATGACGAAGGCCGCCCACTTGTTGCGCCGGGCCAGTCCCGTGAAGTCGTCGATTTCGTCCCCTTCCAGCCCGCCGCGCCGCAGCATCGTCACGACCGCGAAGGCGCCGAGATTCATGAACGCGTAGATCGCCAGGTAGAGCATCACGCTGGCCGTGCCGGCGGCGTCGGCGACGACCAGGCCGATCATGGCGTAGCCCGCGTGCGCGATGCTGGAGTAGGCCAGCATGCGCTTGATGTTGGTCTGCACGATCGCCACGACGTTGCCCAGCATCATGGTCGCGATGCAGACGGCGACGAGCAGCATGCGCCAGCTTTCCTTGATCCCGCCCAGGGCTTCCAGGAAGACCCGGAGGAACGCCGCGAAGCTGGCCGCCTTGGATGCGACGGCCATGTAGGCCGTCACCGACGTCGGCGACCCTTCGTACACGTCCGGCGTCCACATGTGAAAGGGCACGGCCGCGACCTTGAAGCCGAACCCCACCACCAGCAGACTCATCGCCAGCAAGAGGATCGGATCGCCGGACGGGAGGCCCGCGATCCCGTCCCGGACGCCCGCCAGCGTGGTGCTGCCGGTGCGGCCGAAGAGGAGCGAGATGCCGTAGAGGAGGATGCCGGAGGAGAACGAGCCGAGGATGAAGTATTTCGCCGCGGCCTCCAGCGAGCGCCGCGCGTAGCGTTTGAAGCCGGCCATGATGTAGAGCGAGAGCGACATCAGCTCCAGGCCGAGATAGATGACGAGCAGGTCCGTGCCCGACACCATCACCATCATGCCGGAGAGCGAGAGCAGGATGAAGGCGTAGAACTCCGG
>Ga0335085_10014212_pt1 | contig 11636 bp, 9 predicted proteins | sample Lox_Sample_45_FD_206712 | JGI IMG/M metagenome (GOLD analysis project Ga0335085, IMG submission 206712) | Soil microbial communities from Loxahatchee National Wildlife Refuge, Florida, United States - Lox_Sample_4.5 | ecosystem: Environmental > Terrestrial > Soil > Wetlands | place: USA: Florida...
ATGCAGTAACAGCGTGTGGGCTTCCTGGATGCGTGCGGTGTCAGAACTCGCTACAATGAATTCGAGGTCGGCGGCCCCCTTCGCCTTGCCCCCGCCTTTGCCCAGCAATGCGATGCTCTTCACACCGTGGTTACGCGCGGTCTTGAGCGCGCGCACGATGTTCGTGGAATCGCCGCTGCTGGAGAAACACACCAACGCGTCGCCTTCTGCGCCGAGCCCTTCGACCTGTCGGGCGAACACCTCGTCGAAACCAAAATCGTTGCCAATGCAGGTGAGCAGCGTCGGATCGGCGTTGAGACAAACGGCGGGCAAAGAACGGCGGGAACGATTGTAGCGACCGACGAGTTCCTCGGCCAGGTGCAACGCGTCCGCGGCGCTGCCGCCGTTGCCGCACGTGAGAATCTTGCCGCCCCGGCTGAGCGCGTTGACGAGGGTCGCCGCGATGCGCTCAAACACCTCCTGCTGTGCGAGCAATGATTGCATCGTCTGGCATGCGTCCGCGACCAGTTTTGGCAGAATCGGTTCCATCATCTCTCGTTCGCCGCGCTCATCCTAGCCGTCCACGCAAATTGGTTCAATGAGATTTGTCAGTCCAGCAGAATGAGAACAAGCCGACGCGGATCGGCGCACTGCGTTCACCCAGCGCCAAGTGTCCACAACGTGATTGCATTCTCCCCGCTGATTGAGTAGCCTGTGTCTGCGTTCGTGGGTGAAACTCATGACAGGAGATCTACCATGAAAAGCCCTTCCTCGAGTCCGTTGCGAATTCGTCTTGTTCTGGTTGTGGTACTTGCCGTCATTCCCTCGCTCGCGTTGATTTACTATAACGCTCGCGAACAACGCGGTGCCGCCGTCTCGCTCGCTACCGAAGATGTCGCGCGCATCGCGCGTCTGACTGCGGAAAGCTACCGGGGTCTGATCGAAGAGGCCGGACGCCTGTTGCTCATCGCGCTGGCCCAGTCGCCCGATGTCCGGAGCGGCGATGCCGCTGGCTGTAGCGCAGCCCTGCAGAAGCTGCTTGCAAATTACGAGTTCTATTTGAATCTCGCCGTGGCAGCGCCTGACGGCAATGTGTTGTGCAGCGCCGTTGCGCTGAACGAGCCGGTGTCCGTGGCGCAAGTCTCTTGGTTTGGCGCGGCGTTGAAAACTCGCGATTTCGTCGTCGGCAGCTATCAAACGAGTCGCTTCGCGGGAAAACCGTCCCTCAGCCTGGCCTACCCCGTTGTTGGGACCGATAACCAGGTGCAGGGCATCGTGTTTGCATCACTCAATCTCGACTCCCTTGGTCGGCCGATGACTCTGATGATGCCTCCCGAGGGCGTCGAACTGGCGCTGGTGGATCGCGACGGCGTTATCCTGGCTCACACGCCTACGGGAACGAGTGTGGTCGGGCAAACGGCTCCCGAGGCCGCGGTGATCAAACAGGTGGCAACATATCGCGGACGAGGGACCGATCAGCGGCGCGATGCCGCCGGGGTCGAGCGCATTTATGCCTATTATCCCATCGGCGGCAAGCTTGGAGCCGACGCCTATGTGGTCGCCAGCTTGCCCACAGCCATCGCGTTCGCCGATGCGGATCGTCAATTGCAGAGGAACCTGATCGGGTTGGCCGTGGTGGCATTGCTGGCGCTGGTGGCGGCTTGGTATGGCGGCGAAGTGATCGTCTTGCGCCATACCAACGACGAACTGGAGCAGCGAGTACAGGCGCGCACCCGCGAACTGGCGCACGAACAATTCCTGCTGCGGACACTGCTGGACAATGTCCCCGATAGCATCTACTTCAAAGACGCCAGGGGGCGCTTCCTGCGATCCAGCAAGGCTCAAGCGCAGCGGTTTGGTCTCAGCGACCCCACGCTCGCTATCGGCAAGACGGATTTCGACTTTTTCTCCAAGGAGCACGCCGATGAGGCATATGCTGACGAGCAGCGGATCATTCAAACGGGGCAACCGCTGATCGGCGTCGAGGAGTATTCTCCCCTAGCCGACGGCGCGGACCGCTGGGTGTCCACCTCCAAGTTGCCGTTGCGCGACAAGGAGGGCAACACCGTCGGAACCTTCGGCATCTCCCGCGAGATCACTGAGCGTAAGCGCGCCGAGACCGCTCTGGCCAAAGAACGCAATCTGCTGCGCACACTGGTTGACAATCTCCCCGACCTAGTGTTTATCAAGGATACTCGGGGCCGATACATTTTTGACAACGTCGCGCATCGCTCGTTCCTGGCCGTCGCCACCCTCGACGACCTTGTGGGCAAAACGGTGTTCGACTTCTATCCAAAAGACTTGGCGACACATCTGCATGCAGACGACGAGGCCGTCTTGGCGGCGGGAGTGCCAGTCCTCAACCGAGATGAGGTCTTGACCGACGGAAAGGGACGCAAGATTCGAGCTCTGACCAGCAAGGTCCCGTATCGGGACGAACAAAACAGAATCGTTGGCCTCGTTTGCATCTGCCGCCCACTCGGTGAGCCGAAGTGAACCTCCGACTCTCCTCGAACCAATGCGGGAAGCAACGCCATTCGTTTCCGGTGTCGTCGAAACAATGGAGCCGGCGATCGGACTTGAACCGATAACCTGCTGATTACAAATCAGCTGCTCTGCCGATTGAGCTACGCCGGCAATTCTGGTGCGCTGAATATGCCATCTCGATGCCGCTTAGTCCAGCGTCCCAAATGCGGCCCCCAGATTTAGAATCAGATCGTTCGCCAACATCGCCCGCTCGCCGTGCTTTTCCGCCGCGAGATCACCCGCCAGGCCGTGCACGAACACTCCTGCCCGCGCCGCTTCGGCCGGACTCATTCCCTGCGCCAACAACGCCCCGATGATTCCCGTCAACGCGTCGCCCATCCCGCCCTTCGCCATCCCGGGGTTACCCGTCGAATTAACCCACAATTCCCCGGACTGATCCGCGACGACAGTGCCCGCGCCTTTCAACACCGTCGCCACCCCGTACTCCTGCGCAAACCCGAGCGCGATTTCCCAGCGCTGCGCCTGCACTTCCTTCGCCGACTTGCCCACGAGTCGTCCCATCTCACCGGGATGCGGCGTCACCACCATCCGTCCGTGCACCTTCTTCAGCGCCGCCACGCTCTGCGCCAAAGCGTTCAACGCATCGGCATCCACCACCATCGGCGCGGCAGCGCTCGTCACCAGCTTCCACACTGCCTTCTGCATCTCCGCCTTCTGACCCAACCCCGGCCCCAACGCAATCGCATCGAACTGCGACAGAAAACTCGGCGACAACTCGTCCAACGTCACCGGCCGCGGCATCACTTCGGGCGGACAACTGCTCGCCACAATCGGATAAATTTCGCGCGTCACCGCCAACGTCACCAACCCCGCGCCCGTCCGCGCCGCCGCATGCGCGCAAATCACCGGCGCGCCCGTGTACCCTTCCGAACCGGCGACGACGAGCAGATGACCAAAATCGCCTTTGTGTGCGCTGCGCCGCCGCGCCGGCAAATGGATGTCCTCGCGCGTGATCAGTTCGACATCGCTGGAAACATCGGTTTCCACCAATCCGATGTCCGCCACCTCAATGCGACCAACAAAATCCGTCGCGGCCGGCTTAAGCAAACCAATCTTCGGCAGCCCCATCGTCACCGTTACATCGGCACGTACGCACGAACCGTGAACTTCGCCCGTATCGCTGTCGAGACCCGAGGGGATGTCAATGGCGACGATGGTTGATGGTTGATGGTTGATGAATCGAATGGCGGACGCGAGCGGCTCTCGCACATCACCGCTAAGTCCCGTGCCCAGCAGGCCGTCCACAATGACACCGGCTGTTTCCAATTCGCAAGGCCACTCGACGATCTTGACGCCGACCATTCGCTGAAAATGCGTCAGCGCATCGCCACGCAGCTCGTCACGGCGACATAGTAACACCACCGTCGGCTCGCAACCGGCGCCGGCCAGGTGACGCGCGGCCACAAACGCATCGCCGCCATTGTTGCCTTTGCCGGCAAAAAGCAGCGCTGAACGCGAATCGCGTCGCTTGAGAAACTCGACCGCCGTCTTCGCCACGGCGTAGCCTGCGCGTTCCATCAACTCCTCGCCCGACGTGCCTGCGGCAATCGTGCGCTGATCGAGTTCGCGAATCTGCTCAGTGGTGACAGCCTTCACACCTGCACTCTACTCGAAACGACCTGGCGAGGTCAAAATCCGTGTGGACAACTCACTAAAGGCCGCTGCTTCCCTCGAATAGCCGGGCGAATAGCCGGGCGTATGCATGCCGAAGAAAGTACATGACCGCACCCCAAAGCATCAAAGTGAGTGACGCCAGCATCCAACGACCCTCAACAAAAAGTATCACAACAAAACATGGCGGCCAGACAACCGGCACTAAAGCCAACACGAGAATTGCCACTCCCAAAGGCAAAGTGATGGGCAATATAAGCAAGTACACCAGCAGCAGGGGAAAGGGTCCTCCCGATTTTGGGAATAGCAGTTTCATGGCCCCAGTCAATCCAACCATCGAACCGGCAATCCCTTCGTGAACGACGTTACTGCGGGAAGCCCAAGACCGCAAGTGCAAAGCCCTGTCGACGCTCAAACCCTCATCCACGTAATTCTCGCGAACCTCCATGATTGACTCACGCGCCGCTCATGGCCTAGCCTTGTCGCCATGAAACGATGCCTTCTCTTCTCATTGGCGCTCGCGACGACTGTCACGTCGGCAGAGCTTCCCAGCAAGGATCGGTCATTGTTGAATGAAGTCGAACGCGCGCAGCAGCGCGGGCTCGACTGGCTGTTGAAGCAGCAAAAGCCAGATGGCTCGTGGGAGAATCATCCCGCGATCACCGCGCTGGCGGCGACGGCATTTCTCCGCTCGGGCAGCCCGCTGACTACCAACCAGCAGGAAGCCGTAGACCGCGCTGTGACATTCATTCTCAGCAACGTCAAATCGAACGGCGCGATCTTCGGAGGCGGTGAATCCGACAAGTACCCGAACTACTCGACGGCCATCTGTTCGATGGCGTTACTGGCCACGAAGAAGCCTGAGTACATCGAAGCGATCCGCAACGCGCGCGCGTTTCTTCTGAACTCGCAATTCGACGAAACGGAAAGCATCACCGCCACCAACGCCAGCTATGGCGGAATCGGCTACGGGCGACGCGAGCGGCCCGATTTGTCGAACACGCAGTGGGCGTTGGAAGCCATTCGTCTCACCGAGACCCTCGAAAAACAGCAGGACCACGCGACGAAGCAGGACTGGGATTTGCACTGGCAGAAGGCGATCGCGTTCCTGCAACGCTGCCAGAATTTGCCGTCGCACAACGACCAGCCGTGGGCCAAGAACGCTGGTGACCGAGACCTTGGCGGCTTCATCTACATGCCCGGCATGAGCGGCGTAGATGAAGATGTGCAGCATGACGAGCGCACGCCACTGCGCAGTTACGGCAGCATGAGCTACGCGGGTCTGAAAAGCTATCTTTACGCCGATCTCAAGAAGAACGACCCGCGTGTCATCGCCGCTGTCAATTGGTTGAAACGCAACTACACGCTCGACGAAAACCCGGCCCTGGGCGCTCAAGGTCTCTACTATTATTATCTCACGTTCACCAAGGCGCTGACCGCCTACGGCGACGACACGTTCACCGACGCGAGCGGCAAGACGCACGACTGGCGTGCCGAGCTGATGAGCAAACTCGTCAGTCTCCAGGAGAACGCTGGCTTTTGGGTCAACGACAACGGTCGCTGGTGGGAGAACAATCCCGTGCTCGTCACCAGCTACTGCCTGCTCGCGCTCGAAATCGCGCAAGCGCGCCGGTATCCCTGACAGTCCCGTAATCCCTGTCGAGAGTTCTTCCTCGATTTAGCGTCTAAGCCTTGTTACGCTTGGCTTGGCACGAAGCACATCCGGTGGCGCGGTAGCGAGACCATCCTCCGGGAAACAAACCACAAACCAAGTTGGAGAAGCGACCATGAGAACAGCCACGCAATACTTGCACAGGCTTTGCCTGCCTTTGTCGTTACTTCTGTTCGCAACTGCTAGTTGGGAGACCCGTGTCTTGGCCGACACGATAACACTTGTCAGCGGGGGCGGCGGGTCGGTCGGATCGGCGGACCCGATCACAGATGTTTCGATCAACGGAGGCGCGACATATCAAGATGCGATCGTTATGTCGCCATCGAGCAACTATGACACCATCCCTGGCACGCAATGGATCTCAGACAACAGCTCGGGCTTCGGTAATATCGACGCGGTGCTCCTGTTTCGTGTCACGTTTCAGTTGCCAGCCGGCTATTCCAATCCTCAATTGTCATTGTCGGTGCACGCAGACAACGTCGCGACGGGTATCCTGAATAACGTCGAGATTGGTGGTCAGCCGTATGCCGAGATCTTCAGCAACTTTCAGAACCCTCCTGAAACACTTACCGCGACGAATCCCGCATTGTTCCAAGTCGGGCAAAATGTGCTGATGATCAAAGTGTTCAACTTTAACGACCCAGCGGGCCTAGACTACAAAGCGACTATCACATTCGATCAGATCCCCGAGCCGTCCGCCGCCGCGCTGGTTGGCGCTAGTTTGCTGTCGGGATTGGTCGCACGGAGAATCCGGTTGCTTAGACGCCTGTAGCGTTCTCAGTCCGATTCGCTCAGACGTTTCTTCGGCGCGTCGAATAACAGCGAATGCGCTTCGGCCAAAATGCCAGGGATGCGGTCGGCGAACGGGCTGTTTCTGATCGCGGGCCGAATGTCCACGTCGGCGATGCTGGCCGCATTCTTGCCAGGAAACCAATGATCGGCATTGCCGAGCAAGTTGTAGCGCAGTTTGCCGAACGCGACCATGTCCAACGCTTTGGCGTACGTCCACAACCGCACAATCTCCAGCACGTTGATCTCGCCGGGAATGTGCTGCCATTCCGGAATCCCGCGCCACCAGTTCGCGCACCACTCCGCGCCCAACACGCGTTCCATTTCGTCGGTCAGTCGTTCCGCAATCTGCATGGAGAGCTCCCGGCGTTGGTCATAAAACTTCAATCCCGCGATGTGCTCGTTGAAATCCGTTGGCCGGCTCGCCCCGACGCTGAGCGTGTGGACTTCGTCGCGCGAGAGGCAATAGAGATCGTTAAACTGCATCGGTGTCAGCGGCGCACAAAGCCGTGATAGCTTCTCCGTCGGCTCGTACAGCTTGCCACCCTTGTCGTTCGGGCTAATGACGAACACGCCCATGTCCTGTCGCGTCGCCGCTTCGACCATCGGCCAGTTCAGCGGCTCGTACACGAAATACCAGTGCAGGTTCACGTAATCGAACGCGCCCGTCTCAATCGCCGCAATCGCGACACGCGGCGGCGCGTGCGTCGAGAAACCGACGTAACGGCAACGCCCTTCCTTCTTCAACCGCAGGGCCGCGTCCACACAACCGTGTTTGCGGACCGACCAATCGAGAACCTCGTCGTTGTTGATCCCGTGCAACGCGAGCAAATCGACGTAGTCCAACCGCAGGTTGCGCATCGACTTCTCGAACTTCTCCAAGAATTCGTTTGGGCTGGCAGCCGGACTTACTTTGGTTTGCACGAGGATCTTGTCGCGAGGGAATGTCGGCAAAACCCGGCCAAGCTGAACCTCCGATGTTCCGTACCCGCGCGCCGTCTCGATGTGATTGATGCCCAGCTCGACCGCGCGCCGAATCGTCGCCTCGAGATTCGCCTGCCCTTCGGCGGGAATTTCATGCTCGGGCACGTCCTGCCACGAATGTTGATACCGCATCCCGCCGCACGAAAACACCGGCATCGCCAGTTCCGTGCGGCCAAATCGTCTTCTGGGAATCTCCATCATCGCTCCGGCCTTTGAAGTTGCCCGACAGCCGCCACGATGTCAGCCACAATCGAGTCGACGCTTTCCTCCACGCTCACGGAAATCGCATCCGATGGAATCTCGAGCGCGGCAAATTGACTGTCCAATAATGTCGCCGGCATAAAATGATTTTTCCGCTGGGCCAATCGACGCGCAATCAGCTCCTTCGAGCCTTTCAGAAACACAAACTTCACCACGCCGCCCTCTCGCAAAATCTGCCGATGCTTCTCTTTCAGCGCCGAACACGCCAATACCGCTCCGCCCGCCGCACTCCACTCGCGGATTCCAGGCACCAACGCGCGCAGCCACGGCTCGCGATCGGCATCGTTGAGTGGAATGTTCGCCTTCATCTTGGCGATGTTTTGCGGCGGGTGAAACTCGTCGCTGTCATAAAACGGAAGCCCCAGTCTCTCAGCCAACTCCCGACCGACAACCGTCTTACCACTCCCGCTCACTCCCATCATCACATAAACCATGAGAAGACTCCTACCACGAAACCGACAGCATTACAGCCGCACCTTCGCCAAAACGTAAGCGTGTCATCGAGCATTAGATTCAGTCGGCGCGGCAACATGCACTGCGAGGGGACCAAGCAAGTCAATATTGCGGTGAGCCACGTGATGAACTGCTGCGACCTGCTACGGTGTCACCTCGAACTCCGGCATCCGTAAAACGCCAGAATCCGCCGCCAGTCCCAACCCCCGCGCTACCCGCGCGAGCGGCTGGAGAATCTCGAATGCCCGAATGAGGGTCGCTTGACCCGCTTGCTCACTGCTTTCCGGCTCTTCGCCGAGCAACGCTTGAATTGGGGACTTCTTTTCCGGAAACTCTTTCAGCTTGATCTTGGCATCCGATGGCAGGCCAGCCGCCTCGCGCACGAGACGGAGCGCAACCGGGAATCCGCCGAGTTCATCGACGAGACCGAGCGCTTTCGCATCCTCGCCCGTCCAGATGCGGCCCTTGGCAATCTCCAGCACCTTCTCCTTCGGCAACTTGCGCCCCTCGGAAACTTTCGTCGTGAAATCGTCGTAGATTCGATCCAACTCCACCTCAAATCTCGACCACTGCTCGGGGGAATAGTCCTGCAACCCCGTGAAGACCGCAGCGTTCGTGCTCGTTTGAACTTCGTCCCACGTGATTCCCAACTTGTCCCAGAAGTTCGTGCTGATCATCTTGCCTGACACCACGCCGATGGAACCGGTGATCGTCGCCGGATGAGCTACGATCTTATCGGCAGCCATCGACACGAAGTAACCGCCCGAGCCAGCTACCGCGCCCATTGATACGATCACGGGCTTGCCTGCCTTCCTCGCTCGCACAGTTTCTCGCCAGATCGTGTCAGACGCAACGTACGAACCACCCGGGCTGTCAACGCGAAACAGAATCGCCTTCACGTCCTTGTCATCCACGGCGGCACGGAACGCCGCGGCAATCGTGTCCGAACCCATCGTCACTTCTTGAAACAGCGGATCGTAGCCGCTCTTGCCGCGGTTCACGCCGCCGACGCCATAGATAAGCGCGACAGTCATGCCGTCGTCGTACGGGCTGCCGGCTCGCTCGCCGTACTGGCTGAGATAAAGCAACTTCGCGGTTTTTCCTGCCTTTTCCGTGATCGCCGCATACGCATCGTCGCGATAGGCGAGCTTGTCCACCAGTTTCGCGGTCAGAGCTTCCTCGCCCAGAAACGGGCCGCGGTTGATCAGTGCCCGCACGTCGTCTTCTGTCATCCGGCGCGCCTGCGCAATGCCGCGGACAATCTGCCCGAACTCCGATTGCATGACCTTCTCCGTCGCCTCGCGGTGTGCGTCCGTAAACTTCTTTTCGGTAAGCACGTTCATCGCGGTCTTGTATTCGGACCGATGATCCATGCGTGGGATGAAGCCGAGTTTGTCGAGCGTGCCGCGAAGAAAATAGCGCTCGAACAGCAGGCCGGTCAGACTAACGTCGCCTGACGGTTGCATATAGATTTCATCGAATGCTGTCGCCAGATAATAGGCGCCGTTCCCGCCGCCGCCTTCGCCAAACGTTTCCGCGTACGCAATCGCCGGTTTCCCCGTTGCGCGAAATGTGATGACGGCATCGCGGATTTCCTGGATTCGCGCCAGCGGTAATCCTGCCTCGCCAACTCGCGCGATGAGCCCCACCACGCGCTTATCCGTCGACGCGCGCTCCAACGCTTCGACGACACAGAAAACCGTTGGAGTTTTGCGTGAAATGATCTTCGCCACGGGATCGTCGGGCACGTATTCGATGAGGCGATTCTCGAAATCCGCCTCAAGGATAACCTTCGATGGAATGGGTCTCTTGAACACCAGCAAGCCACAACCGAGTGTCACCAAGAGAATGATAACCAACGCGCCGACGATCGTCAGCGCGTTCACGATGAATCTTCGTAAGGCCGCAAGTATCATTGCACGACTCCTTCCGATGTCTCTGGCTCTATCGCTGGGGATAAAAGCGGATTTCGATGCTGAAGAACAGTCGAATTTGTGGACTTGCCAGGCCTATGAATCCGGCATATTAGTCTGCGCGCGATCCGATGCGCCCATAGCTCAATTGGATAGAGCGTTGGTCCACGGATTTGCCCACAATTTTGAGATTTGCCGAATTTCTGAGCATCTTTCAAAATTCAAATCGCAGCATCCGACGCAACAGAGCGCAAAATAGCAATTTCATGTTTGCAAAATGTTTGCAGGATTTGGCCTCCGCTGTGTACGACCTGGCCACACATACGCGGCCCATTTCGTCCACGAGATCGCCGGTTTCGTGAACGTCCAGAACACCGGCAGGCTCCTCCTTGCCTTTCGCCGTGGACTAAAATTCACTCGCCAATCACTCGGCCATGGCGGATGGCAGTGGCCGGCAACTTCGCGGGCGCAGGCGTCACTTCGATGCTCAAGATGCTGTGCTGGGGAATCACCAGTAGCCGGCCGTCCAGCTCGATCAGCAAGTCGTGGGCTTCTAATACTCGCTCGATGCGGCTGGCCAAGTTCACGTCACCGGCGTTTTCTACCGGGAATTGAAAACGGTGGACGGTGCCGTCTACGAGCCGGACGATGATCGTGACAGTGATAGATTTAGTGTTGCTCATGGGTTTGTTCCTTTCATCGGCTTTGGGATGTTCATATGTTTCCTTTCGTCTTCGTTATGTGGTTCGGTTGAAAAATGTTCGCTGTTGCCAAAAACCCTCAGTCAGCGCAAGACGCCAAAATAGGATTTCCAAGTAATGTCGAGCGTCTCAGGTGTGAGTCGATAAGGTTGGCCCTGCACTTTGCACAAATCAATCGCACGTTCAATGAGATCACGTGGCTCGCAGCATTTAGGCGTGCGCCGCTCGGTCTGGTAGCGTTCCAGAAGCCGGTTGATCAGACGCGGCTCGACGGAAAATTCCTGATACTGCGCATAACGCCTGAAGATTTCCGCATAGATTTCATCGGTCGGCGGCGGGACCGTGAGCCGATAGCCCATCCGGCGCAAGAAGGCTTCATCTTCCAAGTCTGCGCCAGTCAGGTTGGTGGCGAAAACCAGGAGCGCTTCGAAGGGCACTTGAATCTTCTTGCCGGTGCTCAGCGTGAGATTGTCCACGCGATACTCCAGCGGAACAATCCAGCGGTTGAGAAGTTCTCGGGCGGAACAACGTTGCCGTCCCAAGTCATCCACGACGAGCACTCCTCCGTTGGCTTTCACTTGGAACGGGGCTTCATAAAAGCGCCGTGTGTCCGGACTCGTCAGATCCAGGTCTGTAATTGTCAAATCCCCACCGACGAGAACCAACGGTGGACGAATGTAAACCCAGCGCCGATCAAATCCGCGGGCGACAGATTCGACCGGCTGG
>Ga0335085_10014213_pt1 | contig 11635 bp, 12 predicted proteins | sample Lox_Sample_45_FD_206712 | JGI IMG/M metagenome (GOLD analysis project Ga0335085, IMG submission 206712) | Soil microbial communities from Loxahatchee National Wildlife Refuge, Florida, United States - Lox_Sample_4.5 | ecosystem: Environmental > Terrestrial > Soil > Wetlands | place: USA...
AGGAGCTCGGGGCCGAGCTCCGCTACCGGGTCGAATGCGCGTCGGTGGTCCAGGACTCCGACTCCGTCACCGCGACGTTGCGGGACCTAGAGGCCGGCGCCGAACGCGCCGTCCGCGCAAGGTACGTAGTGGCAGCGGACGGCCACCGGAGCCCGGTCCGCGAGCAGCTTGGGATCGCGATGCGCGGACACGGTCTGCTGTCGAACAGCGTCACGATCTATTTCCGATCCGAGGTCGACCTGTCCCCGCTGCTCGAGGGGCGCGACCAGGGCGTCAACTACGTCACGAACCCGGTGCTGCGCGGGTTCTTCCGGCTCGACAGGACCGGCAATCGCGGCTTCCTCGTCGTCAACCTGGTTGGCGACACCGCGCGTCCCGAGGTCGTGGCCGCCTACCGGGACGCGCCGTGGGCGAACATTGCGGCCACGATCGACGAGCGCCGCGCGCTCGAGCTGCTCCGGGCGGCGATCGGGGTTCCCGACATTCCCGTGGTCGTCGAGGACGTCGCCACCTGGCGAGCCGTCGCCGACAGCGCCGAGCGCTACCAGGACGGACGCGTGTTCCTGGCCGGCGACGCCGCCCACACGATGCCCCCCAACGGCGGGTTCGGCGGCAACACCGGAGTCCAGGACGCGTGGAATCTCGCGTGGAAGCTGGGACTCGTGCTCAACGGCGTGGCCGGCCCCGGGTTGCTCGACACCTACGACGGCGAGCGCCGCCCGATCGGTGCGCTGATGGTCGAGCAGGCGTACACGCGGTACGTCACACGCGTCGCGCCGTATCTCGGCACCGAGGGCATGCAGCCGCTCGTTGACGACTTCTCGCTCGAGATCGGCTGCCGATGCAACCCGCCGGCGGTGGTTCTCGACGCGGATCAGGCACCTGAGCTGCACGAACATCCGCGTGAGTCGAAGGGTCGGCCCGGTTCGCGTGCTCCGCACGTCTTGGTGGAGCGCGACGGCGCGCACGGCTCGACGTTGGATCTGTTCGGACGCGACTTCGTGCTGCTGGTCGCGCCGGGTGGTGATGCATGGTGTCGTGCGACGGTGGCGGCGGCATCGGGGGTCGGCCTGCCGGTCGAGTGCCACGTCATCGGAGATCCAGATTTTCGTGACGCCTACGGGATAACCGGCGCCGGTGCCGTGCTCGTGCGCCCGGACGGCGTCGTCGGCTGGCGTGCCGTCGACGCCACCGGCGCGTCCGAGGCAACCGTTCGCGACGTGCTCACACACCTGCTCTGCCGGACAGACCAACCAGGAAGGTGAGGAGATGACCATTCGCGCCGACATCGTCGGCTCATTGCTGCGTCCGGACTATCTGGTGCGTGCCCGCGGCCAGTTCGAGTCCGGGCAGATGGCGCCGGCGGCGTACAAGGAGATCGAGGACCGCGCCGTCGACCAGGTGATCGCGATGCAGGAAGGCGCCGGTATGGACGTCGTCACCGACGGGGAGCTCCGCCGGCACACGTTCATCGACCAGCTGCTCGAGGGGGTCGTCGGCCTGTCACCGGACCCGGAGGGTTCGACCAGCGATCACATCCCGGTCCGGTTCCACGACGAGCACGGCTCCGAGCAGAGCGTATTCACGATCCCGATCTCGGTCACCGACAAGCTCCAGCGGGCGCGAATGATGACCGTCGAGGAATACGCGTACGCACGGGCGCGAGCCCACCGTCCGATCAAGGTGACGCTCCCGAGCCCGTTGATGCTGTTCCTGGCGTGGTCGCCGGGCCGTACCCGCGAAGCCTAGGCGGACCCGTTCGACCTGTTCGCCGACGGCCTGAGGCTGATGCGCGAGGAGGCCGAGGAGCTGGCGCGGATGGGCTGTCCGTACATCCAGGTCGACGCGCCCGACTTCGGGCAGCTGATCGACCCGTCGCAGCAGACCGTCTGGGCGGCGGCCGGGATCCCGTTCCACCGGGTCATGACCGAGGGCGCCGACATGCTCAACGAGGTCGCGAACGTCCCAGGCGTGACGTTCGGGGTGCACATCTGCAAGTGCGGGTTCGCGTCCGCCGGGCCGGGCAACGCGATCAGCAAGGATGCCAAGGAGAAGAAGCTGCGGTTGATCGCGGAGGTGGCGAACCGCGTCTGGCGCCGACCAAGGCCCGGTTCCCCGCGGCACCTGCGCAACTCGACATTTGAGGCGCTGCGGCCGCGCCCTGCCGAATTGCGCGCGACTATCGTGCACAGTTCGGCACGGGCGGTGTCGCCGGCGCGGGATGTCGAGCTGCGCAGGTCGCTAGCCGACGTCCGAGCTCCAGCCGCCGCCCGGACCCCCTCGCAACGTGCAGGAACTCACATCCGACGTGGCGGGCGCCGACCTTGTCATAAGGTGCATGCCCCCACATGCACCTTATGACACGGTCGAGCAGGATCGCGTCGGTGTCAGGTTACGCAGGTATTTCCCGTGCAAGTCGGGCCCGTGAGGCCACCGAGCCCGAGGCCGACCCTCTCCGGTTGCCCGCCGTTCGAAGCCGTAGACCCCGAACGGCCCACGCCGACCCACTTCCTATGTCAGGACAGCCTGCTCGTAGCTCGAACGCTGGTCCGCGGGCGAGTCGAACAGCTGCCACCGCTCCATCCAGCGGTGGGTGCGATCGAACATCTCGCGGGTGTAAGGCTCGAACACGATCCGCTCGCCGGGTCCGAATCGGCGGACGTCGGCCGCATCGCGCATGTCCTCGGGCATCTCTTTCAACCAGTGGCGCTTGTACGGCTCGGGCTCGAGGTCGATCTCGGCCTGCGCCCGGCGCAGTCCCCGGAAGTAGCGCTCGAGGTCGTCGGCCTCGGTGTCGGCGCTCACGAGGAAGCCCATCATGAACGTGGTGTCGACGAGCTTGCGGAAGCCCCACTGCTCGAGCAGGTAGAGCTGGGGTCCCCACACGTTAGCGGCGGGAATCCCGCGGTCGCGCATCAGTCGGACGCGGTCGAACGGGAAGCCGACGAACGACAGGCGGATCTCATCCGGCTCGACGAACGGCTCGAGGCCTTGGATCGCAGAGTAGTGGCTGCCCGAGTGGTAGCCGACGCCGACCTCGACGCCGGCCAGGTCCTCCGGCCGCTCGTACTCGGACTCGGGCGCTACGAAGATCCCGGAGGGACAGATCGAGTATGCCTTTCCCCACATGCGGCCGTGGCTGGTCGACGCGGCGGCGTTGACCGCCCAGTGGCAGGCTCCCGACACGTCGCACGAACGGCCCTTCTCCATGTCCTCGAACGCGCCGCTGCGGGCGGGCACGGGCGCGGTGTCCGCGGGCTTCACCGACGAGGTAGTGAGCGAGGCCGCGGCGAACCCGTGGGCGTCGAACTCGTAGTCGAGTCCCTCGTCGCGGAAAAACCCCTTCTCTTCGGCCACCCACTCGTGGAGGCGGACATGAGGCTGGATCAGGAACCTGGGCATCGCGCTGCTCCTCTACTCGCCGCGTGCTGTTCGCGTAAGAACTAGCAGCTTCGCGCAGCCAACGGGTATGCGGAGTGTCGCTGCTAGCGTGCGCCTGATGGACGAGGCCTCTCCCGTCAGGTCCGTGGACCGCGAGGCAGAGGGACGCAGATGGGTCGCGGCGCTAAGTGGCCACGGCCCTGCGCGCGAGGTGGCGGCCGCGACGCTGCACGCGATGCTCCTGCGCGCGGCGCGGTTCGAGCTGCATCGCCGGCGCGCGGCGTTCGCCGGCGCCGCCCGCGAGACGATCGACGATCTCGCGATGCAGAGCGCGGACGACGCGCTCAGCGCGATTCTGAACAAGCTCGACACCTATAGGTTCGAGAGCCACTTCACCACTTGGGCATACAAGTTCGCGATCCTCGAGGCGGCCGTCCGAACTCGGCGGCGTGCGTGGGAGCGGAGCGAGCTGCCGATCGACCCGCAGGATTGGTCCACGCTGCCGGCGCGACCCCTCGACCGTCGAGGACGTCGAGATCCGAGAACTCCGCACCACGCGCGGCGCCCTGTACAAGACGCTTCACGACGCCCGGCGCAAGCTACGCGCCGCGATCGGAGCCGGCGATGACGCCGTCGCGTGAATCACGTCGCGCTTCCAAGCAGCTGCTGACCGGCCTGCTCGGACCGGCCGGTCCCGAGGTGACCTGCGAAGAGTGCTTCGCCAACCTCGACGTGTACGTCGAGCACGATCTCTCGGGCGATGACGCCGACGCGTTCGTCCCAGGGATGCGCGCCCACCTCGAGGGCTGCCCGGCGTGCGCCGAGGAGTACGACAGCCTGCGCGATTTGATCGCCAGTGAGACAGGAGGCCGGACATGAGCAAGCAGACATTCGTCATCGCCGGCGCGAGCCTGGCCGGCGCCAAGGCTGCGCAGGAGCTCCGCGAGCGCGGGTTCGACGGGCGTGTCGTGTTGATCGGCAGCGAGCCCGAGCGGCCCTACGAGCGGCCGCCGCTGACCAAGGACTACCTGCGCGGCGAGTCCGACCGCGATAAGGCCTACGTGCACGCGGCCGACTTCTACGAGAAGCACGAGATCGAGCTGATGACCGAGACCACGGTCACCGGCATCGATCCCGACGGCTCCCGGCTGACGCTCGACGGCGGCCGCGAGCTCTCGTACGACAAGCTCCTGCTGACGACGGGATCGGAGCCGCGCCGGATCTCGACCCCGGGTGCCGAGCTCGAGGGCATCTACTACATGCGGTCGCTCGCCGATTGCGACGAGCTGCGGCGCCGGCTCGACGACAGCGTCCGCGTCGTGGTCGTCGGCGCCGGATGGATCGGCAGCGAGTTCGCGGCGTCGGCGCGCCAGCTCGGGCTCGAGGTCACCGTGATCGACCCGTTGGCGCTGCCGAACGAGCGCATCTTCGGCGCCGAGATCGGCGGCTTCTACCGCGACGTCCATGTCAGGCACGGCGTCGAGATGCTCCTTGGTCAAGGCGTCGAGGCGTTCGAGGGCGACGACGCGGTTGCGCGCGTGCGAACGAGCGCCGGCAAGGTGGTCGAGTGCGACTTCGCCGTGGTCGGGATCGGGATCGCGCCGCGGACCACGCTCGCGGAGGACGCGGGCCTCGCGGTCGACAACGGCGTCGTCACCAACGAGCGACTGGAGACTTCGGCGCCGGGCATCTTCGCGGCCGGCGACGTCGCCAGCGCCTGGCATCCGTTCTACGAGCACCGCATCCGCGTCGAGCACTGGGCCAACGCGCTCAACCAGGGCCCGGCCGCGGCCCGGGCGATGCTCGGCATGGACACGAGCTACGACCGGATCCCGTACTTCTTCTCCGACCAGTACGACGTCGGCATGGAGTATTCCGGGTACGCGACGACCTGGGACCAGGTCGTGTTCCGGGGCGACCGGGACAGCGGGGAGTTCATCGCCTTCTGGCTGAGCGACGGCCGCGTGGTCGGCGGCATGAACGTGAACGTGTGGGATGTCAACCAGCACGTCCAAGAGCTGATCCGCTCGCGCGGCTCGATCGACGTGTCCGCGCTCATCGATCCCGACACGCCGCTCGACTCGCTGGTGGCCGAGCCGACGGCATAGCGCCGCCCGGCCTAACGACGGCATAACGGCGTTACATCCCCGTTAGCCCGCAGGTCGTACAACTGCGGCGTGCCAAACCGTGACCTCTACCGTCGGGCGGGGTGGGCGTTGGCCGTAATCGGCGCCGCGCTCGCGGTCGCCGGCTGCGGGTTCACCGGCGGCTCGAGCGAGGCTGAGTCGAGCGGAGGGCCGGAGTCGCCCACGGCGGCGGCCAATTTTCTCAAGTTCTCGACCTGCATGCGCTCGCACGGCGTGCCGAACTTCCCGGACCCGGGCTCCAGCGGCATTGAGATCTCCCCGGGCTCCGGGGTCAACCCGGCCTCGCCGGCGTTCCAGTCGGCGCAGCGCGACTGCAAGAAGCTGCTGCCGGGCGGTGGGCCGAAGGCGGGGCCGGCGCCGCCGCCCTCGGCAAGCGCGATCCGGGCGGCGCTTACGTGGGCGCAGTGCGTCCGCAAACACGGCGTGCCGAACTTCCCAGACCCGTCGACGAGCGGTGGCGGCGAGGGTCTGTTCTTCCGCGGTGTGGTGTTTCCGGTCGGGCCATCGTTCAACCCGGAATCGCCCGCCTTCAAGCAGGCGCAGGCCGTGTGCGGTTTCGGGCCGTCCGCTCAGGGCGGGTGAGCCCAGCACTTCGGTCAGAGGTCGGACACTCGGCCCGGACCTCGACATCAGGCTCACGGGCACGGTTAGGCTTGCGCGCCCATGAGCATGATCTTCGACCCAAAGGAAGAGCTCGACCACATCGCGGAGTTCGCCGACTCAGGGGTCCGAGTGTTCCAGCGGCAGGGCTCGCTGGTCGGAATACGCGGGGCTTACGGGCTCAAGAGATGGCTGTACCACAAGTGGCGGAACCGCGGAAATGCCGTGTACACGTTCGTGGGATCGCTGGTGGCGATCGGGCTGAGCGGTCTCTGGGCGTACATCGTCAAGCAGCCGCTCCTGTTCCCGAGCCTGGGCGCGACCGCGTTCCTCATCTTCGAGACGCCGATGGCCGAGGTCGGGACGCCGCGCAACACGATCATCGGGCACAGCGTTGGGGTCGCCGCCGGCATCCTCGCGCTCGCGATCTTCGGCCTGCTCGATGCGCCGAGCGTCTACGTGTCCGGCGTGTCACTCGGCCGCGTGGGCGCGATCGCACTCGCCGTCGCGTTGACCGGCGGCGTTCTGCGGCTCCTGCGGTCGGCTCATCCTCCCGCAGGCGCGACCACGATCATCGTCGCATCGGGGCTGCTGGCCAAGCCGAGGCAGATCCTCGACATTCTCGTCGGGGTGCTGCTGTTGACGATCGCCGGCTGGTGCCTGAACCGGATCATGGGCGTGCCCGCGCCGGTGTGGGCTGCGCCGAAGTAGGTTTGACACGCCGCGTGAGCTGACGTAGAAACCGTACGTGCCCCCGAATCAGGAGAGGGGAGCAGGACCGGGTTGGGCCGCGCTGACCGATCTCGATCACACGCGCTGGACGCACGCCGAGGGGACGCCGGCCTCTGTGCTCGTGCTCGAGGCAGACCCCGACCTGGGCAGCGTCATCGACAAGGTTCAATGGCAGCTCGCGCTCGCCGCGTCGCTCGCGCCTGCGTTCGAGCTCGGGCGCGGCCCGTGGCGCTTCTCGCCCCGTCCCGATCCGGGCGCGTTAGGGGCGCTGCTGCTCGAGGGCTTGATCGTGATTCGCATCAACGCCGAGATGCGCGCGCACATCGAGCTGCTCGGTCCCGGCGACGTGATCGGTCCGTGGGTCGGCTCGGGTCAGGAGCTCACGGTTCCGTCGATTCCGACGACGACCGTCGTGTCGGAGGCGCGTGTCGCCCTGCTCGACCGGCGGTTCGCGATCAGAACGGCTCGCTGGCCGGAGATCCACGCGGCGCTCATGCACCGGGTGATCGTGCGCACGCGGCGCCTGAGCCTCCAGTCGGCGATCAACTCGCTCTCGCGGATCGAGGAACGACTCGAGGTCACGCTGTGGGAGCTTGCCTACCGGTTCGGCCGGGTCACACCGGACGGGATCATGCTGGACCTCCCGCTGACTCATTCGCAGATGGCGGAGATGGTGGCGGCGCAACGTCCGTCGGTCAGCACCGCGTTCACCCGCCTTCAGGATCACGGACGGATCGTCCACGCCGCCCGCCACCGGTGGCTGTTGCTGGGCGAGCCGCCGTCGACGTTGTCGTCGCTGGCCAAGCAGACCGGCCTCGCGCCCTAGGTCCTCAGGCGGCCCTGTACGTCGGGGTCCAGCTCGACGTGGACGTACATCGCGCCGATCCCGTGCACGTCGAGATCGCGGCCACGCTGAGCCAGTTGCCCGGCCATGACGGCGAAGTCCCCCGCCGCCAGCTCGGCAACTTGCTGCTCGACCTGTGGAGCATGGACGTGGTTCTCGACGAAGAAGCCGTTTCTGGAGGTCCGGAGCACCTCGTTCTCGTCGCCGCCAAGCTCGAGCGTGAGCTCGAGGCGGAGGATCAGCGCATCGCCCCGCCCGTACTCCGCCAGCCACTGCTCCCAGGACTCGTCGCCCGACTCGGCCCGGGCTCGGGCGTGCGACAGCGCCGAGGGGGATTCGTCAAGTCGCGCGCGCGCCGACAGTCGCTGGACCGCGATCATCGTTTGCGTGGCTTACCCGTCTCGACGGCGGTCCGTACGGTCGCGGGCCGCTCCCGGTCTCCGTGATGACACACCGATGCTCGTGGTCGTCAGCGTGACGACGTGCGGAGCCGTCAAAGCGTTGGCGCGCGCAGCTCATCGACATGCGCCGCGCCGCGGCTGCGTAGTAGATCTCGAGGTTCCCGGTGGCGTTCCATGCGTACAGGAACCCGGCGCACGGTCAGCCCGAGCAGCGCCGGCCGTGCCCACCGCGGCTGGTCATCGGGCGACTTGATCCAGGAGAGCGGGGATCGCCTCATCCACGCGATTCGTGCATCGCTGCACCCTAGCCAACCGGACTGCGGGACCCTCCTCGCGGCCGGTGGTGGGCTGCCGGGACGCTTTCCATAGCCGGCCGGAGGTGCGGTGGGTGCTGCTCGTACCAACGCGCGTACCGTCTCGCCAGCGGTGCCGCGGTGAGTCCGTGTGCGGCCACCGATAGGCCGACGGTCAGGTACGTCGCCAGCAGGATCGTGTTCGACCCGGCCAGGTGAGCCTCCTGGATTGTGATCACGGCAAACACGATCGAGGCCAAGCCACGCGGGCCGAACCAGCCGAGGAAGCCGACCGTCTGCCGCTGGGCACCACTTCCAACCATCGCGATCGCGACTGGAAGCATGCGGACGATCGTCAGACTGAGCACCGCGTATAACCCCGCCTGCCACGTGACGTGCTTCAGCGCGGTGCCGAGCAGTACCGCCCCGAAGATCAAGAACGTGAGCCCGCCGAGCAGGTCCCCGACCTCCTCGTTCAGGCGTGAGGACTCCTCGGACTCGTGGGGCACGAGCCCCCCGAACAGCGCGCCGGCGAGGAACGCCGCAATGAAGCCGGACCCGCCGAGCCCGGTCGCAATCCCGTACGCGAGCGCCGCGCCGGCGATCGGAATCACCTGCAGCCACGGCCCCGTGATCAGGTCGCGGCGATGCCCCATCGCTACCACGGCGGCGGCTATCAAACCCGCGGCCACGCCACCGAGCACGCCGTAACCGATCTCCTCGGCCACGATCGAGATCGCGTGATGACTGCTCGTGACCTTGTCCTCCACGTCGGCGGCGGCAAGCGCGATCAGCAGCAGTGGCACACAGATACCATCGTTGAGCCCGCTCTCGACGTTGAGTCCCTGCCGGATTCGGGACGGCAGCCGCGGCTCGGTGACGACCGCTTGTCCAAGGGCGGCGTCGGTGGGCGCGAGCAGCACGGCCAGCACGACCGCCTCGGCGGTGGTGAGATGGGGAAAGATCGCGAGCGCGAACAGCGTGCCGGCCACGATCGTGAGGGGCAATCCGATGGCGAGCAGACGTAGCGGCACCGAGTACTCCTTTTGCAGCGGCCGCAATTTGATGCGTGACGCGTCGGCGAACAGGACGACCGCGAGCGTCGCCTCGGCCAGCGTTCGCACCGTCGCGCTCGCCGGCTCAACCGTGACCTCATCGATCACGAGCGGTCCGACCAACAGCCCGAGGAGCACGAACGCCATCGCCGGCGTGAACGGGGTGTCGGTCAGCCGGCGCGAGACTCCCGCCACGAGGAGGAAGGCCCCGGCGATGGTCGCGAGCTCCCACTTCACAGTGGGTAGATGATCGCGGGACTCTTCAGATCCAGGCCATCTCGGTGGCCCGGAGGACCGCTCGAGAGCGGCTCGGAACCTCGAGCTTGGCGTGGATGTTGTGCAAATGGCTGCGCACCGTGCTCACCGACAGACAGAGGTCGTCCGCGATCTCAGCATCCCTCTTGCCCTCTGCCACCAGGCGAAGGACCTCGGTCTCCCGCGTCGAGAGCGGCGAACGCACGGATCGCCGGCGCGCGCCGCCGGCGTCGTGCGGCGGATCGAACACGGCATCGCGAAGCGCCTGCACAGGAAGCCCCCAGGCGGCCGCGAGCCGCAGCATCACGGCGCGGTCGACGGCATTCCCCTGGGCATGGTGCACGACCATGTCCGCGAGGCGCACGAGCGTCGCCGCCTCGCTTCCCGACTGCGAGCGGTGATGCCTCGACACGGTGTTCGCGAGTCGCTCGGGGAGGCCCCATCGCTCGAGCAGGAGCCCGCCCAGCGTCGCGTGGTCGATGCCGAGTTCGCGCAGTTCATGGTGTGCGCGCTCCTCGGGCGTGTACCTGCTCTCTGACGCCGCAACGTAGTCCGGGCGCGCCAGCGCCAGGAGAAGCTTGCCGATGTCGTGAAGCAGCGCCGCGGCGATCAGGTCCTCGGTGTCGAACGGTCGGGCCACCTGGGCCAGGCGCTCGACGGCACGCGCCACTCCCTGGGAGTGGAGGCGGCAGCGGAGCAACAGCGCGTCGAAGCTCGTGTGCCACGGGAACGCGGCGCGGGGCAGCGATGCGGCAGCGTTCATGATCTCTTCGCGGGTGAGGAGCGCCACGGCATCAGGGACGTTCGTGACTGTGGCTTGGTCGGGGACCTCCTGTGCGCGGCGCAGGATCGCGAGGGTGAGGCCGATGTCGCTCTCGATCGCCTTGACCAGCGCGGGACGGCCGTCCGCCGTGGCGGCCGGTGGCGCCGCGAGGATCCGTTCGCACACGGGACCGAACGCAGGGACCACGTCGAACCGGGCGAGCGCGCCGCGCAGGTCGCGCCGGCATCGGGGTGCCTCCGGACCGTCTTGCTCCGGGCCCCCGCTGGACTGGTCCACGCTTGGGCGCGGCGCGTGATGCGGGCGCGGGGCCTTGCCGGTGATCGCCGCCACCAGGCAGTCGGCGATGCGTGGGTCGAACCGTGATCCGCGGTGCCGGCGTACGTAGTCGAGCGCGCCTTCGGCCCCGAGCCCGCGTCGGTGCAGCCCGTCGCTGGCTACCGCCACGAACGCGTCGCACACCGCGACCACGCGGCTGGGGAGCGGGATGGCCTCGCCGCGCAGGCCGTCCGGGTAACCCGCGCCGTCCCACCGCTCGTGATGGGCGCGGACGATCCCGGCCGCGGCGGCCATCGTTGGGACCGACAGCAACATCTCGGCCCCAAGCACCGGGTGGCTGTTCAGCAGGGCCCGGTCGGCGGGAGACAGCACGTCGGAGTTCAGGATCACATAGTCCGGCAGGCTGATCATCCCGATGTCGCGCACGCGCGCACAGACCTCGACGGCCAGTCGGTCGTCGTCGTCGAGATCGAGAAGGCGCACGACCTCGCCCGCGAGCTTGCGGACCAGCGGCGTGCCGCTGTGAACAGTGGGCGCGCGGGCCATGAGAGCCGCCTCGAGTCCTGCGGCGACCGTCGTCAGGGCACGCCAGTCATCGTCATCCGCGAGGGTCTCGCCATGGGACATGGACGGACCCTCTCCCAGCGATGCCACACTCACCGCTTCCACCATCTGCGCTCCGATCAACGCGTCTTCAATTCCGGTCCGACAGACGCGAACGCTGGTCGGCGTTCCTCGGATCCTGCCCTCCGCTGGACGCGACCGGGTCCGGCGCTCCTCGGATCCCCCCACGCGGCCTTCGCCGCCGAGACCCCGAGCGCGCCCGCACGCTATATCAAGCGACTTGCGTTCGTAAAGGCTCCGAAC
>Ga0335085_10014214_pt1 | contig 11635 bp, 10 predicted proteins | sample Lox_Sample_45_FD_206712 | JGI IMG/M metagenome (GOLD analysis project Ga0335085, IMG submission 206712) | Soil microbial communities from Loxahatchee National Wildlife Refuge, Florida, United States - Lox_Sample_4.5 | ecosystem: Environmental > Terrestrial > Soil > Wetlands | place: USA...
CGGCGGCGCGAGGGCGAGCCCGTCTACGACTGCCACGGCGCCGCCGTCCTGCCCGGCCTCTGCGACCACCACGTCCACCTGCACGCCATGGCCGCCCGGGCCGGATCGGCTCGCTGCGGCCCGCCCGACGTCACCGGCCCGGCCGGCCTGGCCCAGGCCCTGGCCGCCGCCGAGCCGGACCCCTCCGGCTGGATCCGCGGCACCGGCTACACCGAGTCGGTCGCCGGCGACCTGGACGCTCCCGCCCTGGACAAGTACCGCGCCGGCCGGCCCGTCCGGATCCAGCACCGCAGCGGCGCCCTCTGGATCCTCAACACCGCCGCCCTGACCGCGATCAGCGCGAACGCTGCCACCCACCCCGGTGTCGAGCGTGACGCGAACGGCTATCCGACTGGTCGGCTATGGCAGGCGGACGCCTGGCTGCGCTCGCGCCTTCCCGCCGTCGGCCTGCCCGACCTCACCCCGGTAGGCGCCGCCCTGCTCGGCCACGGCATCACCGCCGTCACCGACGCGACCCCGGACCTGGACACGCACGCCATCGCGGCCATCGAGCAGGCCATGGACCGCGGCAACCTTCCACCCCGCGTCTGCCTGCTCGGTGCTCCCCTCGGCATGCCGCTACCAGGGAACCAGGGCAGATCAGGCCCGGCATCCGGCCCCTACAAGATCGTCCTAGCCGACTCCGCCCTCCCCCCCTACGACGAACTAACCGACCGGATCCGCACCGCCCACGCCGCAGGCCGCCCCGTCGCGGTGCACTGCGTAACGCGCGAGGCACTGATCCTCCTGCTGACCGCGCTCGGCGAAGTCGGCCCTCGCCCCGGCGACCGGATCGAGCACGCCGCCCTCGTCCCGCCCGAACTCATCCCCGAACTTGCCCGGCTTGGTATCCGCGTGGTGACCCAGCCCGGCTTCCTCGCCGACCGCGGCGACGACTTCCTGCGCGACGTGCCCCCGGCCGACCGCCCCGACCTGTACCGCTGCGCGACCCTGATGCGAGCCGGAATCCCCGTCGCACTGTCCAGTGACGCCCCCTTCGGCCCCCTCGACCCATGGGCCGTAATCGCCGCCGCGACCACCCGGCGCACCCCTTCCGGCCAGGTCGCCGACCCGGGGGAGCGGATCACCTTCACCCGGGCCCTGGACGCCTACCTGGCCCCGCCGCAGGACCCAGGCGGCCCGCCCCGCCGAGTCAGCCCAGGCCTCCCCGCCGACCTGGTCGTCCTGCGCGTGCCCCTAGCGGAAGCCGCCCGCCTGCCCGACCCGGTACGAGCCGTCCTGACCGGCGGCACCATCGCCGTAGATAAGGAGTGACGATGCGCCTCGGCTTCATCGGAACCGGTCGGATGGGCCATCCGATGGCCCGCAAGCTGATCGAGGCTGGCCACGAGGTCCGCGCACTAGCCAGGTCGCAGGACAAGCACAACCCGCTTGCCGCCGACGGCGCGCACCCCGTCGCGGCCGTCCCCGAAGTCGGCGAAGGCGCGGACGCCGTCCTGGTGTGCGTCTTCACCGATGAGCAAGTCCAGGAGGTCTGCCTGTCCAGCGGCCTGCTCGACACGATGCCGGAGGGCGCCGTCCTGGTGATCCACACCACCGGCAGCCCGCGCACCGCCGAAAACATCGCCACTCGCGCCGCCCCGTTCGGGATCTCGGTTATCGACGCCCCGGTCAGCGGCGGCCCGCACGACATCGCCGCCGCCCGCCTCACCCTGTTCGCTGGCGGCGCCCCAGCCGCCCTCGAGCGGGCCCGTCCGGCGCTGGCCAGCTACGCCGACCCCATCCTGCACGTCGGCCCGCTCGGCGCCGGCCAGCGCGTCAAGCTGATCAACAACGCCCTGTTCGCCGCCCAGCTCGGCCTCCTCGCCAGCGCCGTCGACCTCGCCGCCCAGCTCGGTGTGGACGAGTCCGTCCTCCTGGCCGCCCTCCCGCACGGCAGCGCCACGAGCCGCGCCCTGACCGCCGTCGCCTCCCGCGGCTCCGTCGCCGCCTTCGCCACCTCCGTCGGGGATTTTCTCACCAAGGACATGGAAGTCGCCCGCGACACCGCCGCCACCCTGGGTGCGAGCCTCGGTCCCCTGGACCAGGCCATCACCCTGGGCCGGGCTGAGTGACAGATCTACAAGCCGATGCGCCGGGCGAGCAGCTCGCGATGGTAGCCGGGATCGCCGAAGAGCAGCTCAGAGCTTTTGGCCCGCTTGAAGTACAGGTGCGCGGGATGCTCCCAGGTGAAGCCGATGCCGCCGTGGACCTGGATGCTCTCGGCGGCGGCCCGGGAGTACGCCTCCGAACAGCAGGTCTTGGCCAGGGAGGCCAGGACCGGTAGCTCCTCGTCACCCGCGGCGGCGGCCTGGCCGGCGTAGTAGGCGGCGGACTTAGCCGACTCGACGTCGAGGACCATGTCAGCACACGTGTGCTTGATCGCCTGGAAGCTGCCGATGGGACGGCCGAACTGGACCCGGACCTTGGCGTACTCCACCGCCATCTCCAGCACCTTCTGCGCTCCGCCCGCCTGCTCCGCTGCGAGGGCGACGGCGACGAGGTCCAGCATCGTGGCGATCGCCGGCCATCCCTGGCCCTCCCCGCCGATCAGGCGCGCCGGGGTGGAGCAGAAGGTCAGCCGCGCCTGCTTGCGCGTCTGGTCTATGGTGGGCATCGGATCGGCGGAGAAGCCGTCCGCCCCTTTCTCCACGGCGAATACGGACACGCCCCCGGGGGTCCGGGCCGCTGCCAGCACGACATCAGCGACGTGACCGTCGAAGACGAAGAGCTTCTCGCCGGTGAGCGTCCAGCTGCCGCGGCCGCCCTTCGCTCCGAGCGTCACGCCCGCTTCATCCCAGCGGCTGGCGTCCTCGGCCAGCGCCACGGTCGCGATGACAGAGCCGCCGGCGATGCCGGGCAGGTAATCCTGCTTCGCGTCGTCGTCTCCGGACGCCATCAGCAAGTTGGCGGCCATGACGACACTCGAGAAGTACGGAGCGCACAACAGGGCGCGTCCCATCTCCTCCAGTACGACGACCAGCTCCAGGTAGCCGTAACCAGACCCGCCGAACCGCTCGGGAATGATCAGGCCCTGCAGGCCGAGCTGGTCCGCCATCTGCGACCAGACCGCCGGGTCGTATCCGGCGGTGGTTTCCGCGAGGCGGCGCACCTCCGATTCGGGCGATCTGTGCTCCAGAAAACGCCGGACCGCCGCCCTGAGCTCTTCGTGCTCCGTGCCGAAAATCGGATCCATCGCTGGCCCCCGCGCCCTAGCCTCGTGTCAGCTGGCCGCCGTCGACCGGCAGCGCCACGTTCTGCCACTGGGCATCGGAGAGTTCCCAGGCCGGAGCGTGCGAGGCAGTCCCGGCGTTGGCCACCACGATGTCGATGTGGCCGAAGGCGGCCAGCGCCCGCGTCACCACGTCGTCCAGCGCGGCCTGGTCGCGGACGTCAGCCTCCGCCGTCAGGACGCGCGCGCCTTCGCCCTCGGCCAGCTTGGCTGTCAGCTGGAGATCGGCAGGGGTCGCCGGCGGATAGTAGGCGGTCGGGATCTGGGCCACGATATCGACAGCGACGATATCCGCGCCGTCCTCGGCGAGCCGTACCGCGTGCGAGCGGCCCTGTCCGCGTGCCGCCCCGGTGATGAGCGCCACCTTGCCGCCTAGCTTCGCCATGGCTGTCCCTTCGCCAGGTCTGGCCTAAGAAGATGAGAATCATAGTAAGGAATAGCTTGACATCGGTCTAGTGTGCGCGCTGCAATAACTGTGCTGACGCGGTCCGAGGGAGGGCATAGTGGCAGGCAAATGCGAGGCCAGGGTCGCCGCCGTGACCGGCGGCAGCCGCGGGATCGGGCGTGCTATCGCCGAGGCGCTTCTCGCTGAGGGGGCGAGCGTTGCCATCTGCGGCCGCTCGGAGGAGAAGGGCAAGACCGCGCTCGACGAGATGGGCGCGGGCGACCGCGGCTACTTCGCGGCCTGCGACATGCGTCGGCAAGACGAGGCAGAAGGCTTCATCGACGCTGCGGCCGGTCATTTCGGCATGCTGGACATCCTGGTCAACAACGCCGGGGGCTCGGACGGCTTCGCCCGGGTACACGAGCTCACGGACCAGGCATGGGACAACGCCCTGGCCTGGAATCTCAACTCGACGTTCTGGGCGACGCGGCGGGCGCTGCCGTACATGCTGCGCAACGGCTGGGGCCGGATCATCACCATCTCCTCGATCGAGGGAAAGCAGGCCACCAAGCCGGCGGTGAGCCACTACATCACGAACAAGCACGCGATCAACGGGTTCGTCAAGGCCGTCGCCCACGAATACGGGCCTGACGGGATCACGTCCAACGCGATCTGCCCCGGCGCGATCGAGACCGACACCATGCGGGAGGCCGGTGCCGTCGCGGCGGCCGCGGCGGGCATCAGCTACCAGGACTTCATCGGCCGCTACGCCCAGGAGTCGATGATCAAGCGGCTCAACACCGCCGAAGAGGTAGCGGCCATGGCGGTCCTGCTGGCGAGCGACGCTGGCGCGGGCATCACCGGCGCCCTGCTCAACGTGGACGGAGGCAGCGCACCATGGTGAGCTACAGCGCACGGGCGTACATCGACGGCCGCTGGGTTCTCGGCGAAGGCGAGCCGTTCCAGGTGATCAACCCGGCCACCGAGGAGGTGCTCGCGGTGGTCCCGGCCCTGACCACGGCCCAGGCGGACGAAGCTGTCGCCGCTGCCGCCCGCGCTTTCGACGGCGGTCCGTGGAGCAAGGTGCCGGCCAGGGAGCGCAGCCAGCTGCTGCACCGGCTGGCCGACCTGATCGAGCGGGACGCCGGCCGGCTGATCGATCTCATGATCGACGAGATCGGCACGCCACGCGCCGTGGCGTCATTCATGCAGGTGCCCTTCCCCGTCCGCAACTTCCGCTGGTTCGCCGACGCGGCCGCCGGGCTGGCCGCCGGACCTGACCAGTGGGTCCCGGCGACCGCGGCCGGGGAAGGCAGCGCCACGCTGCTCACCAGGGAACCTATCGGAGTGGTGCTGGGGCTCACCGCGTTCAACTTCCCCCTGAACCTCGCCGCCTGGAAGATCGGCGGCGCGCTGGCCGCCGGCTGCAGCATCGTCCTGATGTGCTCGCCCAGGTCCGTCCTGACCACCACGGCGCTCGCGGCCCTGGTCGAGGAGGCCGGCTTCCCGCCGGGCGCGTTCAATTTCGTCTACGGGCCGCCAGCCGTCGCCGAGCACCTCTGCGCCCATCCTTACATCGACTTCGTCACCTTCACCGGGTCGGCGGAGGTCGGCAGGCGGATCGTCGGGCTGACGGCGCCCACCCTCAAGCGCGTGGTCCTTGAGCTCGGCGGCAAGTCCGCCGACGTCGTGCTGCCCGGCAGCGACGTGCGATCGCTGGCCATGCGCTGCGTGCTCGGCTGGACCGGCAACGCCGGCCAGGGCTGCAGCTCGCTCACCCGCACTCTGGTGCACCGGCCGGATTACGAGCGCTACCTGGAGGCGGCGGTGGCCGCCGCCGAGGCGGTCGGCTGCGGCGATCCGCACGATGCGAATACCGTCGTCGGGCCGCTCGTCTCCGCGGCGCAGCGCTCCCGGGTGGCCGGCTACGTCGACCGGGCGGTCGACGCCGGGGCGAAGGTGCTGACCGGGGGCAAGCCGCCACAGGCCTTTCCCAAGGGCTACTTCTACGAGCCGACCGTCATCGTCGGCGTCGGCAACAGCGCAGAGATCGCGCAGGACGAGCTGTTCGGTCCGGTCAGCGTGGTGCTTCCGTACGAGGACGTGGACGAGGCCGTCGCGCTCGCCAACGACACGATCTACGGCCTGGCCGCAAACGTGTGGGGCCCGACCGCCGCGGCCGTCCAGGTGGCCAGGCGGATCCGGGCCGGGACCGTGACCGTCAACGGCGGCGGCCCGATGCTCGGTGATCACCCGTGGGGCGGCTACAAGCAGAGCGGGCTCGGCCGCGAGGGCGGGGTGCTCGGATTCGCCGAGTTCTTCGAGACCAAGCACATCCTCTGGCCGCTTGACCAGCCGGCCTGAGCGTTCCATAGGCAATTCGGAGAGAAAGAGCAGGAGGCCGCCGTGCTAACAGCCGCCGAGGTCGACCAGTACCGGGTCATCGATACCGACACGCACGTCATCGAACCTTATGACCTGTGGACATCCCGGCTGCCGGCCCGCTGGCGGGACCAGGCGCCGCACGTCAAGTGGGACGAGAGCCGTCAGGAGGATGCCTGGTACTTCGGTACCGAGCGGATCGGCGCGGCGGCCTCGGCGGCGCAGGCCGGCTGGCGGGAGTATCCGCCGGATCACCCGCCGCGCCTGGCTGACGTGGACAGCGCGACCTGGGACGCGAAGGCGCGGCTGGCCCGGATGGACACCTACGGGGTGTGGGCCCAGGTGCTCTATCCCAACGTCGCCGGCTTCGGTGCCGGGAAGCTGCTCACGCTCGGCGACAGCGACTTGATGCTCGCCTGCGTGCGGGCCTACAACGACTTCCTGGTCGAGTATGCCTCAGCCGACCCCACGCGCTTCATCCCGGTCATGGCGCTGCCGATGTGGGACATGGAGCTGTGTGAGAAGGAGATCGTCCGCGCGGCATCGGCCGGTCACAAGGGCGTCATCATGACCGGCGAGCCGACCTTCTGGGGACTGCCGCCGATCGCGGAATCGTACTGGGACCGGCTGTGGGCGCTGTGCCAGGAGATGGAGCTCCCGGTCAACTTCCACATCGGTTCCGGCGACATGTCGATCTTCGACCACGCCGCGCCGAGCGCGGGGCCGCACGCCAACTACGCCGGCTTCGGCGTCCAGTTCGGACTCGCGAATGCCCGGGTCATCGCCAACCTGATCACCGGCGGCGTCTGCCACCGGTTCCCCGGCACCAGGTTCGTGTCCGTGGAAAGCGGCGTCGGCTGGATCCCGTTCGCGCTCGAGCACCTGGACTGGCAGTGGCTGAACTGCGGCGTCCAGCATGAGCACCCGGAATATGACCTGCTGCCCAGCGAGTACTTCAAGCGCCAGATGTTCGGCTGCTTCTGGTTCGAGCGGGCGTCGGTCAGGTCCGCGATCGACCAGCTGGGCCCGGACTGGATCCTGTACGAGAGCGACTTCCCGCATCCCACCAGCATGGCGCCAGGTCCCGCCACCGCCGCCGTGGAACCACGTGAGTACATCGCCGCCGAGCTGGGCGATCTCGCCCCCGACGCCCTGCGCAAGATCCTGCACGACAACGCCGCGGCACTGTACCAGCTGGAACCCCTGGGCAGTGAGTGAGGAGACGCGACCCCGCCATGGCCGATTACCCCTCGATCGAGGTCGATCTCACCGCCAAGGTGGCCCCGGCCACCGAGCACTGGAAGGAGATCGACGCGCTGCGCGAGCAGCACCGCTTCTTCTGGAACACCTACGGTCCCGGATACTGGGTGCTCACCAGGTACGACGACATCCGGGAGGCCGCCCACAAGCCGGACATCTTCTCCAACCACTCCATCGTGGCCACCGATCCCGACCCCGCCTACCGGTTCCTGCCCTCGTTCGTCGACCCGCCACAGCACATCAAGTACCGCAAGCTGATGAACTGGTGGTTCGCTCCAGCAGCCGTCTCGAAGATGGCTCCGAAGATCGCGGAGCTCGCGCGCGAGACGATCGAGCCGCTGGTCCCGGCGGGCAGGACGGATTTCTGCGAGACCTTCGGCGACCAGTACCCGGTGAAGGTGTTCCTGCTGTCGATCGGCATGGACACCAGCGACGCGGACTTCTTCGTGTCCTGCGTGCGCCGGATGTCGGGCGCCATCACCGGCCGGGAGGAAGACGTCGCCCAGATGATGGCCGCCTGGGGGGACATCGCGTCCTACTGGACCGGCAAGGTTGCAGCCCGCCACGCCCGGCCGCTGGATCCGGACACCGACTTCGTGAGCCACCTGTGCCGCAGCGAACTGGACGGGGCGCCGCTGCCGGATGCCGACATCATCGACCTCATGGTCACGCTGACTCTCGGCAGCCTGGACACCCTGAAGAGCCAGCTCGGCTGGTGCTTCTATCACCTGGCGACGCACCCGGAGGACCGTCGGCGCCTGCTCGCCGATCCGGGCCTGATAGCCGGCGCGGTGGAGGAGTTCATGCGGGCCTACCCGATCGTCCCGATGGCACGGAAGGTGACCGGGGACGTCGACTTCCATGGCTGCCCGATGCGCAGGGGCGACATGGTCATGCTCACGTACCCGGCGGCCACCAGGGACCCGCGGCAGTTCCCCGACGCGGACAAGGTGATCATCGACAGGTTCCCCAACCGGCACATCGCCTTCGGCGTCAGCGAGCACCGCTGCCTCGGCTCGCATCTCGCGCGCGCCGAGCTGCAAACGGCGATCCGCGAGTGGCACGTGCTCATTCCCGACTACCGGCTGGCGACCGACGAGCCCCCGCTGGCACACGGCGGCCAGATCTCGCTGCTGAGCCTGCCGCTGGCGTGGGCCTGATGCGGTTCGGGCTGTCCGTCTACGACGTCTCGGCCAGCGAACTGGCCGACCTGGCCCCGGCGGCGGAGGCGGCCGGCTTCGACACTGTCTGGCTCGGCGAGCATCTGCTGCGCCCCGTCGACTACCGTGCGGTGCATCCGACCCGGCAGCCCGAGCAGGAACTGGCCGCACGGATCGTCGGGCCCGGGACCCGGCTCACCGATCCGTTCGTCGCCCTGGCCGCCGCGGCGATCCGTACCCGCAGGCTCCAGCTGGCCACCGGCATCTTCGTACTGCCCCTGCGGCATCCTCTCGCGGTGGCCCGGACGGTGCTGACGTTGCAGGAGGTCGCGGACGGCCGGCTGCTGTTCGGAGCCGGCCTGGGCTGGCTGCGCGAGGAGTTCGAGGCGCTCGGGGTACCCTTCGCCGACCGGGCCGCCCGGTTCGAGGAAAGCCTGGACGTCCTGCGGAAGGCGTGGGCGGGCGGTGCGTTCGAGCACCACGGCGCCGTGTATGACTTCGGGCCGGTAGAACTGACGGCGCAGCAGGCCCGGGTACCGGTCATTCTCGGCGGGAACACCGCGCCTGCCCTGCGCCGGGCGGCACTGCGGGCGGACGGCTGGTTCGCCTCGGGCACCCCGTCGCTGGCCGAGGCCGTGGACCTGACGGCACGGCTGGACGCGGCACAGGCCGCGGCGGGACGCGCCGTGCCCCTCACCACCTACGTGCGGGTGCCGGTGGCCGCCGACATCGCAAGCTACGCGGAAGCCGGCTTCAGCCAGGTTGTCTTCTGGGCGCACGAGCTGTGCCCGCCGGCCCCGGGCCGGTGGGACCGGCTCGCCGCCGCGGCCGCCGGACTCGGCGTGGCGCAGGGAGCACGGCCGTGACCGCCGCGCCGCCACCCGCCACGCCGAGCATCGCGGAGTTCGCCGCGGCGGCCAGGAACTGGCTGGCGGCACGGGTGCCGGCGGTAGCGGCTGGCCTGGAGCAGCATCCATGGGGCGAGGGCAGCGACGACCTGTCAGTGTTCCACCGGCTGTCTCATCCGCAGGAGCGGGCGCTGCTCGACCGGGCCATGGCCTGGCAGCAGGAAAAGTGCGACGCCGGCTACGGGGCCATCACCTGGCCTGCCGAGTACGGCGGGGCCGGGCTCAGCGACGCGCACGAACGGGCCTTCGACGAGGCGGAAGCCGGCTTCGTCACGCCGGAGGGACACGAGACGTTCTCGGTGACCACCCGCCTGGTGGCGCCGACCGTCGCCATCTTCGGCACCCCCGGGCAGCGAGCCCGGTTCGTGCGCCGGTTCCTGCGCGCCGACGAGCTGTGCTGCCAGCTGTTTTCCGAGCCAGGCGCGGGCTCGGACCTGGCCGGCCTGGCCACCAGGGCCGAGCGTGTGGAAGGGGGAGGGACGGGGGGCGGGAGCCCCTCGTGCGCGGAAGGCGCGGGCGGGGAGTGGGTGGTCAACGGACAGAAGATCTGGAGCTCGGGCGCGCAGTTCGCCAGTTGGGGAGAGCTGATCGCCCGGACCGACCCGTCGGTGCCCAAACATGCCGGGATGACCGCGTTCCTGGTCCCGCTCGACGCGCCGGGCGTACGGATCAGGCCGATCCGGCAGATGTCCGGCGGGTCGTCGTTCTGCGAGGTCTTCATGACCGACGTCCGGATCCCCGACGAACTGCGCCTCGGTGCCGTCGGCCAGGGGTGGAAGGTCGCCCTGACCACCCTGGGGTTCGAGCGCGGCCGCAGCGGTGGTGGCGACGTCGGCGGCTCCTGGGAGCGGCTGCTCGGCCTGGCCCGGTGGCTGGGCCGCACCGGCGACCCGGTCGTCCGCCAGCAGCTAGCGTCGGTTTACATCAACCAGCGGGTACGGCGCATGAACACGGCCCGCGCGGCGGCCGCCGCGGCGGCTGGCCAGCCGCCAGGCCCCGAAGGGTCCATCGGCAAGCTGCTCTGGGTGCTGGGGATGACCGAGATCGGGCAGGTGGCGGCCAGCCTGCTCGGCGCCAGGCTGACCGCGGACACCGGCGAATGGGGCACCTTCGCCTGGAACGATCACATTCTCGGGGCGCCTGGTTACCGGATCGCGGGCGGCTCCGACGAGATCCAGCGCAACATCATCGCCGAGCGGGTACTCGGGCTGCCCGGCGACATCCGGGTGGACCGCGATGTCCCGTGGCGGGAGATCCCTCGCTGACGCGCTTCCCGGCGTGAACGCCGGGGAGCGAGCCGGTGCGGCGGCACGCGGCACATTGGCAGTGTCCGCGCGGTCAGCTCACGTCCGGCTGCGGCAGCCTGCGCTGCTCCATCCAGCCCGGTTCCATGATCTTCTCGGTTATCTTCCAGGTGCCGCCGACGCGCCGCAGTTTGTCCCGGTACCTCGCGACGATCAGCGTGACCCCGCTATCGTCGCCGACGTCGGTCTGGTGCGACGTGTGGTAAGTGAGAGCATCCGCCTCGTCGGGGCCCGTGAAGTCGATGTGGTAGACCGTCAGCTTGTGGTGCTGCCAGGCCTTGCCGGCAGTCATACCGTCGATCCACTTCACGATCTCGTCCGCACCGGTCAGGTCAGCGACCGCCATGTACACACCGTGCGCGTCGTCGGTGAACAGCGAGCGGAGGGTCGCGAAGTCCTTGTAGTCGACACTGGACGCGTACCGGTACAGCACGTCGCTGATCTGCTGGCGGTCGATGAGCCGGCGCAGTTCCTCCGGGCTTACCGGCAGGCTGGCGGGTCCGGCGAAGTCCGCGGGAGCGGGATCCATCGTGTCTCCTCTGGCCGGCATGATCGTTATCGCGCCCTCAGGGCACGCTTGCGCGCCGGCCCGGGCAGCGGCCTCGAGCCCCGCCGGTATCTCCCGGCTGCGGCCCCGGCCAGCGCAGAATCCCTCGTCATCCGGGGTGTAGACGTCAGGGCTGATGGTGTAGCACCGGCCGTGGCCGTTGCACTGCTCCGCGTTGACCGAGATTCGCATCCATCCACCTCCGGTCCGGCCGCCGGCGCGTCCTGGCGGCCGCCGCGTCGCCCGAGTAGCGCCGACAATACATGATTATCATCATCATGAAAAGACCGCACCGTCACGGCCGCCCCGGGGTCACCGCCGCATCGCGCCGCGCCGCGCCGCGGGCTCCGTCTGCGGGATATTCCTCAGGATGATTAGCATGGAGTCCATGAAGAGCCAGGAGAGCACGTCGCACGGC
>Ga0335085_10014215_pt1 | contig 11635 bp, 6 predicted proteins | sample Lox_Sample_45_FD_206712 | JGI IMG/M metagenome (GOLD analysis project Ga0335085, IMG submission 206712) | Soil microbial communities from Loxahatchee National Wildlife Refuge, Florida, United States - Lox_Sample_4.5 | ecosystem: Environmental > Terrestrial > Soil > Wetlands | place: USA: Florida...
TTCACGTAGGTGCCGCCGACATGCACCGTAGCCCCGGCCTGGCGCGCGCAATCCGCCAGTGTGTGTTGCAGCCGCAGGCAGATCGGGTCGGCAAACGCAATGTGCCCGACAACGCCATCTCCGAAAAACGTGAAGTCCTGGCTCCGCTTCGTGCGGTCGAAGAATTGATCGATCACCACAATGTCGGTCGGTTTGTATTCTTCCTTGAGCGAGCCGACGGCGCTGATGCTGATGATGTGCGTCACGCCGAGTTTCTTCATCGCGTAGAGGTTGGCCCGGTGATTCAACTCGCTTGGCAGGATCTTGTGTCCGCGACCATGTCGGGGTAGGAACGCGACTTCGCACGCGCTGATTCGGCCCGTGAGGAATTGGTCGGACGGTTTCCCGAATGGAGTCGCTACATCCGTCCATCGCTTCCGCTCAATGCCGTCCATTTCATACAATCCGCTGCCGCCGATGACGCCGAGTCTCATGGTTCAGGGCCGCCAATCTACCCGGGTGGCGTCGCAGCACAAGCCAATTCTGGATCGCTCACTCCATCTTCGAGCGTGCGCGCATGGCGCGACTGATTTGCTTCCATCGCGCCTTTTCAGCCTGGCGAATGCGCTGGTCCTGTCGTGCGGCGAGGTAACGCAGCTCGCGCTGCAGTTTGAGATAATTCCGGAAACGTTCAGGATCGAGTGTGCCGTCGGCGAGCGACGCTTGAACGGCGCAGTTGGGCTCGCTCGTGTGTCTGCAGTCGCGGAAGCGGCAACCCGCCGCCAGCGATGCGATGTCGGCGAATGTCTCGTCGAGACTGGTGTCATCAGTCCAGAGCTGTAATTCGCGCAAGCCCGGGCTGTCGATGAGCATTCCGCCGCAGGGTAACACGACGAGTTCTCGATGCGTCGTCGTGTGGCGACCGCGGTCGTGGTGATCGCTGACTTCACCGGTTGCCAGCCTCTCGGTGCCGATCAAAGCGTTGATCAACGTCGACTTGCCTACCCCTGAGGAGCCAAGCAGCGCGACCGTCTGGCCGCGATCGAGGTAGAGGGTCAGCGCGTCGAGACCAGCGCGTGCAGTCGCGCTAACAGAGTGGACGGACACGCCGGGCGCGACGGATTCAACGTCGGCGACGAGGGCGTCGACATCGTCGCGCAGGTCGGCCTTGTTGAGAACAATGACAGGAGTCGCTCCACTGTCCCATGCGGGCGCGAGGTAACGTTCGATGCGGCGCACGTTGAAATCGCTGTCGAGTCCGCACACAAGGAAGACGGTGTCGACATTGGTGGCGATAATCTGCTCGTCGGTCAGTGCGCCCGGGACTTTGCGCGCGAATTTGCTGAAGCGGGGGAGCACCGCATGGATGGTCGCCTTGCCCTCGTCGGGCCGCGGTAGCAAGGCGACCCAATCTCCAACCGCCGGGAAATCGGCGCGCGTGCAGGCGGCGTGACGGAACTTGCCCGAGACCTCGGCGGAAAGTTCGCCATGTCCGTCGAGCGCGAGATACAGTTCACGGTCGACCCGCGCGATGCGCGCGGGCTGGAGGCCGTGAGCCTTGAATGATGCGAAGCTGACGTCTAGTTGGGGTTTCCACCCCAGGTCTGACAGATTCATGATATTTGAGTTCAGGTGTGTTGCGTTTGGAATTGGTTGAGAGACGAAACAGCCGCCCCGTCGGGGCGGCCGTCAACTGATCAATGGCAAAACGAAGCGACTAGCGACGAGCGCACCAGGAGCGCGATGTGCTGGCGATGTTGAGAACAGTTTCCATGTGCATCCGCTCCTTTCTCGTTTTGTCCGCTCTGAGCGAACGGTTCGCTACCGTCGAGGCAGGACAGTAGCGGTTCAGTGATGCTTTGTCCACTTCAAACTCATCCGCGTTTCTGGTAGCGTCAGCCAAAGGATTCCGATTATGGCAAGGCTCTTTCTCGGCCTCGATTCCAGTACGCAGAGTCTCTCGGCGATCGTGATTGATCACGATGCTCGGAAGGTTGTCTATCAATCATCCCTAAACTTCGACAAGGCATTGCCGCATTACCAGACCGAAAACGGAACGCTTCGCAGCGATGATCCGCTCGTGGTGCACAGTCCGCCGTTGATGTGGGTGGAGGCGCTCGATGCTTTGTTCGCGAAAATGCGGAAGGACGGCGTGGCGCTCAGCGACGTCCTGGCCATCAGCGGCAGCGGCCAGCAGCACGGGTCGGTTTACCTCAATGACCATGCCGCCAAGGCGTTGGCGAATCCTGATCCCGCGAAGAGCCTCGTGGCGAATTTGCGTGGCATATTTGCGCGGGCGACGTCGCCGATCTGGATGGACTCTTCGACAAGCGTCGAGTGTGCGGAGATTCGCCAGAAACTCGGCGGCATCGAGGCGACCGCGCGGAAGACCGGCTCGGACACGTTCGAGCGATTCACCGGACCGCAAATTCGCAAGTTCTACAAGACCGAGCCTGAGAACTACGCCAAGACCGCGAGCATCGCGCTGGTCAGTTCCTTCATGGCATCGCTGCTGGCGGGCGAGATTGCGCCGATCGACCACGGCGACGGCTCGGGCATGAGCTTGATGGACATCGAGAAGAAGGTCTGGCTTCCCGTCGCGCTCGATGCCACCGCGCCAAATCTTACAACCAAGCTGCCGCCGCTCGCCGAATCATGGACAGCGATCAGGGCGATCAGCCCGTACTTCGTGAAGAAATACGGATTCAGACCTGAAGCGCAAGCGATGGTTTGGTCGGGCGACAACCCGTGCAGCCTCATCGGACTCGGGTTGTTGGAAGAGGGGATGATCGCCGTCAGTCTCGGCACCAGCTACACGTACTTTGGGTACATGAAGCATTGTCACACCGACGCGCGTGGCGAGGGCCATGTGTTCGTGGCGCCGACGGGCGATTACATGTCGCTCATCTGCTTCAAGAACGGCTCGCTGGCCCGGGAACGCATTCGCGACCAATACGGTTTGGACTGGGCCAAGTTCAATGAATTGCTCGAGCGGACTGTACCGGGCAACGAGGGCGGCATCATGCTGCCGTGGTTCGAGGCGGAGATTGTCCCGCGCGTCAACCGAGCCGGCGTCCACCGGTTTGCTCTCGACCCGAACGACGCGGCGGCGAATTGTCGAGCGATTGTCGAGGCGCAAATGATGTCCATGCGATTGCACTCCGAGTGGATGAAGGTGACGCCGAAGAAAATTCTCGCCACGGGCGGCGGCTCTGTGAACGTGCCGGTTCTCCAAATCTTGGCCGACGTGATGAATTGCTCCGTCTCTCGCCTCGAAGTTGGCAAGAGCGCAGCCCTCGGAGCAGCGTTGCGAGCCGCTCATGGTTGGCTGCTACAAGCGGGCAAGAAGCCTAAGTGGCAGGATGTTGTCGCCGGGTTCACGGATCCTGTTCCCAACAGCGAAGTGAGGCCCAATGCGCGAGCCGTGCAGGTGTACGACGAACACGTGAAGCGATACGCAGAGCTTGAGAAGAAAACGCGAGCCGATTACGGGACAAGCCGCACGCGGTAGTAACGCGTGGCCGTGGCGCTGGCGCCACCCACGTCCACGCCGTTGGTGACGGTGCCGACGGTGTTGGTGATGATGACGATATCGGTGAAGCCATTGGTGCTGTAGCTTCCGTTAGGATCGCCGCTGGTCGCTTGCAGAACGTTCGTCTTGCCGGGGCCCATCGTCCAGCTTACGAACACATTCGTGCCTTGCGTGACGATTGAGGTGATGCGCAAAGCCGACACACTGTTGGTCGGGTCGGTGCCAGTGAGGAATTCGGCCATGTTGACCTGGCCATCACCGTCGGTATCGACTGCGCCGGCAGCCGCCGGGTTGTTCGTGCTCCCGAAATACTGAATCTGCCAACTTTCGAACGGCGTCAACACAGTGATGTAGCTGGCTTTGGTATTTGTGCTCACGCCGTCGGGGCCGGAAACGATTAATGCCACATCGTAGGTGCCGGCGGCGTAGGGGTGAACCACTGAGTTCGTCGTGATGTTGGTGGTGCCGCCGTCACCAAAATCCCAAAAGCGATTACTGATCGTGCCGGTCGAAGTGTCGGCGAACGTTACGATCAGTGGCGCGGTGCCGATGGTCGGGCTGCCAGTGAAGTCGGCCACCGGCGAGTTCGCTGCGTTTGTGCAACAAAACGCATCCTGAATCGATATCGAGTCCACGTACCAACCGCTACCGCCGACTGTGCCGCCGCTGGTCACGGTGCCTTGGACGGTCAGGTTATCGATCCGCCAGGTTCCGCCCGAGGCCCCGGCACTGTATCCGTACAGTCGGAAATAGATCGTCCCAGTTAAATTGGAAAGCGACAGAGCGAAACTGTTCGCGCCCGAGGCGATCGAGGTATGCGACGTCTGCTGACCGCTATCGTAAATCACGGACGAGAAATTCGCAGTCTGGCTGATGTGCACCGAGAAGTTCGCCGGGCCGGTGCCCGAACGTTGATCGTCGAAGCTGATGTTCGACAAAGTCGCCTGAGAACCGTTGGTCACAACGAGCGTGAAAGTGAAACAACTCGTGTTCGTTGTCGGTGGTCCCGTGGATGTCTGAAAGCCGGTCGTGGCAATGGCCTGGCCACTGCTGGGATTGCCGTTGAAGTACTGGATTGCGCCGGTATTCGAAGTCGTAACCGGGCTGGCGGCGATGTTCGTCATGACGAGCGCGGGTTGAGGCGTGGACCCGTCGAAAGTCCAGTAAGCCAACGTGCCGGACGACGAGACGGGTGCCGGGGTGGAGCCGGTCGCACAACGCCACCGCAGTTGAATGTTCTGGCCCGCTGCCACCGCCGGCAAGTTCACGACGGTCGTGGTGAAGCCACCCGAGTTGCCGCTCCATGCTTGTCGGCCGGCCAGCGGGTTGCCGTAATCGGCGCTGAGCGTGGTGTCGTAGCCGCCGCTGACAAACGAGCCGCCCGCGGTAACGATGTCGGTGTAAGAGCCGCTGCCGATCTTGATTTCCAGCACGCCACCGTCGTAGCCGGTCGCCGAATTGATGGCGCTGGCGGTCAGGCCGTAGTTGTGCCGGAACGTCAGCTGCGCCGAGCCGCTGTTGATGGGAATCGACGGTGAATCGAGTTCGTTGACGCCGATGTCACCTGAGTCGGACGAGGAGGCTGCGTTGGGCGCGGTATCTGCCGTCGTGGTGGACGTGACCCAATTCGATTGCGCGCCGGAAGCTGATGTGGTCCAGCCTGCGGGCAATGCCGGCGCTGTGATGGAGTCAAAGTTCTGAGTGAAGATGCCGGCGGTCACGCCGAGCGGGATGGCGTAGCTGATCGTGCCGAGGTTCGCGGACCCGTCCAGCAACTGCAGGGTGGCTGTGATCACTCCGCCGCAGGCGCCGCTGGCGGTGAAACTGAACGACAGGGACACCGGCGTGCCGTTGGTGGCGACGGCGCCGTAAGTTTGTGGATTGCTGGGCGAGGTGACGTCGCCACTTGCCTGCAACGTGGCGACAAGGTTGGTCGTGTCGGCAGTGCCGGCATTCTTGAGTGAGAGACTAACAGTCACCACTTCGCTTGGATCGACAGCGCCGTTGGTCGGCGTGCAGTCTTCGGCGGTCAATGTCCAGCCATTGGCGACGATGACGGGAAAGGTGGGGTTGACGGTGAGATTTACCGAACGCGTCGTGGTGCCGGCACCGTCGGTGGTGTTGGTGAAAAGGACCGTGTCGGCATAGTTGCCGACCGACAGGCTGTTGGCAGTGGCGTTGATTGACACGGTCACGTTCGTGGCGGTGCCGGCAGCCAATGTGCCATTCGTGGGCGAGATTGTCACCCAAGAGGACGTGTGAGTGACGCTCCAATCCAGATTCGAGTTGCCGGAGTTGCCCAAAGTATAGATTTGGCTGCTCGGGTTGAACGGGCCTCCCGTCATGCCGGAACCAGAAAGATCGTTGGCCGGAGTCACCACCAGCAACGCTCCCGACGCGAGCGATGGTACTAGAAAGTCCTTCACGACGCCCATGTGTTGCATGTTCGCCGCGCCGGAATCGCCGGACTGAACCGGCGGCACATCGGTCAAGGGCGTGTACACGCGAGAATCAAACACCAGACCGTTGGAGAACGAATGGGAGGGCAGCCCCACCGCCTTGAGAATGTTGGTCATCGCGAGACTCGGCAGAACGTAATCATACGGCTTGTTACGATTCGCGCTCGTGTTGGGGTTCCCGCCGGATTCGGCGTCGGTCGGAATGGGGGAGTCGCTCAGGAACGTGGTGAACGTAGTAATCGCACCTTCGGAGCGAGAATCGGTGTTCATGTCGCCGGCGACGATGACCCAGGCGTTCGACGGGAAGGTGTTTTGGATTTGGCTCTTGATTGTCAGGGCCTCGGTATTGCGATCGTCGGCAGTCCCGCCACTGTAGAGATGGACGCTGACGACATAGAGATCGTTGGTGCCGGGCAGATCGATTTGCGTCCAGGCGAAACCACGGTTGTTAACGACTGGATCATCCCAAGAGCCACTGGCGATAATCGGATACCGGCTGATGATGCCGTTGGGTAGTCCGCTGTCGTAGCCGGACTCGCGGAAGTAAACGTAGTTCGTGCCAAAAGTGCTGTCGATCATTTCACGGAATGCCGCCGGTGTGTCCACACCGTTGGTCGTTGTGCTCGCGTAGTGGAATTCCTGGATGGCCACGATGTCCGGCGCCAACCCTTTGAAGATGTCCAAGCCTGGCGTTTCGTAGCGCTGATTGCTGCCGGAGGTGAGGTTGGCACCCATCACACGTACTACCACGTTGGATTGGGCCGCAGCCGGTGGCACGGCCAGACAGAAAACCTTCGCCGCAATCGTCACGCAAAGAAGACGAATCGCAATTGCTCCATTGGTGGCTGGTGAAAGCATCAGCTTCTCCGGCGACCGGGGATAAAAGGCCAAACGTAGACGGCGATTGAGTGAAGGAATTTACCGAGGAAAGAGGCCGGTCGCTGGCAAAAGCCATTGCCAGAACTAAACCCAGAAGTTCCCTTGCGATTGGTCATGAACTGCGCCTGACGGGAGCGCTTAACAACTACTATCATAGCCAATGCGCGCCCAGAAACAAGCTCTTTCGGCATGGTCGCGGCAGGAAACAACTTCTTTACTCCACTGTCACGCTCTTGGCTAGGTTGCGCGGCTTGTCGACATCGCAGCCGCGCAACACGGCGATGTGATAAGCCAACAACTGCAACGGCACAACGGTGAGCAGCGGTTCGAGGCAGTCAAACGTGCCGGGAACGTACATCACGTCGTCGGCCTTCTTGCGGATCTCCTCGTCACCTTCGGTGGCAATGGCGATGACGGGACCTTTGCGCGCCTTCACCTCCTCAATGTTGGCCATTACTTTCTCGTACACGCCGTTTCTCGGACAGATGAACACCGATGGCGTGCGCGGTTCGACCAGCGCGATCGGGCCGTGTTTCATTTCGGCGGCGGGATAACCTTCGGCGTGAATGTAAGAGATTTCCTTGAGCTTGAGCGCCCCTTCGAGTGCCACGGGGTAGTTATACTGGCGCGCGAGGAACAAGAAGCTGTTGGCCTCGCAGTATTTTTTCGCAATGGCGGCAATGGCGTCGCTCTTCTTAAGGATACGCTCGATCTTCGTGGGAATCTGCTCGAGTTCCTTGAGGATCTCCGTGCCGCGCGTCGCGGCCAGATGCCGCATGCGGCCCATCAACGCCGCCAGCAAGGTCATGATCGTCATTTGCGAGACGAATGTCTTCGTGGCGGCCACACCGATCTCGGGGCCCGCGTGCATATACGTGCCGCCATCGACTTCGCGCGCAATCGTCGAGCCCACGACATTGACGATGCCGAGCGTGCGGTGGCCGCGCCGCTTGGACTCGCGCACCGCAGCGAGCGTGTCGATGGTTTCGCCCGACTGGCTGATCGCGAACACCAACGTATGTTTCTCAACGGGCGCGTTGCGGTAACGAAACTCGCTCGCGTATTCCCATTCGGTCGGGATGCGTGCGAGATCTTCCATTAAATACTCGCCGATCATCCCCGCGTGCAGTGCGGTGCCGCAAGCGATATAAATGATGCGGTCGACCGCGCGCAGTTCGGCCGGCGTGAGGTTGAGTCCGCCGAGCCGGGCGGTGGCCTCTTCGTGGCTGACACGGCCGCGCAATGCGTTTTGCACGGCAAGCGGCTGCTCGAAAATCTCCTTGAGCATGAAATGCGGGAACTTGCCGCGCTCGGCGTCTTCGGCGGCGAACTCGACTTCCTTGATCTCAGGGCTGACGCTAGCAGCCTCGATTGTCGAGACCTGAAAGTCGTCGCGTGTGATGGTGACGATCTCGAAGTCGTTGAGGTACACAACACGGCGGGTGTGTGCAATGATCGCGCTGACATCGCTCGCGAGAAAGTTCTCGTCGCGCCCCACGCCGATGAGCAGCGGGCTGCCACGGCGTGCGCCGACAATGACATTGGGATGGTCGGCATGAACAACCGCGATCCCATACGTTCCGACAACTTCCTTCAGTGCCTGGCGGACCGCTTTCGCTAACGCGGCGCCGTCCTTGCCATCGGACTCGTAGTATTCGCCGATGAGATGCGCCAGCACTTCGGTATCGGTTTGCGAGGTGAACTTATGGCCCTTTGCGAGCAGGCGTTCCTTGAGTTGCTGATGGTTCTCGATCACCCCGTTGTGAACGAGCGCGAGTTTGCCTGATTGGTCGAGATGCGGGTGCGCGTTCTCGTCGGTCGGCGGCCCGTGAGTGGCCCAGCGTGTGTGACCAATGCCGGTGTTGCCTTGAGTCGGCTGTCTGCGAAGCAGCGCCGCGAGATCGTTGATGCGACCTGTTTTCCTGCGGAGCTCGAACCCGCCGTCGCTCAAAACGCACATACCAGCGGAATCGTAGCCGCGGTATTCGAGTCGACGGAGACCTTCGAGGATGATGCTGGAGGCGGGCTTGGGGCCGATGTAGCCAATGATGCCACACATAACTGTTCACCTGGTGAAGCCGCGCACCGGTGATTCAACCAACCCCGACTTCCCGGGGTCATCGGCGGCAGTGGCGAATCGCAGGAGCGTGGGCTTCGATGCGTTTTGTTTTTGTTGCCGTCGACGAGTTCGACACTACCCCGGCCTCGGCGCTTTGTCAATTGACGGAAGCGAGCGCGCGTGGCTAAACTTGGCGCATGGCATCGCTCGGAATGAAGGCGGTGACGCGGCACAATGTGCTCGGTGTCATCATGGGTGGCGGTGAGGGCAGACGGTTGTTCCCGTTGACCAAGGACCGGGCCAAGCCCGCGGTGCCGATGGCAGGCAAATATCGGCTCGTCGATATCCCGATCAGCAACTGCATCAATTCCGACATTCGCCAAATATACGTGCTGACGCAGTTTAACTCTGCGTCGTTGCACCGGCACATCCACCAAAGCTATTCGTTCGACCGGTTCTCGCGCGGCTTCATCGAGATTCTGGCCGCGCAACAAACCTTCGGCGGCTCGACGTGGTATCAGGGCACCGCCGACGCCGTGCGGCAGAACCTGCGCTATTTCCTGCTCGACGACTATGACTACGTGGTCATTCTCTCGGGTGATCAGCTTTACCGGATGGACTTCCGCCGCGTGTTGCAGCAACATCTGGAGACTTACGCCGACATCACCATCGCGGCCATCCCCGTGCAACGCGAGCAGGCGAAGTTGCTCGGCATCCTCCAGGTCAACGAGGAGAAGCGCATCATCCGCTTCGTGGAAAAGCCGAAGGAACGGCGCGTTCTCAATGAGTTGACGCTGCAAGACCCGCTGCTTTCGGCACTGCGTATCACCAGCAGCGCGGACCACTTGCTGGCGTCGATGGGCATCTACGTGTTCAACCGCGAGATCTTGCGCAAGGTGCTCGATAGTGACACGGCTGATTTCGGCAAACACATCATCCCGTTGGCGATCAGCCGCCACCGGGTTTTCAGCTACATCTTCCAAGGCTACTGGGAGGATGTCGGAACCATCAAATCGTTCTTCGAGGCGAACCTCGCGCTGTGTTCGTCAAAGCCCGCATTCAACGTGTTTGACCGCGATGCGCCCGTGTACACGCACGCCCGATTCCTGCCGGCGTCGAAGATTATCGAAAGCCACATCCACAACGCGATGATCGCCGACGGCTGTATCATTCTAAAATCGCGCATCGAAAACAGCATTGTCGGTGTGCGCTCATTTATCAGCAGCGATTGCGAGATTCGCGACACGATCATCATGGGTTGCGACTTCTATGAAAGCCGGCACCAGATTCTCGAACAGGATGCCATGGGGATTCCCCACATGAGCATCGGCCGAGGGTGCAAAATCCAGCGGGCAATCATCGACAAGAACGTCCACATCGGCGAAAACGTCTGCATCACCGACAAGACCGGCGCGCCAGATTTTGACGGCCCCAACTACCACATCCGCGACGGCATCGTCATCATCCCGAAAAATGCCGTGCTCGCCGCGGGGACAAGGATATGAGGGTGCGACTTCTGAAATAATGTGGAAGAGATCTGGTTAATGAAATGATTGGAGGCTTCAGCGACGGTAGCTACTTTCGAAGCGAAAGCACCAGGTGAAATCCATTCGGATTCTTTTTGCCACGTTTCAGCTTGCGGGGTTGTTCGTCACCGGTGGCCCGGCAGAGGACATTGGCAAGACGAACGTACTTTCCCCAGAACTTCAACGGCTGATAGGTGAAGTGGATCGCTTGGTTGAGACGGGGCGCGCGGAAGAAGCCATTCCTGTTTGCAGTGACATTCTGAAAAAGGACATCGATAAAAGGGTGCGTGTTGCCATCCTCAAAAAGCGCGGTGGCATCTATGGCTACCTAAACAAATACGAGCTCGCCTTGGCTGACATGAGCGCCGTCACCAGCTTGCTGCCGGAAAATGCAGAGGCTCTCTGTGCTCTTGCCGAAGTACTCCGGCACTTGGGCCGATACGGAGAGGCTATTTCCAATCATACACGCGCCATCCAACTCCAGGCTGACGACTGGGAATTGTATTTCTCTCGTGGAGTGACCTATGAAGAATTCGGGTATTTCGCGGAGGCTCTCAAGGATTTTAGTCAGGCCATTCGACTCAACCCAAGTGGTGCAGTCTACTATCATCGCGGCGACGTAGCACTTTCGTGCGACCGGTATGAAGAAGCGGAAAGCGATCTTGCAAGAGCAGCTAAATTGGGAGTCAACGATGCGAAGTGCTATTCCTTGTTGGGCCAAGCATATTACTACCTTGGTAAGAGAAAGGAAGCCCAGCTCTCATTCGAACACGCAGCCGCATTGCAGGCCAGAACCGAGGGGGGACGGCTGGCGGTGATCGGCTCTTACTACGGTGATTTGCTTGAGTTTCAGACAGCGTTAAAGTTTTTCGACCAAGCGGTCGCAGCGGACCCAACAAACGCGAACTTTCTGACGAATCGTGGGTTGGTACGCCAGTATGCTGGGACACCGATGGAGCATGGGAAGATTTGAAAAAGTCCCTTCACCTCGAAAGCTGTGGATTTCTGCAATACGGCCTCCGCGCCTGGCTGCGATTCGTTAAAGGACAATATGAGCAGAGCGTCCAGGGCAACGAGAATCTTAGCTGTCTAAGGCCGAATGACCCCGCCGGCTATCTGGGCCAGTGCACGAGCCTCTTGTTGATGGGCAATCGCGCCAAGGCCAAAGAGATTCTTGACAGCGGTCTGCAGCACGCAGCAC